>Ga0164242_10003963_pt1 | contig 16723 bp, 16 predicted proteins | sample OricomgcompostMG_FD_108783 | JGI IMG/M metagenome (GOLD analysis project Ga0164242, IMG submission 108783) | Miracle-Growth compost microbial communities from Emeryville, California, USA - Original compost - Miracle growth compost (MG) ...
ATACATCTCGGATTCCTAAGATAGAATCTACTGGGGACATCGGTATTCGCTCCATTAAGCTCGTTCTTCGCAAAAACAAGTTTAATGAATACCGCTTGTCCCCCGTTCATGAGGAAGAGCCCAACCGCACTGAGCCAAGACCCGCATGCGGTAATTTTCAAAATTCCTGAAGCCATACGCTCGGCGCGAGAGCATTTCCATCTTCGTGTGGAAGCCTTCGGTGATCCCATTGGACTTGGTGAAGCGCCACATGCGCACGATGGGCTCGGTCGCACCCAGGCGTACTCGGCCTCACTTGGCCGGCCTATTGAGATAGCGTGACTTCTGTGCTTCGACCTTTATTGGGCAATGGTCAGAAGGCCGCTTCTACGCGCATGGAAAATTGCGCTTCATCGATTCGAACTCGCTTGAGCACTATATCGTTGTAATCAGGATGCGACCGAAGCACGGCTCGAATCCGCGCCTCTGTTTCGGGTGCAATACGCGCCCCAAGAATCACACTTTTTACCGCCTGCCGAGGGAAGCCGAATAAATGAACCGGGCATGGCGTACCCGGGAAAACCGTCTGAGCATCCGCGAAGGCGCGAAAGATACGCCATTCTTTCTCATATGCCCAATGGCTGCTTTTTACGAGAAGTAGACTCGACGGATCAAGCTCCGAGAACGCCGCGCTCGGTCTAGTTTCTTGATAGGTGACACGACGCACATGCCGGAACGCATCCTCCGGGGAACGCTGTTCGTGAAAGTGCGCATGATGCCCGTCGAACTCCAGAGCATAACCGGTGTGACTGCCGGCGTAGTGTGCCCACATCAGTATGCTGTCGGCAATTTCCGCCAGGCATAAGGCGCCAAGCAACATATCCAGTTTTTGATGGATAAATTGCGTGAATGGCGACGTAAACGCCTGAATGCCCTGCATTATTTCCGACTGTCGGTCTTGGGCAAGGCGGATGAAAAGTAAGGCATATTGCTCGAACGATAAAACCGATCTGACTTGCGCGGGCAATTGTTCATACCCCCGTTTCGCTTCGTCGGGGATGATCTTCTGGAATATCTCTAAAGTTTCTTCGTCGGTCGCTATGGAAGGAATGTTGGGACGCCCCTCAAAAGGATCATTGAAGGCACCTAATGGCGAATACCGCAACTGTGCATTTTCAAGCACGTCCACCCGCTCGGGAGGCATATATTTATAGAGCCGCGAAGGACAGTCCTTGATTGTCATGATTCATCGCTTTCTTGGAGTAGGCCGTGTAGTTTAAAAAGGATAAGATCAGGCAGCCATTCGCTTGCAAAGCGGCCAGCATTGCATCGCCCTGCGCAAGTTCGAGAACGCCATTGATTCAAACATTCGAGGAGACCATCTTCACAGCCTTGCCCACTATCTCGCAGGGCTGCAAAGTTTGGACTGCTGCCGCCTATCGCGGTGTTTCTGACCCTGGTGGACGTCCGGCGCGCCGGCTCGCTCTCGGAAGACGGCGTGTGGTCGGCCGACAATTTCAAGGCATTCCGAGACTGACGCGAGGCAGCACGATCCTGCCGCGCTCAGGTGGCAGACGTGTGCGGCCTCTTTGTCGATGGCCTGCGCCCTCCGGCCCGGCTTCATTGTGTCCGAAAAATGACTACAAATTTCGGACAAATTTGCATTTCGTCCGAAAAACGTATACAAATATCGGACAAAGGTGCCCTATGGATGATCTCAAGACTCAAATCCTGGCCCACATGGACACGGCCGCTCCCGGCTTGGTGTGGGCGCCGACCGACTTCGCCCATCTTGGCGGCCGCGATGCCGTGGACAAGGCATTGCAGCGCCTAGTCGCATCGGACCAACTGCGCCGCATCGACCGCGGCCTGTACGACCGTCCCAAGATGAACAGCCTGACCAAGAAGGCCGCAGCCCCGGATTACCGCGCGGTCGTGGACGCGATCGCCCGCCGCGATCAACTACGCCTGCTAGTCGATGGCATGACCGCCGCCAATGACCTGGGCCTGACCGATGCGGTGCCCGCACACGTCACGATCCACACCGACGCGCGCCGGCGCAGCATCCGGCTCGACAAGTTGATGATCCAGTTCAAGCAGACAGCCCCGAGCCGCCTGTATTGGGCCGGCCGGCCGGCCATGCGTGTCGTGCAGGCTCTGCATTGGCTCAAGGACACCTTGCCGGCGGACAAACCGCGCATCGTCAAGCGTCTGTCCACGCTGCTGAACGATCCTGTGCAGGGCGACACTATCCGCCAAGACCTGCTAGCGGGCTTTCACACGCTGCCGGCATGGATGCAGGCCGTAGTCCGCGAGCTCCCTGGCTGCGCCCCGCAGGCCGACGCGCTCGAAACGCCGGTGGCTGGCGCCCTCAAGCGCCGCACCCGTTCCCAGGCACTGGCATGATGAACCCGAATTTCAATACGATCATCCAGGCGAGCGACGAGGAACGGCGCGGCCTGTTCCTGACGGCCGCCGCCCGCCTGGGCACGGCGGTTCAGAACGTCGAAAAGGACTTCTGGGTGTGCTGGACCCTGGACGCGCTGTTCAACGGCCTGCCGCCAGGCGGCCCGCGGCTGCTGTTCAAGGGCGGCACGTCGCTGTCCAAGGCATTCGGGCTGATTTCGCGGTTTTCCGAGGACATCGACATCACCGTGTTCCGCCAGGACATCGGCGAGCCGATCGAGGCCGCGGATCTCGACGCCTTGAGCGGCAAGCAGCGGCGCATCCGGCTCGAACACATCCGCTCGGCCTGCCAGCAATACATCACCGAAGGCATGGCGGCGCAGCTACGCGAGATCGCAGCGCGGGCCATGCCCGCCGACCGTTTCCGCGTGGATCTGGACCCCGACGATCCTGACCAGCAAACGTTGCTGTTTTGGTATCCCGCCGTGACTGCCGCATCGGGCGGCTACATCCGCTCGGCCGTGAAGATTGAGGCCGGCGCCAAGTCGGCGCTGGACCCACACGAAGCGGCCATCGTCATCCCCTACATCGCCGACGACCTACCTGATCTCGACATGGCCGTGCACAACGTCACGACCGTCAAGCCTGAACGTACCTTCTGGGACAAGATCATCATTTTGCATGGCTTGCGCCAGTGGCACGACCGCCGGGGGCAACTACGTCAGGGCGGTCAACGTGTCTCGCGGCACTACTACGACATCTACCGTCTACTGCAACATCCCGACGTGGCAACTTGGCAGGCCGACCACGACATGACACGGGACTGCGCGCAGCATGCCCGGCTGTTCTTCGGTAGCGCCGACCTGAGACTGGATACGGCGGCACACGGCACTTTCACTCTAGTGCCGTCGCAGCCCATGCGCGAGGCCCTTGCACGCGACTACGTGGCGATGGGTGGGATGATCTTCGGACCGTTACCCGAGATCGACGACGTACTGCATGCCATCGAGGCGTTGGAATCCCGTTTAAATGCTCCCGAGGCACAGGTACGATAGGCTTGTATGCAGCGCGGCAAGACGCGCCCTGATCTGCTGTCAACCCCACGGCATCGGGATCGAACCACCGACCACTTTCGTCGTTTTTCTGCACTCGTACCCTGGCCCGTGCCCTAACTTTCTTGTAACCTCGGAAAGTGTTGCAAACATTGGCTCTCCGGGCATTTTTCGATTCCGCCCCAGCACCAGGAATTCAATGCCCGGCCTTCAAGGCTGGGCATTTTCATTTTGGCTCCCCCCAGGCTCTTCGGCTCTTCCCCATTGGCTCTTCCCCCATGTACGGGGGATCAGGGCATTCATCACACTCGGTCAATCACTCTTACAGCCGTAGGGGTCGGATCGCCTCAACAACATTCTATTAACGTTCAAAATACACTAGCTACGCACTTATAAGTTGCTGTTCCAGCCAAGCTGCCAGGGCTATCAATTTGTTGTCTTGCCCCTTGGCTGCCACAAACTGGACCCCCATTGGCAGGCTCGCATTTCCAGGCTTTATCGGAAAAGACAGTGCCGGGGTCTGGGTCAGATTGAATGCCGGAGTATAGGGATTCCAAGACATCCAATCATTGTCGGGCCAGTTAGACGGTGTGTTACGCCCAGCCTCGAAGGCAACGATGGGTACGGTTGGGAGCATAAGCACGTCGACATCATCAAAGAGCCTGTTGAGTTCCCCTGCCATGACATCTCGAGCTTGATGCATACCCATCAATGCCGGGATGTCGATGCCGCGCGCCGGCTCGACGAAAGCAAGCAAGTCAGGATCCAGCTTGCCCTTGACGTTATCCGGAACAGCCTGGACTGCGGCAAGGCATCCTAGTCGATAAAAACAAGATGCCACCTGAGCCGCGCGCCGGATGTCGAAATCGACCGTTTTAATGTCGAAGCCATTCTTTGCCAATATATCCAGCGCTTGCTGCATTCCTTGCTTGACCACAGTACAACTATCATCCCAATGATGCCTCATCAGCAGGCCCACGCGCAGATTCGTCGGGGCAGGAGAGGTGTCGAAGATCGACTCCCGCAGGCCAACTGACGACCAATCTGCTGGGTCTGGGCCGCTGACTATTCGCATTACGTCCGTCAATTCGGCCACACTCGATGCAATTGGACCTGCATGGACCACATTGAAAAAAGCACTGGGCGACGGCACAAGCGGAATGAGCCCATATGTGGGCTTCAAGGCGAATGTACCTGTGAAAGCAGCAGGAATACGCACCGAGCCCCCTGCGTCGCTTCCAATCGAGGCCCGAACGACGCCCGCAGCAACAGCAGCCGAGCAGCCGCCGCTGCTGCCACCCGGGGTGAGGGATGGATCCAGAGGGTTACGTGTAATGCCATAGCCCGGACTGTCTGTTATGCCCTTCCAGTTGAATTCAGGCGCTCGGGTCTTTGCAAAAAGAACCGCGCCTGCGGCAAGCAGCCGACGAACGAAAGCAGTATCTTTTTCAGCAGGCTCCGCTGCCGTTACCAATGAGCCGCGCCGAGTCGGCCACCCCTTGACCGCCGCGAATTCCTTAACGGTAAAGGGCATGCCGTCCAATGGGCTCAATGGATCTCCGGTTCGCCAACGACTAGCCGAGGCTTTGGCGAGGTCCAAGGCCTTATTACGATCGATCAGCGCAAAGGCGTTCAAGCTCGTACTGACTTGCTCGGCATGAAGCAAGGCAGATTCAATCACATCAACCGGTGAAAATCTGCCCTCCCGGTATGCCTTGCGCAAAGCCTCGTAGGATTGTCGATGAAGCATCAATGCACCTCCCTATTGCTTGCTCCAAGATAGATCTCGGTAAGTCGCGGATCATGGGCAAGTTCTTCCCCTGTTCCATCCTTGACGATTTTTCCGATTTCGATCAAATAGGCGTGATCGGCCGCCCGTAGCGCCAGGCGCGCATTCTGTTCCACCAAGACGATCGTCAAGCCTTCCTGCCGCTTATGTTGGATGATGACGTCCATGATTTGTTGCACGACAAGAGGGGCCAAGCCAATGGATGGTTCGTCCAGCAGCAGCACCTTGGGCCGCGCAATCAGGGCCCGGCCTATCGCAACCATTTGCTGCTGCCCACCCGAAAGCGTTCCTGCCAATTGAAGCTTTCTTTCCTCAAGAATGGGAAACAGGGAATAGATCCGCTTCACCTCTTCGGCAAAATTTACCTGCCGTCGGTTGGCATAAGTACCCAGCTCCAGGTTGTCCTGCACCGTCATGGAATTGAACAGAGAGCGCTTCTCGGGAACCAGATACATGCCACGGCGAACGCGTTCTTCGATGGGCGAACGCCCCAACGGTATCCCATTGAGCGATATTGATCCGCCATCAGCCAGCAACCCGCCCATGATGGCCCGGAGCAATGTGGTCTTGCCTGCGCCGTTGGCGCCGATCAAGGAAACCAAGTCGCCCTCTTTCACCCTGAAAGAGACATCACTAATCGCACGAACATGTCCATAAGAAACGGAGAGCCCATCAACTTCAAGCATGGTCACACCTCGGATCCCAGGTAAGCATTGATCACGTCAGGGTTTTTTTGCACCTCGGCAGGATTTCCCTGTGCCAGCAAGTTTCCAAAGTTCAAAACGAACAGATGATCGGCACATCCCATAACAAGTTCCATGTCGTGCTCGACAATGAGCACTGTCATGCCGTCTTCATCTCGCAAGGACTTCAACAGGCTCGACAGACGTTCCTTTTCTGATCGGCGCAGGCCCGCCGCAGGTTCATCCAGCAGCAACAAGGAAGGGCGGGCCATCAGCGCTCGAGCGACTTCAACCAGGCGCTGGCTACCCAAGGGCAATTCGGATACCTTCTTGCTAGCCACATCCTGCAAGCCGACGCGAGCCAAGGCCAGCCTCGCTTCACTGGCGAGGCGGGCCTCTTCCGTTCTGTCCAGACCCAACGCCGAACTGAATAGCCCCGATCGGCCATTGATATAGCCACCTATCAAGACGTTCTGCAGGACATCCATGTCCTGGACAAGCTGAACATGCTGGAAAGTGCGGGCAATTCCTTTGCGCACAACATCCGGAAAATTCTTGGGCAAAGGTTGCCCATTGAAATTTACTTCTCCGCTGCTGGCCGCGAACACCTGGGTCAAAACATTGAACAGGGTTGATTTCCCTGCCCCGTTCGGGCCAATAAGTCCGACAATGGAACGACTGGGAACAGACATGTTGACATCGGACAAAGCGGTCAGGCCCCCGAACTTCATGGTTATGTTCCGAACCATCAGAGTGGCTGGCTGGCGAACAGCCTCGACGGGCTTGCCATCATGATTGAGGAAATTATTTGACTTTGCCGGCCCAGGCCTGGAAGCCCCCATCCAGGACAGTAGTCCGTTGGGCCACTTGAGCAAAATAACTATGAGCCCGGCACCAAACACCATAGTTTCTACTTGTCCCGGCCAGTGCAATAAGGTGGCAATGACATATTGCGAAGCCAAATCGATGGCGGTAAATATGACGCACCCTAGAACGGCGCCGAGCGGGCCTGCCGCCCCGCCAAGGACAGCCATGATCAACAAATTTATTGATGCCTCAAGGGAAAAAGCGGAAGGACTCAGGAATTGCATATAGCAGCCATACAAGGCTCCAGAGATTCCACCTAGCGCGGCAGACAATACAAAGATCTGGGTGCGAGTGGCCGAGACATTTACGCCAAATGCGCTAGCCATGATGTGATTGCTCTTGAATGCCCGAGCGACTCGCCCGATCCGCCCTTGATAGATGCGGTGATAGCCCATAACCAGCAGGGCAATAATGAGCCAGATCGACAAAGCCGTTTCGCGTGTATCGAAACGATGGCCAAATACAGTGATGGGTTGCACTCCACTCAACCCGGATGCCCCGCCTGTCAGATCCATAGCTCCGACGAAGCATACGGATATCGCTATGCCATATGCCAAAGTCGCCAGGGGCAAGTAATGTCCTTTTAATTGCAAGGTTAACTTGGCCAAGACATAACCCACCACGGCACAAGACAGGGTTGCGCAAACGATGGCAAGGACAACCGGCATGCCAATCTTCATCGTCAGCAGGGCTGAGACATAGGCGCCGAGCCCCAGGAAAGCGGCATGTCCGAGCGAGATCTGTCCTGTCGCCATCAGGAATGCCAACCCAATGACCACGATGGCGTTGACGCCCAGCACAGCCACCAGCCCAACGTAGTAGGTTGACGCAAAGATGATTAACAGCAGAATAAGCGCCCCGACTGAGGCATAAAGGGTTTTTTCCCGATTCATCGACTGAGCGCCTTCTTGGCAAAGATAAGAAATTCAATTTTCATCAAGATCAGTGCCATGGCTGGCATTGCGCCACAGCAGAATAGGTATCACCAATGCAAAAACCCAAGCATCCCTGAAGGCGCTACTGAAGAAAGCCGAAAATGACTCGAAAATACCCACCAGGAAAACGCCGACAAGAGACAGTGGATAAGTGACGAGCCCACCGGTAACTGCACCGACAAAACCTTTGAGCCCGACAATGAACCCCATGTCGTAATTGGCAGTGACTAATGGTGCGAGCAGCATGCCGCTGAGTGCAGACATGCACGCAGCAATGAAATAGCTGAGGCGCCCGACAGTACCGACAGGAATGCCGCAATATTGCGCGCCGTCCCTGTTGACAGACGCAGCTTTCAATGCTTTCCCGTATAAGGAGTAGCGGAAGAACACGAACAGCGCCACCGTCATGATCAACGCCGCAAGGAAAATAAATACAGACTGCATTGCAATGTCCATACCCAAAGCATTGATATGGGCATTACTGAGCGGATTGACTGTCATCGGATCCGCCCCCCAGAGCAATAAGCCCAGGGGATGCAGAATCAGGGTCACCCCCACGCTGCACGTCAACAGGACGACAGGGGGGCTTCCCGGATTTGGCTCGACGGTGAGCTGGTAGATGATCGGCCCCATTGCAGAAACGAGCATCAGGGCCGCAAACATCTGCAGCAACATGGAAGAAGAATGGGCGGCAGACATGACCAATCCCCAAAGCATCGCACCCGCAAACGCATACTTGATTATTGGTTTGACTGGATTACGCTTGTAAGAAACTGCACGCCCTATATCGATTGCCATACATACCGCACCAGTACCGAAAACAACATGAACTAGTGGGGTCAGGGTTCCTTGGGTAAAACTGGCGAAGGCCAGCGCACCAAAAGTCAGATAGTCGCCCTGGGCTATATTGACGACTCTTGTTGTGGTGTACACCAAGACCAGCGATAGAGCGACCAAGGCGTAGATGGCCCCGTTTGTCAGCCCATCCATCCCTAGAAAAATGGCAATCGATGAATTCATACCCACTCCAGCCATTATTTCTCTAGGGGTACAAATTGGCCGTTTTTCACCTGAGCCAGAAGGAGAGTGCGACTATCCAGGCCCACATGATCTGTAGGCGAGAAGTTAAAAATACCTACAGCACCCGCATACTCATGCGTCCGCTCTAATTGGTCGCGCAAGCCTTTCCGGACCTGAGCGAGGTCGCCGCCCTTCTTTCCCGAAGCCACATAGTGCTTAATGGCGTTAACTGCCAGTCCGACGGCATCATAGCCTTGAGACGCGAACATTTCGGCTTTGCCTTTTCCGTATTTGGCGTTATAAGCCGTGACGAAATCTCCAATCGATTTTTTCAACGGATTATTAGCGTCCAGATATTTGTAGAGGGTAATAGGAGTCACCCCGACAATCGCGCCCTCAACGGCCGATTTCCTTATCGTAATGAATGCAGTCGTCGCCGACCCCGCACCGTGATAGACCGGGCCTTTATATCCAACCCGTTTGAGCGCTTCCTGCACCAATGATGCCGACGGCGGTATCGCGTGGATATAGACTGCATCGGGCCTGGACTGCAGCACTTTCAATGCCTGAGGCGTAAAGTTGGTATCTGTGCGCCCAAACCGTTCGATGTCGACGATCTTTACACCATTCTTCGGCGAAAGCGCCTTCATTTCCATCAACCCTCCTTCACCATAGGCATCGTCCAGGCCCATGAAAGCCAGGGTCTTGACTCCATGGGTAGCCATGTAGCCGAGCGTATGGCTGATCATCAACCGATCGGTAATCGGGGTTTTGAAGGTATAGGTCTTTTGGGCGATGGGTTCTACTACGTCAGCCGAAGAAGCCATGGAGAGAGTTGGCGTTTTCTCCGCTTCCGAAACCTTGCTGACGGCCATCGACGAAGGCGTCGTCGTGCAGCAAATTACGAAATCGGCTTTATCTTCCTGAATTGCCTTTCGAACGAGAGTGACAGATTTGGTCGGGTCCGATGCGTCATCGTATTGGACAAAGTTGACTTTGAACGGCAAATCCTTCTGTGCTGCGAGCTGCTCTTCGTAAAGTGCAATTGCTGCATTGGCGGGCGTGCCTATCGTTGACGCAGCACCTGTGGCTGCCGTAACAATGCCGATAGTGAACACAGGCTTGTCCTGTGCATGTGCACTTGCTGCCCCAAGCAGCAAGAGGGAGCCGGCAATAGTCTTTGAAAATTGCATGATGCCTCCATGTGAGAATGTTTCGTTATGTAGAGCAGGCCCCTCAGGAGTCTGTCGGCGAATTATGTTCAACAAGGCATACGGTCTCTGTATCTCGTGATACGGATTGATTTCATTTGCGGGTTTTCCCTGCCGAAATACTCATGGAAATTTTTCCGGCCCATGTATCTCTCGATACATGAACTCGATCCGGATTGCCGATAAAGTTCAATCCATTGCACTCTGCACAGGCAACGCCAATATGGACACCTTTCCTATTGATTCACAGAAATTCCGCGCTCTGATGGGACGGTTCATCACTGGCGTGACCGTAATAGCGGTTCCCAACGCCGAGTCGCCCGCAGATGTCGTGGCGATGACAGCCAGCTCATTGACCTCGGTAAGCTTGAGCCCCTTGTTATTACTTTTTTGCGTACGCAACGAAAGTTCTTTCTTGTCTCACTTGAGGCATTCCAAAAAATTCTCGGTAAACATTCTGGCGTCGCATCAAGACTCGATATCCCGTTACTACGGGGGCAGCGCATCGAAAGGGTACCAAGGAGAATGGATTTTCAACGCCAACTCCATGCCGATACTTGTGGAAGCCAATGCCAGTCTCATCTGCAAGATTTTCCACCTGCAGGAATTTGGCGATCATCATGTGGTTATTGGGGAAATCACTGAAATGTCGGCCGCCGAACCGCCAGCCCCCGCATTGATCTATGCCGCCGGGCAGTACATGGGTGTCGATCTTGCACGCCACGCCTGATCGGAAATGACCTATACCACCTGCACGAAACATAAGGAAATTTTCATGCAAGAGAAACCATTGCCCATCCCTTCTCCAGACAGCTTGATAAAGCAAGCCCGGGACTTGATTCCTCTGTTGAAAGAGGCAGGCCCCAGGCATGACCAAGAAAAGCGGGTCTCGGATGAAGTAGCTGCTACTCTCAGGAAGGCCGGATTCTTTCGCATCTGCCAATCAGTCGAAAACGGTGGCTATGGCATGCGGCCTTCGGTTCTATGGCGTGTCTCGCGGGAGATCGGGCGCGGCGACAGTGCCACCGCGTGGCTTTTGAGTCTGATCGGGCTGCATCCCTGGATGGCAGAGATGTTTCCCGTTCAAGCGCAGGACGAAGTTTTTGCCAGCGGCAAAGACGCTGTCGTTCTTGCTTTGACAGGCAATGTTGGCCGAGGTGTGGAAACCAGGCTGGACGGCGATCACTACATTCTCGATGGGAAATGGGCCTATGCCTCAGGTGTGGATGTCGGAGACTGGGCCTCTATTCTGGCGGAAGTGCCTACCGCCGGAGGCGATAAAGAACTTCGCCTTTTGCTTGTTCCCATCAAGAGTTTCCATATTGACCATGACAGTTGGAATGTATTTGGCATGAAGGGAACTGGCAGTAAAGACGTCTACCTCACTAGCGAGCGTGTCCCGGCTCATCGGACAGTAAAGTGGGCCGACATACAAAATAACCAGGCTCCAGGTCTCGAAAGGCAAAAAGGGCCAATGTTCCGAATCCCTCACACCAGCTTGTTCGTGATGTCGGTCGCAGCGGCTATTACCGCAGTAGCCACTGGATTGCTGGATATCTATATCGAAACCGTCAAGCAGCGTAGGCCAGCCAGCACCTACAGTCCCCAAACCGAGGACCGGTTCTCATTGGCCGAATTAGGGAAGGCCGCCGCCAAGATCGAAGGGGCATTCAATCTGCTGATTCACGATGTCGACGAAATGTGGGATCGCGCCGTAGCAAGGCAACCTTTTACTTCCGAACTGCGGACACGCTACCGAACCGATGGCGCGCTCATTTGCGATATTGCGCTGCACGCAGCAGATGATTTGGTTCGAAATCTGGGGGGCAGCATCATGCCGCTCGGCCCCGTGGAACGCTATTTCCGCGAACTCCACAGCATGGCTTCGCATTTTCTGATGCAAATCACGCCGTCGGCCGAATTGTATGGCCGTACGCTGCTAGACCTTCCGCTTCCAGCCAATGCAAGAATTTAATGATTTTTAACGTCACTACCAAAAAGGAAGTTTCTAATGAGCAAAATCGAACGTCTCCGCCTCCCCGAAAATGACGCCACTTTCGGCAGCAATAAGATTTTTGATCTTTTTCAATATTCGCCGGCAGTCACCGCGAACGGCCTGGTTTTTATCGCAGGACAAATAGGCCTCCGCGCGGATGGCTCTATTCCTGAAGACCCCAAAGAGCAGATCGATGTCGCATTCAAGCGGATCGAAGCCATTCTGAATCATCTGGGCTTGGACTTCACCGACGTAATCGAACTCGTTTCGTATCACGTCAATGTGGGCTCAAATCTCGCGGACTTCCGTTCGGTAAAAGAGCGGTACATTCGCTCCGACTTTCCAGCATGGACAATTCTCGGGATCGCCGCGTTGGCACGTCCAGAATTGATCGTCGAAATCAAAGTGGTTGCGGCTACGCGCAAGGCTTGAGTCTAATAGATCATGGCAAATCAAGTGAAAACGTACGGATTCACTTTCGTCGAATTCGTATCACCGCACCCCGCCGAACTGATCGAATTATTCGAGCGCCTCGGGTTTCGACTGACTGGAAAATCAAAGCAATCCATGTTCCTGATGACACAAGGAACAGGGTCTTTTATCGTCAATGGCAACGCCAATACATTTCGAGACCAGCACGGGGCATCCGTGCGCGCCATCGGTATTGGCGTTGACAACGCCAAGCAAGCGCTCCAGCAGGCTATAGCAGGGGGCGCCAAACAGGCATTCCCAGATGCGGAGGGCGCCTTCGCAATCGATACACCGGCTATCCTGGGAATAGGAAACAGTTTGGTTTATTTTGTCGACACCGATTTTCTTGACAATTTCTCGCTTCCCGTCGAGATGCGGAATGAGCCGGAGGGTGATGCAAGCATCGTGGCCATTGACCATACCTCGAACATTGTTCACCCCGAGAACCTGGACCGATGGGCAAACTTTTATCGCGATACGTTTGGATTTGTGGAAAAGCAGTATCTCGAAGTCAAGGGGCACATGACCGGAATGCGTGCCCGCTCGATGGTAAGCCCTTGCGGCCGCGTATCTATCCCAGTCGCCGCTGCAGCACATGATCAGCCTGGCGCGCTCAACCAAAATGATGAATTCATCCGTGACTATGGCGGCGAGGGTATTCAGCACATTGCGTTGTTGACCTCCAATATCGAGCATACGATTCAAACGCTCGAAGCTGCGAGTGTCGAATTCATGGATGCACCATCGAAGAATTACTACGATGGAATTGAAGTTCGTCTCCCCGAACACGGTCTCGATATAAAGCGTCTGGCAGAGCAAGGCATTCTGGTCGATGGCAAGGGCCCACGGAAGATTCTGCTGCAACGCTTCACAAAGCGCCAGATTGGCCCTGTTTTCTTCGAAATCATCGAGCGCCGTGGAGAAGACGGATTTGGCGAGGGAAATTTCAAAGCCCTTTTTGAATCTCAGGAGCAAGACCAGCAGCAACGCGGCACGCTTACTTGACAGAGAAACGGGCACATCCCTCTTTTCGCGGCAAGTCTCCAGACTGCGGCTAGGCGGCCGCCTCGCGACTGGAGCCGACCACGGCCACAACCTCGATTTCGACTTTCAGGCCAGGCCGGGCGAGATGCGCCACTCCCACGGCAGAGCGTGCCGGCGGCCGTTCAGGAAACACACGGCGGAACACGGCATTCATGGCCTGGAAATCCGCATCCATGTCGGTCATGAACACTGTGACCTTGGCGATGTCGGCCATGACTCCGCCCGCGGCTTGGACGATGGACTCGATGTTCTTGAAGGCCAATTCGGCCTGTTGCGTGACATCGTCGGGAAACGCCCGCGTGACTGGATCGGAGCCCGTGTGGCCCGATACAAACAACAAGGCGTCGATCTTGACCGCCGGGGAATAAGGGCGGTGCGGAAGCAGGCCAGTAGGCGGAACGATAATTTCGCGTGTCATGACAGGAGCCTATTCGACGTAGGAAGGAATGGCGTGAATGACGGGATTGGCGATTGGCACCGGGCGGCCATCCCTTATATCGTAGACGGGCATCGATTCCTCAAACCAGCGGCGCGGCGGAGGCGCGCCCCACAAACTCTGGCGGCGCGGGTTGTCGAGCTCCCAACGCATGGGCGGCTGGTCACGATCGATGGTGAGATAATCGCCGGTATAGAGTTCGAAGCGATTCCCGTCCGGGTCTCGTATGTATACGAACAAAGCGTTCGAGATGCCGTGACGCGCCGGGCCGCGTTCGATATTGTCGGCATAGCCTGCGCCGCCCAGCGCGTCGCAGGCGCGGATCACACCCATGGGCTCCATCAACGAAAAGCCGGCATGGTGCACGGAGGGCCCCTTGCCCGTCATCACCGCGATGTCATGCACCGTAGCCTTACGATATAGCCAACTGGCCCAGACGCGGTCTTCCGGCTTCCTCGCGGCCGTGTACTCCGCACAGCCAAAGCCCAGTTCGCGCGTGTACCAATCGAATCCAGCCTGCGCATCAGGCATCAGCACATTGAGGTGATCCAGCCGCGTAGGACAACCGTGGCGATGTAGATGGTATTGCTGTAGCAACCAAGGCGCCGACTCCATCTGTGCGTAGTACTCAACAGGAAAACCGAAAGGATCACGCACGCGCAAGGCACGCCCCTGCCCGCGTTCTTCATCGGGTTGCAGCCAGCGTATGGGCAGGCCATGCGACTCGAATTTGCGCGCCAGGCGGTCTAAATCTTCCTCGCACGAAACACGAAAGCTGAAATGCCCGATGCCCGGAGCCTTGGCACGAGTCAGCACCACACTATAATGCTCGCGGTCCTCAATGGCCCGTAGGTATACGTGATCGGGGTCGCGATCGGTTTCGAACAGGCCGACCAAGTTCACGTAGAAATCGCGTGAATGCTCCAGATCAGTGACCAGATATTCGATGTGGCCAAGTCTCAGGATGTTGAAATCAGGCTTGCCCGGCTGGTAAGCTGGTAGAGAGGCCACCATAGTCTTTCCCCTCGAAGGGCCGAGTCACGGCTCAGTTGCGATGAGAAGATTTTGAACAAGTGCCAAGGATGTGTCTGTATCTGGAGATACATTGCTCTTCGAGCGAGCTCCTTGCTTGCAAGATGCCATGCGCTATGGCGTCAATAATGACTTGCTTTTCTAGCCATAGGCCGATGGTCGCACTGCGATAGGTTTCGAACGCGTGAATACCCGTGACCTTGCAAAGCTAGGAGTTTTTACTTTTGACCCAAAAGTAGCGCCCCTTAGACGTCACCAACCCGTCCGACTTCAACTTCGTGATCGTTCTCGTAACGGTTACCCGACTAGTACCAGTCAGGGCTGCGATGAGTTCATGCGTCAATGGAATCTGTATGCGAACGCCATCGTCATCCTTGGCGCCATACAAATTGGCCAATCTGTTGAATAGCTCAACGATGCGTAGATCAGATTTTGGCATTGCCAAAAACTGAATGCGCAGACCGAGCACACATTGCTTCATTGCAGCGATTTCCATGAGCGCTGTAGCAAATTCCACGTGCTCCCCGAAAGCTTCCTTAATGACTGAGTAATCGAATTTAATGAGAGTACATGGCTCAAGCGTAGTTGCCGTTGACATCCTTGGCATGTGTGCCAAGGCAGAACCCTCTCCAAAAAGCGATCTGGGCCCCATCAGCTCCAAGATGAACTGGGAACCATCCTCTTGAAGGATTTCAACTTGCACTCGTCCACTGACAACGAAAAAAAATGTGGACCCTTGTTCCGTCTGACGATAGATGGTTGTATCTTTGGGGACTTCAATACGGTGGCCAAGATTTTCTACAGCCAAGAAGATTTCCGCAGCACGAGCATCCATGTGCCATGTCTCTGTCGAGATTCCAGTGCGAATATCCATACGGGAGCTTGAAACTTGGTAGAGCGATGAGGACTATTACTTGAGATTCACAACTTCTGCTTTAGAGTTTAATGTATATCCAAGGCAATTGTTTGATAAGCCTGGTCTGGCCGAAAAACCCCATGGGTCACCTTAACAACGACTCCGACTAAACAGCCACTCAGTACGGTCTTGTGCGTGAACGCAGGAGATTGACAATTGGTTCAAGCTCGAAAACAGGCTGGGGCCAATTCACCGCCTTATGGCATTAGTTGGCCGCGCGCTGAAGCACTGTCTTGACTTCAGCGCTCAGGAGCATCCGAAGCCGACCCTCTTTTTCTTATACTGTGACGTGGAAAGCCTCCAGAAAAAGATGAATAGTTGTGCTTCCAATGCAGCACAACTCAAGACATGCCGAACTGTCGTTCAACCAACTCCTGAGCCGGACTCGGTCGGGAGATCCCCAGTGGTGATTCGACGCTAAGATGGCATATGGTCGGCCAACAACACCCAGCCATTCCGTAACTGATTGGGAGATAGCAATGAAAGTGCAAGGACAATGTCACTGCGGTGCAATCCGCTACGAGGCGGAGGTGCAGGCCGGTTCGATGCGGATTTGCCATTGTCTGGACTGCCAGATTATGTCGGGCTCGGCGTTCCGCACGAACATCGCCGCGCCGGCCGAGACGTTCCGTTTGCTGCAAGGCAAGCCGCGCCACTATGTGAAGACCGCCGAGAGCGGCGCGCAGCGGGTAAACGGCTTTTGCGAGGAATGCGGCACGCAGCTCTACGCAACCGATCCTGGTACGCCGAAGCGTTATTCGCTGCGGGTCGGCACTCTGGCGCAGCGCGATCAGATAGGCAGTCCACAGGCACAAATCTGGACGCGCCGCCGTGTCGGCTGGATGCCGCCGCTCGATGGCGTGGGCGAGACCGAAGGGCAACCGTA
>Ga0164242_10003964_pt1 | contig 16721 bp, 13 predicted proteins | sample OricomgcompostMG_FD_108783 | JGI IMG/M metagenome (GOLD analysis project Ga0164242, IMG submission 108783) | Miracle-Growth compost microbial communities from Emeryville, California, USA - Original compost - Miracle growth compost (MG) ...
ATGCACGGTCGTTGCCTGGATGCTCAACGCCCGACGCCGGGTGGCGGGGTCCGCGCGGACCCCGCCACCCGGCGTCGTGCACAAGCAAAGCGGCTCAGGCCCGCCCGAACTCCACCGAGTCCGTGGCCCAGGCGCGCGCCTGGTCGCTGAAGGTGATGCCGAGGCCCGGGCGCTGCGGGACGATCATCCGCCCGTCCTTCGTCTCGAGGCGCTCGTTGAACATGGGGTCAAGCCAGTCGAAATGCTCCACCCACGGCTCGCGCGGGTAGCAGGCGGCCAGGTGCAGGTGGATCTCCATGGCGAAGTGCGGGGCAAGGTCCAGGCCGGCCTCGTCCGCCAGGGTGGCCAGGCGCAGGAACTGCGTGATGCCGCCGACGCGCGGGGCGTCCGGCTGGATGATGTCGCAGGCGCGGGCGTCGATGAGGCGCTGGTGCTCGCCCACGGAGGCGAGCATCTCGCCCGTGGCGATGGGGGTGTCCAGCGCGCGCGCCAGGGCGGCGTGGCCCTCCGCGTCATAGGCGTCGAGGGGCTCCTCGATCCACACCAGGTCGAACTCCTCGAAGCGACGGCCCATGCGCAGGGCGGTGGCGCGGTCCCACTGCTGGTTCGCGTCCACCATGAGCGGCACGTCCGGGCCGAGGTGCTCGCGCACGGCGCGCACGCGGCGCAGGTCCTCGGCCGTGTCCGGCAGGCCCACCTTGATCTTGATGCCGCCGATCCCGGCCTCGAGCGAGGCGGAGGCGCGCTCCTTGACCTCCTCGATGGAGGCCTGCAGGAAGCCGCCGGAGGTGTTGTACGTGCGCACCGAGTCGCGCTGGGCGCCGAGCAGCTTGGACAGCGGCAGGTCGGCGCGCTTGGCCTTCAGGTCATACAGTGCGATGTCCAGGGCGGCCAGCGCCTGGGTGGCCACGCCGGAGCGGCCCACGGACGCGCCGGCCCAGAGCAGCTTGGTGTAGAGCTTGGCGATGTCGTTGGGGTCCTCGCCGATCATCACCTCGGCGACCTCCTTGGCGTGCGCGTACTGCGCCGGCCCGCCGGCCCGCTTGGAGTAGCTGAAACCGATGCCCTCGTGGCCCTGCTCCGTGGTGATCTCCGCGAGCAGGAAGACCACCTCGGTCATGGGCTTCTGGCGGCCGGTGAACACCTTGGCGTCCGAGATCGGCGTGGCCAGCGGGAGCGTCATGGTGGAGAGCTTCACGTGGCGGATGGCATCGGGTGTGTACGGCATGGGGACTCCTGGGATCGGTGGCCGCTGTCACAGTGAGCATACAAGTGAACAACTTGTATGACTAGTGATCCGCGCGACCGCCGCTGCATCGTGTCAGAGCCCGGGAGCATGATGGAGGGAGGCCCGCGCCCGTGGGCCGGAAGGGGAGTACGGCATGGCACACGTGAACATCGGCAAGACCCACCCGGCCACCTACAAGGCGATGCTGGAGTTCAACGGCAAGGCGGAGCAGGCGGCCAAGGACGCCGGGCTGGACCCGCTGCTCGTGGAGCTCGTGAAGATCCGCGCCTCCCAGCTCAACGGCTGCGCGTTCTGCCTGCGCATGCACACGAGGGACGCGATCAAGCAGGGCGAGAGCGCCGACCGCCTCGCCGTGGTGGCCGGTTGGTGGGAGTCGCAGTACTTCTCCGAGGCCGAGCAGGCGGCCCTGCAGCTGGCCGAGGACGTCACCCAGATCGGCGATCACGGAAAGCTGCCCTCCCGCGGCATCGACGTGGAGGCCGCGCTGAACCCGGAGCAGATCGCCGCCGTCACCTGGCTGGCCGTGGTCATCAACGCCTGGAACCGGATCGCCATCTCCAGCCACTACCCGGTGGCGCCGTGAGCGCCTGAGGCGCCTTCGCGGCCCGACGCCGCGGGGCCGGGTTGGCGCCGCGCCTCGCCGCGACCCCGGGGCCGGGGCCGGGGCTGGGGCCCGGACAGCCGGGGCCCGGGCGGCCGGAGACACGACAGCACCGCGTGACCGGATCCGGTCACGCGGCGCTGTGCAGCCGGGGTCCCAATGGGCCAACGGTTCAGAAGACCTGCTTGCTCAGAAGACCTGGAACGTCCGGCCGGTCTCCACGCCCTCGACGCTGCGCACGAACGCGAGCGCCACGTCCTTGGCCGCCACCGGCGGGAAACCGGGGAAGAACTCGTGGAAGCCCGGGGCTTCGGCGAGCACATTGGGGCTGACCGCGTTGATGCGGCTGCCGGCCGGCAGCTGCGTGGCTGCAGCGGTCACGAAGGACTCGAGGGCGCCGTTCACCGCAGAGGCGACGGTGCCGGTCTCGATGGGGTTCTGTGCCAGCACGCCCGTGGTGAGCGTGTAGCTGACCGGGCCCTCGAGCTCCTGCGCGCCGATGCGGACCAGGTCGATCTGCCCCATGCCCTTGTCGGCGAAGCCGTCGATGAAGTCCTGGTGCGTCAGCTCGGCCAGTGGCTTGAACGCGACGGCTCCCGTGCACGCGATGACCGCGTCCACGGGGCCCGTGGCGCGGTAGAGCGCACGGATGGAGTCCTCATCCGTGAGGTCCACGGCCGGCTCGGTATGGCGGCCCACGCGGATGACCTCGTGGCGCTGGGCCAACTCGTCCGCCACGGCGCTGCCGATGGTCCCGCCTGCTCCGACGACGATGATGCGCATGCTCTCTCCTGATGCTCTTCGATCTGGGTTTCCGCCCCGACTCAAGCACCGTCGCCTCGGCGCGGGCAAACGGTTCCGCTGAGGGCTGTTGCGGACAACCATCGGCAGCCGGAGCAGCCGGAGCAGCCGAGGCGGCCGGGGCACCTGAGCCACTCGGGGCGGAGCGGCCTGCCGGCGCCGCGGTGCCGCAGCGTGCGCTCAGATCAGGAGGCCGTCCGCGTCAGGCGACCCGCTCCACGATCGCCTCCGCCATCCCGACCAGCTGCGCACCGGTGGTGGCCACCCCGTCCACGACGGGCCAGCCGTGCACCTTCTCCACCCACTCGTCCGGGACGGCCGCGGCGCCCCACAGCGCTCCGGCCAACCCACCGGCGATCGCGGCGACGGTGTCCGTGTCACGTCCGCCGCGCACGGCACGCTCCAATGCATCGCGGAGGGAGTCGGCGTGAGAGATCGCCGACCAGGCCCCTTGCAGCGCGTGCACCACCCAGCCGTTGTGCTCGAAGTCCCGCGGCTGCTTCGCCTCCGCCTCGCCGAGCACGTCCAGCCAGTAGCGCTCGCGTTCCGCAGTGAGCAGTCCCAGCTCTCGCAGCCGTGCCACAGCACCCGGCAGGTCCACCGTGCCCTCGCGGACCGCCTGCCGGATCCCCAGGCACCACAGTGCGCAGGCCTCGCCGGCCGCCGGGTCGGCATGCGTCAGCGCGGAGACCGCGGCGGTGGCTTGTGCCAGGGCTTCCTCATCGCCGTCGCGCAGGTACGCGAGCGCCACCGGGGCCGTGCGCATGAGTGAGCCGTTGCCCGCCGTGCGGCCCGTGCGGGCGTGCAGGGTGGCGGCGGCCGCCCGGCAGGCCGCAGCCGTGGGGGAGTCGGCGCCGCCGAGCACGGCCGCGGTCTGGTTGCCCACGTCGGGAGCGGACGCGGCCCAATCGATCCACGCGGCACAGATCGAGTCCAGCGTGGCCGTGTCCTCCAGCGGGTGCCCGGCCGCCAGCTCGCGCGCGATGACCACGGCCATGGACGTGTCGTCCGTCCACTCGCCCGGGGCCCAGTGGAACGCTCCGCCGCCCTTCATGAGCACCGCCGTCCCGTCCTCGAGCGGCCCTCCGAACTCGTAGCCGGCGCCCAGCGCGTCCCCGGCCGCGGTGGCCAGCAGCACGCCGCGTGCCCTGTCGATCAGTGTGCTCATCCGTACTCCTCGCGCCTCATCCGGGTAGGAGCCTCAGCGTCCCACGGGACCCCGACACCCCGCTCGCGCCACGTCGCGCCAGGAACGTCCCCACTCATGCACTTCGTGCCTCACTTGTGACCACTAAAAGCCCCTCTTAGTGGTCAGAAGTGAGGCACGAAACCCACGCGCTGAGCGCCGCCACCGGTGCGCGCCCCAGCGGCCCCCGCAACCCAACCAACAACGCACCCCCCAGTGGACCCCGCAACCCGGCCGAACAGCGCACCCCGCCCCCGCGGCGTCGGGCAGCGCGGTCCTAGACTGGTCCCGGCCGTTCGCGGCCGGGACCCGCGCATCCGAGCCCCGAAGAAAGAGGACGATCCGTCAGGAAGAGGTGCTGCCGCGGTGTACAACCCGGATCAGCTTCGCCAGTACGTCGAGAACCATTTCACCTACATCGCGGGATTCGAGCGCAACGTCCGCCGCTACGGCGACGACCTCGCGATCCTGGACCCCACCGGGGGGCGGAGCTGGTCCTACCAGGAGCTCAGCCGCGACGTGGACCGGCTCGCCTCCGCTTTCGCCGAGCACGGGGTGGGCCGCGGCGACCGCGTGCTCTACCAGCTCTACAACACCCCCGAGTTCGTGCTCGTGTACCTGGCCACGCAGCGGCTCGGGGCCATCGGCGTCCCGGTGAACTTCCGCCTTTCCGTGGGGGAGGCCGCCTACGTGCTGCAGGACTCCGCGCCGCGTGTGTACCTCTACGACGAGCAGATCGCCGGTACGGCCGAGGCGGCGCTGGCCCGCTGGGGTGGGCGCACCACCACCGTGTCCGTGACGCGGCCGGGGCAGGAGACGACGGAGCCGTTCCGGCGCGGACGCCTGGCGCGCGCCGTCGACTTCGAGGAGTTCATCGCCACGGGCGATCCGGAGCGCACGCCGGCGCTTCCTGAGGACTTCAGCACGTACGAGGAGACCACCCGGCTGTACACCTCCGGCACCACGGGCATGCCCAAGGGCGTGGCCCTGCCCTCCTTCGTGGAGGTCATGAGCGCGCACGACGTGATGATGCACTTCCCGCTCGGCCCCACGGACCGCACCCTGAACATGACGCCCTGGTTCCACCGCGGCGGCCTGTACTCCGGCGGCCCCAACCCGGTGTTCTACGCCGGTGGTTCCGTGGTCACGCTGCCCACCTTCGACCCGGCCACCGCGCTGGACTGGGTGGACGAGCACGGGATCACTTTCCTCATCGGCGCCCCGGCCACGCTGGAGATGATCGCCAACGAGCAGGAGCGCAACCCTCGCCCCCTGACCACGCTCAAGGGCATCGTCACCATGGGCGCGCCCCTGGACCGCGAGGCGGCCCTGCGGTACCAGCGCCTGCTCACCCCGCGCATCTTCAACGGCTACGGCACCACGGAGACGTTCTGGAACACGTTCCTGCGGCCGGAGGACCTCCCGGAGCACGCCGGTTCGGCCGGCCGCGCGTCCACGGATGACGACGTGGCCGTGGTGAAGGTCTACGAGGACCACCGCGCCGAGCCGGACGACCTCGTCGCCATGGACGGCAGCGAGGCCGGTGAGGTGATCATGCGCAGCCCCAAGTCCGGCTTCGCCTACGTGAACCTCCCGGACGTGCAGGAGGAGAAGTTCCACCACGGCTGGCTCTACCCGGGCGACATCGCCACCTGGGACGCGCAGGGCTTCGTCACCATCCTGGGCCGCAAGGACGACATGATCATCTCCGGCGGGGAGAACATCCACCCCGTGCAGGTCGAGGAGTCCCTGGTGCGCCACCCGTCGGTGGCCGACGCCGCCGTAGTGGGCGTGCGGGATCCGAAGTGGGGCCAGCGCGTGGTGGCCTACGTGATCCGCAAGGACCCCGACGTCACGGCGGCTGAGCTGGATGCGCACGTGAAGGCGGATGAGAACCTCGCCGACTACAAGCGCCCGCGCGGCTACCGTTTCGTGGACGAGCTGCCCATGACGCCCACCGGCAAGAAGATCCACTACCAGGTGGCGGCCACGGCAGCGGAGGACGCCGAGGCCGGCCGCATCGAGATGCTGGACTTCGGACGCCACTGAGCCTCTCCCACGCTGCCCGACGCCGCGGGGTCGGGCGGGTGGGCCCGTCGCCCGGGCGCTGCGTGCCACGGTGCGCGGGGTCGGGCGACGGGGCAGCGATGTGCCGGGGGCAGTGTCGTGCCGAGGCGCCCCGCACCGGGCGTCGCGTCGCCGCCGACTAGGCTGGTCCGGTGCCTCGCACCCCACGCTCCGCTCGGCACGACGCGCCCGCACGCCGTCGTGCAGCGCCTCGTGGTGTCCAGCGAAAGGCCGCCCCGCAGGGGCCGGCACAGCCGATGACGACCTCCCGCCGTGGCCCCCTCGCCACGGCGCTCGCCGTCGCGCTGGCCACGCTCCTCGCACTGACGGGCTGCACGGCCGGCTACACGGCCAGGGAGGACACGGCGCACGCGCCCCCGGGCTCCATCACGCTGGCGCTGACCGCTGCCCCGAGCAACCTGGACTTCACCACCACCTCCGGTGCTGCCATCCCGCAGGCGCTCATGGGCAACGTCTACCAGACCCTCGTGGCCGTGGATGATCACGGGAAGCTGACGCCGCAGCTGGCGCGGAGCTGGCGCGTGGACGCCACGGGCACGCGCTACACCTGCGAACTGCAGCAGGGCGTCACGTTCTCCAACGGGGACGCGTTCACGGCGGACAGCGTCGTCTTCTCGCTGGACCGCGTGCGCTCGGCGCACTGGAGCAACGGGCTCAAGGCCGGGATGGACGTGGTGAAGGACGTCCACGCGGACGACGAGCACACGGTGACCGTCACCCTGAAGCGCCCCTCCCAGGCGTGGCTGTACACGATGACCACGCTGGTGGGCGCCATGTTCACCCCGAGCGGGGTGGGGCACCTGGCCACGCAGGCCATCGGCACCGGCCCGTTCGCGGTGGGCAGCTGGAAGTCCGGGCAGTCCCTCACGCTCACCCGGCGGGACGACTACTGGGGCGAGCCGGCGGCGGCACCGCAGGTGACCCTGCGCTACTACGCCGACCCGCTCACCGCCACCAACGCCCTGCGCGGCGGGAGCGTCGATGCTGTGGTCGGCATGCAGGCCCCGGACCTGCTGCCCTCGTTCCAGCAGGACCATGCCTACACGGTCATGGAGGGCACCACCACGGGGGAGGTGGTGATGTCCATGAACAACAAGAAGGCGCCGTTCGACGACGTGCGGGTGCGCAAGGCGGTGATGTATGCCGTGAACCGCCAGGACGTCATGGACTCCGCGTACGCCGGCTACGGCACGCTCATCGGCGCGGCGGTCCCGCCCACCGACCCGTACTACGAGGACCTCACCGGCGCGTACCCGTACGACCCGGACAAGGCCCGCGCGCTGCTGCGCCAGGCCGGGGTGGCCGGCAGCACCGTCACCTTCTCCGTCCCGAACCTGCCCTACGCCACGGCGGCGGCGCAGGTGGTGGTCTCGGACCTGAAGAAGGTGGGGCTCACCGTCCGCATCCAGCAGCAGGAGTTCCCCGCGGTGTGGCTGGACAAGGTCCTCACCAAACACCAGTACCAGCTCTCCGTGATCGCCCACGTGGAGCCGCGGGACGTGCTCAGCCTGCTGGCCCCCGGCTACTACCTCGGCGTGGACGATCCCCGGATCCAGGACCTCGCGGCCGCTGCCGACGCCGGGGACACGGACACCTACGTGAAGGACATGAAGACCCTGATCCGGCGCGCCTTCGTCACCGACGCCGTGGCCGACACGCTCTTCCTGCTGCCCAACCTCACCGTCGCCCGGACCGGGGTGACGGGGCTGCCGCAGGACTCAGCCACCACGGCCCTTGACCTGAGCAGGGTGGCCAGGTCATGACCGCCGTGCGTGCCGTGGCCCGCTGCCTGCTCACCGTGTTCCTGGCCTCCATCGTGATCTTCGCGCTGCTGCGGCTGGTCCCCGGCGATCCGGCCCAGGTGGCCCTCGGCGTGGACGCCACCCCGGATCTGGTCGAGGCCACGCGCCACCGCTTCGGCCTGGACCGCCCGCTGGTACTGCAGTACCTCGAGTGGATCGGCGGCGTGCTCACCGGGCACTTCGGCACCAGCTTCGTCACCGGCCAGGACATGAGCGCCATCCTGCGCGATCGCACCGCGGTGACGCTCTGGCTCGTGATCCCCGCCGTCCTGATCGCGCTGCTCGGCGCCACCGCCGTGGGCACGTGGGCCGCCATGCGCCGCGGCGTGACCGGCACCGTTCTGGACGTGGCTGCCCAGCTGCTGTTGGCCGTGCCGGCGTTCCTGCTCGGCGTGGTGCTGGTCATGGTGATCTCGCTCGCGCTGGGCTGGCTGCCGCCCTCCGGCTGGGAGGTCCCCGTGGACTCGCCCGGCGGCTTCCTGCGCCACCTGATCCTGCCCGTCCTCACGCTCGCCGCCGTGCAGGGCGCCATCCTCACCCGCTACGTGCGCGCCTCGCTCGAGGACGTCCTCGGACGCGACTACCTGCGCCTGGCCCGCTCCAAGGGGCTCACCCGCGGGCAGGCCGTGTTCCGGCACGGCCTGCGCAACGCGGCGGTCCCGGTCCTCACGGTGGCCGGCGTGGAGCTCGCGTCCCTGCTGGTGGGCGCCGTGGTCATCGAGTCCGTGTTCGACGTCCCCGGGCTCGGGTCGCTCCTGGTCACTGCGGTGGGGGAGCGGGACATGGTCACGGTGCAGGGCATCGTCATGGTCCTGGTGGCCATCACCGTCATCGTCAACCTCGCCGTGGAGCTGGTGCACGGCCTCGTGGATCCGCGGGTGCGCGCATGAGCGGGGAATCAACAGTGCCCGACGCCGCGGGGCCGGGTCCCGCGCGCCCCTCGCGTGACGCCGGGGTGGGCCAGGGCGCCGCACCGGGCGCAGGCCGTGGCCCCGCCCCGGACGCAACGCCAGGCACCGAGCCGAGCCCGCGGCGTCGGGCACCGGGAGCCCTCATCGCCGGCGCCGTCCTGGTGGCGCTCGTGGTGCTCACCGCCCTCGTCTCGCTCGTGTGGACGCCGTACGATCCGGTCGCGGCGGACGCCTCGCAGCGGCTGCTGAGCCCCTCCGGCGCGCACTGGTTCGGGACGGACAAGTTCGGGCGGGACGTGGCCAGCCAGCTCATGGCGGGCTCCCGCATCACGCTCGTGGTGGCCGTGGTGTCCGTGGGCATCGCGGCCGTGATCGGCGTGCCGCTGGGGATCCTGGCCGGCATGCGGCGCGGCTGGGTCGAGGCCGTGGTCCTGCGCGTCACGGACCTGCTGCTCGCGTTCCCGGCGCTGCTGCTGGCCATCGTCTTCGCGGCCGTGTTCGGGGCCGGCACCGTCTCGGCGATGGTGGCGATCGGGCTCGGGACCGTGCCGGGGATCGCGCGGGTGACGCGGGCCGGGACGCTCACCGTGATGCAGCAGGACTACATCGCCGCCGCGCGCTCCGGCGGACGCGGCTGGGCCGCCGTGGCCGTGCGCCATGTGCTGCCCAACGTGACCGGCGTGCTGGTGGTGCAGTGCGCCGTCACCGCGTCCCTGGCCGTCCTCGCGGAGGCGGCGCTGAGCTACCTGGGGCTCGGGACACCGCCGCCGGATCCGTCCTGGGGGCGGCTGGTGCAGGAGATGCAGCAGTTCCTCTCCGTGCGCCCGCTGCAGGTGCTCTTCCCCGGCGCTGCGATCGCGCTCACCGTGCTGGGCTTCAACCTGCTGGGGGACGGGCTGCGGCAGCGGCTGAACCGCGGCTGAACCGGCTCAGACGAACGCGGAGACCCCCGTGAGCGCGCGGCCCACGATCAGGGAGTTGATCGAGTACGTGCCCTCGTAGGTGAAGAGGATCTCCGCGTCCCCGAGCAGCTTCGCGGCGATGTGCCCCGGCTCGGTCACCACGCCGTTGCCGCCGTGCAGGTCCCGGTTCAGCAGCGCCGCCTCGCGGGCCAGGCGGGTGGCAGTGGCCTTGGCCATGGCGGCCTGGGCCATCTTCAGCCGCCCGTCCTCCTGCAGCCGCCCCATCTGCAGCATCATGCCCATCGCGGCCGTCGCGTTCCCGCCGATGTGGGCGATCTGGGACTGGATCAGCTGGAAGTGCGCCAGGGACCGGCCGAACTGCTGGCGCTCGGCTGCATACGCCCGCGCGTCGTCCAGCGCGGCGTGGGCCAGCCCCACGGCCTGCCACCCCACCCAGGCCCGGGAGTCCAGCAGCAGCTCATTGGCCTTGTCGAAGCCGTCGCCGCCCGGCAGCCGGTCCGACTCGGGCACGCGGACGTCCTCGAAGTGCAGATTGGCGTTCTGCATGATCCGCAGGCCCAGCTTGTTCTCGATCTTGGACGCGGTGAAGCCGGGGGTGTCCGAGCGCACCAGGAACGCCTTGATCCGCCCGTCCGCCTCGTCCCTGGCCCACGTGATGATGACCTTGGCGATGGTCCCGGCGCCGATCCAGCGCTTGGCCCCGTTGAGGATCCAGGTGTCCCCCTCACGGCGGGCCGTGGTGGCCACGCCGCCTGCCACGTCGGAGCCGTGGTCCGGCTCCGTCAGGGCGAAGGAGCCGAGGGCCTTGAACTGCTCCACCTGCGGCAGCCACTCCGCGCGCTGCTCCTCGGAGCCCAGCCGGTCGATCATGCCGACCACCAGCTCGTTGTGGATGCCGACCAGGGCGCACAGGGACACGTCGGCGCGCGCCACCACGTGGTAGACGAGCCCCTTGAACAGGCGCGAGGTGCCGTCCACCTGCAGCCGGGCCAGGCCCAGCTCCGCCAGGCGCGTCAGCCAGTGCTCCGGGAGCTCCTCGCGGTTCCAGTACTCGGCGGCGTCCGGGGCGAACTCCTCCTGCAGGACGCGGTCCAGTTCGATCAGCCGCTGCCGCTCGTCCTCGGGCAGCAGCTCCGCCGCACCGGTCAGGTCACGCGAGCCCTCCGCCACGTTCCAGGACTTGGGGGAGTCCGCGGCCCCGGCGATCCCGGTGCGGCGGCTGCCCGGCTCCGGGGCGGTACCGACGGGGGAGAAGCGCTGCGAGCTCATGGGGTGGGGTTCCCTTCTGGGTGGGGGTGGGACGGATAGGATGCGGGGGATCGGTGAGAGACGAAGGAGGGCCAGTGCAGCAGCCCCTGCCGCGTGACCCCATCGCCGAGGCCGCCAAGAACTGGGAGCGGCACGGGTGGGGCGAGGTGGCCGAGCCCATGGCCGCCGTCACCTCGATCATGCGCGCGCAGCAGATCCTGCTCTCCCGCGCCGAGGCCATCGTCAAGCCGTTCGGGCTGACGTTCGCGCGCTTCGAGATGCTGCAGCTGCTCAGCTTCACCCGCGGCGCGCAGATGCCCATGAACCGGGCCTCGCGGCTGCTGCAGGTGCACCCCACCTCCGTGACCTCCGCGGTGGACCGGCTGGAGCGGGACGGGCTGGTGCGCCGCACCGCACACCCCACGGACGGGCGCACGGTGCTGCTGGTGCTGACCGAGGACGGCCGCGAGCTGGCGAGGCAGGTGGCGGAGCAGCTGAATGCCGAGCTCTTCTCCGACACCGGCTTCTCCTCCAGGGACATCGCCAGCCTGAACCGGATCCTGCAGCGCTTCCGGCGCCGCAGCGGCGACTTCGCCGCACCGCTGGACTGACGCGCTTCTCACGCCGCGCCCGAGCGATCCCGGATCACGTTGATGACGGCGCTGAAGTCCAGGCCGGCCCCGCCGTCCTCGTCGCGGAAGCGGCGGTAGATCTCCTCCGCGTGCCGCCCCAGCTCCGCGTGGGAGCCGGTGGACTCGATCGCTGCCAGCGCCAGGCCCAGGTCCTTGGCCATGAGCGCCCCCGCGAAGCCCGGCTGGTAGTCGCGGTTGGCGGGCGAGCCGGGGACCGGTCCGGGCACGGGGCAGTTGGTGGTCAACGCCCAGCACTGCCCGGAGGCACCGGAGGCCACGTCGTAGAGCGCCTCGTGGGAGAGTCCGAGCCCCTCGCCGAGGACGAACGCCTCGGCCACGGCGATCTGGCTGATCCCCAGGATCATGTTGTTGCAGACCTTGGCGGCCTGGCCCAGGCCGTTCTCGCCGCAGTGGACAATGCGCTTGCCCATCACGTCCAGCAGCGGGTGCACCTGCGCGAAGACCTCGTCCGGTCCGCCCACCATGAACGCGAGCGTCCCTGCCTCGGCTCCGACCACGCCGCCGGAGACCGGGGCGTCGGCGGTGGGATGGCCGGCATCGGCGGCCAGGGCAGCCGCCTCGCGCGCCTCGTCCACGGAGATGGTGGAGCACTCGAGGAAGATGGAGCCGGGTTTGGCGGCGGAGATGAGCCCGGGCGTGCCGTCCTCGCCGTCTCGGTAGGCGGAGAGGACGTGCCGGCCGGAGGGCAGCATCGTCAGCACCACGTCCGCCTCGGCCGCTGCCTCGGCTCCCGTGGCGGCGATCTCCGCCCCCGCGGCGCGGGCGGCGTCCAGCGCCGCGGGGACCAGGTCGAAGCCGATCACCCGCACCCCGGCCTTGACCAGGTTCGCGGACATGGGCGCACCCATGTGGCCCAGCCCGATGAACGCGACGGTGGTGTCCTTGAGTTCCTTGACGGCTGCGTTGACCATGTTCGGCTCCTGAGGATGGTGGTACGGATCAGGCCTGCAGCGCGGAATCCACCGGGCTGAGGTCCAGGGTCTGGTTCGGCAGCGGCGCCAGGAAGCGCGCTGCCGTGTCCGCGGGGACGGACTCGAGCGTGGCCGGATCCCAGTGCGGGGTACGGTCCTTGTCGATCACCTGGGCGCGGATGCCCTCGGCGAAGTCGTTCCCCGTGAGGAAGCGGTGCCCCACGCGGTACTCGCGCTTCAGGCTCGTGGCCAGGTCCTCCCCGGCGCCGGCCCTGATGCTCGCCAGCGCCACCGTGACGGCGGTGGGGGACTTGGAACGGATGACCTCGGCCGCGGCCGCTGCGTCACCGCCCGCCTCCTCCAACGCCGCGACGATCTGCGCCGCCGTGCGCTCCGGCGTGTAGGCCGCGTCGATCCACTCGCGGGCCGCCTCCAGATCGGAGGAGGGCGCCGGCTGGGCGAAGCGAGCCACCACGGCGTCCGGTTCCTCGGTCTCCAAGGCCGTGAGGATGGCCTCCAGGTCCTCGGAGTTCACGAAGGTGTCGGCGAGGCCGAGGTAGAGCGCATCGCCCGCATCCAGGTGGGCGCCCGTGAGCCCGGCGTGCTGGCCCGTGGCGCCGGGCGCGTGGCCCAGCAGGTAGGTGCCGCCCACGTCGGGACTGAAGCCGATCTGCGTCTCCGGCAGCCCGGAGCGGGTGCGCTCGGTGACGAGCCGGTGCGAGCCGTGCGCGCTCACACCGATCCCGCCGCCCAGGACCAGGCCGTCCATGAGGGCCACGTACGGCTTGGGGTAGCGGGAGATCAGCTCGTTGAGCCGGTACTCGTCCCGCCAGAAGTCCATGGACTCGTACGGCATGTCCTCGTGCCGGTCGGGGCGGGTCATGTCGGCGTGCAGGGCCACGATGTCCCCGCCGGCACACAGCCCGCGTTCGCCGGCGCCCCGCACGGCCACGGCGCCGACGGTGTCGTCGTGCGCCCAGGCCACCAGCTGCGCCCACATGAGCCGCACCATCTGCGCGGTGAGCGCGTTCACCGCGCGCGGGCGGTTCAGCGTGATGATGCCGAGGCGACCACGCACCTCGGCGAGGACCGGCGCCTCGGCCGCGTCCGACGTCGTGCGCTGACCCTGTGCGGTGCCCGCACCCTGCGTGTCCGCCATGTCAGGACCCCTGCGGCATGACGAACGAGGCGCCCTCGGAGACGCCCTCCGGCCAGCGCGTGGTGACGGTCTTGGTGCGAGTGTAGAAGCGGAACGCGTCCGGGCCGTGCTGGTTCAGGTCGCCGAAGCCGGAGGCCTTCCAGCCGCCGAAGGTGTAGTACGCGATCGGCACGGGGATGGGGATGTTGATGCCCACCATGCCCACCTCGATGCGCGTGGCGAACTCGCGGCCCGCAGCGCCGTCCCGCGTGAAGATGGAGACGCCGTTGCCGTAGGGGGAGGAGTCCACGATCGAGATGGCCTCGTCGAAGTCGTCCGCGCGGACCACGGACAGGACCGGGCCGAAGATCTCCTCGGTGTAGATCGGCATGTCCGTGCGCACCTGGTCGAAGATCGTGGCACCCACGTAGAAGCCGTTCGGGTGGCCGTCCACCTCGGCACCGCGTCCGTCCAGCACCAGCTCGGCGCCGGCGTCCACGCCGGCCTGGATGAGGGACTCGATGCGTTCCTTGGCGGCGGAGGAGACCACGGGGCCGAAGTCGCTGGAAGCCTCGAGGGACGGGCCCACCGTGAGGTGCTGCGCCTTCTCCTTGAGCTTGGCGACGAGGCCGTCGGCGGTCTCCCGGCCCACGGGCACGGCCACGGAGATGGCCATGCAGCGCTCGCCGGCGGAGCCGAAGGCGGCACCGATGAGGGCGTCGGCAGCCAGGTCCAGGTCGGCGTCCGGCATGATCACCAGGTGGTTCTTGGCGCCGCCGAAGCACTGGGCGCGCTTGCCGAGGGCGGTGGCGCTCGCGTAGACGGACTGGGCGATCGGCGTGGAGCCGACGAAGCCGACGGCCTTGATGTCCGGGTGGGCGATCAGCGCGTCCACGGCGTCCTTGTCGCCGTTGACGACCTGGAAGACGCCGTCCGGCAGGCCGGCCTCCTTGAAGAGCTCGGCCAGGCGCAGGGGCACGGAGGGGTCGCGCTCGGAGGGTTTGAGGATGAACGCGTTGCCGGCGGCCAGCGCGGGGCCGGCCTTCCACAGCGGGATCATGGCGGGGAAGTTGAAGGGGGTGATCCCGGCGACCACGCCGAGCGGCTGGCGCAGCGAGTGCGTGTCGATGCCGGTGCCCACCTCGGTGGAGAACTCGCCCTTGAGCAGGTGAGCGGCGCCACCGCCGGCGAACTCGACCACGTCCAGGCCGCGCATCACATCGCCCTTGGAGTCCTCGAAGGTCTTGCCGTGCTCCGAGGAGAGCAGGCGCGCCAGCTCCTCCATGTTCTGGTTCACCAGGTCCACGAAGCGCAGCAGCACGCGGCCGCGACGCTGCGGGTTGGTCGAGGCCCAGCCGCGCTGCGCCTCCTTGGCGATCGCGACGGCACGGTCCACCTCCTCGCCGGAGGCCAGGGGGAGGGCGGCCTGCACCTCGCCCGTGCTGGGGTCGTAGACATCCGAGGTGCGCCCGCTGGTGCCCTCGACGTGCTCCCCGTTGATCCAGTGCGTCAGCTGGCGCGTCATGGTGCTCCTCGTTCGTGCTGCATGTTTGCTGCGTGGGACCTGGCGTGACCGGGGTCACGCACCCCTCAACCGTAGCCCCTTCCGACGCTGCGGAAAAGCTAGGACATCCAAGTATTTTTCGGATGGTCCGTGGGGGGGCTTGCATCATGGAGGGATGACGACGCCGGATCTGCTGGGTGCAGCCCTGTGCACGGTGCCCGCCGCCGGGCTGGCCGTGTACATGGCCTGGGCCAGGCGCGGGGGCTCCGCTGCGGCTCGGTCCTGGATGCGGGCCGATGTGGCGGGGACCCGCCGCGCCGAGCGGTGGGTGCTCTACGGCGCGCCGGGGCTGGCAGGGGCGCTCGTGGGTCTCGCGGTGGTGCTGCTCGGGCGGGGGACGCCCGGGTGCTGTACGTCCCTGTTCCTCCTCCCGCGCTGCGGTTACTTCCCCGTATTGCGGTTCAGAGAGGCTCCTGCAACCGCAATACGGGAAAGTAACCGCACGGCGGGCGACGCTGTTGGGTGCGATCGCCTGCTCCGGCTCCGGTGACCTGTCGGTACTCCGGTGGAATCGGCTGTTCTCGACCGGAGTACGTGCAGGTCACCGGAGGTGGGACGTGGCCGGGTGCGCCATCGGCGCGCTCGTCGCCTGAGGTGAGGCGCACGCCAGGGTGCCCGACGTCGCGTGGTCACCACGCGGCGTCGGGCACCTTGTCCATCTGCTCAGCGGGCGCCCGTGAGCACCGCGGCCGCGCGCTCGGCGATCATCACCGTGGGCGCGTTGGTGTTGCCGCTGGTCACCTGCGGCATGATCGAGGCGTCCGCGATCCGCAGCCCACCCAGCCCGTGCACGGCGAAGGTCTCCGGGTCCACCACGGCGCCCTCGTCGCGGCCCATGCGGCACGTGCCCACCTGGTGGTGGTAGGTCACCACGGCATTGCGCACGTACTCCTCCAGGTCCTCGTCCGCCACGTCGGCGCCGGGGTAGAGCTCGGTGGGGCCCCAGCCGGCCAGGGCCTCCTGACGGCCGATCTCCCGCATCTGCTTCACGGAGATCACGAGGCGGTCGGCGTCCACCTGCTCCTTCAGGCAGGCCACGTCCACGGCCACCGGGTCCTCGGGGCGCGGCCCCGTCAGCGTGAGCGATCCCCTGGACTCCGGCCGGACCAGGCCCGCGTGCAGCGTGAATGCGTTCGCCGGGCCCGTCATGTTCTCCTTGCCGTCGGGGCCGTAGCCCTCCGTGTACATCGGGACGGAGAAGAACAGCGGCTGCAGATCGCACGTCGGCGCGTCCTTCGAGGAACGGGCGAAGAGGTGCACCTCGGTCGCGGAGGCCGGGCAGGGGCCGATCTCCGCCGCCGCCTCGTAGATCACCGGGGCCAGGAAGTGATCGTGCAGGTTCTTGCCCACCCCGGCCAGGTCGTGCACCGGCTCGACGCCCACCTCGCTCAGCTCCTGCGCGGGGCCCACGCCGGAGCGCAGCAGGATCTCGGGGGAGCCGAGGGCGCCGGCACACAGCACGGTCTCCTGCGCGCGCAGCTCGCGCTCGCCGTCCGGGCCGGCCAGCACCACGCCGCGCACGGTGTCGTCCTCGATGATCAGGCGCAGCACGCGCTCTCCCGTGACCAGGGTGAGGTCGGCGTGGTCGAGGACGGGCTTGAGGTAGGCGCGCCACGTGTTGAAGCGCTTGTCCTCGCGCAGGTTCA
>Ga0164242_10003965_pt1 | contig 16721 bp, 12 predicted proteins | sample OricomgcompostMG_FD_108783 | JGI IMG/M metagenome (GOLD analysis project Ga0164242, IMG submission 108783) | Miracle-Growth compost microbial communities from Emeryville, California, USA - Original compost - Miracle growth compost (MG) ...
CGAGAAAACATTCTCAAGAGGGGCTATCCCGGATACGACACCTCCATCGGCTGGATGGCTTATGACGACGACAAAGTACGCGAATTAACAAAGCGCGCGCTGGCGGAAGGCTTCTCCGCATTCAAGCTCAAGGTTGGGTCTGCGGATGAAAGCCGCGACAAAAGGCGAGCGCATATGCTGCGAGAATGCGCCGGAGCTTCCGCAACGCTGATGTTCGATGCAAATCAGCAATGGAACCTGCCGACAGCCATGAGAATGTGTCGGGATCTTGCGGCTCTTCGGCCCTTATGGATTGAAGAGCCAACACATCCGGACGATCTAATGGCACACGCCGAACTCGCGTTGGCGATCGCTCCGGTAAAAGTAGCCACGGGCGAGCACATCCCGAATCGTGTTGTGTTCAAGAACTTTCTCCGGTCAGGAGCGGTGCACTATGTTCAGGCAGACGCTACTCGTCTCGCGGGAGTAAGTGAGTTCCTTACCGTGAGCCTGCTGGCGCGCAAACTTGGATTTCCTGTAGTTCCTCACGTGGGCGACATGGGCCAGTTGCATCAACACCTAGTCCTTTTCAACCACATTGCTCTGGGGGATGAAGTGAACTTTCTGGAGCACATTCCTCATCTGCGTCAGCACTTTGTGCATCCCGCCCAGGTTGAAGAAGGCGTGTATAGAACACCGCAGGAACCTGGTGCCTCTCTGGATCTGATCAATCTTCCGGTGACCGTTGCATGACGCCATCGACCTCGGACGGAGTCATCCTTGCCGCAGCGGCCGGCCTTATGTCCGGCAACTGTATGCTTCCGTCGAAGTTCTTGCGCTCATGGCAATGGGAGAACATGTGGGCAGTCTTCAGCCTGGTCTCCCTGGTGATACTTCCGTGGGGCCTGGCCTTCTGTCTTGTCCACAACCTCCACGAGATATATAGCTCGCTGCCACTTCGGGTATTTTTCCTGCCTGTTCTATTCGGCATGTGTTGGGGAGTGGCGCAGATTCTGTTCGGAATCTCAGTGGATCGCCTCGGGATGAGCCTCACTTATGCCATCGTCGTTGGCATGGGAGCTGCTCTGGGCACGCTGGTACCGATGATTGCCCTGGAAAAGAGCGAGTTGCACCACAGAACGATTGAGGCTGTCATTCTTGGCATTGTTCTGATGTCATTGGGCATTGTCCTCACGACGCTGGCCGGCCGCTTCCGTGACAGCACCCATTCCGCACATCTGTCATCGCATGGCGAAAAGAGTTATCGAGCTTTGATTATGCTTGCGGTTCTCTGCGGATTCCTGGCGCCGATGCTCAACTATTCCTTCGCATTTGGGCAGCAGATTGCGAAGCAGAGCATAGTCTTTGGCAATTCTCCAGCGTTGGCGAGTTATGCCGTATGGCCTATCGGCCTCGCTGGCGGATTCCTTCCCAACGCCGGTTATGCAGGCTATCTGATTCTTCGACGACGAAGCCTGCCGCTGTTCGCAAAGGCGTCTCCTGACTTCTTGTTATCGTCTACCATGGCCGTATTGTGGATGGGCGCGTTCGCCGTCTATGGCATGAGTGCAGCCTTTCTCGGAAACTTAGGAACCTCCATTGGCTGGGCACTTTTCCAGATTTTCATGATTGTTGCAGCCAGCGTCTCAGGGCTACTCACTGGAGAATGGAAAGATGCCTCAGGCAGAGCGTTTACTTACTTGATCTCGGGCATGTGCCTGCTCATCGTGGCGACTATCTTCCTGACGTTCGCCAACCGAACTTAAACATTTTTGAGGGAACAGGCCAGAAGTACAAGCCAGCGAGTACGGCGCGAGCTACGCCTTTTTCGCATGAGGCGGTGAGCTCTTGATTTGCCGGGACGAACTCCTTGTACCGCGTATCTTTTTAGCCGGAGATATTGGTTTCTTCTCCCAATTGTCATAGGCGCTCTGGGCAAACCGCGACATTGCATACCGCACGTATTGCTCGGTGATATCCGGCTGGCCCTCCTTAATGAGATCAATAATCCGCTGATGTGACTCGAGATCCTTGCCCCACACGGATGCATCCTGTCCGGTGGACAGGACACGAATGCGCGCAAAGGCGAAGAGAGGAAAAAGGATCCTGCGCGACTGTTCGACAACATAGATATTCCCTGACAGATGACAGAGTTCGAGATGGAATTCAAGATCTCCATCGAGCATGTCTTCCGGACGATCCTCCTTGAAAGCTTTTCGCATCTTCGTGAGAGCTTCTTCGAGAGAGGAAACATCTGCTCCCTTCTTCGTAGCAAGCCGCGCTGCCAGCCCCTCGATGGCGCCCCGCAGGTCATACATATCGAGCACATTCTGTTCACTGAGACTAACCACACGCGCACTTCGTCCTGCGGCCTTCGTAACGAACCCATCCTGTGCAAGCAAATTGATTGCTTCGCGGACAGAGGCCTGGGCAACGCTGAAATTCTGCGCCCAGGTGCCTTCAATGATGCGCATCCCAGGATGGAGCCTCCCGCACGCGATTTCCTGACGAAGGCGATCCGCAACCGTGTGCTTCACCAATGTTTCAGGAGGATGGGCATTTGAGAGTGTCACGCGTTCTCCTTTGTTGATCAACCTTCTCCGAGGTTACCGGTGAAATCGTTTGACAGTCAACAAATCATGAGCGCTTGAATCTCCTCAGGTTGGCCTTCAAGATGGAAATCTCCGGATCGAAAGGCTATTACGATTTTATAAGATGAGCGCTTATAGTAGATAGGCGTTCGATGCGACTCCTTTGGCCAATATTGCCAATATAAACAGTAGTTGAGGCCTATATATAGAAATTTATTTGACAATGAAGCGTGCAATCGCGTACAGTTTGTCCTCAAATGAGCGCTCAAATTGACAAGATGGCCCAAGAAGAATTTGAATAGTGCCCTCGATATAAAAGCGCTCATTATTCACAACGGCTGAACGTATAGCGCCAGGAGAGAACTCGTGGCGCCGGAGGCAAACACATGCAAATAAGAAATACGCTTCTACAACTCGAGAGCCACTTTCTGATAACGGCGAGTATGCGATCAGTTCTCTGTCTGCTTCTTTTTTCGTTGTGTGTCGCGGCACACGCCCAGGTGGATCAAGGAGCTATTACAGGCACCGTGCACGACCCCTCTGGCGCAGTGATCCCAAATGCCCTGGTCACGCTTACGAGCACAGACAGTGGTTTGGCGCTACAGCGGCCGAGCAATGCGAGCGGTGTCTACATCTTCTCTCCAGTTAAGATCGGGAACTATACGTTGAGTGCATCAGCGCCCGGATTTGCGACGACGACGCGGAAAAGCCTTCACCTCGACCTTCAGCAACGTCTAGATGTCGATTTGCCGCTGCAGCCAGGCGCTACGTCGGAGACGGTTACGGTGACCACGGCTGCTCCTCTCCTCCAAACACAGCAAGCCGCCGTCGGCCAGGTGATCGATACCCAGACCATCAACAACACGCCGCTCAATGGACGCAACTGGGTTTATATCGCTCAGTTGACTGCCGGCGTCGCACCTCCCTTTGGGAATACACGCGGCAGCGGCACAGGAGACTTTGTTGCAAACGGTCAGCGAGCCGAGCAGAACAACTTTATTTTGGATGGCGTCGACAACAACACAAACCTCGTCGATTTTCTTAATGGTTCCAGCTTTGTGATGCGGCCTCCCCCGGACGCTCTCGCTGAATTCAGCATCCAGACAAGTAACTTCAGCGCAGAGTTCGGCCATTCTGCCGGTGCCGTCATGAACGCGAGCATCAAGTCGGGGACGAACCAGATTCACGGTGCCGTATGGGAGTACCTGCGCAACACCGATCTTGACTCGAAGGATTGGGATGCAAGCACCATTCCTCCGTACCACCAGAACCAGTTCGGAGCGACACTTGGTCTTCCCTTCTGGAAGAACCACCTGTTCTACTTCGGTGATATCGAAGCGAACCGCATCTCCATCGCCAACCCGACCACCATTACGGTTCCCACTGCGTTGATGCGTACCGGCGACTTTTCTGAGCTGTTAAATACCAGCCTCAACAATCAAGGCGTGCCTGTTCAGCTATATCAGCCAAACTCGGGCGGAGCGCAAACGCTCTCCTGCAACGGAGTGAATAATGTCTTCTGCTCTAACCAACTCAACCCGGTTGCACTGAACATCATCAAGCTTTACCCGATGCCTAACCTTGGAGCCACAGGACTTACCTATAACAACTACCGCACCAATGTGGGTCGCGCCGACAATACAATCCAGTGGGATCAGCGCATCGACTGGAACGTGAACTCGAAGGACCAAGCCTACGCTCGATACAGCTATGCGCACGAAATTATCACGCATGGGCTTCCTCTGGGTCCGATCCTTGATGGAAGCGGATTCGGCGGTCAGTCCGATACGAATCTGGCAGAGAACTTCATGCTCAGTGAGACCCATGTCTTTTCGCCGAATCTCGCCAACGAGTTCCGCTTCGGCTATAACTGGATTGTTTCGCAGTACCACCAGCCCAATGCCAATGATTATGCTTTGGCGCCTTCGCTCGGTCTGGGCGGTATCCCGAACAACGGGCCTGGTCTAGGCGGTCTTCCGCTGGGCTATTTCGATGGCTCCATCGGAATCAATCAGTGGGGTTCTGTCGGCACGCAGGATGAAGCGCAGAACGTCTATCAGATTCTGGACAACGTAACTCGTACCCTCGGAAACCACTCGCTGCGGGTAGGCGTTTCGTTCCAATCGATCCGCGTATACGACCGCTACGCGGCAGCGCCTACCGGCCAGTACTTCTTCAACGGGCAATTCACATCGAAGGTCGGAAGCACTGTGACTACTGGCGCAGGAACCGCTGACTTTTTGATCGGCCAGATGCATCAGGCCGATATCTGGACCAGTCCCAGCATCAACGATTCGCAGTGGTACAATGCGGCTTACTTCCAGGACGACTGGAGGGTTACACCGCGGCTTACCCTGAATCTCGGCGTCCGTTATGACCACTATGAGCCGTACAAGGAGAACGCCGGTAACCAAGCGAACTTCATCGCCACGGGCGGCCTGGGCATCGGCACAGGAACGGGCGTCTATGAGCTCCCCAGCCGATCACGGAATCAGGATCTCGGTTCGGCGTTTCTTGCGGTGTTGGCTAAGGACAACGTAACAGTCCAGTACAACTCCAACGATCGCCTGGCGACCGGACAGAATCTCAACTTTGCTCCACGCGTCGGCGTCTCGTTCAAGCTGGACGGGAAGACCGTCCTCCGAGCTGGCACGGGCATGTTCTATGGCGGTCTGCAGAGTCAGGGCAACACAAACCTGGGAACAAACTTCCCCTGGGCCAACGCCGTCTATCTCTACGCGCCGAGCTGCTCGGCAGGCAATTGCCCCTCGCTATTGTCAGAGGGGATTTCGCTCGAGAACGGCTTGACGGCAAAGACCAGCGTCGGTCTACAGAATTTTGTTTCCAATCCTGGCCTGCATGCGATTGATCCACATATCAAGACGCCGTACACGATCAACTATAGTCTTGCGGTGGAACGCTCGATCACTCCGAACATGGCTGCAACGATCAGCTATGTTGGCAACGGGTCAAGACATCTTTCGCTGTACTATGATCCGAATACGATTCGCGGCCTGTTCGCTCCCGGCGTATCGACTCAGCAATATATGCCGTTCCCCGATCTCGGCGGTATCGGAACAATTCATTTCGGGGGCGACAGCAACTACAACTCGCTGCAAGCCAAGCTGGAGATGCGGGCGTCGCATGGGCTGAGTTTTCTCACAACGTACACCTATGCGCACGCGCTCGATGATACCAGTGATGCAGGCGGACTCTCCACCGCCGTCGGCGACCGGAATATGGCGCTTATCCCATATGGCGAGGAGTACACGAACTCGCCGTATGATGTCCGCCATCGCTTCACGCTAAACAGCAATTATCAGCTGCCTTTCGGGAAGGGGCGCGCCTATCTGAACAACTCCCGCCTTGCAGATTATACGGTTGGCGGCTGGTCGACGAGCGTGGTATTTGCAGCGCAGACGGGTACTCCGTTTACGGTCTCCCCGAGTATTTCCACTGCGAATGGCGGCAGCGCGCGCGCAATTCTCGTGGGCGATCCCTTCAAGGCCGGTGGAACCCCAGACACGACCAACAACCCCAGCCTGACCTCCTGTCCGACGCAGGTGAAAACGCTCAAGAACTGGTACAACCCATGTGCCTTTAGAAATCCGCTTCCGGGCAATCTGATCACAGGATCGACGATCGTCATAGATCGAGCGACCGCAATTGCATACCTCGGTGGACGCTCCAATCGAATCTATGGACCTGGCTATTCGCGGGTGGACATGTCGTTGTTCAAGACGTTCCCCACCTTCCGGGAGCAGACGCTGCAGTTCCGTGCCGACGCCTTCAACCTGTTGAATCATCCGACGTGGGGCAATCCTTCGAACCAGGGGATTGGACCGCAGGGTGGTCAAATCACCGGGACCAAGTTCTTCCAGAACAACACGCCGGATGCTCGGTTCCTGCAACTCTCGCTTAAATATCAGTTCTAGTCGGCTCATGAGCTGGCCAACCAGTCAGCTCATCGGTTTTCACCTCGCGGGTCATCGGACACTTCTGTTGGCCCGCGAGGCTTCACAATAGCCGTATCCTATGTTCTCGGGAGATTCCCTTTGAATCGAACGCTTGCGTGTTGTCTTGCAGTTGCTGGTTTATCTCTGCCTGGGGCAACATCCGCTGTTTACGCTCAACCGCACCGCCGGCTCGATACACTTACCTTCGGCAACAACATGGTCCGCGTGGAGTACGGCCTTTACACGGGGACCATGAATATGCTTTGGCACGATGGCCATAAGCTGCTCGGCATCTCCAGTGGCGCACAGTTGGCTGATGGCCGCACGCTGTCCTCTACGGGATACAGCCTGCACGTTCTCGAACGGTCAACTACAGCGGTTCGCGGCGAGCACGACTATGTCGTCCGAAGCAGCATGGCAGGAATGCCCGACCTGATTCAACACATCACACTGTACGACGGCAAACCCTGGCTCACGATACAGGCAGAACTCGTTGGCGAAGCCGCAAGCGTCGGTACGCGCCACTTTGATACGGTGGCGACGAAAGTACCGGATGCAGTGCAACTGGGGGACGGGGTGCGATTGCGCGTACTCCATGTACCTTTCGATAACGATATGTGGTTTCGCTTCAAAAGCATGGACGTCGCCGCAATGAAGCCGGGACAGACATATTCGAGCGAAGAGGTCACGGCCATCTACGGCAACGAAAGCCGCCACGCGCTGGTGTTCGGATCGATCACGCATGATGTCTGGAAGACTGCGATCGACTTCCATGCTGCCAATGGACAATTGAAGGATCTCGATGTGTACGGCGGCATCTCGTCGCCCACAGGTGTGCGTACAGACACGCACGACACCGTGCTACATGGAATCGTTCATGGCAGGCGAGTCACCTCCCCACGCATCTTCATTGGCTCCTTTTCGGACTGGCGCGACGGTCTGGAGGCCTATGCCCGTGCCAATGCAGCAATACATCCCCCACTTATATGGCCGGCGGGAGCGCCTATGGGCTGGAATAGCTGGGCCGCTTATGGAGATCACATCAATGCGCACCGCTATCTTGGATCTGCCGCATTTGTTCGGGACCATCTCGTACCGCAGGGCTTCGGGCGCAATGGTGTCGTATATATCAACCTCGACGCTTTCTGGTCAGCACTTGACGCTGTGCAATTAGAGAACGCAGTTGCTGACATCAAGGCCATGCATGGCACGAATGGAATACATTTCGAGCCTGGCATCTATTGGACTCCCTTCGCCTATTGGTCCGACGATCTCGATGCGTATGTGGAAGGGACCAACATGAAGTATCGCTATCGTGACATCCTACTCAAGGCCCCGGATGGATCGTTCCTGCCCAAGGTAGATGGTGGTCGCCCGATTGACCCCACGCATCCAGGCACGAAAGAGCGCACAGCATGCTACATACAACACTTCAAGCAGCTCGGATTCAGATACCTGAAGATTGATTTCCTTTCGCACGGAGCACTGGAGGGAGCACACTATGATCCAACTGTGCAAACGGGTATTGAAGCTTACAACATGGGCATGAAGGAGATCGTGAACCAGAATGCCGGACGCATGTTTCTGAGCCTTTCGATTGCACCGTTGTTTCCGTCGGGATACGGAAATGCTCGCCGCCTCTCCTGCGACACTAAGGGGCACATCAGCGGTGAGGATCAGTCGACTGAATACATGCTGAACGCCCTTACCTATGGCTGGTGGACTGACAAGAGCCTGTACATCGCCGATCCCGATCATGTTGTACTTGGAGCGAATGCCGATCAGGGCGCTCGTTCCGTAACGGAAGGCAAGAGCAGACTGCTCTCCGCTGTGATCAGCGGAGGGATGATTCTGGACAGCTCACGGTTGGCTGACGATCCGGAAGGACAGGCGTTTGCGAAAGCTGTGTATGACAATCCAGCTATCTTTGCCGTAGCTTCTGAGGGGAAAATCTTCCGGCCAATTGAGGGCGATACCGACGACAAAGCAACGAATATCTTCGTGCGTCCCTCAGCTCATGGATGGTACGTTGCTATCTTCAACTATGACGATAAGCAGCCGCAGACTGTGCACATTCCGCTGGCACGAATCGCTGCTGAGTTGAAAAATGCTTCGCCAACCGTGAAGGATACGTCTGGCAATGCCAAGATCAGCGCAGAGCATGGAATTGTCAGCGTCATTTTACAGCCGGCAGAATCCAAGTTGATTGAAGTGCAGACACGTCCATCGTGAGGATGTCGCCTTTACACTTCCTCGTCAGGTCTCAGTTAATCTTCGGAACAACGCAGATGGGAGGGCAATTCGTTGATTACCGATCGACGCAGCTTCTTGCAGAGTGGTCTGGCGCTGGCTGCGCTGTCGCACATGCCAACGGATATCCCAACACGGGATTCGATGCGGCTGGCCGACATACTCTGGTACGACCGGCCAGCCACACGCTGGCTAGAGGCACTGCCCGTAGGCAACGGGCGACTCGGAGGCATGGTTTTCGGCGGGATCGAGACGGAGCACGTTGCTCTGTCGGAGTCCACGGCATGGTCTGGCGCACCCACAACTGGCAGCATCAATCCGGGCGCGCTTTCTCACCTGCATGAGATACGCAAGCTCTTCTTCTCCGGTCAATACGACGAGGCGCAAGCGCTGTGCAGCAAGTATCTTCAAGGCAACATGAAGAACTTCGGTACAAACCTGCCACTGCCACAGCTTCAGTTCGCATTTCAGGACCTCGACGGGACTACGGAGTATCACCGGTCGCTCAACCTGGACGAAGCGATCGTCAGAGTTCGCTTTCGCAGCGGCGGTATCCATTTCATGCGCGAGGTCTTCGCAACCCATGCAGATGGTGTGCTTGCTCTACGATTCACTGCAAACCATCAAGAAGCGATCAGCTTTAGCATGAGCTTAAGCACAGGCGTGATTCCCAACGCGATTCGCACCGATGGTGATAAAACGCTCGTACTGAACGGCAACTGCTTCGAGCATCAGCACAGCAGCGGTCACGACGGGGCAGCAATTCAGATTCGCGCCCAGGTGCATGCTCAGGGTGGAAGAACCGTCGCGGAGGATCAACGCATCTCCGTTACAGGCGCGGATGCGGCAACCATCCTGCTGGCCATCGGCACCAGCTATCACGGCGGCGTTCCGGAGTTGATGTGCAAGCGCGCTTTGCAGGAAGCTTCGAGCAAGACGTTTGAACAGCTTCGCCAGACACATGTCAACGACTATCAACCGCTCTATCGACGCATGTCGATCAGCCTTGGCCAAAGCTCGTCAAGGACGCGTTTACAACCTACAGACATACGGCGCAAGGCCATCGAGAAGGGAACTGAGGATCCAGAGCTGATTGCGCTCTTCTTTCAATACGGCCGCTATCTCACGATCGCGGGCTCACGTGCTGATTCACCTCTTCCGCTCGCATTGCAGGGTATCTGGAACGAAGGACTTGCCAGCAGTATGGGCTGGACCGACGACTTTCACCTAGACATTAACACCGAACAGAACTACTGGCCCACAGAGGTGTGCAACCTTTCCGAGTGCCAGACGCCTTTGTTCGGGCTGATCGAACAGCTCGCCTCCGCCGGCAGGCCTACTGCGAAGGAGATGTATGGCTCGCCCGGATGGGTCGCTCATACGGTCACTAACCCATGGGGCTATACGGCCCCTGGCAATGTCGGCTGGGGCATCGTGGTAACTGGTGGCCTGTGGATCGCTGTTCAAATGTGGCAGCACTACAAATTCACACGAGACACTGGATTTCTGCGTACCCACGCATATCCAGTGCTTCGTGAATCGGCTGAGTTCTTCCTACATTACATGGTGGTGGAACCCACGCATGGATGGCTCGTGACAGGGCCGTCCGATTCGCCTGAGAACTGGTACATTGCACCGTCGGGACATCACATCGCGGAGTCCATGGGGAACACGATCGACCGCGTCTTCGTATATGCCCTGTTCAGCATGATTATGGAGGCATGTACTACGCTTTCGATCGATCAGGACCTTCGCGCGCGGGTAGAAGCAGCTCGATCTAAGCTGCCCCCATTTCAGATTGGCCGCCACGGACAGTTACAGGAGTGGCTGGAAGATTTCGAGGATGCCGAACCGAACCATCGGCACACCTCGCATCTCACGGCGCTCTTCCCCGAAAACCAGATTTCGCCGCGCACAACGCCCGCCCTGGCACGTGCGGCCGAGGTGACAATCCAGCGCCGCATGAATGCTCCGCACTGGGAACAAAGCGAGTGGGGACGCGCGAACCTGGTGGTCTACTATGCGCGACTGCTCAAAGGTGACGAAGCACACCGTTACCTTGTAAGCCTCATTGCGAACGCGGCTGATGATAATCTGCTGACCTACTCCAGCGCGGGAGTAGCCGGGGCTAGTTCGAATATCTTTGCCATCGACGGGAACACTGCTGGGAGCGCAGGGATCGCCGAAATGCTATTGCAGTCTCAGGGAGGCGAAATTGAACTTCTCCCTGCCCTGCCAGCTGCATGGACGAACGGTTCAATCCGCGGCATCTGCGCACGTGGTGGCTATGTTATCGATATGGAGTGGCGCAATAGCGCGCTGGACTGGGCCACCATCACAGCGAGACAGACCGGTTCTACCCCTGTTCGTTATCGGAACCGCTTGACTCACATTCGACTGAATACAGGACAACAGATTCGTTTGCGCCCAGATAGCTTCGACGAAAACCCACCCGCGCCAACCGGTTCTGCGATTCGTGTGAAGGCGCCATAGCCCCGATCACTTGACTGCTAATCCCATTGATACCAGAAAGCTGGAGGATGACATGACCTTATACCCACGCCACTATTTCTCGTTCGACGACCGCTACAGCGCCGCTGTGTGCTTTGCTGGAATGCTCATTGCGTGGTTCGCCTGTGCAGTCGTCGTTGCTCAGGCGCAGAAGCAGACGTCCATTCCTGAAGAGATCGAATGGACGTGGGAGGTACGTCCCTCACATCCTAATCCTGGTCTTCCCAACGTGCTATTGCTCGGGGATTCTCTCACGCGCAACTATTTTCCGGAAGTGACAAAAGACCTGAAAGATGTGGCGAATGTCTATCTCATGGCCGCATCTACATCCGTAGGAGACCCCAGGCTCCCTCATCAGATTGCGGAGTTCGCCGCTATGGAACACGTTCGGTTCCGTGTCATTCACTTCAACAATGGCATGCACGGATGGGACTACACCGAGGCACAGTACCGTGCCGCCTTCCCCGATCTGCTGCACAGCGTCGAGGCCCTGGTGCCTGACCGCAACTCACTCATATGGGCTACTATCACGCCGGTGCAACCGCACGCTTTCAACGGTGCAACAAATAAACGCATTGATGCCCGCAATCGAATTGCACTAGCGCAGATTCATCCCGCAGGGATTCAGGTAGATGATCAGCATGAGCTGATGGAGAAACACCTGGATACCTATCAGGATACGGTCCACTTTGCCCCTACGGGCGCAGCACTCATGGGCGATCAGGCGGCAAAAATCATCCGGAGTGCATTAGGACGTATCAAGCGGCAATGAATACCTCATATCAAAAGCTGCGACTTGAATGATGATGGTACTTTTTGGGGGTTGAACAGGCATAACAAGCCTTCTCTTTCGAATTGGCTTGAAACCCCGCGTCATCAACCAACTCGAGACTGTCGCAATGTCCCCATGACACCTGAGATTTCAACGATGCTGCTTCGGCTTACGAACAAATTTACAAAATCACGCCTTCGCTTCTTGCCTCAGGTGGAGCCCAGCATTCCCAGACCGGATATTGAACTGTTCTCGTCCGAAGCGCACGTGTCGCAACTCACCTGTAAACTCTCGAGGGACTAGGGATCGAAGAGCGTCAATGGCTTTCCAAGCTTTGGAATATAGCCAAATAACGTGTTGATGATGGTTTCAGCAAATGCCCCGCCGCACGTGCATTCTCGCATGCAGCCTTCGCGCTGTGCGATTCGAACCGGAGCATCATACTCACGGCGCCGCGGTCCTGACCGGCTCGCCGCAGACTTCAGGCGAGAAGAAAAGGATAGTCCAGCAGTTCCCAATCCCACGCCTTCGTCCCGCCGTCGGCGTTCGGAATGTAACAGGCTGTGGGGCATATCCCGTGATCGACCTTAAGTGTGAAGATGCCATAGAATCCATGAGCTTGCGCATAAACTCCCTCATAGACTGCAGGAAACATCTTTGGTGTAACCTGAAAGTTTCGCGCGTCTTCAAGCTTCTGTAGAAGCTCCGCCTTGACTTCCGGAGATACTGAAACTGGCGTCTGAGCTAACAGGCCAATGTTCGCGGCGGAGAGCAAGGTTGCAACGACCACAAATGCAGAGGCCTCACGGGCATCTCGCTTTCATTCAGTACGTGATGAGAGGAGTTCTTTCTTGAGAATCAGCGGCCTGGCCTTCACGATTTAGGATGAAGGACCTGAGGTTGCACGGAATTCCGTCGATATTGCCTCGGTGATTACGTCTGCAACGTCGTGAATGGGCGACGTTTCGGTTAGGGGTTGGATGTCATTCAATATTTGAATCTCAACAATGAGCGCACCTTGATTGTCGGTGTAACCAGCCCCTGTTTGTGTATAGTCGTTCGCGACGAACTTGAGTGGACCGGGGATACTTGGGAGAGTCATCACGCAACCAGCAGGAAAAGCATATATATTTCCATCTGCTGTCATACACAACAGAGCCCCTTCCATCGCTCGGGCTCGAATATCTCCGGTGCCCATCACACCGTTTCCGGAGGCATCACACCAAGGGCGATGCGCCGGATCAATGACGCCCCATGTACCCTTTGCCGTGAGGACGGCTCTTTGGCCGGGTCCGATCTGGACCCCCGAGTTTTGCCATGCAATGTTGCGCGCCACAACGCTTGTTACCCAGGTCTTCGACATTGCGTTATTACTCCTTGTGTTTCTCTGGTTAGGCCCAGGATAGCAAAGTGGCCATTTTCAATAACTGTGCGCCGCGCGTCTTCGCCGAATCGCGGCGAGTCCCAGCATTCCCGAGCCTAAAAGGAAGAGGCTCGAAGGCTCAGGGGCGGAGAGGTCAGAATCAGGCAGGGTCCAAACGCCGGGGTTATTTTGGCTTTCGCCACATATAGAACTCCCCGCGATGCAGCCCTCGTCGAAGTTGAATCCGGCAGGGGTGTATGTGTGGTAGTTGGAATCGACCTGACCAATGCCATCGCCCCATATATTAAACCCCCAGTCGACGATAGCGCCGGATGCGTCTGTCTGGAGCGCGATGAGCTGGATCGATGAATCCGTGTTGTCGAGGGCGATGACTCCGCTGCTGGCGCTGTAGGCCACTATCGACGAGAGGAGATGATTGTTGTACGTATTCGGCTGCAGAGGGGCCGAGAGCGTGAAACTGACGGTAACGAAATCGTTCGCCGTAAATGACCCGGAGGGCAATAATCCAAACGTAGACGTGTCTTCATCCAGCGCTTGATTGAACTGGTTTCCGGTATACGCATATGTATATGTGCCGGCCATCAGCGGCGCTGGCAGGATGAGGAACAGGGGCAGACAAGAGAAGAGATCGCAAAGAGGTTCTCCAAGTGCTAGTATTGAGCTTTCCTTTATCGTCCTATAACAATTTGCGCGGCCGCATCTCCCATTTGGGAGATATCTGTGGCAGAATCGGAGAACTCCCCCGATTTCGTTCTGCGAGGTTCGCGGGCCAATGATCTCGACCACAGAGCTGTCCGATCTTCTTCAATATCTGTATGCCGCGCCGCTTCACCCGGAGAAGTGGCAGGTGTTCTTCGATCGCCTATGTGCGCTGACCAGCATTGCCAGCGGCTATATGATTTCGGTACAGCCGAGCGGCGAAGGCGTGATCCTTGCCGGCGGCGGATTCAATTTTCAGCCCGACATCCTGCGCCAATACAACGAGCACTACGGCGCTAACGATCCCTACGTCGAACCTGCCATGCGAAATCGTGGTCCCTGGATCGTCGAGGGGGATGCGCTGCTGAGTCGCAACGATCTGATGAAAACGGAGCTATACAACGAAATCCTGCTTAAGTACGAAATGGCCCACATGACGCTGATGTCCTGCGACCGAGGCAATCAGACATTCCTTCCGCTGTGGAGCACTCCGAAGCACGGCCCGATGAACGATGCTTCGCTGTATCTTTTGCGAACGCTGATTCCGCATGTGCAGACTGCGCTTCTGCTCCGCGCGCGGCTGGAGGTTGCGGATGCTAAAAATGTCTTCTCAGAAGCTGCACTGGATGCGATGAGCATTGCCGTCTTTCTGGTGAGCGGTGATGGCTGGATAAGGCACATGAACCTGCTAGCGACCGGCTATCTCCAGAAGACAGAGGGTCTGTGGTCGCGTCACGGGCGATTGACCGCGACGGATGCTCACGAAAATGCGCAACTCCAGTTTCTGATAAGAGGGGCCTGCGGAGAGAAGATCGCTGACTCCCTGCCGGGAGGAGCGATGAAGATTTTGCGGTCCACGGCGCGGACAACGCTTCAGCTTGCGATCGTGCCAGCGCCTACGCAGAGTCGTTCAGCGGGAAGGGACTCCTGCGCTCTGGTGTTTGTTAGTGATCCGTCCTCGCGGCCCCAGTCCCGCGGTGCACTGATGCGGCAGCTCTATGATCTGACTCCCGCAGAAGCGCGTCTAGCGGACCTGTTGCTGGAAGGATTGGAGGTCCGGGAGATCGCAGAGCGTATGCGCACAACACTGGAGACAGCTCGATTTCATCTAAAACGAGTGCTCTCCAAGACCGGCGCGCGGCGGCAGATGGAACTGGTACGGCTGATGCTTTCGCTGCCAGGCGATAGTCTGCGCGATAGCCGTAAATCAGGTTAGTTCTTAGGCGGATATCTCAGCAGACTTGGATCGGAACCGATATTCGAGATTCTCGCAACAGAACTACTCCCCATACAGACATACTGAACTCCTTTCGCGACTTGTCCAGGCCTCATCAGATCAGTTGGCTCGTAGACCTTGCCATTGGGGGTATTGAAGATCACGAAGCCACGCAAATAGAGGTCAGAATCGTTCCGTACATCGACTTCGACACTCGATGATGAATTGCACCGTGTCCCGGTTCGTACGCCCAGAATCCTCAAGCAATCCGATCCTGCGCAAGCACCTCCGCCAGACGCGGCTTGGGGCGGGAGATTGGATTCGAGCGCTAAGCTGGGCGGTCTAGGCTGCCCGATACCCTGAAAGGAGGGGGAGTTTCTTTGCGATTGTCCAGGACCATTCGGATTTAGACCGCTGCCGATAATCACGGGAGACCGCTCAGGACTGGGAAAGGCCTCGATATATACATCTACTCTTCCGCCCGCATGAAAAGGAAGCAGACAGCCGGTTGTATTGCCTGCGCGCTCGGGAACCGAATATCCGGCCGTAGGACAGGGGCTCCCGATCTGGCGGGCGATGGAATTCTTGTCTGCATAAACAGTCAGTGTCACGGATTGCATCGGATCAAATAGAAAGGAACATCTGCCCGGGCAGTCGATACCGGCTGGACTTGAGATTATTCTCCCATCGCCCCGCAATGACGGCTTCAGCCCTGGATTGATATAAACCGTGAGCGGCCTTTGATGATAGCCAAGAGTTGTGGAACTCCCCTGGCCCAGAACAATTGGTGAGTTGAAACAGGAAGCAGCAGCGAGAACACAAAGGAAGCCTCCCGACTTCATGCGTGGAACCGACATAAATTCTCCGTTCTCAACCCCGAGTCTACGATAGCCCTGCAAAACGAATGACCCTATACACAATCGGGCCGGCCGGGATTACCACTGTTTGTGGCTGCACGTTTTTCCGGCGTCCTCATCAGATTTGAGCACGGCGTACCAGTAGATTTCCGGAGGATTTTTGTCTGCATCTGTTGACCAGATGCCTCCGCCTTCTCCCCCCACCGTCTGACCAGGATTTATTACGCCGCCCCCTGCATCAGCCATGTTGCCGGCAGCGACTCCATTTTTCTTGAATGACCATGAGACATAGAGAGCCTGAGTTGAGGTATTCGTGAGGTGTCCAGTCACGAAGCCGTCGCGCTCAACCCTAGCCGATCCCCGCAGCCATTTATTCATAACTGTGCATCCTTGTTGCGGCTTTGGGGTACTGGTCGAGATCGTTGAAGCCACTGGAGCGATTGTCGATGCCGTCTGTGGCGCCGAAGTGGATGAAGGGGACGTTGGACGTGGTATCGAACTCTGCA
>Ga0164242_10003966_pt1 | contig 16719 bp, 15 predicted proteins | sample OricomgcompostMG_FD_108783 | JGI IMG/M metagenome (GOLD analysis project Ga0164242, IMG submission 108783) | Miracle-Growth compost microbial communities from Emeryville, California, USA - Original compost - Miracle growth compost (MG) ...
GCTCGCAGCGTGCGGAGCTGAACATGAGAATGATTCCTCAAATGAAAAGCAGCGTGCTATCGCCCGCGAACTCCGGCATGACCTACGGTACGTGCAAGCGAATTATGAGATAGTCCCGCGGGCACCAGAAGATATCCACCTTGTTCGCCCTTCCGGCAACATCCTTTTGCGTTAATCCTTAATCGGCCTTTTCCGCGAGTTCGTACACGGCAAGCTCGAGCGTGAGCGCCGGTACCGGCGCAAAGCGCATGCGCGATGCAGCGTCGAGAAGCACGCTCAACGTCTCGTGCGTAAGATGAGAGCCCTGTTCCTCTGCAAGTGTCTTTACTTCCGCGAATGCCTCAGTGCCAAGCTCCGCCTCAAGCTCTTTCCGGAGTTCCGGCGCATGCCGGACCAGCAGCACGGTACGTACCTGCTCAAGTACAAGCGAGAGGTACAAGCTGTACTCGATATTCTCATTCGAAAGAGAGGAAATGACCGCAAGAGCTTCGCCGGTGTCCTGGTGGGCAAGCGCACGCACGAAGGATTCCACGAGAGCACGCCTTGGCGCGCCCGTATTCTCTTCAGTTTCCGCGAGCGTTATCTTCTTGTCCGGAGATGCTGCGCATACTCTTTCAAGAATAGAGAGTGCATCGCGATAGGAGCCTTCAGCCAAAAGCGCGATAAGATCGCTTGCGGGGTTTTCAATGGAGTAGCCTTCCTTCTTGGCTACCGAAGCGATCATGTTCGACAAACCGTCGCGGTTGGGTTTCTTGAACGTGAACACCTGGCAACGCGACTGCACCGTATCCGGAACTTTCTCTAGTTCCGTCGTTGCAAGTATGAAAAGCGCATACGAAGGCGGCTCCTCGAGTGTCTTCAGGAACGCATTCCAGGCGCTTTTGGAGAGCATATGGGCCTCATCGAGGATGTATACCTTGTAGGGTGATTCGAACGGAAGCGTGTAGACATTCTCCGTCAGCTGGCGGATGTCTTCGACGGTATTATTCGATGCCGCGTCGATTTCATAGATGTCCTTCGCAGTACTGCCGAGCTCGCGCGCAAAGATACGAGCAACGGACGTTTTTCCCAACCCTCGCGAACCGGCAAAAAGATAGGCATGTCCCGGCGTGCCGCTTTTGACTTGTTCGGCCAACGGCTTAGTCACCTGCTCCTGGCCGACGACGTCCGCAAATGTCTGGGGCCTATGGGCGCGATAAAAGGATTGGCGTGCCATTCCAGAGATTATACCTCACTGCTTGCGCGGCCGGCATACCGCTCGAGCACGCCGAGGAAGTCGGGAAGCGTCATAGCGCTCATGAGCTCTGCGCGCAATTCCGTCGCACCATCCCAGCCGGTAATGAATGCCTTGACGTGCTTTTTTAATATGTGCACGGATTTCGCAGGACGCAGCTCGCCGAAAAGGTCAGCGAGCCTCTGGAGGGCATCTATTCGCTCCTGCGGAGCAACGTCTTCCGGTTCCCGGCCGGTAAAAAGCCACGGAGCGCCGAAAATGGCACGGCCGAGCATGATACCGTCGCACCCATATTGCTCCGCCTTCGCACGAGCATCAGCAAGGCTCTTTACGTCCCCATTGCCGATGATGAGCGTCTCAGGCGAAAGCTCGTCACGTAGCGCGACGATGCGCGGCATGAGGTCCCAATGCGCTTCTACTTTGGACATTTCCTTGCGCGTGCGCATGTGCACCGTGAGCGCCGGCAGGCGCTCCTTGAGGAGCATGGCTATCCAGCCATCGATATCTTCCTCATTGAATCCGAGACGTGTCTTTACGGAAACCGGAAGGCCGCACATGCGTGCGGCTGCAATAACCGCGCGCGCCGCGTCAGGATTCTTCATCATCGCCGCGCCGCTTCCCTGCTTCTCGATGGAGCGGTCAGGGCATCCCATGTTTATATCAATACCGTCGAAACCTCGCTCCTTCGCAAGCTGGGCCGCATATTCCATCATCTCCGGCTTGGATGAGAACAGCTGCGCGACGATAGGGCGCTCGGCATCGCCATACAGGAGGTCGCGCACGAGCGGATTATCTTCATCCGTCATAATACCCTTCTCGCGGGTGTGGTACAGGCCATCCGCGGATACGAATTCTGTCCAGGTAACGTCCGGCGCCTTGTATTCAGCGATGAGCTTGCGATATGCCGGGTCAGTGACATCGGCCATCGGCGCGAGCACGAAAAACGGCTTGGGGAGATTATTCCAGAACGACATATAGGCACTGTACCGTTTTGCGGGCTTCGTTGCCACCGTAGACGTTAGTACGGCTTCACGTAGGCCTTGCCAGGGAACCGTAGGTCGACATACTGGATGCTGCCGTCGGTAAGCGACAACGATGGAAGCGTGCTTTCTGCGAGAAGGGCCGCATCCTTTTCATGCCCGATAACGTACGTAATACGAGTAGCGTCGCCGACCCACAGGTCTGCTTCATCGCCGCGAATTGCATACGCGGAAACAGGTGCACCGAGTTCGCGCACTGCCGCTATGAATTTGAGCATATCGGGAATGGTACCGGGCGTTACAACGCTCGCGCGGATAGGCGACTGGCCATCAGCGACTTCGTGAGTGAGTGGCCCGAACATACGAACCTCACCCTTTTCATCATCTGCCGCTGAGCTCACCGTGCTTGTATCGGTCGTTGATGCAGTGCTCGATGCAGAAACAACATTTCCTACTCCCGCATCCTTAAAGACATACCCTTCAATATCCGCCTCGTAGCAATCACCCCCTGGAAGAGGCGTATCGACAGCGGTTCCACACCACAAGAACGCTTCAGCGCGAGGCACGGTGCGTATGGCGATGCTTGAAAATGACGTACGCGTCACCGAGACGGCTGAAACGTCAGGGTTCGCGTCAAGAACAGCATTCCGGATGTGCTGCCGCGGAAAGAAGAACACAGAGTTGCGTGGCACAAGGTGGTAATAGGTACCTTGCGTGTAAGAAGCGACGATCTGTTGTATGGCTGCCGCGTGCGCGCCCTCTGCCTCAACGTTCCCTATCCTGAATGCCGGGAGCCAGAGCCCGTACCATCCGGCAGCGATGAGAAGTATGAATATAACAAGCAGTACGTACCGAAATGCGCGTCGTTTCCGCTTACGACGTTCGCGAAGCCTCCCAGTTCTCCTTGAAGGCTCGTTATTCGGCCGTGCGCTACGCCGTACTATGACGGGAGTAGCGGCTTTAGGCGCGCTTGCACGGACTGGGCGTGAAGGCGAGCGTGGAGCATTCTCGTGAGCAGGTGCCGCCGCAGACGGATTTTCCCGCGGCAGTCTCGGCTTACGCTGTACGTCCCAAGACTTCCTTTCCGACATACGGCTTCAGGGCTTCAGGCGTGCGTATCGTACCGTCCGCCTGCTGATAATTCTCGACCAGCATAGAAAGGATACGAGGGAGAGCGACAGCCGTGTTGTTAAGCGAGTGCGCGAACTGCGTCTTTCCCTCCGCATCCTTATACCGGATGTTGAGCCGACGCGTCTGGAAGTCATGGAAATAGGATGCTGAATGCGTCTCTCGATAGGTGTTCTGCGATGGCATCCAGACTTCAATATCATATTTTTTCACTTGGCCCAGGCCGAGGTCTCCGCCGCAATTCACGACGACGTGATACGGCATTCCGAGCTTCTGTATGAACTCCTCTGCATTTTGCGTGATCTCTTCATGCAAACGCACCGACTCCGTATGCGACGCTTCGCACAGCACGACCTGCTCCCATTTGAAGAACTCATGCACGCGGATGAGCCCTTTTGTGTCTTTGCTGTGGCTCCCTGCTTCACGACGGAACGATGTCGAGGAAGAAAGGAACTTTATCGGGAAAAGAGAGGATTCGAGTATCTCATCCATGTAATAGCCCATCGTCGCAACCTCTGCGGTACCTGAGAGATATTCATTATCTTGCGTCTTATAGAGATCATCCTCGCCCTGTGGCAAGTAGCCCGTTCCCAGGAGCAGTTCGCGGCGGAGAAGCGAGGGCACCATCATGGGCGTGAATCCTTTCTGGGTAAAATGCGCGAGCGCGAGCTGCGATACCGCGTTGGCAAGCAGTGCGCCATCGCCCGTGAGGAAATACCCGCGGAAGCCTGAAACTTTCGTACCCCTCTCGAAATCCGCCATGCCGTTACGCGTCATGAGTTCAATATGGTCTTTGGGTTCGAACGGAAACTGCGGCATGTCGCCCCACGTACGAATCTCCTGGTTCTCCGCATCGCTTTCTCCCTCAGGGACCGACATGTCAGGAATATTCGGCACGGCAAGCATCAGCTTCTGCCACTCCTCCATCACCGCTGCGTACTTTTTTTCAAGCTCCTCGCCGCCTTCCTTCACGTGACGCATGCTTTCGATGAGCCGCTCACGCTCTTCGTCCTTGGCAAGACGAATGGCATCGCTCATGCGGTTCTGCTCAGCTTTCCGGTTATCAAGCTGCTGGCGTATCGTTTTACGTTCGTCATCTACCTGCAAGAGCCGGTCGATGTCGACTTCCACGTGTTTTTTGGCGGCGCCCGCTTTCACCAGATCGGCGTTTTCGCGGATGAATTTAATGTCGAGCATGTTCTTCCTACTATACGGTACGGTTGCTCAGTATAAAAGGAGGACTTCTTTATAATTCCCTTATCTGCTGCGCGGCATACTGTCGGCATGGAATGTATCGATTTTGACTCGCCAGCATACCCAGCATCCTTGAAGGAGATTCCCAAGCCGCCGAAGCATCTCTGGCTGGAAGGATCACTTCCGCCACCTGGAACCAAACTTTTGACAGTCGTGGGTTCCCGCGCGCTTTCTGCGTATGGAAAGGAGGTCTGCGAGTCGCTCATTGCCGGCCTTGCGGGCTATCCTGTATCGATCGTCTCAGGGCTTGCGCTCGGCGCTGACGGGTGCGCGCATCGCGCAGCGATGCGCGCCGGCCTCCATACGCTTGCCGTACCAGGTTCCGGTCTTGCCGCTTCTGCGCTCTACCCGCGGGCGCACCTCGGGCTTGCCAAGCAGATCCTGGAGGCAGGTGGTTCGCTCCTTTCGGAACATGAGCCTGAGCATGCGCCACGCATATACGATTTTCCGAGCAGGAACCGCATCATGGTCGGACTCGCCGATGCCGTGCTTATGGTCGAGGCGGGCGAACGCTCCGGTACCTTGATAACGGCGCGGCTTGCCGGAGACTATAACCGGCACCTACTGTGCGTCCCACATCGTATTGGCGATTCTCATGGGAACGGTCCGCATTTCTTCCTTCGCATGGGAGCGACATTGGTATCGGAACCCACACATATCCTTGAAGCGCTCAACATTACTCCTCACGAATCAGGCACGCTATTCGACATGGAATCGCTCACGCCTTCAGAAAGAATCATCGTGGACTTCTTGCAAGAATCCTGCACGCGCGACGAGCTTCTTCGCTCATGCGGCCTGCCCGCGCATGAGGCGCTTTCGCTGCTTGGTACGCTTGAACTCAAGGGAATCCTGAAGGAAGAGTTCGGGAAATGGAAGATTGCATGAAAGATGCTACTTGACCATATATAGGTATGCGCGGTATGTGTTAAGAACATGGCATCTCCCACAAAGAAAAAGCTTCTCATCGTCGAGTCTCCTGCAAAGGCCCGCACTATACAGCAATACCTCGGTTCCGAGTACGAGGTACTTGCCTCCGTGGGTCACGTACGCGACCTGCCGAAATCCAACAAGGACGCTGTCGATATCGAGGACGGGTTCGTCCCGCGCTATGTCGTCTCGCCTGGAAAGCGCGAAGTCATCGAACGCATCCAGAAGGCAAGTGAACGCGCGAGCGAGATATTCCTCGCGACCGACCCCGACCGCGAAGGCGAGGCTATCGCCTGGCATATCCAGCAAGCCGTAGGGCTCAAGAAGCCCAAGCGCGTGGTATTCCATGAAATCACCAAAGCTGCCGTCGAAGAGGCGCTCAGCCATCCACGCACTATCGACGAGCACTTGCGCGAAGCACAGGAGGCCCGCCGCGTGCTCGATCGTATCGTCGGCTATGACCTTTCAGGACTCATCTGGAAGAAAGTACGCTACGGCCTTTCTGCCGGCCGCGTGCAATCACCGGCGCTTCGCATCCTCGCCGAACGCGAACGCGAGATCAAGGCGTTCGTTCCGGTTACCTATTACGTCCTTGATGCACTCTTCAAGGCACAAAAAAATGCTGAATTCCCTGCTGTCTGCAGTGTTGAACCGGATACCGCCGTTGAAGCGGAGCGGATAGTGACGCTCGGGCGCGCTGCGAAGTGGAAGATAGCTGACATCACGACACGCGAGGAAAGCCGCAACCCGCGCCCGCCGTTCACTACCTCGACACTCCAACAGACCGCATCCACCCGTCTCGGTTTCTCGCCGTCGCGCACTATGCGCGCTGCGCAAAAGCTCTACGAGGCCGGCCATATCACCTATATGCGTACAGACTCCGTGAACCTCGCGAAGGAAGCGATATCCGCGCTGGCTAAAAGCGTCGAATCTGATTTCGGCAAGGAGTACGTCGAGGTGCGCGCGTACGAGACCAAGAGCAAGAACGCGCAGGAAGCCCACGAAGCCGTGCGTCCGACGAATCCGAGCGTGAAGAAGGCCGGCTCCGCAGGAGACGAGCAGGAACTCTACGCGCTCATCCGCACCCGCGCGCTCGCGAGCCAGATGGCAGCAGCGAAAGTAGAGCGCACCAGTGTACGCTCCGAAGCCGATGCGGATATTCCTTCATTTACCACGAACGGCTCGCGCGTACTCTTTCCCGGCTGGCTCGCCTGCGATACGAAGGCGCGCGGAGAAGATACGGAGCTCCCAAAGCTTTCCGTTGATGAGCCGCTCACGGTCGTCTCTCTTGGAAGTATTGAGAAGCAGACCGAACCGCCGAATCGCTACACCGAAGCCGGCCTCATCAAGGAGCTCGAGAAGCGCGGCATCGGCCGACCTTCCACCTACGCATCTATCATGAAAACTATCCAGGACCGCGGCTATGCCGAAAAGAACGGCCGCACGCTCATCCCTACCGCAACCGGCATGGTCGTTTCAGGCTGGCTGGAGGAGAACTTCGCTGATTACATCTCTGATTCGTTCACGGCCGAAATGGAGGACGAGCTCGATGAGATCGCGCGCGGCGAACGAGGATATCGCGCAACGCTCGAGGATTTTTATGAACCCTTCCAGAAGGCTGTGCATAGCAAGGACAAGCTCCCGAAGGCGACCTCGCTCGGCGCTGCGCCGAAGGAATTCCCATGTCCTATCTGTGGTGCGCCGATGGAATTCAAGCTTGGCCGTGCCGGCATATTCATGAGCTGTACCCGCTATCCCGAGTGCGAAGGCGCGCGCCAGGAGAATGGCGACATCATCGCTGGCGACGAACCGCTCGGCACCCATCCTGAAACTGGCTTCCCTATATACGTACGCACCGGACGCTTCGGCCCCTATGTCGAAATGCCACTTGAGGATGCTCCTCCAGAAGGTCCAGAAGAGCCGGCGAAGGAAACGTCGAAGAAGACCGCGGCAAAGAAGACAACAAAGAAACCGACAAAAAAGCCAGCAAAAAAGAAGACACCGAAGATCGCAATGAAGCGCGCAAGCATCCCTGCAGGCGTCGATCCCGCGAACGTTTCGCTCGAAGAGGCTGTGAAATTCCTCTCTCTTCCGCGCGAGCTCGGCACACACCCTGACACTGGCCTCCCCATAGTCGCGAACACCGGGCGCTTCGGCCCGTATGTTGCCCATAACGGGGAGTTCCGTTCCATCAAGAAACTCGACCCGTACACCATCACGTTCGATGAAGCGCAGACCATCCTCGCCGAGCCGAAAAAGCCGCCCCGTGGCGTCGAGATTGTCCGCGACATCGGTCCGCACCCGAAAACCAACAAGATGCTCACGCTCTACAAATCGAAGCAGGGCTACTTCTTGAAAAAGGGCTTGCGCCGTATCTATCTCCCCGAGTCTGAGAAGGTGGATGACCTTACGCCCGACTTGGCCGCTGCATACCTCGCGTAGTATGCTTTAGCGATGACGACGGTAAAGGAGATTATCGCCGCACTGCAAACACCCTCGCCTGAGGGCATCGCGCTTATCGAAAAGGCGTACGTTTTCTCTGAGAACGCCCACAAGGACCATAAGCGGTATTCCGGAGAACCGTACTTCCTCCATCCGGCGGCCGTTGCAAAGCATTTGGCTAACCTTGGCATGGATGCCGATACCATCGCCGCCGGCCTTTTACATGATGCGGTCGAGGATACCGGCGTATCTGAAGAAGAGATCGAGAAGGAATTCGGGAAAGATGTACGGTTCCTCGTTGAGGGAGTTACAAAGCTCGGCAAGCATAAATACCAAGGCGCAGAGCGCCATGCAGAGAGCTTGCGCCGCCTTCTTGTCGCTACCTCGGCAGACGTGCGCGTGCTCATCATCAAGCTCTGCGACCGATACCACAACATGACGACGCTCGAGCACGTGCCCGAGCATAAGCGCCGTCGTATCGCCCTTGAAACTCTGGAGATATACGCGCCGCTCGCCGACCGCCTCGGTATGGGCGCCCTTAAGAAAGAGCTTGAGGATCTCGCTTTTCCCGCCATAGATACCGATGCGTACCATCACGCTATCGAAGTGCGTAAACTTAAGACAAAGGAAACAGAAGAAGGACTGGTACGCGTACAGAAGGAACTTCAGCACGCGCTCGCACGCCGTGGCATCACCGACTTCAAGACCGGCATTCGCATGAAAGGCCTGTGGAGCTTGCATCAAAAACTGAAACGAAAGGGTGATGATATAACGCGCATCCATGACATCGCCGCGTTGCGCGTTATCGTCCCCTCCATCGACGATTGCTATACCGCGCTCGGCGTCATCCACGCGCTCTGGAAGCCGCTTCCAGGCGAGTTCAAGGACTATATTTCCTTCCCAAAGCCGAACGGGTACCAGTCGTTGCACACGACCGTCTTCACGGCGGATGCCGGAATCGTCGAGATGCAGGTACGCACGGAGACGATGCACCATGAGGCGCAATACGGCATCGCCTCGCACATGTCGTATAAGCAACTGCCGAATGAGCAACTGAAGAAGCTTGAGGACAAGGCGCACAAACAAGCATATGAACGCCTTTCCTTTTCATGGATGCGAAGCCTCGTGCCGACTCTGCTGCACCTGCGCAGGCGCGATACTGCACCTCAAGAAGCAGCGCCAGAGGTCAAGAAAAAGGCCGCTAAGAAGCATGTGGCGGCTCCCGCATGGCTTGCCGAGCTTGCCGATGCGCATGCGCCTACCGGAAGCGAGGATTTCGTGCGTGGGCTCCAGCAGGACTTCTTCTCGCATCGCCTGTTCGTATTCACGCCGCTCGGCGACGTCATCGATCTTCCCATGAGCTCCACGCCGATCGATTTCGCCTATGCCATCCACAGCGACCTTGGCGACCATATGAACGGTGCGAAGGTGAACGGAAAAATGGTTTCCTTCGATACGCCGCTCCACAATGGCGACGTCGTTGAGATTCTCGACCGCCCGTCTGCGCGTCCTACGCGCAAGTGGCTCGAATATGCGCGCACGACGCTCGCTCGGCGACATATCAAACTTGCGCTCGATCTTTCAGAACGCGGCACCATCTCCGCTAAAGGAGAGCTGAAACCAGTAAAAATACGAAAGAAACGCGCGCCCAAAGATGAAAAGGAACGAAATGGCAAAGCGAAGGAACGCAACTCTAAGTCGCACGAGAAAAAATAGCTGTTATACCGTAAATCCGCTCACGGAATAGAGATCGTCTTCGGGCTCTGCAGCAGGCGAAGCGTCAGGGGTGGTTTCTGGCGCTGGTGTGGACGTCGCGTCGTCTTGCACCACTTCGGAGCGTGTCTCCTCTACGCTTGCGGTCGCCGCTTCGGAAAGCCGTGCTTCTTGCTCGCGCCGTTCAGCGAGGATCGTCGCGATGTGCGAAAGGTCTTCAGGCGAGAAGAACTCGATCATGACGCGGCCGCCATTCGGGCGGTTCTCTATCATAACGCGCGTGCCGAGCGTTTCCGTAAGGCTGCGCTCGAGCTCCATCATTTCTGGTGTCTTATCGTGCTTGCGTATTTTATCGGTGGCGATACGGCGCGCCATCTGCTCGACGAAACGAACCGTCGTCTTCTTGAGCATGATTTCCTTGAAAAGCGTGTCCTGTTCCTCAGGGCGGTCCGAAAGCATGAGGAGTGCACGGGCATGGCCCTCGGTGATTTCCTTCCCTACAACCGCTTGCTGCACAGCATCCGGAAGCGCGAGAAGACGAATGGAGTTAGAGACAAATTCCCGGCTTTTCCCGACTTTCGCTCCTATTTCTGCATGGGTAAGGCCGAAGTTCTCTGCGAGCTGGGCCAACGCGCGGGCGCGGTCGATCGCGTTCAGGTCCTCGCGCTGAAGATTCTCGATGATGGCGAGCTCGAGTTTCATCCGGTCAGTCTGCTCTCCGGCGCGGATGACCACCGGCACTTCCTTGAGTCCTACCAACTTTGAAGCGCGCAAGCGACGCTCGCCCGCGATGAGCTCGTACGCGGTCTGTATGCCGCCATCCGCCTTTTCGATATCCTTGCGCGTGACCACGAGCGGCATCAAGACGCCGTACTGGCGGATAGATTCGGCAAGGCTCTTGAGGTTTTCCTCATTGAAGTCGATGCGCGGCTGGTACGGGTTAGGAGAAATGCGATCGACTTCGACCCAGAATACGGAATCGTATTTCGTGGGAATATAATTTTCTTCACTCATACTAGGTATACTATCATCGTGCGACGCTTTGCGCGCGCACATATGCTTGTGTAGGATGTGCAAAGGCCGGAGTGGCGGAATGGTATACGCGGCGGTCTCAAACACCGCTGCCGCAAGGCTTGTGGGTTCAAGTCCCACCTCCGGCACCGCGAAGAAATAAAGAGGTGCGAGTGCAGAGAATGAGAAACAGCGCAGGCTCCGCCTGCGCTGTTTCCGTGTTCGGGAGGCGTGGTGGAAGAACGGCACACGGGCTGCGCCGATCGCCTGCGTGCCGCTCCTGCCTATGGCTTAGCAGGGCTCCCGAACAGGTATATGGTAGCCATCCGCGCTTCAAGCCTCGCTCAAGAAGTTCTAAAGTTTTCCTGAGTTTTTGTGGTACCATCCGCACCATGCCAGAAGAGCGCCCACGTCAGGAAAAACTCCGTATCATAGCAGTCATCGGCCCTACTGCGTCCGGCAAATCCGCTGCCGCTATAGCGCTTGCCAAAGAGCGGGATGGGGAAGTCATCTCGGTTGATTCGCGCCAAGTATACCGAACGCTTGATATCGGTACTGAAAAAATCAGCATTGCGGAGATGGACGGCATACCGCACCACCTGATAGACATACGCGACCCGGAAGAGCGATATAGCGCGGGAGAATTTGCGCAGGATGCGGCAAACCTTATCAAGGACCTGCATGCCCGCAACATGACGCCTATCCTTGCTGGCGGCTCCCATTTCTATTTCGACGCGCTCCTCTACGGCCTCCCTTCCGAACCAATGCAACCTGAACTGCGCGCGCAGCTCGAGAAACGCACTCCCGAGGAACTTTTCACCGAACTACAATCGAAGGACCCGAGGCGTGCCCTACGCATAGACCCGCAGAACAAGCGTCGCCTCATCCGCGCGCTCGAGATCATCGCGATACGCGGTGCCGTGCCGGAACGCGATCAAATCGAACCTGCCTACGACGTAGAGTGGGTCGTCGTCGACCATCCAAGGGAAACGCTTCGCGCGCGTATAGATGCACGGCTAAAAGAGGCGCTTGCGCGCGGCCTTATCGAAGAAGTGGAGCGAACGCGTACTCGGCTTGGCGCAAATGCAGCTGCGGATGCGCACCTCGACGAACTCGGCCTTGAATACCGAATCATCGGCGAGTACCTTCGCGGCGAACGCAACGAAGATTCACTCCTGCCGGCCCTTTCCAGCAGCCTTTGGCGCTACGCGCGCCAGCAGAAGGCATGGCTGAAGCGGCTCGCAGGTGCTGTTTAAGATCCTATCAACGAATGAGCGATGTCCTCTGGAACCCCCACAGCAACGAGTGATTCAACATCCCATGCCCCACCTCCAAGATTCACCAATTGCCAGCCCTTTCCTGAATCGAACTTGAGCAATGCTTGCCCGCCCTTGTTCTCATCATTCCAATTCTGGAGCGCATAGGGATATACAACCTTCGCATTCGCCAAATTGATCTTGTCAGCATTATCGATCTGCTGCAAAAACGCAGCTTGGACTTCATTCACTTCCTTGCTTTGCGTATCTGTGACAATCGGGAACTGAGTACCCGTATCAGCTTGTGGAGGCTGAGAAGGCGAGTAGAACAGCTTGAATAGGATCGCTCCAAGCAATACAAGAAAGAAGAGCGCTATGAGAAGTATTTTTAGAAAGGTCTTCATAGATTAATTAGTGACGCGATAAATCCTTCCGTTCCCGCTATGATACGACGGTTCAAAATTAATTGAGCTGATCCAGCTGAATTTTGCCTTGCTGGATGAATTAGAAATAACCTGCGTACAGCCAGCGTTCATGCAGATTCCCACATGCGAGTCCCCTGCCTCAATGACAATGTCCCCACACGCAGCCTGCGCTTGCGAGACCTGCGTACCTCTACCTCCTCGTAATGCATTTTCCATTCCCTGCACGTTATTCCCCCCGATGGACGAATACCCTGCGGCTCGTACAACGTTATTTACCGCCCATGCGCACGCCAAATTGCCTCCGGCAGGCCCAGCTGCAGTGCTTGCCCCTTGGTACGCGCTTGCAGCACTGCAGATTCGGGCGTTCGCATCTCCGGATGAAGTGAATACTCCTGTCCCATTTCCTCCCGTCACAATATTTACCGAACCAGTGGTAACTGCTGAAGGATTCTTCGCGACTATGCACCGGTCGCTCTTGTCCGCCTGTCCGGCGAGGATGGCATTCCATGGCCCAAAGACACTGTCTTGGTTGTATACCGTTTTCATCACATAGTCGACCAAGAGCCATGCGCACAGCAGCACCGCAAGGCCAATGAACACATTCATGAAGCGCGTCTTCGCCTTGCTGCGCGCTTCACCGCTTCCTCCGCTCGTCATGAACGCAAAGCCGGTGATAACGAGATATATCGTGAAGAGGATAGTCGCAAGCGTAATGCCAAAATTCACGCTGTTCTGCACGACCTGCAGCACGCAGCCATAGTCCGGCGCGGTGGTGACTGTCTGGCCCGCCGCCGAGCCGTCCGCGTTCTGCACTGCTTGATTGTCGCACTTGCACTCTGCTGGAACGATAGGGCCAAGGAAGGTTGCGTTCGCTGCAAAGGCTGGTGCAGGAGCGCACAGTATAACTGCGGCGAAAAGTGCCGTAGCAATGCCGAGACGCTTCGTTCCGATCTTCATGCTCCTAGTGTAGCCTATTGCGGCAGTGGTACTGCGCCCGGGCAGAAGCTAAGTCCGAGATTGATAGCAGAATACTGTGCATTCACGTCGTCACCTACTGTTACGAGCGTATTCAAGCTGCAGAGTTGCGTATCCGTAAGCTGAAGCGTCGAGCGAAGAAATGATTCTGCATCCGTTCGCGCCGCACCTATTGGCTCTTGGTTCAAAGAAATGAGGAATTGCGACCCTATCTGATTGAATGCGACATCGAAAGAATGGGTCGGATACGGCTGCCCGGGTACATACTCGGGGTATGGCGTAAGCGTGTACTGAACATCATCCTGCACGCTGCTCACCTGCTGCGAGGGAGCATCTTTCGTGAAATTCGGGACCCGCAGTGATGAACCGTCTTTTGCATAAATGACTACACCTCCCGTTCCTACACTTGAAGTCGTCGTAGAGGTTCCTGACGACGGAAATGTAACAGGCGTGCTCGTTGCTGTCTGAGATACCGATGGCCGATACATAACATATGCAACACCAAAAAGAACCCCGATTACTATGATTACCGCAAGAATGATGAGAAGGAGTGTTCGATTCATATGATTACGTTTGAGTGTCCTCGCATGTATACAGGATAGCAAGGTTCGGCAAAGCGCGAAGGGCCAAGCCGCACTTTGTATGTGTCCCCCATGGCTTCCAACTATTGCCTGCCTTCTGGTAAATGGACACCGCCGCGGCTACGTTTGCACTGACACTCTTCGCTGCTGCTGCACACTGGTTATAGAGGTTCGCGTTAATGACATGTACGCCGGTTCCCGCACCGCACGATTTCACGGTGCAACTCTTCTTGCTGAAAGCGTTAGGGCAATTCAATCCGCCAACAGGATTCGCGGTTATGTTCACTTGAAAGAGACCGAATGAATACGGGGTACCATCCCCAAGCTTGTCTGTACCACTTACCCTGCCTGCGATGCCTGCGCTTTCTGCATTGCATATTTGCGATGCTTGCTGTGCTGCAGCACCGAACGAGGCAAGGTTGGAGACGGCACAACCTCCTGATTCTTGTACCGTACAGGTACCTCCTCCAACTCCTGAAGACGTGCCTGGCGTAACTCCTGTTAAGATTCCAATCGCACCATCTGTAATAGCAGTCGGTGTTGTCGGCGTGATGCAATACGAATCTGCGCCAGGAGCGAGAATATCATTCCACGGGCCGAAGTAGTCCCCTTGGAAGGCAGTGCTGGGGTTATACACCGTCTTCATGACGAAATCGACGACGAGCCACGCGCATAAGATAACGACGATGCCGATAAGGGCGTTCATGACGCGTACCTTGCCTTGCGATATTGATTCAGGGTTGCCGCCGCTGGTCATGAGCGAGAAGCCTGCATACGCTATCCAGATAACGCATAGCAAGATACCGAGCGAAACGGCATCGGTCATGACGTTCTGGAGCACTTGCAGGACGCAGCCCCAGTCCGGTGCAGAACCGATGCAAAGACAGGAGCCAGATTGAGGAATGATGGTAGTGAACACGGTACTCTCATTCTACGGTATGCCCGTCGCCCTTCAGGCGCATTCCCCAGAATGCACAACCTGTATTTACCGCCCTGAATCTGGTATCGTGCTCCATACAGGGCCTATAGTTTAATGGTAGAACGTCGGTCTCCAAAACCGTCGGCCGAGGTTCGATTCCTCGTGGGCCCGCCTCTTTTGAATACACCCAGCAAATATTGACATATTTGCCTCGATACGATATAGTTTATGACGGAACTGTCAGAGGGATATGTATCATGGCACACACGTTCATAGCCGACCTCGTCGCGTATATAGGCCTTTTCATCGGTGGGTTGATTCTCATCGCCGTCATCTGTTTCTTTCGGAAACCGGAAAGGCCGCGCAAGCCCACAGTCAAATGGGTTCGGCGTGCTCCTCCGCCGAGGACGATTACCGACCCGATTCGTCCTGGCCATTTCAGGATTCAGGACACCAGCGGTAAGACCTATGACGTGCCGAGCGCACGCCAGATGTCCCGCCACAAGCGCAAGTAGCACCGACCATTTCCACTACAAAAGCCGCCCCTTTCGGAGCGGCTTTCTTTTTATATTGAACGTTTATTTCTTCACCTCCTTGAAGGTCTCGCGCTTGCGCGTGATAGGGTCGTATTTCAAGACCTCGAGCTTGCGCTCGACTTTCTTCTTGTTCTTGCGCGTAAATATGACGTGCTCGGACGCCTGGGAACGCAGCTTTATGAGGTTTACCTGTGACATAGCGCTACTGTACCATTCGTCCTGCTACGAGGCAACTGCTGCCTTCGGGCGCTTTTTCGCGCCTCCCGTACTCCTGCGAGCGCCGGTCTTCTTCACGTCGAAGTTCAGGTCTCCATTCTTCACTCCCACTGTGACCGTACCGCCCTCCATGATGCCTTGGTCCACCATCAATGACGCGATAGGGGTCAGGATCTTGTCCTGGATGGCGCGCTTGAGTGGGCGGGCGCCGTACTGCGGGTTATAGCCCTTCTCAGCAAGCCACAGGCGAGCCTCAGGCGAGATAGCAAGATTAATACGCTTGCCGCCGAGACGCTCGATAACCTCGCGCACCTGGTTCTCGACGATGTCGGCGAGCGCTTCCTTCGAAAGGCGCTCGAAGATGATGATGTCATCGAGACGGTTCAGGAACTCCGGACGGAAGTGGTCCTTGAGCGTAGCCATGACCTTCTCCTTTACCTGTTCGAACTGCGCAGCATCGTCCTTCTCGCCAGGTGCGAAGCCGATATTCCCTGCGCGCTCCATGAACTCTGCGCCAATGTTGGAAGTGAGAATGATGATGGTGTTCTTGAAGTTCACCTTCCTTCCCTTTCCATCGGTCAAATGGCCGGAATCAAGCACTTGGAGCAAGATATTGAACACTTCCGGATGCGCCTTCTCGACTTCATCGAAGAGTACGACGGCATACGGGCGGTGGCGGATACGTTCGGTGAGGCTTCCTGCTTCCTCATAGCCCACATAGCCTGGCGGTGCGCCGATGAGCTTGGCAATGGAATGCTTCTCCATGAACTCAGACATATCCACACGCACGAGCGCTTCGCGGTCGTTGAACATGAATTCCGCAAGGCGGCGGGAAAGCTCCGTCTTTCCTACGCCTGTAGGGCCCAAGAAGAGGAACGAACCGATAGGACGGTTGGGGTCGGCGATGCCCACGCGCGAGCGCTTCACTGCGTCAGCCACTATTTTTATAGCGGCATCCTGGCCGATGACATCGCTCTTGAGCTCGGCTTCCATGCGCGCGAGCTTCGCGGCTTCCTCTTCGATCATCTTTGCTACCGGCACGCCTGTCCAGCGCGATACGACGCCAGCCACTTCATGCTCCGTGACCTCCTCATGGAGAATACGGCGCGACTTCTGGAGCGA
>Ga0164242_10003967_pt1 | contig 16718 bp, 17 predicted proteins | sample OricomgcompostMG_FD_108783 | JGI IMG/M metagenome (GOLD analysis project Ga0164242, IMG submission 108783) | Miracle-Growth compost microbial communities from Emeryville, California, USA - Original compost - Miracle growth compost (MG) ...
GAGGCGGCGTCAAAATCGGTGCGAAGCGCGATCGGCATGGCAAACTCCAATCCGTTTGCCATCTTGAATCAGCCCGAGCCCCAACTGGCAAGCCCGCGAGTCACGATCTGTGAGCTTTGGTATGATTCGCCCTCGGTAGGGCTTGACAATGCATATGAACCGCACCGGGCTGCCGAAATCAGAGCGATGAATGAGATCGTCGCTGGCCCCCGGTCCGCGATCGTAAAGTGCTCGCCCGAGCGCATCGAGAACGAAGCCAGCATGGGTGGTCCGGTTCGCTCGCCATCCGGTGATCCGCTTGACGAACGTGTCAATAACGAAGGCGCCATAGATGAACCCGGCCGAGACGCAACATAGGTAAAGTCTGAGCCTCAAGGCATATTGGCCGCCGGCGTGCCAACCCTCGCCAAAAAATTTCAACGATGTGTTGGTATCAATGATGGTATCGATCAGATCATTTATCGATAAATTAATGTGTTTTCAAAGTCTTGTCGAAGGGCAAAGACTCCCGTAGGGGTCACCAGTAATTTCAAGGAGTTATCTGGATTCTAAGTGCGAAATTGGCCGGTTTCGTCCACACGTCGTCCATAGATTACAACGGATTTGCGTGGATGGTGGTGAACGAATTTCTCGATTAGGGTTTGCCCAGCGTTGGCGCGAATCGAGAACTTTTTGGCAGTCGGCCGAATTCTAGGTTGAGAGTCTCGTTTCGCCATAACCTCGCATTCGTCCAGATGGCGCAACGCTTGCCCGGCGACGTCGTGTTTGCTGCAGGCGCGGTGCTGAGGGCATGGGATTTCATCGCCAAGCTGCGTCCGCTCTCACGGCCATCGCCGGCGGTGATCGATTCACCAGGGGCGAGCATGTTCTGCCCTGAATGCGGCATGGTGATCGCATCGGGGCCGCTCGACCTGCGTCGGGCGTCCCACGGCACCCGGTGCACAATCGATCAGTCCGTGGGTTTGCGTCTGGGGCGCGTGATCAGGCGAATGTTTCGCCGCGGACAACCCATCGAGGATCAGCCGCCGCATTCAGCAACGGGGATGACCGGAACATTGGAGGAGTAAGCAGCGCATGGCTTTGCACCACGCCACTTCGGGTGAAATCGTCCATCTTCCACTGGTCGACGCTTCGGCAAAGGAAACGGCCACGCTGGTCAAATCGCCGGCGTTCGAGGCGAGCTATCCCGCGAGTGTCTGTGCTGTGCGCTCGATATTCTCAACATGGCCCTGCCTCATGTCGATCAGCCGGGCGCGGAGTACCTCGTCGTTGACCAACGGCAGCAAGGCGTCGATCTTGCGAACCACCCATTTCTGGCCACGATTGAGGAAGGTCATGCGTTCGGTCAGATCTTCAATCGCCATGGCCTTTTCATAAAAGGCACCACAGCGCGGCGACGGATCGGCGCCGAGACGCTTGATCTCGCCCGAAAGCATCGCGCACCAATGGGCCTCGTCATGATGGATCGTGTGAATCAGCGGATTCAGCGCGTTCTGATCCGCCAAACCTATTACGCTGGCAAGCGCGACGCGCGCGCCGGCGCGCTCTGCCTCCAGCAGTTCGTCCAGCGCCACGACGATTGCCTCTTTCTCGGTTGACTCCATAACGAGCCTCCTCATAGAAAATTCGTGATTGCGTCCAGGTCGCCTTGGCATCGACCCACCCTACCGGTCCTCGATGCCGCTTCCGAGCGCATCAGCGATCATCGCGGCCAGCGCCTCCTCGGCACGGACACGCACAGTGGCATCTTTCGATGACAACTCGGTTCTGACCCACTCCGGCGTCTTGGCGAGCACCGCCGACACGGTCGCGCAAATATCGCTTCCCATAAACGGCCTATGCGCCGACCCTGTCGCTTCGAGCAATGCCTCATTGGAGAGCGTGCACCGGCCGCTCGCCCGCAAATTCCGTCCGCTTTTTCGAATGCCGTTCAGGTTGGCCAAGCAAATGCCAGCCGCGTCTCGCCCGTCATCGCGCCTTCGGAATCGAACCGCCGCTCAGCGATCACGCCACACCCGTCGCTATCGACCGTCACCACCGTGCTGCACCGCGTTCCATAGACTGCGTTGCGAATGAACACCGGCGATCCAACAGGCTCGCCTTCGTCCGCATCGTCGCGCGGTGCTATATGCCGTCGCTCATCACGCAATGCCGTGAATAAGCCGTCGATCTCGATCCCGTCGGCCGCGACCCAATGCGCGACGGCGGCCTGCAGCGCGAGCGTCTTGGGCCACGGCGCATCGTGCAGCCCGTTCGAGAGGCCATGCATCCCCGCCGCGAGCGACCATGCCGTCGGCGCCGGCCGGTTGGTCAGCACTGCTGCACCGCCGCGACTGACGACCAACAGGTTGAACGGATTGAACCCATCGAGTCCCTCCGCTCCCACCGCCGTCAACCCGTTCTGAAGAGCCGCCGTCACCAGCCCGCCGCGCGATTCCTTGGCCGGATCACGTCCGCCCGCGTCGCGCACGTTGGTTACCACCGCGAACCGCCCGCCGTCGCTCACGCCGAGCCACGTCCCCCCGCCGACTACATCGCGTCCCGCGATCACCTCGCCCGGCGTGTCCCACCGCGCCAGCGGCAAGGCGGCGCGCGCGTGCAATTCATCGCGATTGCCGGCGGCCACCAGCCGCCATCTCGGGCTCGCCCGCCACGCCATCGCCAGTACGCACATGCCGCCCTCATAACCGATCATCGTCGCTGTCGAACCTCACAGCCCCTTACTTTACACCGTCTGTGTGTCTCCCGGTGGTAGCTGCCCGCATCGTCACGCGAATTGATTTGTAAGAACGCGTCCTAATTCTGGGATCATGATCCTCAAGGGTACCAGGCAGTCCGCCTCCGAGTAATAGGCGGCAAGTGAACACCGTGCGATGGCATGGGCGACGACCTTATATCCGCGCGGCATCCGCCACGGCCCGGCATCGATATGACGAGATCGGCCGAGCAAGCCCCCCGGGCCGAGAGGCCGCCGGATCGTGCGTTCGCGATTCGAGGTCATCACCGCCGCGAGAATCGGATTCGAGGGTGGCGGTGCAGCCCTGCTCCAAATCCCCTCGCTACGCCGTGGCGATCGTTACGACCTGGATCGCGAGTCACTCGAATGAGTAAGGCACCACGCGCCGCATGTTCGGGTCTACGATGATGGTGCTTCCCGCCGGTGGAAACGCTCTTTGTTCGCAATCGTGTCGCGGGCAGATCCGGCAAGAAGGTCCGATCAACGTCGCGCTATCACTCCCCTGCGCGTCCAGCCCATCGGCATAGATAAAGCTGGAAGCATGCTCGACCTCACAGCCCAAGGCGACGGCATAGCGACGGGGTAGTCGCCGATAGCTTGCGGTGGGCTTTACCAGACCTTTTGCCATCGAGACATCAAGCACGCCGTCCGGCATCAGATGCGGCGACGTCGCCAGGTGATTGCCGAATGCCGAAAAGGCTCAGTTCGCGGAGCGGGGTGTGGCAATGCGGATTACGCCGTGAAGCTTGCTCATGCGGAAGCATTGCCGGATCACTTTTTTATGAACGATCATTGAGCTGGCCGCGCCGGCAGTCTCGGTGGAGTGAGTGGAAATGGTGACCGGGCGATGGAAAACGCACCGTTGGGGGTGCGCATTGGCCACTTTTAGCGCAATGCCTGGACATACGTGCCAATGCCCTGTCACGCATTCCAAAACATCGGAATGCGAGATAAATGTGCAGGCTTCGACGAGTACTGCAATGGGAATATCCGCCAGATTGGCGAAGTGAGCTTCTTCGCACGATCGCCCCTACGTGCTTGCATGTGCGCAAGCACGCCTCTACCTTCGTGGCATCCATAGGAGGACCTCAATGGGTAGCATAGCCCGACGCCTGCAGCCGGCGATCACCATCCGCTCCACGCGAGCGACCGAATTGCTTCGCAAGCTGGTCAAGCCCGGCCATAGCCAAGTGGAAGTGATCGAACAGGCGCTGGAACAGATGGCAGCCGGTCGCCGCTCACTCGCGGCAGCGCTTACGCCCAGCGTTGCGCAGGATTTCGATTGGGAACCGCCGCATGCAAATCCGGCATTTCGGGCGGCGGATCTTTCCGACTGATGTACCTGCTCGATACCAACGTCGTCTCGGAAAGCCGGAAGCTCGGGGCCAGCCGCGCGGACGCCAACGTGGCGACCTGGATGGAGTCGGTTGACCCTGACATCACCTTCCTTGCGGCGATTTCCTGGTTCGAGCTCGAATACGGCGTCCTTCTTATGGAGCGGCGCGACAAGGCGCAGGGCACGATGCTGCGACGCTGGCTAACCGAAACGGTGCAGCCCGCCTTCGAAGGTCGCGTCCTGCCGATGTCCGCTGACGTCGCCACCCGGTGCGCGCGCCTCCATGTGCCCGATCCATGTAGTGAGCGGGACAGTTGGATCGCGGCGACGGCGCTGGTCCATAATTTGACGGTCGTCACGCGCAATGTCGCCGATTTCACTCAAACGGGTGTGGCATTGCTTAATCCCTGGGAAGCGAAAGGTTAACAACCGGTAGAGTATTGGATAGGCGAGATAGCGGCGTGCCGAGCCGCGTGCTTTCTGATTTGGACGTAGCCGCCGCCGACCGGCATCCAGAATTCCTTGGCACAGGCGGCCTTGCGCGCCGATCTGCGTGCGAAGGGGCAACAACACGGCGGCTATCTCATGCGACATGGAATCGGCCTTGCGTCGGACGACGTGACACACCAGTTTCCCACGCATCGGGGCCGTGATGCGCAATCGAGGTTGTCCTATCTTCCCCTCCACTTCGCCCTGACCGGAGTCCTGGAATGACAAGTACTTCACCTCTCCGCATCACTTCGGAAATCGCGGAGCTGGTCGCTGGCGCGATGGATTCCGGCGACATTCTGCTGCTCGCGGCGGTGGACCGCGATCACAAGCCGCTGCTCTCCTATCGCGGCAGCACGGCGGTATTCAGCGATACCCAGCTCAGCTTCTGGGCGCGCAAGGCCGAGGGCGGAACGATCGCGGCGATCCGGCAGAATCCACGGGTCGCGCTGATGTATCGCTCGCAGACCGTGCCGATGCTCCAATTTTCCGGCCGGGCGCATATTGCCGACAGCACCGAGGAGCGGGAGCGGGTCTTCTCGCTCGCGCACAAGCGCGAGCAGCGGGCTGACCCAGAGCGCAAGGGGCTAGCGGTCATCGTCGATCTCGACGAGGTGAGGGGCGTGCTCGGCTTCACCGACGAGGGACCGCGATTCTGCCACATGGTCCGTGGCTGAGTTCGATCTCACTCGGCGGCGCTCAGGCCGCCTCCGCCGCGATGTTCCGGAGCGCTCGCTCGAATGCTTCGGGGGGCTGTCCGCCGGAGATCAGGTAACGCCCGTCGATCACCACCGAGGGCACGCCGTTGATGCCGCGCGAGCGCCACAACTGCTCGGCCTGACGGACCTCGTCGGCATAGCGGCCTGAAGACAACACCTCGCGCGCCGCCGTGCCATCGAGGCCTGCCTTCTTGGCAGCGGCAACCAGCACGTCATGATCCGAAGGGTTCCGGCCTTCCGTGAAATACGCTTCGAATAATGCATGTTTGAGCGCGGCTTGGCATCCCTCCAGTTCCGCCCAATGAAGCAGACGATGTGCGTCGAAGGTGTTGTAGATCCGGCTGCGCTCGGAGGTCGCCATGGTGAAACCAACCTGCGCTGCGCGGACGCGGATCATCTCGCGGTTGGCGGCCAATTGTTCAGGCGTCGAGCCGTATTTCTGCGCGACATGCTCGACGATATCCTGCCCGCCCGGCGACATGTCCGGGTTGAGCTCGAAGGGCTGGAAGGTGATGCGCGCATCGATCACGTCGCCGACCCGCGCCAGTGCCTCCTCGAGCCCGCGCAGCCCGATGATGCACCAGGGACACGAAACATCGGATACGAAGTCGATTTTCATCGGTCGCGCCATGGGAGGGCTCCTTTCGAACGGACGCGCCCCATATATGACCCCAGTCGAGAATTGCATCTCGCCAGCCCCGGCACAGTCGGGGCCAGCGTCCGGCGGGGCCGGCGTCCGGCTGCTCTCGCCGATATCACGAGAGCTTCGTGAACCGGCCCCAAGGCTGCATAATCTTGGCCAGGCGAGTCGATCACAAGGAGAGAGACATGTTCATGGCCATGAACCGCTTTGAGGTCATTCGCGGGGAGGAAACTGCGTTCGAGAATATCTGGCTCTCGCGGGACACCTATCTCGATGGCGTACCCGGCTTCGTCGAGTTCCATCTGCTGCGCGGTGAGACGCAGGACGATCATACGCTCTTCTCGTCGCATACCATCTGGCGTTCGCGCGACGATTTTGAGGAATGGACGCGCTCGGAGGCGTTCCGAGAGGCGCATCGAAACGCCGGCGGCAACAAACCACTCTATCTCGGCCATCCGCGCTTCGAAGGATTCGAGGCCATCCAGACGGTGAAGCCCGGACGGGCCACGCCCGCGCTGCCGGCGTCGGCCTGATTGTGAGCTCGAAGGAGCCGGTATGAAAGACGCGCGGTTCAATGACGGAACGGAGCGGTGAGATGATCACCGTTGAGACAAGGGTGCACCCCCTCGTGGCATCACGACCGTTGAACGGATTGCTGATCCCCATTGGCAACGGAGATGCACCCATGTCTTACGAATATCACATCGGCGTGGATTACCACAAAGCGTACACGCACCTGGTTGTGCAGGACAGCGGCGGCAAGATCCTACGATCCGGCAAGGTGAAGAACGACCCGCCGTCGCTGGCTGGGTTCTTGAAGCCCTACCTTGAGAACAGCCATGCGGTGATGGAAGCCAGCCGCAACTGGACGGTGATGTACGATTGGCTGGATGAGCTGTGCGACGATGTCGTGCACGCGCATCCGCTGAAGGTGAAGGCGATTGCCGACGCCAAGATCAAGACCGACAAGATCGATGCGGCGATCCTGGCGCATTTGCTGCGGGCAGATCTGATCCCGGAATCGTATGTTTCGACAGAGGCGGCGCGCGAGCTGCGCCAAGCGCTGCGGGAGCGGATTTTCTTCGTGCGATTGCGCACGATGGTGAAGAACCGGGCGGTCACGATCTTCGACCGCTACCCAACGCAGACCAAGGCGCTGCGGGAGATGACCGATCTGTTCGGCAAGGTAGGCCGAGGTCAGCTCGAGTTGTTGTCAGTGTCGACGATCGATCGCGAGCATATCGACCGTGCCATCGCCTTCATCGATGACATCAACGAGAAGATCCGCGAGGCAGAAAAGACCATACGGCGCTTCAGCACGGATAATGCGGACATCAAACGGCTGAAGACGATACCCGGCGTCGGCGAGTTTTTCGCGCGCTTGATCGCGGCCGAGATCGACGACATCTCGCGCTTTCGTTCGGCCAAGAAGCTCGCGGCCTATGCAGGCCTCGTGCCGTCAACCTACGCAAGCGGCGGCAAGTGCTGGAATGGGCGGATCATCAAGGCCGGCAACAAGTGGCTACGCTGGGCCTTTGTGGAAGCGGCGGTCCCCGCCATGCGCGCCGAACCCGCTCTCAAGTTCGATTATGAGCGCCTGAAAGTGACCAAGGGTGCCAACCGCGCCAAGGTCGTGATCGCGCGCAAGCTTTTGACGATTGCGTTCCAGATGCTGCGCGACAAACGCGACTACGAGCGCCGCGACGCGCTGGAGCAATTGCCTACCAATTCTCGGCTGTCCTGATGATTTTCTAGTGGGCCCCGCATCGCGGAATCGCACTCTTAAGGAGAATGGGAAGTCGAGAGCCAATACCCGGAATGTGATCAAGCCCATCGGGTACGGTCACGGATTGGAGAATGGCTCACTGCCGAAAAGCACGGGAACAAGGCGTCTATTCCCGACAGGATCAACACGTCCGCAGCGACGCCGGCGGAAACAGATACGACAACGAACCCACGAGAAAGTGCCAGTTCTGCTCGCACCGCACTCTTGAGTTCTTTCATTGGAGAAAAATCATGGCGCATGAGCAAGTTTCGATTTCCACGCGCGACGGGGATTGTCCGGCGCATGTCTTCACGCCAGCGGGCGACGGCCCGTGGCCGGCAGTGATCTTCTACATGGACGGGCTCGGCATCCGGCCAACACTCTTCGACATGGGCCAGCGACTGGCCGACGGCGGCTACGTCGTGCTGCTGTCCGACCTGTTCTATCGCGCTGGCCACTATGCGCCGCTGGAGCCGAAGAAAGTGTTCGCGACCGGAGATGTGCGTAAGGCGCTCGCCCATCTGTTCGAATCTACCGACAATGCTCGGGCGGCCGCGGATACCGAAGCGTTTCTCGCCTATCTCGACACGCGGCCGGATGTCGCCGGCAAGAAGGTCGGGACCACAGGGTACTGCATGGGCGGCGGCATCTCGCTCACCGCAGCCGGCACTTACCCGGATCGCATCGCCGCGGCGGCGAGCTTCCATGGCGGCAGCCTCGCGACCGATTCCGAGTTGAGCCCGCATCGGCTGGCACCGAAGATGAAGGGCCGCGTCTATGTCGCAGGCGCGGACCAGGATAACTCCTATCCGCCCGAGATGGCCGAGCGGCTCGAGAAAGCCCTGAGCGACGCGGGTGTCAATCATCTCTGCGAGATCTATCCCGGCGCGCTGCACGGCTGGACGATGGCGGACTTCCCTGTCTACGACGAGGCCGCTGCCGAACGCCATTGGTGCGCGCTGCTCGGCTTGCTGGACGACGTGCTCCATTGAGAGCTGGCGGGTAGAAGTTGGCCGGACAGGCTCCCATCTGGAGGCTCGCGTCGCGCCGGACATCGCGTTTGGCCGACCACTTCTTGAGAGGATAGCATGATGGCGCAGAAACGGTTCGGCGTCGGCATCGTCGGATTGCAGCCCGGGAGGAGCTGGGCTGTAGTTGCATGTGCCGGCGCTTCGCGTGCTTACCGACGACTTCAAAATCATTGGCGTCGCCAACACCAACCGTGAGAGCGCGCAGAAGGCCGCCGCCGCGATGGACATCGATCGCGCCTTCGGCGATGTCGCCCAACTGGTCGCGGCGCCCAAGGTCGATATCGTCACTGTCACGGTCAAGGTGCCGGGCCATTTCGAGATCGTGAAGGCGGCGATTAACGCCGGCAAGCATGTCTATTGCGAATGGCCGCTCGGCAACGGCCCCGCCGAGGCACAGGAATTGGCCCGCCAGATCTTCGCGATTCGGCGAGGGACACCCGTGTCAAATCCTCCGGGCCGATATAATTGGCCGAGAGACAGATGATCTTGTTATCCTGGCGCTGCTTAATGACGTGCGCCGCCCAGCCCGAGGCGCGCGATCACAAACAGAGGGGCGAACATCGCGGTCGGCGCGCCCATCGGATTGTACGATACCGCCGAGAACCAGTCGAGATTGGGAAACATGCTTTTCGCGTCCCACATTACCCCCTCGAATCCCACGGCGACCGCAAACTGGCGCATCGCGCCAGCTTCTTCAGTCAGCGTCCATGACGATCTCGGTGATCAGCCGTTTGACTTGGTTCTTGGAAACGCCGGTGCCGCTCATTGCCGTCGACCGATCGCGTCGGGACGCCCCGGATGTGGGCCTCCTGGATCACCGCCACAAACGCTTTTTCCGGAGTCCGGGCCGGCTTTATGAAGCTCGGGAAATAACTGTCTTTCCTCAGCTTGGGAATCGCCAGCTCGATTCGTCCCGTGTGCGTATCCCGGTTGCGCTCGCGGCAGCCATTCCGGTGATTCAGACGGTCGGGCGAGAAGACGCCTCCGGCACGCCTGTCCTCGCTCCGATCTCCGGATCCATGATGTGCTCGGTGGTAAATGCCAGCATCTCACGCACCAGTTCAGTATCCCCGCCTTGCTCGACCGGCTCCTACCGCATCGGCGAGGAACTCGGCGCTGCGGGATGGGCGCAGTCTATCTCGGCCAACGTGAGGACGGGCTTTTCGAGCAGGGGCGTCGCGATCAAGCTGACGTTGGCCAAATCCGGCGTACCGAAGCTGAGGGCCAAAGCGAGCGGCGCGCTTCGCCGACCGACGTCGTTGCTATGGATCGCGGGCCATCGTGGCGGTTGCGATAATGTGATCATTCCCGTCAGTCGAACGCACGCGCATTGTCACGCTGTCGCTTTCGATGCGACCAAGCAGTTGGAGCGGCGCGTCGGCGAAGGCGGGGGCGATAGCACGAAACGTGAATCGTGCAAGCGCGTCAGCTCCTCGCATGCGATCGGCCAAGTCGAGCAGCAGGCTCGCCATCAACGGACCCTGGACAACCAATCCGGGATATCCTTCGCTGCATGCATAAGGCAGATCGTAGTGGATGCGGTGGCTGTTGAAAGTCAGCGCAGAATAGCGAAACAGCAAAGGCGCGGTAGGCAATACTTCTCGATGCCAGTCCCAATGTCCGGCATCATCGAGCGTCGTCTGCGACGGTAGTGTCGTTGCGCCGGCGTGAGCGGCCGCACGATGCACGATGGTCTGGCACTCCTCGACCGCGAGCACGCCATCGGCACGTGTCTCGTGCGCAATCGAAACGAACAGCAGCGCTCCGCTACGGCCAGCCTTTTCACTGATATTGGCTACGCGCGACGAGCGCACTATCGCTGCGCCGATCGGAATTGGCGCATGAAAGACGATCTCGCTGCTTGCCCACATCCGGCGCGGTAGCGGGCTTGGTGGAAGGAAGCCGTCGTTTGCGGGGTGCCCGTCGGGCCCCAGTGCTGCGGTTGCTGCATCGGGAGTGCAGAGGCACCAATGGATGCCTTGTGGCGCCGTCGCTTGCGGTTCGCGGTCAAAGGTGGCGGCGTAACGTGCGGCGAGCGCCGGCGTCAGCCGATCGTTACGGATCTCGCCTGCCATCAGATGCGCCGGCCCAGTAGGCCGCGCGCGATCACCTGTGCCTGAATTTCAGCGGCGCCTTCGAAGATGTTGAGGATGCGCGCGTCGCACAGCACGCGGCTGATTTCGTATTCGAGCGCATAGCCGTTGCCGCCGTGAATCTGGAGCGCATTGTCGGCATTGGTCCAGGCGACGCGCGCAGCGAGCAGTTTCGCCATTCCAGCCTCGACGTCGCAGCGTCGACTCTTATCCTTTTCGCGCGCGGCGAAATAGGCAAGCTCGCGCGCGGCGACCGTTTCGACGACCATCATCGCCAACTTGTCCGATACGCGCGGGAAATCGGCGATCGCCCTGCCAAATTGCTGACGCTCGACCGCATATCTCAGCCCGAGTTCGAATGCCCGCCACGCGACGCCGACGGCGCGCGCGGCGGTCTGGATGCGCGCGCCTTCGAACGTCTTCATCAACTGACGGAAACCCTGGCCTTTCTCGCCGCCGAGCAGGGCATCAGCGGGGGCCTCGAAACCGTCGAACACGAGTTCGTATTCGCGCATCCCGCGATAGCCGAGCACGGCGATCTCGCCGCCCGACATGCCGTCGGCGGGGAAAGGATCGGCGTCGACGCCGCGCGGCTTGGGGGCGAGCAGCATGCAAAGCCCAGCATGGCCGCCGCCGCCAGTGCGGACAAGCAGCGTCATCAGGTCGCTGCGCGCGGCGTGCGTGATCCACGTCTTGGCGCCGGTGATCCGCCACGCCCCGTCTTCGGTGCACACGGCGCGCGTGGACAGGTTGGCAAGATCCGATCCGTTGGCCGGCTCGGTGAACACCGCGGTCGGCAACACGGCACCGCTGGCGATGCCCGGCAGCCACCGCGCCTTCTGCGCCTCGGTGCCGGCGAGCGCGATCAACTCGCCGGCGATCTCCGAGCGCGTGCCGAGCGATCCTGCGCCGATCCAGCCTCGGGATAGTTCCTCCGTGACGACGCACATCTCTAGTTTGCCGAGCCCCAGCCCGCCGAATTCGGGCGCGATGCAGATGCCGAAGGTGCCGAGCGCGGCGAGTTCGGCGATCGTCGCATCGGGGATCAGCGCATCGGTAAGGTGCCACGCATGCGCGAACGGCGTGATCCGGTCGGCGGTGAAACGGCGATACTCGTCGCGGATCGCATCGATCGTCGCGTCGCCCAGGCTCTCGGCGACCGCACCGCCCTCCCGGACATGCGCGACCAGCCGTGCGCGCGGCTCAGGCGCGGTACCGCGCTCGATCAGCGCCGCGATCGCCGGATCGGCGGCAAGCGAAGCGGCGGCGTCGCCGACGCCGAGCTGCGAGGGACGAACCAACTCGTTGGCGCTGATCGGCAAACCGCCGAGCAACTGCGCTGAATATTCGCCGAATCCGATTGCCAGCACATCGTCTTCGGCCTGCGCATAGTCGCCCCGCGCATCGGCGGCCTCGGCCCATGCCAGCATCACATCGAGCGCACTGACGACGGTTTCGACCCAGGCGAGGCCGTGGACCGCGCGCTGCTCGGCATCGAGGCGCCGAGGGTCAGGCTTGCTGTCGACCGCGATGCGTGCATGCACCGCGACGCGGGCGGCGTCCGCGAAGGATCGAAGCGCGGGATTGGCCGCGCGGGCGAGATCGAGCGCCTCGGTCATACGCCCGCAACGACGCCTTTGTCATGGAGCGCGCCGATCTCGCCCGAACCGAGACCCAGCACCTCCGCCAGCACCGCGTCGCTATGCTGGCCGAGCCGCGGCGCACCGTCTGGCGGTCGGCGTGTCTCGTCCGGCAACGTCGCCATCGCGCCGGGGATCGGATAATCGACGCCGCTTGGCTGGCTGACCTCGGCGAAGATCGGGTTTTCGGTGACCAATGTGGGATCCGCGCTGGCGTCGAGCATCGTTCGATACGGTCCCCAGCAACAGCCGTGCGCGTCGAGCACCGCCGCCAGATCGCCCGCAGTGCGCTGCGCTATTGCGTCCGCGACCAACGAAAAGAGTGTATCGCGGTGCTCGAAGCGAATCCCCTCGTCATGCGCAAACGAGACGTTGCGCGCTGCTTCGACCGCTGCAATCATCTCGCCGATTTCGAGTGCCGTAATCAGTCCAGCCCATTGGCGGGGTGTGATCGCCATGATCATCAGCCGCATCCCGTCCGCGGTCACGAAGTCGCGGCCGAACGCGCCATAGACGTCATTGCCCAATCGTTTGCGGTTTTCACCGGTTGCTACGACTTCGGCAAGCTGGCCGAGGTTGGCTATCGTCGCGATTCCGACATCCGCGAGCGGCACGCGTACCTCGCCGCCACGATGCGTTGTCACGCGGTGCTGGCGCGCGGCGAGCATCGCGAAGGCGGCATAGGCGCCGGTCAGCAGATCCCAAGCGGGAAGGACGTGGTTGACGGGTGCGTCGCCCAAGGTTGCCGGGCCGGTGATCTGCGGGATGCCGATCGCGCAGTTGACGGTGTAATCGAGCGCGGGGCCGCCGTCCGCCCGGCCCATGACGCGAACGGTGATTAGGTCCGTGCGCCGCGCCGCGAGCCGCTCGTGCGACAAGAAACCCCCGGCCGGGAAGTTGGTGAGGAACAATCCAGCCTCGTCCCCGGGCGCCGTAGCCAGCGCGACGAGCAGCTCACGCCCCTCGGGGCGGGACAGATCGAGCGCGACCGATTTCTTGCCCTTGTTGAGGCCTTCCCAATAGAGGCTCGCGCCATTGGCGGCGAGCGGCCAGCGGCGGTAATCAGGTCCGCCGCCGATCTGGTCGACGCGGATCACCTCCGCGCCCATCTGCGCCAGATACAGGCTGGCCGTAGGCGCCGCGACGAACGAGGACGCCTCGATCACGCGGGTCCCGCCAAGCAGTCCATAGCTCATGAAACGATGCCCATTCCGAAGTTGCCATGATCGCCACTCGGTAACGTTCCGGCATCCATCGATGGCATTCCGACCTCAGGCATCGGCCATCCCGATGATCGCCACCGCCGATACGTTTTGGCTCGGCATGCCGCCGAGATTGTGGCTCAGCGCGAGGCGGGGCGGGTTCTGTCGCTGGCGCGCGCCGGCACGTCCGAGAAGCTGGAGGTAGTTCTCGTAGATCATGCGCAAGCCGGATGCGCCGATCGGATGGCCGAAGCATTTGAGGCCGCCGTCGATCTGACACGGAATCGCGCCGTCGGCATCGAAGAAGCCGTTGAGCTCATCCTTCCATCCTTCGCCCTCTTTGGAGATGAACAGGTCTTCCATCGTCACCAGCTCGGTGACCGAAAAGCAATCGTGCACCTCCATCAGGCTGATCTCGTCGCGCGGGCTGGTCACACCGGCTTCCTCATAGGCCTTGGCCGCGGCGATCCGTGTCGTATGGAAATAACTGCCGTTCCAGCCGCCACCCTGCTGAATTTCCCAGCCATTGGACGTTGCGATCTGGAGCGCCTTCACTGTTACGATGTCGGTCTTGCCCAAGCTGCGCGCGATCTCTGGCGTGGTCACGATCGCGCAAGCCGCTCCGTCCGACACTCCGCAACAGTCGAACAGGCCCAGCGGCTCGGCGATCATTGGCGCATTGAGCACCGTGTCCATGTCGATCGCTTTCCTGAGATGTGCCTTAGGGTTCTTGGCTCCATTGGCGTGGCTCTTGACCGAGACGTGCGCCATCGCGCGTTTCAGGTCGTCCTTGCCCACGCCGTGCGCAGCCCGGTAGGCCGAAGCCAGCTGGGCGAAGTTGCCCGGCGCCGAACCGGTGACGCCGACCATGTCATGCATCGTGCCGCGCGTGCGCACCGGCAGGCCGCCATAGCCGGTATCCTTCAGCTTCTCGACACCAAGCGCGAGTGCGACGTCGGCGGCCCCGCTGGCGACAGCATAGACCGCGCCACGAAACGATTCGGTGCCACTTGCGCAATAATTCTCGACTTTCGTTACGCCGATATTGTCGAGCCTAAGTGCGGTTGCCAACGGGATTCCGGACGGGCCGATGTTGACCGCATCGAACGCGACGCCGAGCCACGCCGCGTCGATCTGCGACGTATCGATTCCCGCATCGACGATCGCCTCTTCATACGCCTCGACCATCAGGCTGTCGGCATCCTTATCCCAGCGCTCGCCGAATTTGGCGCACCCCATGCCCAGGATCGCCACCTTATCCTTGATGCCGCGTGCCATCTCGTTCTCCTCGTCCGACCGCCGGTCAGGTGGCAGGAACTGCTTTCCAGAAATATTTGGTGAAATCGCGCGCCTCATCGACCGCCTTGATGCGAAACATCATCGTAACCGAGCGGCCGACCTCGACATCGTCCGCCTCGACATCGGCGAATTCGGCCACCATGCGACCGCCGCCATCGAAATCGATCATCCCATAATAGCTCGGCGGGTCGGGGGAATAGGTCAGACTGTCCGCCGTATAGGTAACGATGCGCGCGCGTACGTCGGCGAGGGGATAATCTTCCTGGGTGCCGATCGCGTGATCGTTGGGATTCACGCCAATGTCGCTCTTTGGAAATTGCACCGTACCGGTCTTGGTGCAGCGGCCACCGACAAGGCCTAATACGGTCTTGCGGTTGCGCCACAGCGCGGTGCCCGGCTGCTTCTGATCCGCCTCCGCACGCATTCCCTTGTCGAGATCGAGCATGCCGCGGTGGAACAGCCAGCGTAGATAATTATCGGTTGGGACCCCGCGCGCCAACGAGCCCTTGACGCCGCGGCGGGCCGGCAGATCAACGATTGCGGGCGTCGTCTCGAATAACAGGACATCGACACCTTGCCCAAAGCCCACGAGAAGGACGGTTTCGCCAGGAGCTGCCGCTTCCAGCGCGGCGGCGAGCAGCAGGAAGGGGTGTGCGACGCCGCTGTCGCCGACGCTCCCAGACAGACGGTCGGCTACTGCTTGGGGACGTACGCCAACACGCCTGGCGAGACTCTCAGCGATGCCGCGACTGGTGATCGGAATGACGAAACGGTTGATTTTGGCGGCGTCCACCTCCATTTCCGCCAACGCTTTGCCCAGCGCATCGCCGATCATCCCGGCATAGCCTTCGTCCCGAGTCCAGCGGCTTTCCCACGCATAGTCGACCGCGGCGTGGCTGCTGCGGAAATGGTCGACGAAATCGATCGTGACCGACCGGCTTCCGAGTAACCTGGCGACGACCGATCCTTGGCCGACCAGCAACCCGGCGGCAGCGTCGCCATTGACCATCTCCGCTACCGACGCGGGCTGGCTCAGCCGCATTTCCGACGCGAGGGCCAGATGCGGTCCCGAGCCGCCCGCAGCGGCGGCAATGGCTTGAATCAGGGCCGACGTCGCGATGCGTTGCCCGCCAGTCACATCGAATGCGCCGGTCGCGTCGGAAAGAGTCAACGCCTCCTTCACGACACCCGCATTCAGCCTGTCGGCGAAGGGCAGCGTCGTGGAGGCGAGGCTGACCGATGCGACATTGGCGCGGTCAATCCCGGTCAACGTATCACGCGCCGCCTCTACCGCCATAGTGATTGGATCCTCGTCCCAATTCGCGGTAGCGCGCTCGCCTTTAGCGAAATCTTTCAGGGAGCCCGCGAACCATCCATTGGCGGCATGGATGGCGTGTCGCTGCAATCGGTTGCGCGGAATATACGCTCCGAAGCTCAACAGACCCGTCTCAGCTATCATCGGGACTCCACATAGCTGTTGCCGACGCACGATCCCGGCAGGTTCGCCCAGGGACGCGCCTCAGGCGGGACGCATTCTTTCGCGCCAGTTTCCAGCGCGGATCGTCTCTCCCGGAGGAGCTGGTGCAGGAAGCACACGACTAGGACCTTTCCCAACCAGACGAATGGAAAAGAACGCCAGAGCGCATTTTCGGCTTGTATCGGCGCATTATTTGTCCGGACAATTATGCTTCACGGAGCGGCTGTAGGGCCAATGATCGCAGACTGTCAACGGATAAATGCTCTTGGGCGGTATTGACAAGCACA
>Ga0164242_10003968_pt1 | contig 16718 bp, 12 predicted proteins | sample OricomgcompostMG_FD_108783 | JGI IMG/M metagenome (GOLD analysis project Ga0164242, IMG submission 108783) | Miracle-Growth compost microbial communities from Emeryville, California, USA - Original compost - Miracle growth compost (MG) ...
TACACTGTTGACATGTATAGGAACTGGCATTCATAGGTCAATCACACAAGTCCTCTTACCTACGGTGAGGACCCAGCACGGCTTCTAGCAAATCGTCGCATCAGGCACGATGCATCTCTTCACTGTGGCCGGGCTCTTGCTCCTCGGGGCTATACTGAATTGCTACCTGGGTTCAAGAAAAAGGCAGAAGGTACAGTACATACCTAAACCAACTCATCCCCTACTTGCACACTAAATTTTTCTTCATCAAGCTCCTTGACGCGGTTGCCAAGCAGCACGGCTGCCTTCCTCCGCCACTCCTGGAGAATCAACGCCCCATGGGCCTTGATCGGCTGGAGCAGATCTTCCGTGCCAGTTCAGAGTCGCGGCTTATGGAGCTGTTCTTGTTCCACTTTCGCCAGACTAGGTACACCCTGAAGCAGGTCTTCCTTCTCACTCCAGCCTACGGCACTGTTGATCCTGCCAATCTCGAGGCCATTCTGTCAACCAAGTTCAAAGGTTTTGCCCACCAAGGGCCTCCGCGAGTGGATGAGATAGTGCTGATGTCCACGCCTAGACTGGAGCTTCGGGGCTCGGCGAGCCATCACCTTTCCAATGTTTGGTGATGGCATATTTACCCAGGAAGGCGAGGCGTGGAAGCGTTCCAGGGTGATGCTTGGACCACAACTCGTGCATCAGCAGTATGAAGACCTCAAAGTTTTCGATGGGTCGATGGAAGACCTATTCAACTGTCTGCCACCATCGGGGGGCCATCGTTGACCTCCAACCCCTCTTCTTCTGATTTACATTGGATGTCACGACCGCGTTCCTCTTCGGGAAGTCCATCCGCAGTCTTCAGTCATCCAAAGGCTCCCAAGAGCAGACTTTTGCGGCAGCCTTTGACATCGCTCAGAGTTACGTTGTAAAGCGCTTCCGCTTACTCGACTTTTACTGGCTTATCGGCAAACGAAAATTCCGTGATGCTTGCCGTCGGGTCAACTCGTTTGCTGACCAAATCATCGACGCAAATATTCGAGGTGTTTCCGATAACGATGAGGACACGGAAAGACATGTGTTTCTGAGGACAGTGGCGATGTCGCTTCCCGATAGAGCTTCCTTGAGAGGCCAGATTGTCAACGTCCTGGTCGCAGGGCGTGACACGACTGCATGCCTTCTTTCGTGGACCATGTGAGTAGCTGTCTACCTTCGATATTGTTGTTTTTTCTAACGACAAACAAACGCTAGTTTCACACTGGTGAGACACCCGAGGGTTATGGAAAGAGTGCGCGCCGAGATTTCGTCTCTCAGAGTGCCAGCGGGAGGCAGCGTGAGAAGGGACGATTTGTGGAATCTGAAGTACCTTCAGAACCTTCAGAATGTCCTGAAGGAGGGTGAGAAACCTCCTGCCTTTTTTTGGGTAGCATGGGCTGTCTTAAGTTGCTGACGGCAGCCAGTCCTACGCTTAGACCCGTCTGTTCCTGTCAACACTCGAACTTCTGTCAAGACGACCATTCTGCCCACTGGAGGAGGGCCAGATCGGAAATCCCCAGTGCTGATACCCGCTGGGACAGCAGTTTCATATAGCGTCTACACCGTCCACGGTGGGACGAGGACATGCCCCTCTTCAATGACCGTGTGAGCCAGAACTACGGCTACTTGCCCTTCAGCGCCGGACCACGCATTTGTCTTGGTAGTAAGTTGTAGCGTGCCAAGCCTCAGCGGTCTGCCGAAGGATCTAACATTGTTGCTAGTGGACTTTGCCCTTACCGAGGCGGCTTACACCATCGTGCGTATCTTCCAGCGATACCCCGGCATCACACTGCCCGAAGGCGAAACGATTTGAGGTTGTCGGTGCTGAAAAGCAGAATGTCACTCTCGTGTTGCAGATCGCGGATGGCTGTAAGATCAAATTGGGTTGAGCAGGAATGGGACGGGGAGATAGCTCGAACGTTGGTCATGATAGAGCTGGGTAAGTCGTTTTTAGCGGTCTTGGCACCGAATATGGAGGCTTCTAGGAGACGATGTCTCTACCTGGAGTGGGGAAGGGCGTTTGTCCTGTTCAATTTAAAGGGGAACTTTGAAGAGGCGGAGAAGCGTTGCAAAGGAATCCTGAGCCGGTTCCGGAGACGGTATTGTTGCCTGGGTATGAATAATACAAAGGGTGTTAGATACGGCGGGGCTGTTATTGAGGATATAGTAAGTCAATGAAAAAGAGAGGAGTATGTCATGGAGTTGAAGAAGAGGTTTCCTAGGGTCGGGATTCTGGGGAGGTGAGGAAGGAGTGGAATTCTTGCCGATAGAAAAAGCCATACGACGGCGAAGTAGGAACATAAAAGGCGGAATTTCAGGGGTAGGTATAATTACGACTTCCCACCTGCTGCAAGGTATGGAGGGCAGGGTGGGTGCATATAGCCCAGTCTTTTCTTTAAATTACTACTCAACAGGGTGTATTCTAGGGAGGTGCAAAGACACAAAAGAGAATTGCTGCGCGCGCCTGCGTAGTATGCCGTTTTGGCACCAAACCTGCACGCTCACTTGCGTTTGGTTAATTGGAGAAGGGTCCCTTGCGTCATATGCTTGCCGGCCGCGTATGACATGGGTGGCGGCGCCTGGAATCGCCAGGATCCTTCCACGACATACCCCCTTTGATTCCGCAATTGTTGCTTCACCCTGCTTCCACTGTGAAGCTGCCAACAAGGTATCGTAGGAATGAATGATGCCATATGGATAAATGCGGGGCAAGTCAGGAACAAGGCTGCTTGCTACTCTGGCGAATCCGCCTTGGTAGCCAACTTTGCGTGGAGTTATCGATGCCAGCTCTGCCAACAGCGACCCTTGTTAGCTCCAAGGCACTTGCGTATTTCAGGTGCACTGCATCGATGTTGAGGCCACTTTAAACCAACATCAATAAGCCATCCTAGGCTTAGGTAGGCTTAGGTAGGTGGTAAACGTCCTCTCCCCGTTCTCCACACCCGCTAGCCAAGCTCCGTGGTAGAGCTCGATGCGATGCTGATGCCACGGTCTCTGCTTAAGACCTTGTGCCGTGTGTGGTAGCGTTTATTTCTGACATAGGCGTTGGTGGCCTGTTCTGGTCTTTACGTTAGAAGCATTAGAAGCAGGTGTCCTGGGTGGGATGGGACAACTCCGACAGAACGGATGGCTGGCGCTTAAATCTTGCATGCCGGCCTTGACAGGGTTGAAGGAAGCTGCCCGCACGGGCCGCATCTAGGTGCAGAAGGACCCCACAGCAGTCGCCTATCGATGTGCTCTCGAAAGTTTTGTTCAGACCATATAGAACAACTTCCATCTGAAGGATAATTACAGCATCCCCGTTCTAAGCCTTCTGGAGCGGCAATTTACTCTCAGCGAAAATCATGCCCTCCGACCTCTCCTCATACCTTGCAACCCACTACCTCACAACAGACTCCAAGCCGACCAAGAAGCGCAAGCGCAAGCACGCCAGCGACTCCAACAATGCCGGCCTCCTCATAACCGACGACGACGACGCCGGCTGGACGCGCCCCAGCCGCCCCGGCGACGATGACGATGACGACGCGGACAACCCTGTCAACGTAGCTGGGACCTCGGCCGAGTTCCGCCGCGCCAAGAAATCCGGCTGGAAGACCGTCGGCGCTCCCGTCCCGGCCTTCTCCCAGACCAAGGACGGCCGCGATACAAATGACGATTCCGCTGCCGCAGACGCCATCCTCGCCTCCACAGCAGCCGAGAACGCCGCTGCAGGCGCGCCGGAAGACGAGGCGCCCGTCGTAGAAGGCGGTGGCAGAGGCGCCCAAGATGCACAACGCAAGGCTGCCATGATGTCCGACGGCACCCACGCCGGCCTGCAGTCCGCCGCGGCAATCTCGGCGCAGCTGCAACGGCGGCAGCAGGAGGAGAGGGAAGAGCTCGAGGCGCTGAACCGCGAGCGCAAAGCGCGGGCCAAACGGAAGGGCGGAGCTGGGGAGGACGGGGAGGATGAAGAAGAACAGTTGGTCCTCCGCGACGCGACGGGCCGGCGAGTCGACGTGGCGATGCGGCGGGCCGAAGCGCGGCGTGCGGCTGTTGATGCGGAGGAGCTGGCACGGCGGGAGGAGGCGGCGAGGAAACGCGCGCTCAAGGGCGACGTCCAGCTCGAGCAGGCACGGGAGCGGCGCGAGAGGCTGGAGGACGCGGCTGTGATGCCGCTGGCTAGGGGGAAGGACGACGAGGAGATGAATGCGGAGCTGAAGGCCCAGAGCCGGTGGAATGATCCCATGGCGCAGTTCCTCGGCGGAGACGGCACCAGGACGAGGGGTGGGAAGTCAGGCAAGAAGGGCGCCAAATCGGGGAGGCCCGTTTACAAGGGGGCTGCGCCGCCGAATCGGTATGGCATCCGGCCGGGTTATAGGTGGGATGGTGTTGATCGCAGTAACGGATTTGAGGGGGAGCGGTTCAAGGCCATCAACAGGCGAGAGAGGAATAAGGGACTGGACTACTCGTGGCAGATGGATGAGTAGATAAGATATTTGACTACCCACCTACCTCTCTTAAGGGTGGCTAAAATGAGGAGAATCAGAATGAAACTTCTCCTCCTGCCATACGCACTAGCTGAGACTGAGACGAATTGCAGGTCATGGCTTTGATCAGTGTTCCAATTCCGAGGCAAAAGGCCTCGAGAAAGGTAGTTCTATGCCTAGTATACAAATATCAAACAGGACCTAGCGGACCTTGAGGCATCTAGAAACTGCCACGTCTTGACTGTCCCCGTTTCAACGCATCGGTCTGCCCAGTCTAAGAGTTCCATAACTAGGCTGGATCATCCGTATCGAGCCCGCAATATATAACCTTTGTCGCAGGTCCTCGCATTGGAAAAGACGTCGCCCGAGAATAACGGTTGAAAGATATGCCTAGGCCTAGCTATGCCCTTTCTCACGCCCACAACCTGGGCTGTATCCCGATGACGACCCGTCTCGTCGAGTTCGTGCGAACCGCCGTTATGTGCTAGGCTTCGCCTTTGGGCGGAGCAGCTTGTCCGCACCGTACGATGCATTTTGTCGGACCATCGCAATCCACTCCTGCCTCTTCATCAGGTGAGGGTGCTTCTCACTCTCGACGCGGTGAGAGAACATTCGCAAGAGCTCTCCGAGAGTGATCCCATCGGCCCGGGTCTCGAGCGCCTGGACAATTTCCCATGGCTGGACGGGGCCACTGGGTGATCCCGGGGCCGGTGATCCGCTTGGGGTATCACCCTTAACGGGAGATCCTGGCTTGTTTCCTACGAACGAGTTAGCACCATCATCGATTCGGAATGGGAACGGGAGCGGGGAGACATACCGGCAGGGACGGGACTACCAGCCCTCGAGCCAGTTGGGGTACCTTTCGCGCCAGTTCCCGTTCTAAGCTTGATCCTCTTGGGCTTCAGACCTCCATCGGAGCCCTCGCCTGCCGTGGCTTCGCCGTCGCTAGTAGCGCCCGCCATCTTTGGTCGCCCGGGCAGTGGGGTGGTCGAGCGGCTTGCACTGACAGACCCTGTAGCAGTGCCCTTCTTGAATTTCTTCTTACGCGTGGACTCGTTCCCGCTAGACTCGGACAAGTTGGGCGACCCGGGGCGCTTGAGGGACTTGTGCTTCTTCAGCAGATCAGTAGCCTTGTGCTTGCCCGATGGGGTAGTGTTTCCCTTGGTATTCGCGCCTGAGGCCAGCTTCTCTTTCTCGTCGGCCTGCTTCTTGGCCTCTTCGTCCTTCTCCTCTTCCTTCTCCTTTTCCGTGTCCGACTCGGACTGGCGATAGGTTAGTAATGAACTTGACGGTGCACACGGGCGGAGGATAGGATGGAAAGGCAACTTACCGAAGATTCAGCGAATGGATTGTCCGAATCCGACTCACTGCTGTATTCAAATGCGCGTTCCAACTTGGTCAGGTTCTTCCTCGTGCGCTTCCCCTGGATCTTCTCACGCATCCGATGCAGTTTCTCCATCTCCTCCTCCTTGTCCACTTCCTCCTCCTCGACTTCACCAAAGTTGTTGGCCCCAAGATGGTCGCGACGCATACGGACTCTGGCATCCCGTGTGTCTTCGTCGTCAGCCTCAAAACCGGGGGTTTCGTCGTCATCCTGGAACTCCTCTCCCGACATATCAATGTCGTGGTCATCCGTCTTTTCCGACTTTGGTATTCCCTGCGAATTCTCGAGCTTCACTCTCGCGGGCCCGCCGAGGAACTTCCGGTAGTCCGCAACCTCCTTGTCGGCCTCGGCCCTCTCTTTGTCCTTCATGACCCAGCGCCCAACGTCGCTGGCGTTCTTGCCCATCATTTTCTCAGCTTCTTCCAGAGAAAATCTATGGAAAGCTGGCTTGGCATTGAACTTGTAGTATCTCTCCAAGGGGATCATGCGGAACCCTCCACCACTGATGACGAGGGCTACGTTCACCTCAGACAGGGCGGCGACGTAGGAACCAACCCAGACATTCTTCCCTTCCACATCTTCCAAATGCCATGGGAGGGTCTCTTCGTAGCGAAGCTCCTGCTGTTTCTTGGTCGCTTGGGTCTCCGTGGCGCGATAGGTGGAAAAGGCTTTCTCCTTCTTAGGCTGCTTAGTTTGTTTTGGCTCGTCTCGCTTGAGGACTGGGGCAATCTGAGCCATATCGATGGCGCGCTGGGCTTCCCTCTCAGCCTTCGCCTCGCGGAGCCTCTCCGCCTCCGCCTCATCTGCTGGATTCAAGGGAATATCTTCATCCTTGATGACCATCCGGCCTGCTGGTGGCGCTCGCGGATCTCGTCGGTGAAGTGACACGGGACGCGGGAATTGTTCTTGATCCGTAGGGTCGGCCGGCTTGTCATCTTTCGCGCGGTTGAAGCGCATAATATGATGTCGCAGACCCTCCCTCAACTCGCGCTTCGTGGTGAGTAAAGGAAACTCCTTATACTCTTTGGTTGGTGGATTCTGGGACCATCCGCCATTGGCGGCGCGCTTTGCCTCAAATGCCTTGAGCTTCTCAAGCTCCTTGGAGGAGCCTGGGCCGATGGAAAGATGCTTCGGGGTTGCACCGGGCGCGCCGATGCCATTCTGCGCGGACCCTGGCGTGTTTCTCGGAGGTGGTCGTGACAAGGGCGGCTTTGGGCCTCGCTTCTTCCTTGCGACGAGAGGGTCGCCGGCTCGCGGTTTGTTGCGTCGTAGCGCACCAGCGCCAGGAGGAGGCGGGTCGCGCTTCTGCCCATTGGGCCGGAGGGGGCCAGAAGAATCCATGATTCCGGCGTGAGAGAAAAGGTTGTGAGGTATATGGTCGGCCGCAGCTGATTGAGAAGGTACGAAGTATCGTGCTTCCCGATCAGGGTTTTGGGGTTCTGTCGAGGAGGCACGTCATGAAGAGTTCGAAGCCTCAGAGGCTGCGGGTGCGGGGAACAAGCACCAGCGCTTTCGCAGATCAAATACGATTGCGGGTGTTTTTTTTATTAGCAGTGACGGCTCTGGTAGTCACGCAGAAATACCGGTAGAAATACCGGCAAGAAGAGCGGCGTGAAGCTTGTGGGTGAGGACGGTGTGAGGTGAAAGAGATAAGAGAAGACAAAGAATGTTGATTTAGGCAGGGCCGTTCATGGTCAAGGCACGATGCAAGAATAGGTAGGGGCTGGGCGCATTGACCACACCGTGTCTCCTTAGGTAGGTCGGTACTGTAAGGTAAGCCGATAAGAAAGGGCCCTCCCCACAGAATAAGTACCTAGGTAAGTATGTACCCAAGTACCTTTTCCATCTCCAACCAGAGCCTCAAAACTACCACCTTACCTATTGTGTGGAAGAGCCGCAGCAAGTACCAAAAACCCCTGCCAGAAATGGACGACTGTTTGATCCCCAGCATCAAAAGCTCAGTGTCGCACATAGGCTCGCTGGAGTGCCACGAGAACCAACTTTAGCCCCGATGGAGACCCCAAAGGAGCGTGAAGGCGGGCTGGACGAGCGCCTGCGGAATTTGATTCTGAGCAACGCTGGCGACGGAGGCGCGACCACCCTGGAGAATGTGCCTCCGCAACAGAGGGGCCCCGGGAAAGGCCCAGACGGCCCTTCCACCGCGCTAGGCACTGCCCAGGATGGCGAGGACAACAGTACTGCCCCAGTAACCCCCAAAGGCAGCCGGAAACGTCTTAACCAAGCGCAACGGCGGCAGTTATCTACGCAGCTCTCCATTCCAATTGACACGCGCACTCCTCGGCCCCTCCACTCCGCGCGCTCATATGCGAGCACTCCGGGGTACTCGGAGCAACAGTATCCCCCAAGTGGCCAATACGGAGCCCAACGCCCGCACTCGGCCACGTTTGGTCCCCCAAACCCCTCGATGGCGGCCGCGCCATATCAGTCTCAGCCACGGCATCACCAGTCGCTGTCTTACAATGGACCGGCGCGAGCCGATCGCCATGACTGGAGGCAGCCTCGAGCCCAAAGCCCCGAGAGAACACCCGGCTTTGCTCATGTGCCTCACGGCGCCACGATTCTGAGGGGCGGGAACCCTGCCTTTCATAGCCACGGTCGGCAATATTATGTCCGCCCTGAGGACCTAGAGGTCCAGACTTTGCTCCTTGAGAATCTCTGCAATACCATTGTTGCAGATGCCGAAATAGAGACAGCTGACATCGCTGAAAAAGAGGCCTTCCGGCTCAGGATCCAGCTTGTTTGCTGTGAGGCGATATCACAGTACGAAAGGGAGCAGAATGGACGCCTTGACTTTGACCCCGAGAGCGTGCAGTTGAGGTGTTTTGGCAGCCTCTCATCTGGATTCGCGACGAAGGCTTCTGACATGGACCTCGGTCTGATCTCACCACTGTCCCACTTCCAGCCCGATGCACCGGGCTCACCTATCCCGAGAATAGTCGAGAAGGCATTCTTGAACCAAGGATTAGGTGCTCGCCTCCTTACCCGAACCAGAGTACCCATCATCAAGCTCTGTGAAAAGCCGCCGGAGAAGCTGAGACGCGACCTCCTCGAAGAGCGGCTGAAGTGGGAGAAAGGCCTTCCCGAGGACGCCGACGTGGAAGAGGAGAACCACGACGAGCTTGCTACCAGTCCAGTAGAGGAAAACCAACTAGCCGACAGCAAGGGGCAGTGCCATGGCCCGAAGGCCTCTGACGCCGGCCATGAGAGTAGTGCCACCTACGAGCAAAAGCTGGCAAAGCTTAAGCAGTCCCAGAATCAGAGCCTACCTAGCTATCTTGGTACTGCCAAGGGCGTCCTGCGTAGACTAGGGGGCCGAGACCTGACCCACTCGAACATGGCCAGTTTCGAGCCCAGGGACTACAAAGTCCTAAACGATGTCTGTCTTGCTTTCGTCCACGGTCTCTGCGATGAGGAACTAAAGAAGCGACTGGTAAAATATCAATCGCTATCTACACAAAACTTTACATCTCAGACCAACCATCGCTCGCTCCTCGGCGTATACACACAGGTTGAGGGCGAGAAAATGGCCATGATGTGGTTCTCTCGGCCGCTCCTCGAAAGAGATAGCCATCACGAGCAGCAAGCACACAGGTGGGTACATACCTGGCTAGACCTCCAGAACAGGTCTACCTTTGGAGTGGACCCTCTGGGATACAACAAAGAACTGCAGATTGCGGCCGAACAGATGAAGAGAATATCATCGATTCAAGTCCTGATGCTCGAGCAAGGCCAATACGAGTCGGTCACGCTCTACCACCTCAGAGCGTTAAGGCTTCTGCTCGATCTGGGGGGCCAGGACAAACCAACTCCTGACAACAAGGTGCGAGATACTATCATTCGTCAGTATATCTCAGGCATCTACAATGAGTCTATCCGGGAGCAAGTTGAAGAATTCGCCAACTCGGAGCAGGCGCCCGCGCTCAAGGTCATTGCGAGGCGGCACAAGAGTTTACAGCTAGCCTACGAATTCGAAAAGGCACTTGAAAAGGGCCTGTATGACGAATCAAGCAGGCCCGATATTGAGGCTTACATAGCCATCCTGCGTGGCCCGATGCGGAAGCGTATCGCGTCCAACGGATTGTCTGAGCTTGTAGTCCCTGCGACTTCCGCGACAGCAACATTGATCGCTCGGATACGCCAGTTGGTGGGCCCTTCAACCTTGGCACCGAACCAACCTCGAGATCCCTACCAGGATCGCCTAAAAATTCCAAAGAACGGCGCCGGTGTGCAGTGTGATATCAATTTCTCCGCACATCTCGCCCTGCAGAATACGCTGTTGTTACGCTGCTACTCCCACGCCGACCGCCGTGTCAGACCCCTCGTTCTCTTTGTCAAGCATTGGGCGAAACTCCGGGGAATCAACTCTCCATATCGAGGTACGCTGAGCAGCTATGGATACGTCCTCATGATGTTGCACTACCTGGTCAATGTTGCCCAGCCTTTTGTTTGCCCAAACCTGCAGCTTCTCGCCCGCCCGCCGGACCCGCAGCTTACTCCCCAGCAAATGGAGGAGACTGTCGCGTGTAGAGGGAGGGACGTTCGATTCTGGCGGGATGAGGCAGAGATCCGACGCCTTGCTCGCGACAACATGCTGACGCAGAATCGCGACTCGATTGGTCACCTGCTCCGCGGATTCTTTGAGTATTATGCCCAGAGCAACAACATGAGCACTGTTTCGTGCCGCGGCTTCGACTGGGGTCGCGATGTCCTCAGCCTACGCACCCCCGGGGGCCTGCTTACGAAGCAGGCCAAAGGGTGGACTGGCGCAAAGACAGTCGTCGAGGTTGACACTATTGCTGCACCTCCCGGTTCTGTCTCGGCTCCAGCGCCGTCTGAGCCACACCCTAAACCCGCTCCTGGCACCGTACACCCGCCTACCCACGCGCCGCCCCAACAGCTTCGTTCTCCACCTGCTTCCACCCCGGCACAGAGCAACACTACCCGCGAGGTGAAGGAAATCCGGCATCGGTACCTGTTTGCTATCGAAGACCCCTTCGAACTAGATCACAACGTCGCCCGTACCGTCACCCACAACGGAATCGTGGCGATTCGCGACGAATTCCGTCGCGCCTGGCGCATCATCAAAACCGCCTCCAAGCGGGGATTCCAAGAAGAGCTCCTACAGGACACCGCCGCCCTAGACCTGGATAGGGAGAGGGACCAGTTCACCGACCTCCTCGAAGATCTACACGGCCGCGAGGTATTTGACCAGGCTTGAGCGGAAGGGCACAGCCAATGTTGTATCACGGAGTTTAGGCCTAGTTCTACTCATTCTATCCTTGATGTTGTGGATAAGTTGGTCAGTTTGGTGCAAACAATGCTTTGACTGTTCCGTCTAAGGGGCTATAACTAGGTCACCAGCGCCGCGAACATTCAGATTTCTGCTTACCCTCCTGCTTACCTCTCCAGATTCCTGTTTACCCCATGATGAAAGGCGGTTGAAAGGGCTCCTTCAACTTTTGGGGGGACTTTATAGAGATCCCATTGCCGGAAACGGCCTGTATTCTAGCGTAACACAATACTTGCTTGTCATTGTTCTTTGAAGCCACCCAACAGAACGTTGGCATTACTCGGCCACAAGTGACCATAATCGAAATTCCGGGGCCCGGTAAAATAGGAAATTGTTCTCCTGGATACACTTTCCTCCAGGGTAAGTATGGTGAATATCCGGTCCATTGTGAATAAGTCTGTGAATAATGCTCCTCAGTGCGAAGGTTCAAACCCCCTTTCCACAGTCCCATCACTTCATTACAACTTCACCCGCCATGAAGACCAAACACAGTGGATTGCATACACCCTACCTCACTAGACTTTTTTCTCTCTTCACCTCCCACTACCAGTCCATACCTCCTGGGAACCAGAAAAAGCGCATGCCGGATGCGGTAGCTCAGTAGAGGATGGCTTCAACCTCCAGTTCTTTGTCCTCCGCCCTTGGAGGGGCGGGCACCCTACTCTCCCATAGCATAAAAGAGATAGGTCATATCCGCGGTAATCCAGGGCAGTCCAAAACATTATCTACATCGGAAATAGGTTACAACTAAGACACTTTTGATCCAATGGCGACCGGAAAAGACGGTGTAGAACTACACAGCAACGCAGCGACGATACTCTTATCTCAGCTGAGCGACGTGGGAAAACGCAATATCGCCCAAGAACTTTACTATGAGGAGCTCGAGACCATCCGTAGGGATAAACCACTGTTAGATCCGAGAGTGTACCCGATTCAATATGTCAAGACCTTGAGGACCGAGGCGAAGAAGGACAACACAAAGCCTTTCAGAGAACAGCCACTGACGATTTCCTTACCTGCTTCAGCAGCAACCGAGTTTCTCAAGGCTACCTTCATAGACTTAGTTTCCTCGCCAGAGTCGGACAATGACCCTCTGAACAAGAAAGCTGGATCGCATGCGGCCCCCATTGACCTGGCTTCGTCACCGGAGCTACCGGGACAATCTTTGACCGGGGGAAAAGCCACGGACAGGACGGGCCTTAGTACGCTAGATGATACTGCCCCGAAAGTAAACAACCCAGACCAGGGGTACTCTTCCAGGAAAAACACCACGCTCCGGTACCATGACGTTGCGTCCAGCCCCGGCCAGTGGCCCAGTCCTGCGGCGGGCCTGAGATTTGATGTCAAGAAGTTCAAGAAGGACTACGGCTGGGGCATCGCAATGGAGGATAACTTCACGGCTGAGCTCGACGACCGGGCCATTGACCTATACGCCCTCAGCACCGGCGATCAAGAGGGAATAATGCACAGCCCAGCGTGGTGTATAGCGGATTCTGGCGACCCGCGTAACAAGACCGGACATCTGATGTGTGGGTTCCCGTTGATAGAACGGGTTGTCTTCCTGCGCAGCCACAACTACTGGTCCGGCATCAACTCCGGGTCGTGCTACTGGACAGCACTGGCGATGCTCATGTATGGCAACCCGGCGGCGTGGCTGCGCGTCAAGGCCGAGCACCTGGCACACTTCGAGCGCGTGCTGCGGAACCCAACGAACCCACGGCACGGCCTATACCGGGAGCTGAACGAAAAATGGTACAGAACGCGCGCCGAGGCGATCGGCAAGCGGCCCGCTGCCAAGAACACCTTCGAGGCGAATCTGTGGCAGGTGTTACACCTCCCTGGGGTGTATGTCCCCATGAACATGATGGACATCACAGCTGATTTGTATAACGTCTTCCTGGTTATGTACAGCTTTGACGAGGCGGGTGGGAACAACGGTGGGGTATATGAGACGAAGACAAGAGGGGCGTATAACTCGAGGCATCTATTCCTCTTATATATCGTACGTGGACACTGAGTCAAACCCCCTTCCCTTTCCTCCGCCGCCGCGGATGACACAAGAACAAAAAAGATTGCTAACAAGACTTGTTCCATTTCCAGTATAGCATCCACTTCCAGCCCCTGGTGCCCAACGATTTCCTCCACTGGGAGTTCACGCTTCCGCGCATCACGCAACGGTCCACCAAGGGACTGCCTTTAGCGGCTAGTAGAAGGGACGGCATCAAGCACCCATGGCGCTCCGAGCTTCGTTCCGCCGGCGGCCAGAAGGCACCGCTACTGATCGATCGAGCATGGGACGTTGAGACTGCGGCGGCGGCCGTTGGCTTCGAGGCGAAGGCTCTAGGGGTCAAGACGTTTGAGGCCAAGGCTCTGACTGCAGGCAAGGCTCCGACTGTCAGGGCTCTAGAGGCTGAGGCTCAGAATGCCAGGGATCCGGAGCCCACAGCGCCGGCGGCTATAAGCTTAGCGTTATCTGCTGAGGCTGTAGGGCGAGACGAAATAAAGAGGAAGGTCGACGAACTAGACGTGAAGGGGGAGGAAGACCAGTTGGCCACGCCGACGCCGAAGACGCCGAGGGTCGAACTGAAACAGGCCAGTCAGAGCAGGGGAGCGGAAAAGGGCTGGGAGTATATCAAGAAGGAAGTAGAGAAGGCGAGGGCGTCGGGGAGGGTTTTTACACAGGCATTACCCTCAGGGAGGCGTGGAGCGCAAACAGATCTTCCATGTGTCTTGCCTCCAGGGAGGATTCGGGCGCAACAGAACGGCCCACTCCCGAGGCATCGACGACGCAGTTCTCGCTTGGGGAGACATCCATCTCGCTTTGGAGAGTTCCTAAGCAGAGCAAAGGGAGGGGAGTAGACGGTTGTTTGTAGTTATATTTCAGGTATCGTTGGCAGTGCTCTTCACCTTAATTATGGGAATTAAAATCGGTTCAGGGGGTGGGCAGGATGCACCCGAGCCCACCCAGAGTGGCAGCGCATGTATGTTCCGAGAATGTTCTCTTGCCCGCTGCCCATCATCTAGATGGAAGTGACCTTTGAAGTCGGTCTGGGCAGAGGGCCTTCTGTGGTCGAATTGCCCAGAAGGGCAAATAATCTTCCAACGTTCCGTTAGGAGACAAATCATGTGCTGGATTATGCTCCTGCTGTCTGAGGACAGCATCGTTGGGCAAATCGTCTGCTATAGAGCAGGATTCACTAGAGCCTGGCCCTTTTGAAGAATTGTGTCGATTTGGATTATGACTGCTCATACCAAGTCTATGCCGTGTCCTCCCATTAAGTTCACATAATGTGTGTCCTCGCCGTTTCGCCTAACGCCATGCTGAGCTGTCCCCAGGGTCCTCGTTCTCTCAACATACCTGTTTGTTCCTTTATTCTTTAATCGTACAGACCGAAAATGCCAGTCCGGGAATGCGCATCGAGCTAGTTGGCTAGCCTCAGTCTAAGATGTGCTGAAACAAAGGCGATATGGATTCGCCATAATGGTTTCGGCGGATGGCTTCGGCCAAGAGGAAAGATAAGTCCAGTAAGACCAATTTGCTGGACTTCCTCGCTCTCTCCTCGGGAACGGGGTAGCTGTTGGTGACAACAATGGTGTGGATGCAGTCGCAAGCCTGCATTTGCTCAAGGCAGTCCCCACCAAATACGCCATGGGTGGCAATGCAGTACACCTTTTTTGCGAAGCCACGCTTGACGACCGTCTCTGCAGCGGCAATCCAAGAGCCGGGTTTGTCAATCATGTCATCGACGATAAGAACCGTTCGATCCTTCACGTCTCCGACTAGGGTGATCATATGTTCCACATGGGGGTCGGTTAGAATGTCTTCTTCTTCGTCCGAATTGGCGCCAGCATCCCCTCGGAGTGAGTGGCCCTCGGGTGCGAAGAAGGAAGAGGCATGGGACATGGTCATCGGGTCTACCTCTGGAAGACTTGTATCAGCAGCTGACAGAGCCGGTGAGAGGAAGTCATCGGGCACGATGTGGCCTTGGATCAATCGTCCGTGGGTAACGTCGTAGGCCCGCTGGTCATTGTATTCACCGCCGTCAGCCTCGGCGTCATCGTCCATCACCGAATTTTGCGATGACTCGGCGCGATTCCGCACAAGCGGGGGTCTGGTGGGGGTCGCAGAACGTTCGTGGGCAGACGGTACTCGTCTTGGAGACCCCTGAGCGTCTGCCACAATCCGCGATGGCCGTGCATAGTCATCGCCAACGACTCCTTCCTCTGGTATTGAATCGCTGCGCGAGTGTCGTGTGTTGGGATCAGGTATTTGCTTCGGCTCATAGCCGTCTAGCTGGTTCATCACCATGCTCGCCGTCATGTTGCCGCCCCTCCTCTTATCGGTAGTCACCATTCCAAAATTAAGCTTCAGCGCATCGGCAAGAGACGTAACTCGCTTTGTGCCTCCGGCGTTCTTGGATACAACAACCGCCTCTCTCCAGCTCGGGACGTTGTGCTTAATCCAGCGAGCAATGATGGGTTCTGCGTGTAGGTTGTCAAGGGGGCATTTGAAGAAGCCCTGCATCTGGGATGCGTGAAGATCAACAGTGACGACATGCTTGACGCCGGCCACGTCTAGTAGGTTCGCAAGCATTCTAGCGGTGATCGCGCCCCGGTGTGACTTCTTTTTAGACTGACGGCTGTAGGGGAAGTAGGGAAGGACAGCTATAGCTCCGCATTAGCATTCGATATTAAGACACGACGAAGCGGGAGCTCCGAGTAATACCGGTGATCTTGTTTGCGGATCCTCCTTTGCATGCGGAAATCATGATCAGGAGCTCCATGATGGTGTCGTTGATCTTGGGGCTGCCCGATTGGACAATGAAGACATCCTTCTCCCGGACACTGTTGAGGATACGAACGCTTGTTTCGCCCTAGAGACAACAGGCATGGGGTCAGTTAATGGTTCCCATAGTTGTAGCCCTTGTGTGTTGCCTCTGCCGTCGTCTCGCTCCCGCCGTGCACAAGAACGATCCCAGCTTCACACCGCCGAGGGGACGGGTGTGGCCGGGTCGAGTGAACATGGGGGCCAACTGACATTGGAGAATTGAGACAGCTCAGCCGCGGCCGGAGCCATGCCTAGATTCTCACATATTTTCCCCGTGAGGGCCGGGCAGGAGTTGCCCGTGAAAATAAGAGTGTTCCGCATCTCGGGAGCAGGAGCGAAAAGTTTTCAAAATTCTTGAGGTTGAAGAAAGCTGTGGAAATTAGCTGGAGCAGGTCAAAGCGGGAATGGAGTCGTAGCCTTGGTGGGGGCCCAGTGGGTCGATGGGCACGGGCCAAGTGGCTGCCGAAGTATCTCGAAGAAGCCGACACGAGCCGAACTTTGATGCTTCCTAGAGAGACCTTGAGGGACGACCGACAAACAAACGAATAGGTAATTAAACCAAGTACGGTTCGTACCTGGTACATTAAGTGGTTGTTATGGGGGTTCCTGGCCTGAAGCGGCATCTTCAACCCTTCGCGACCTATGTTGACCTAGACAAGCGCCGTGTGATTATTGACGGACCAGCCCTTGCCTATCACATTCTCTATCTTTGTCTCGCGA
>Ga0164242_10003969_pt1 | contig 16714 bp, 19 predicted proteins | sample OricomgcompostMG_FD_108783 | JGI IMG/M metagenome (GOLD analysis project Ga0164242, IMG submission 108783) | Miracle-Growth compost microbial communities from Emeryville, California, USA - Original compost - Miracle growth compost (MG) ...
AATAGACGTAAGCGAATCTCCCGGTGTCATGGCGCGTTAAACACTCTGCGCCTTTTCTGGATTCACAGCCACGCTTGTTTACATGCGAGGCACCCCGAGCCAATCGAGCGAAGTGAAGATTAGCGAAGGGCGCACTTACGAGTTGCTGCGCAACTCAGATGCGCGGCTGCGCCGGAAGGGAAGGAGAACGGCACATGGCGATTTATCATTTGTCTATGAAAACCGTCTCCCGCTCGTCGGGTCGTTCCGCCGTGGGCGCAGCGGCCTACCGTTCCGGCACACGCCTGACCAATGAGCGCGACGGCCTGACGCACGATTACACGCGCAAAGGCGGTATCGAACATGCCGAGATCGTCTTGCCGGAAAGCTCAACCGCTGAATGGGCGCGCGACCGAGAAACCCTATGGAATGCCGCCGAGTTTGCCGAGAAGCGCAAAGACGCCCGTGTCGCCCGCGAAATTGAAGTCGCCTTGCCGCACGAGCTGACCGGCGACGAACGGTTGGAACTGGTGCGGGAGTTTTCGCAATCCCTGGCCGACCGCTACGGGGTGGCGGTGGACTTCGCCATTCACACGCCGGACGACAACATGGATATACGCAACCACCATGCGCATATCCTGATGACGACGCGGCAGGTTGGCGCGGAGGGGCTTGGCGACAAGACCGACCTTGAGCGGGAAAACAAGTGGCTGAAGGCGCACGACCTGCCGACCACGGACGAGCAGTTGAAGGCGCTGCGCGTCGAGTGGGAGGAAGCCGCAAACCTCGCCTTGGCGCGCGCCGGCCATGACATCCGCATCGATCACCGTTCGCACCAGGACCGGGGGCTAGAGATCGAGCCGACCCAGCATGTCGGCGTCCACGCGACCCAGATGGACCGGCGCGGGAAAGAGGTGGAGCGGGAGCGCCTGGCCGAAGAGGTGCGGGCGCGCAATGCCGAGCTGATCCGCGAGAACCCCGACCAGGTGCTGACGCTAATTAGCGGGGAAAAGAGCGTATTCGACCGGCACGACGTCGCCCGGACCCTGCATCGCTATATCAATGACGACCCGGCCGAGTACCAGGCGCTTTATACGAAGGTCATGGCATCCGACGAGCTGGTGCGGATCGCGGACGGCCCGGAGGGGGCGCGTTATTCCACCCGTGAAATGGTCGAACTGGAAACCGGCATGGCGCGGGACGTGTCGGCCATGTCCGGACGGGCAAAGCATGGCGTGGACGGCCGGCACATCGACCGGGCCATAGACCGGCAGGACGAGGCGATACGGCGCAGCGTCGCGGCCGACCTGCCCGCCGATCTTGGGGACGACGAGCGCGCCCGCCGGCTGGCCGGTGTCGGCATCAGCGACGAGCAGCGCCAGGCCGTGCGGCATCTGACCGGCGCGGAACAGGTTAGCGTGGTCGTGGGTTTCGCCGGCGCTGGCAAAAGCACCATGCTTGCCGCCGCCCGTGAGGCGTGGGAAGCGGAGGGTTACACGGTTCACGGCGCGGCCCTGGCGGGGAAGGCGGTCGCGGGCCTTGAAGAAACCGCCGGCATCGAGGGGCGCACTTTGGCGTCCTGGGACATGCGGTGGAAGATGGGAACGGCGCAGCTCGGCCCCCGCGACGTGCTGGTGATCGACGAGGCCGGCATGGTGGGATCGCGCCAGCTCGGCCGCTTTGTCTCGGAGGCGGAGCGCACGGGCGCGAAAATAGTCCTTGTCGGGGATCATGAGCAGCTACAGGCCATCGGCGCCGGTGCGCCCTTCCGGGCTGTTGCCGAAGAAGTGGGCTATGTGTCGGTCGAGGACGTGCGCCGGCAGCGCCAGGACTGGCAGCGGGAGGCGTCACGCGACTTTGCCACGACGCAGACCGAGCGAGGCTTATCGGCCTATCAGGAACGTGGAGCGGTTCACCTGTCCGCCGATCAGGACCGCGCCCGCGCCGCCTTGGTCCGCGACTATGTGGACGACGCCCAGGCCCGACCGGAGGGAACGCGGGCGGCGATGGCGCACCGTCGCGCCGATGTTCACGAGCTGAACGAGGATATACGGGAGAGCCTAAAGGCGCGGGGGCAGTTGCAGGGCCGGGAGGTGGCTTATAGCACCGAGAACGGCGAGCGCAGCTTTACCGCCGGCGACCGGATTGTGTTTCTGCAAAACAACCGTGACCTGGACGTGAAAAACGGCACGTTCGGCACGGTGGAGCGCGTCGAGGACGGCCGGCTGTTGGCGCGGATCGATGGACCTGGGGGCCAAGGTGGGGGCCGGGCCGTGGAGATTAACGCCGGCGATTACAAATCGTTCGATCATGGTTACGCCACCACCATACATAAGACCCAGGGCGCGACCGTGGACCGGTCTTATGTGCTGGCTTCGGATACGATGGACCGGCACATGACCTATGTCGCCATGACCCGGCACCGCGACCAAGCGCAGCTCTACGCCGGCGAAGATCAGTTTGCCGACCATGACGCCCTGAAATCCCGGCTTGGCCGCTCTGGGGCCAAGGAAACCGTTTTGGATTATGTGGACCGCGACGGCCGGCGACTGGACACGGGGCGTTTTGTTGGGGACCAGGCCTTAGGCGGCTTTGCGCGGCGGCGCGGCGTGGAAAGCGATATTGTCTATCCGGCCGACCGGCAGCGCGTGGCCAAAGATCAGGAGAGGGAGCGGGCCGACCTGCATCTGCAGGGCGACCCCGCTCCCTCCGTCCGAAAGCGGAGCATGTTCGCCGGGCTGAAATTGAAATCGGACGGCCTGGGCCGCGGCGGCGACCGCGGCCAGGACACCGCGGTGGAATCGTCCGCCGGCCGCGGGGACCGAACGGCCCGGCCAGATCGGGACGGCCGCGAGACTTCCAGCCCAAAAAAACCGACTTCCATAGACAAGGCGGTGGACCGGTACGCCCGCGCCTATAGCGCCGCCGCCGAAATGCAGCGCGACGGCTTGCCGATCCTTGAAGGCCAGAAGCGCGCCTTGCGTGACGCGCAGCGGGCGCTTGACCAGGCGCAGCCCGGCGCGGCCGGCGTCCTGGAGTCGGCCTTGCGGCATAGCCCGGCCTTACGTCAGGCGATGGTGGAGCAGTCAGGGAACGAGCGTGTCAACACGCTGAGGACCGGCATGGCCCAGGAGCGGGAGGCCCTGGCCGATTCGCATGTGCGCGCCGACCGGGTTGTGGAGCGGTGGAAGTCGCTCAGTACTCAGCGCGACAAGTTAAAGGGTTGGCAGCATGACGACCAGAGAGCGCCGGTGGAGAAGGCCATGCGGCAGGTTGCCGAAGGCGTCGGGCGTGACCCGCAGGTAGAATCCCTTTTGCGTCATCGCCGGCATGAATTGGGGCTTGGCAAGGGCGTCAGTGGCGACAGTATCAGCCGGGAGTTACAACGGTCGATCCATTATGATCGTGACCGGGGCTTAGGATTATAGGGAAGGAGGGGCGCATGGCGGACAGGAAGACGCCGGCGGAATTGCCGGTGGAGATCGAGGACGAAGCCGACGAGGCGGTCAAGGCTTTCGAGGCGCTGCGTAGGGCCATCGACAAGCGCGGGACGGCGACGGCCGCCGAGCTGAAGACGATCCGCAAGGGCGTCGAAGCGCTGTTTGACCAGGTGGAAACCTTGCAGGTCCGGCCCGACTATGCCGGCGACCTGGCCGAACTGAAAAAGTATCTCGCTTTCGTGGTGAAGGTTTTGAATGACTCCCCCATAGTGAAAGAGGGGGTTGGCGTATTCGAGCGCGCCGGCGAGGGTTTGGTGCGGACGGCCGCGCAGACGCTCGACCAGAAGGCGCAGCGGTTCGACAGCGCGGCCTTTACCCTTGAGCGGATTATGCAGGGCGTCCGCGATCAGCGGGCGCAGCGGGTGCAACTCGCTATCGCGGCCGGATTCGGCCTGGTCGCCGGCGTCGTGATATTGTTGTTGCTTCCCCGGCTTTTACCGTTCGACGCCGACAGCCATGTGGCGGCGGCCGTCATGGGGAAATCCCGGTGGAACGCCGGCGCGGCGATCATGCAGGCGGCGCAACCGGACGGTTGGAAAGCCGTCATTGAAAACGCGCAGCTTGGTCAGGACAACGCCGATACACTGGCGCGGTGCCGGCAGGCGGCGGCGAAGTCAGGGCAGGCGCAGAAATGTACGGTTAAGGTGATGCCGGGCAACGCACGGTAAATAGGTCGGGGGCAAGGCATAGAAGGGGGGAGCCTTGCCCCCCACTGACGGTCCTGGGGGCAAGACCGTCAGACCTTGTTACCGTGTCACGGCCGGAGTTGAGTGGCAACGTCCCAGCGGCAATTACACGGTGCATCGTTTTAGGCGTTAACGCTCAAGCCGCGTAGTACCCGACGGAGTGCGCCCCTAAGCGCGTTTCAGGGCCGTTGCCATCGACGCGATAGAGCATGAAGGCGGGGCTGTTGGTTTCGGTGGTCATCGAAGTTCTCCTTGTCGAGCATTGAGCCGCAACCGTTGCGGCCGATGTGGAGAACAAGGCGCGGCCAAGAGGTCGCGGGGTCATGTCGGCCAGAGGCCGCCCGACAGAGGAAGCTGCACAAATGAAATGCGGAAGCGCACGCGATTGACGCCCGATCTGGCCAAGCCAGTGAATCCACGAATGAGGCCCGTGACGTGCGCGGCAGCTCGATCAAGGGAACAATGGTCGCTGCGATCAGAAGGCCTGCCGTATCGATGGTGAGAGATCGCGAGTGTTCTGAAAAAGCATAGCGGACGCAATGGCCTGAAGCAAAAAAGATACTGATCGTCCGTGGACTCATAGTCCACTTGTGGACGAGTCTATGCCTATGGCGGGTAGGATTCGGAAAACGTCCAGTTTCGGTGAAGCGGTTCGCGCAGCGCGGACGGCATCGGGGCTGACTCAAGAAGAACTGGCTGATCGTTCAGGCCTTGATCGCAGTTATATCGGTGGCGTGGAGCGCGGTGAACGCAATCCAACACTCACCGTCATCGAAAAGATCGCCGAAGGTCTTGGCATTACCCTGGCCGAACTTTTTTCATATTCGGCCAAGGGGGCAAGGGTGTGACGTGCTGAGGTTTCCCAATCCTGGTTCCACCACTGAAAACTTCGTCGGCGTCTACGGCTCGGCGTTCGAGCGCCTGAACGGGCACACCGTAGATCTTGATGAAATTGTTGCGGCGGTAGTCGCCGCTAATCTTGCTACGTCATCTGGCTACATGGGTGAGGAAGCGGTAGCTCGCTCGACACGAGCGGATCGCAGCCGCGACCCTCTCTACAACCAGCTCAAGATGTATGCGGAACTGTTCCGCACACTGGGCTGGCTACATCCTACTCCGCAAAGCGCGTTGAATTTCACGTTCACGCTGCTTGGCGAACAAGTCGTCGCAGCCGGGCGCAATTTTGGTCCGTTGCTCGAAGAATGTGTGCTGGGGATAGTTTACCCCACGCCCATTCTCTCGGTGAAGGGAGATTTCGATCTGCGGCCTTTCGCCTTTATTCTGCGCGTGATGGCAGCTTGCGGAGGCCACCTGTCTCGCGATGAAATGATTATCGGGCCGCTTAGTGCTGGTAGTGATCGCGGACAGGACAATCTGGACGCGGTTGTTGCGACAATTGAAGCGGCGCGCGCAAGCGCGGCGGCTACCGCGAATGCGGTGGCAGCCGTGTCGGATGCGCGGAAGATTCAGGTCAATACATTGCAGAACTATACGCGGTGGCCGATTGCTCTGCTGCGGGATTTGGGATGGACGACTCGAGGATCGGCGAGATTTGGCAACGGTCGTAAATACGTAACCTTGCATCTGACCGACAGAGGTCAGGCGCTTGCGGATCGGGTCGTTAGCTGCGTCGATCTGCGAGTCAATGACGTGGCGCGGCTTGCGCCGGAACAACGTGAGGCTCTTGCTGTTGCGGCTCACTTTCGAATGCTGGAGCGGTCGGGTTTTGACGTTGCGCCGCTCGGAGCACGGATTGCGGAAGCGGAAGCAATAGCGACCCAAGTCTTTGATGAATTGGGCACGGATGGGCGTAATCTGCTGTTCTCTCCGTTCCAGTCTCTATCACTCGATGACATTGCCGCCGCCTTCCCCGCGCGTGTGCAATCCGCACGAGTGGATGAAGGTGCAGGGCGGGCAGCGGTGGCCGTATCGCCCGATGGGCGCGATGATCGTTCACACCTTTTCGTGCATCCTACCATGGTTGCGGCGGAAGGAGCTGGCGCGGGCGGCCCCGACGCGCTCCGCGCGGAATTGACCGAGCTGCTGGAAGCTCACGACAATATCGAAGCCGCCGCTGCGGCCTTCGCGGAGAACCATGCGAGAGATACGCAAACAGAGTTTTACCCGCTGGTCACGCACCTGTTTCAGATACTGGGATTCAAGAGCGACTATTCACGGGCTGGCGTGAACTATCAGCGGTGGGACGCCTGTGTATGGGCTGGTGATTATGCCTTGCCAATCGAGATCAAATCACCAACCGAAGAGGTGATGCTTTCTACTAAAGCGGTTCGGCAGGCAATGGAGAACAAGGTGATCCTCCTGTCGCGTGGCGGGCTGGATACACGGCGCGAGTTGGCCAGCCTCGTTGTCGGCAATCGCCTTCCCAATGAGCGTGGTGAAATGTCGAACCTGATTGATGACGTGTTCAAGGCGTTCGAGCTGCGCCTCGGTGTGATAGACCTGACAACCCTCGGCCACCTGGCGCTTCGCGCCGTCCGCGATGGCGTAACGATTGATGCCGGACAACTCAGCCAGATCCGGGGGTTCCTTGATGTCTGATTTCGTTGTTCACAAAGGCCGACGAGAGGCTGGGACGTTTGCGCGGCACTATGGTGCCGACGTGACTGATGTGAGTTACGAGCATAGTGAAAGCACGGCAGTTATGCTTGCTGACGGGCGAGCGGGAACGGGAACCTGTCTCGGGTGTGGTAGTGCTCCCTGCATGGAAAAAGACGGCAGCGAGTTGACGCTGTTCGGCGCGCTAGACGCTTTTCCCGGCGATCCCAGCCGCGATGTTTGCCCGACGCGCGCGATCCGCTGGGATACGGCGGAATCGGCAGCTTTTGTCGTTGCTGATGACTGCATCGGCTGCGGATTGTGCGTCAGCCGTTGTCCTTACGGCGCGATTAGTCTGGTCGATGGGTTGACCGCCAGAGTCGAAACATCCGACCCTGACGGGCTAGTTATCGCGGGCGCGGCCAAGGACGAGCACCCTCAAGTGAAACGTAACGGACAGATTGCGACCTTGGATGCGCCCGCAGCCGCCAATTTCCCGACAACGGTGGCGGCGCTTGACGACGCCCGTACATCGCTGTTGGTCAGGAATCTTCTCAACCAAGTCGGACTGAACGCCCGCACAAGACGGCGCGGGGATACCAACATGCGTATTGACGCTGTTGGTTTCTCCCGAAGCGAAAGGCCGTTCGTTGCCGAGATTGAAACCGGCGCGGGCGTGCTGGAATCTCCGCGCGCACTTCTTGAAGATGTGGCCGTGCTACACTCGCGCTATGGCTATGCGGTCGATGGGATCGACCCCATCAGCGTCATCTTGTCATTTCCGAATGTTCGCTCTGAATATTATCAAGTCATCCGCGATATTGAGAAGGTGCTTGGCCTACGCTGCCGAACCATCACGATCGGTGCGCTTGTCGCATTACTGTGGAATTGCGCAAGGCTTGAAGGCTTCGATGGGGAAGCTTTCACAGTTGGCGAAGGGACAATCGACCTTGCCGATTGTCTTAGCCTTGACGACGTGAAATTGACTGAACCGTATGCGGGCGCGTTCAGACCGGCGAAGTAGCTAGCAAATCCGCCTGCGCGGAGCAGTCGCAATCCTGCGCATTGACGATGCGTTGACGAGCGATGTCAACGTAGTCAGGATTCAACTCGAAGCCGAGATACTCCCTGCCTTCCATAACGGCAGCGACGCACTCACTTCCGCTGCCTGCGAATGGCACCAGCACAGTGTCGCCGGGATTGGAGAAGTGCTTGACGATCCTTCGGGAAATCGAGAGCGGCTTTTGCGTCGGGTGATCGACCTTCTCATCACGGAAGCGGCGTCCGGCGAGAGTCGGAAATGACCAAATATCTCCTGCCATCCGACCTTCGGGATGGGGTTCCCATACCTTGCCGTTCTTGATGATCTTGTGTTTCAGACGCTCCTGGCTTTTGTACGGCTCGCGGATCGGCGTGTAGATATAGCGGTCTGTCTTAGAGAACCATAGCAACGGCTCGTAGGTGGCGTTAAGGGAACGCTTGCCATATCCGGCAAAGCCATTCTCGTAGTGCCAAATGATCTGCCGACGGTAGATCAGGCCCATTTCCAACATCATACATTGCACCCAGCACATATGGTGGTGGATGCCGTAGACGAAGATATTGCCTTCGTCGGATAGTAGGCGGCTAGCTGCCTGAAGCCATTCCCGCGTCCAGTCCCGCCATTCAGCTTTACGCTCGGTTTCCTTCCATGGCCCAAAATCCTTATTCAGATTGTAGGGTGGATCAGCAACGATCAGATTGAAGGAACCGGCATCAAGAGCTGCCATGCCCTTGATGCAATCACCATGAATGATGCAGGAGTCGGACATTATTTCGGCTTCTGCAAAATGAGAATGTATTGGTTATGGATGTTTGGAACGTAAGAATACGGATATCCGTATGGAAAAACCTTCTTATGACGCTGATAAAGGACTTTTAAGCCGCGCATTTCCATTCCGTAGGATTCCATCGCGCGCGCCAAGTCAGCATGAAACATGATGTATTTCGACTTGTCGCGGAAATCACTTACGATGATTGCCATATAGCGACCTCGCTTAAGCGTGCGGGCGCATTCTCCGAAGAGACCCGATAACTCGCGCAGGAAGTCGTCGTAATTCTCGATTTTTGCTAGGTCGCGCTCGTCCTCGCCATAGTCTTTAACCAGTCCCTTGGCGGTCCGTTCCTGACGCACCTTGTGATCTACCTTTTTTAAGATAGACCAATAAGGTGGACTAGTGACGACGAAATCGACGCTCTCATCCTCAATGGTCGGTAGATGGTCACGTGCATCACCTTCTAGGATGCTCTGACCTTCAACTGTTGAGAACATATCGCGGACCTCGGTGGCGAGGCGCTGACGCGTTAGCTCCGCAAAATCAGGATTCAGCTCGATGCCGATGCCATGACGCCCGTCGATAGCGCAGGCTTTGAGGGTCGAGCCAACGCCAACGAAAGGATCGAGAACAGTGTGGCCCTTCTTGGTGAAGAAGCGAATGAGACGACCAACGTCAGTGAATGAAAATGGCGCAGGATGCTGACGTTCAATCAGCGCGTCCGCATGGCCCGCCCCAAGGCCGCGCTGATTCCAAACGGAAATGGTTTCGGGAATCCACTCTTTGGCTGTTAGGTCATTGAGTTGGTTGCGAGAATCGACCGTCGCAGGAAGCTCTTCGACTGCGGCGTCGATCTCTGTTTCAACAACCGTTTTCGGAGCGGCATTCTTGGGCGGACGACCGCGCCGCTTTGGTGTCTGTGGTGTTGTGAGAATAGAGTCTTGTAGAGATTGAGCCGCGAGTTTCATGCTGTCCCTTCGATTTGATCTTTGAGCCGCACGATCTCGGCACGGTCATACATGCGATAGCCGTTAATTGGGTGGCGACGCGGTGTTAGTTTGCCCTGTCGATCCCAGTTGCGCAGCGTAGAAATAGACACGCCCAAGAGGCTTGCGGCCTCTGCGATGGTGAGATGACTGGACTGTGTTGCCGCTTGGTTCATGGCTATCAAACTATCCCAAGCCCTATTAAACATAGGTAGCCTAGCCGAGGCAAGAACAAAAAGGGATTCTCCAATCGTAGAGAGTTGGCGAGTAGCTAACTGCTTTGCCGTAATGATTGCAACCACCTTATTGAAAACGACCGTTTTAGAGAATGTCGCGCCCTCCCCTCCCCGCCGGCGATTTCGCCTCTCTAAACCGTCTCTTGAAATGCCTTCCGAATAACCCCACCCTCATTATGAGTTTTGAGAGGGAACCAGGTTGTCATGCTGATAGGCTATGCCCGCGTCTCGACCATCGACCAAGATCCGGCCTTGCAGATCGACGCCCTACAGTCTGCCGGATGCGAAAAGGTTTTTGTTGAGCAGGCATCCGGCGCGCAGCGTGAGCGGCCGGAGCTGGTCCGCGCGCTCGATGTCACCCGTTCGGGAGATACCCTTGTCGTTTGGCGGCTGGATCGGCTGGCCCGTTCTCTAAAGCAGCTTATTGAGACGGTCGAAGACCTGGACGGGCGCGGCGTGAAATTCCAGTCGCTGACCGAGGCCATAGACACCACGACCTCCGGGGGAAAGCTGGTGTTTCAGATATTCGGGGCGCTGGCCGAGTTTGAGCGGTCCTTGATCCGTGAACGCACGGCCGCCGGCCTGGTCGCAGCTCGCGCCCGTGGTCGCCGTGGCGGCCGCCCCCCTGCCCTATCGGCCAAAGACATGAAAGCCGCCAAGGCCATGATGGCGGACCCTGAAATCACGATGGACCAGGTAGCCCGAAAACTCGGCGTAGCGGTTTCTACGCTGTACCGGTATTTCCCTGGAGGACGATCAGGCGAGGGTTAATGAACTATTTAAAGAATCATGTTTGCATGTCGGCAAGAAAGCACGCTTGCGCGATAGCGTGCTAGCACGCTTACGTGTTGGAGCGCCCATGTTTACAGTCGCCGTAATCAGTCAAAAGGGTGGTGCTGGTAAAACCACTATGGCTATACACCTTGCCACCGCCGCTTATGCGGCGGGGTATGTTTCCCTGCTCGTTGACACCGATCCGCAGGCCACCGCCAGCCGGTGGAGCCAGTGGCGGCAAAAACGAATGGCGGGCGCGGAGCCGGAGGTAATTGATTGTGCCTCCCCTCCCCTCCTTTCAAAGAAAATCGCCAGCGCGGCCGACCTGGGTGCGGAGTTTTTGGTTATCGACACGCCGCCCCACGCGGACAGTATGGCGGCGGCGGCATGTCGGGCCGCAGACCTCATTTTGATTCCCTGCCGTCCCCGTGCATTTGACCTGGACGCAATTCAGATGACCGCCGATCTTGTGAAGACCAGCGGAAAGCCCGCCTACGTCATTTTCACGGCTGGCCCCCAGCGTGCGCCGATCCTTTATCGAGAAGCGGCGGACTTGGTGGTCAGTTTTGGCCTTAATGTCGCTCCTGCTGCGCTTTCCGAGCGTGCCGCATATCATCACGCGGCTGGCGAAGGCAAAACGGCTCCTGAGATTGAACCGGAAGGCAAAGCGGCCGGAGAGGTTGCCGCGCTTTGGGGTTGGGTGAGCAAGCAAGCCAACATGCCAGCACGCAAGCGTGCTGGCACGAAAGGGAGGGCTGCCGCATGAGCCGTTTTGGTGCCTTGAAAGAAGAAGTTGCCGTCCGTAGCGCGCCTAAAGCTGCGCCTGCGCCCGAAGTTCAAGCCGAGACATTAGCGGCCGCACCGCCGAAGATCGCCAAGGCCCGCGTAGGTAAGAAACCCGTGATGGGCTATTTCTCGCCGGAGCTTTGGAAGACCTTGCATCAGATGGTGTTGGATGGAGAAGCGTCGAGCATCCAAGCCTTACTTGGCGAGAGCATAGACCTTTTGATGAAGTCGAAGGGACGCCATCCTTTCGGAGAGCGCTAGCATGAAAGCGCGCAAGCATGTGTACATGATAGCACGCTTTCATGTTTGCGCGCCGCCATCGTTAACCCTTTTCAGCCTTCACAGGCCCGCCCGATTCGGGGCAGGCTAGTCAATCAGCGGTATATCCGCCGATTCGGTATTTCCGGCTTTTTCCTGATTTTGTGTGTAGGGGGCCTGAAATGACGAAAGCCCGGCTTGGCGGCCGGGCTATCGAATAATCTCGTTGAGGGGAAAACCGAAGCATCCCGCGTGTGGTAACCGGAGCTTCCCCCAAAAACGAGTCGCTGTCAACAAAAACCCGCTTTGGCGGGGACGGCGAAGCTTTGCCTATTCGATGCCGCCGCCAGTTCGGGTCAACCGTGAAAGGAAGGCTTTGAAATGCAGCAGTTTTTAAAAATCATCACCCGGCGAGGGCAGGGGGAGGGGCGCCGAACCTTCCAGCCGATCCATCGGCGTAGTAAGCTCGCGGGCCGTTGTGAAGCCGGTTTCTGGCAGCGATTTGCGCCTGGTCAGGTCGGGGATTTCATGCGCGCGGCCGAACGGTTCGACCGTGCGAAACGGGAGAAGGGACAGCCGCAAGGGCCTTTGGGGCCGGTCGGGCTTGAAGTCTTGCGCGAGCTGCTGAACCTCATCGACCACGCTACGGGCCGTCTCGATCCGGCGATTGACACCATAGCCGTCAGGATCAAGCGCAGCCGGGACGCCGTATGGCGGGCGCTGAAATCGCTAAGGGCGCATGGCTTCATCGACTGGATACGGCGTTATGTCCCCGCGCCGACCGCCGGCGGAGCCGGTCCCCAGGTGCGACAGACTTCCAATGCTTATCGTTTAATGGTACCAGCCGCCGCTAAGGCCCTCCTGGGGAAGCTTACACGCCCCCCCGTGCCGGATGATTATGAGCATAGGCGCAAGGCCATAGCCGACGCGCTCAGAAGCATGGAAGCGGACGCCAGCGGCCTAACGGCGGTCTTGGATCGCCTGGGCCGAGCTGTGATGAAGCGTGAAACCGCCCGACAGACTGAATCCGCCCAATCTATTTCTATAATAGGCGGCAAGTTTCCCTCTATATCCTGACTCCAGGAAGATAATGCGGTGTCGGCCATAGGCCGACGAGTTTTTTAGCCCTTCAGGGCATGGCTTCAGGTCAGAAATGCCTCAAGCCCCGATTTTTTGCGGCCAAGGGGCCGAAAAAATCGCCCTACGGGTAAAGGGCTTGACCCATTCCAGACCTTCCGCCAGTTGGCCACCATGCCCCTAAGCGGGGAAGTGCCCGCTTAGGGGCATTTCAAACGGAAAGAGGGTCTTGGAATCTATGGATTGCGAATTATATACATTTGTGCATAATGCGGTATGACTGAAAATCCGCCGCCACCGCATAAAAAGCCGCTTTTCTGGATCAGTTCGGCCAAAAAAGACCTGATAACTTTTCCTGATGATGTTCAGGACACCTTTGGCTTCGCACTTCGGGACGCGCAATTTGGCGGGAAACACGCCGATGCCAAGGCCCTGAAGGGTTTTGGTGGGGCGGGCGTGCTCGAAGTGGTTGAGGACTATCAGACCGATACTTACCGCTGCGTCTATACGGTCAAGTTTGATGATGCCGTCTATGTTCTGCACGCCTTTCAGAAGAAATCCAAATCCGGAAAGGCGACACCGAAGCAGGATATCGACCTTGTAAAAAGCCGCCTGAAACTGGCGCAGGAAGATTATGAAGCTAGGAATGAAAAACATGAGCGACACTGACGAAAACCGCATTGAAGCCAGCAGCGGCAATGTGTTTGCCGATCTGGGCTTTCCAGATCCGGAAACTCACGAACTCAAGGCCCAGCTTGTCGGTACTATCATAGATGTCATGAAACGCCGGGAGTTGACGCAAACAAAGGCAGCTTTAGTTATGGGCGTCACTCAGCCGGAACTCTCCAAATACAGCCGAGGGCAATTTCGTCACGTTTCGGTCGAACGTCTCATGACCATGCTGACCAAGCTGGGTTGCGAGGTTGATATCATGATACACCACAAGGAAATGACGCCCTTTGCGCCTATCCATATGCAAGCTGCGGTGGCTTGAGACGACCCAGCGACCAGAATAGGAGGGGACATGAGCAACGAAAAATTCGCCAGCGTCTGGGACGCTATCGAGAACACCCCGGCCGAGGCCGAAAACATGCGCTTGCGGTCGGCGCTCATGATCGAGCTGAAAGACTACATCAAGCGCGAGGGGCTGACCCAGGCCAGGGCGGCGAACGTGTTAGGCGTGACGCAACCCCGTATTTCCGATTTGCTGCGCGGGAAAATAGACCTGTTCGGCTTGGACATGCTTGTCACCATGATCGCCAAGACCGGCCAGCATGTCGAAATGCGTATTTCTCGAGCCGCATAGCCATGAACAGTAGGAACGAACTTTTGCGCACCGTCACATTGCGAACCGGCGAAACCGTCACCTTTGCGGTCAGGTGGGACGAGCTGACAGGCGGGTTACGCGCCACGCTGGAAAATGCGGCGGCGGATGCGGTTGACGCCCCCAGGACCGACGACCCGGAGTTTTATGACCGGATCACCTATTACCTGGTCACGCCGCCAAAGGTCTATCCGCAGCCGCTGACGCCGGAAGATCGCCGGTATGAGGCTATCGACTGCGCCGAACGCATTAACGCCTCGTCGTATCGTGTGAAGCATGACGCCCTTTACGCGGTCCAGCTCAAGGCGCTGGCGTCTTAGGCCGGGTCGAACTTCCCCTTAAATTCGGGATCGTCGTAATAGCGCAGCTTATAGGCGATGTGCGGCGCTTGCCCGGCCAGGAACAGGATTTCAGATTCCGGGGGCAGGCGGCGCACCTCGTCAGGCGTCAGCAGCGGCCGGCCGGTGTGGTGGGCGCTGTAGGACATGCCGATGTCCTCGGAATCGAGGTTTTGGCTTATTGTCTGGAAAACAACCGTGGTCTGGACGAGCAGATCGGAGACGAGGCGGGCGCTTTCATGATCGTTCACGCCGAAGATTTGCAGCACCCCGGCATTTGACAGGAAGGTTCCGGCCTTCTGGCCATAGATAGCCTTCAACTGGTGTATGTCCTGAAGGATCGGCCAGAGCTGGACGCCATAGCCGGCCAGCAGGCCCATAGCGCGCTCCACAGGCGACAGGTGGCCGAGGCTGGCGAACTCATCGAGCAGATAGAGGATAGGGGAGGCGGGCCGGCCAGGCGCGCGCACCATGTCGGTCAGGCTTTGCGTCACCAGCAGGCGCAGCCATCGGGCGTAGGTGTCGAGCCGATCCGGGGGCAGGACGAGGAACACCGTCGAGATCCGTTGCTTTAGATCCGCGAATACAAAATCAGATCTCGCCATAACGTCCGTCATGCGCGGGCTGTCGAGAAAATGAGTATGGCGCTGCGCGGCCGACAGGACGCCGGCGGCTTCACGATCGGACTTCGACAGGTGGCGATTAGCGGCGCGGCGGATCAGGCCGTTACAGGCGGGGTTGCCCTGCATCTGGACCAGGAGAGCCGCAAAATCGACCGGCGCCAGGGTCAGGTGATCGCGCAGCGTACCGAGCTGGCGGCGGTCGCGGGTTTCGGTGGCGGCAATATGCAGGATCAGGCCGGTAATGAGCGCCTTGGCTTCCTCATTCCAATGCGCCTCGCCGGCCTGGCCGGGGGCGTCATAGACCAGGGCGTCAGCCAACAGGGCGGCGTCCTCGGCAATGTCGGGGCTATGCGGATCGAGCGCGGCCAGCGGGTTATAAGCGGCGGAAGGCCGGCCGGTGACGCCGAACGGGTCGAGGATATGAACCGGCCCGAAGGCCGACCGCGTGCGGGCGGTAATGCGGGCGTTTTCTCCCTTGGGATCGATACAGACCACGGAGCGGTTTTGCAGCAGCAGATTCGGAATGATGGTGCCGACGCCCTTGCCGGAGCGTGTAGGGGCCATTGTCAGCAGATGGGCGGGGCCGTCATAGCGCATAAGTTTGCCGCCTGGACCTTCCCGGCCGATCAGCAGGCCCTCCCGTGTCTTGGTGAGGGCGTCAATATCGGCCTGGCTGGCGAAATGGGCCGTGCCGTGGGTGTCGGCGCTGCCGCCGCCATAGTCGAAATGCAGCAGCAGGGGCGCGGCGATCTCGCGCAGGAAGACAGCGGCCACGATCACCAGGACCAGGACGCCCATGAGGTTATCCACGAGCAGGTTGCGGCCGTGCGGCGCGATCAGGTGTGTGACCCACATGGCCAGCAGCCAGAGAACGACTGCCGACAAAAAGGTGATGGTGAGGGTTTTCAGGACGTGTTTCCACGACCGGAAGGGAGCCAGCACAATGCAGGTGAAGGCCCACAGCGGATTGCGCAGCGCCGTCATGAACATATTGCCCAGGGCGCGCAGCACACGCAGAAACCAGCTTATCATGTCATCCCCCTTATCTCTGCCGTTCATGTCCCGAAGGGGCATATTGGCCCTTTGGGACATGGTAGGCACTTAACGCAGGGAGAGGCGGGGTCAAGCCCTTTACCGTCAGGCGAATTTTCGTGAACGAAAATTCGGGGCTTGAGGCCGCCGACCCCGGAGTTATCGGCGCAGGTCCGGCCGGCTATGTCTTCGGCGCGTCGGGGCCGATCAGATCGTCAAACAGTTCTTTGTCGGCTTCGCGTGTGAGAAACCCCGGCAGCTCCCGCTTGATCAGGTCACGCAGATAATCGGCTGTGCCTTCGCGGCCGTCCTCGATGCGGTGCAGGACCAGCGCGCCGAGCAGCACCTTGCGGCGGGTGTCCCTGGCGCGTTCCTGCTTGTTAAGTCTGGCCTGTAGCGTCTTGCGCTGGGCGTCGAGCTGGGCCAGCCGTTCCTCTATGGACTTGCGCGCCATGTTCCCCTCCGTTCGATGATGGAGGAACAGGCTAACGGACGACACCGAAAATTGCAAATTCGATGTTCACAAGCACGACACACCTTGACGGAACGAGCGCAGCGAGAGAAGTTGAAGGGCGCACTTACGAGTTGCTTCGCAACTCAGGTGCGCGGCTGCGCCGGAAGGAAAGGAGAGCGGCATATGGCGATTTATCATTTGAGCATGAAAACCGTCTCCCGTTCGTCGGGCCGTTCCGCCGTGGGCGCAGCGGCCTACCGTTCCGGCACATGCCTGACCAATGAGCGCGAC
>Ga0164242_10003970_pt1 | contig 16714 bp, 17 predicted proteins | sample OricomgcompostMG_FD_108783 | JGI IMG/M metagenome (GOLD analysis project Ga0164242, IMG submission 108783) | Miracle-Growth compost microbial communities from Emeryville, California, USA - Original compost - Miracle growth compost (MG) ...
GGAAGAGGTCTTCGAAGAGGACATCGTGTATGTGTGCGACTTCGAGATCGGCGACAAGGTCGTCTACCCGCATCACGGGGCCGGCTTGGTCATGACCAAGGAAACGCGGGAGCTGATGGGCAGTGAGCGTGAGTACCTCACGATCAAAATCCTGCACAACGAGCTCACCGTCATGGTCCCCACGGAGAACGCCGGCAAAGCCGGGCTGCGCCGCGTGATCGACGAGGAGGAAATCAAGAAGGTCACCGCCGTCCTCACCGACGAAGTCTCCGAGATGCCGAAAAACTGGAACCGGCGTTTCAAGTACAACCGCGAGAAGATCAAGACCGGCGACGTGTTCGAGCTGGCCGAGGTCGTCCGCAACCTCGCCCTCCGCGAGATGGAGAAGGGCCTCTCCACCGGCGAGAAGCAGATGTACACGCGGGCGAAGAAGATCCTCGCCTCCGAGTTCATGTACGCCCTGGACAAAGACGAGGACGGCGCCGAGGAATACCTCGACGGCCTCCTGGAAGATCGCTTCGCCGCGACCGCCTCTGCCTGAGGGCATCGCGCCTGAGGTGACCGCGGTCATCGCGGCAGCCGGCTCCGGGGAGCGACTCGGAGCCGGCGGCCCGAAGGCTTTCGTGCCGCTCGGAGGGCGGCCGATGGTCGCCTGGTCGCTCGACGCCTGCCGCGCCTGCGGCGTGGTGTCGGCGATCGTCGTCGCCGTCCCGGCCGGCCACGAGCACGGCCTGGACGGGGTCGACGGGCTCGTCGTCGTCGACGGCGGGTCGACCCGCGCCGAGAGCGTGTCGAACGCGCTCGCCGCGGTCGACACCGAGTACGTCGCGATCCACGACGCGGCCCGCCCGCTCTTGACCGCGGCGTTGCTCGAGGCGCTGGTGTCGGAGCTCGCCGCCGATCCCGAAGCGGACGCGATCATCGCCGCCGCCCCGCTCACCGACACGGTCAAGAAGGTCCGTGTGGAGTTTCCGTTAGAGGGCAACGGAAAGTCGACGCGCGTCATCCGTGACACGCTCGATCGCAGCGAGCTTTGGGGCGCGCAGACGCCACAGGTCTTCAGGACGGCGGCGCTGCGGGCGGCCCTCGACGCCGATGCCGAGGCCACCGACGAGGCGATGCTGGTCGAGGCCGCGGGGGGGAAGGTCCTGCTCCACGATCCGGGCGTCCCGAACCTGAAGATCACGACTCCGGTCGACCTGCGGATGGCCGAGCTGCTGCTCGCCGAGCGTGGGCCGTAGTCTCCAGCCAATGCTCACCGATTACCACCTCCACCTCCGTCCCGACGAGGACGAAACGACCTTCGAGCGCTACTTCACCGCCGCCAACGCGGCCCGCTACCGGGCCGCCGCCGACGCCGCCGGGATCGAGGAGCTGGGAGTCGCCGAGCACGTCTACCGCTTCCGCCAGTCGCTCGACCTCTGGACCCACCCGCTGTGGACCGAGAATGCCAACGACGACCTCGACGCCTACTGCGAGTTCGTCCGCTCGACCGACCTGCGGCTCGGGGTCGAGTGCGACTACGTGCCCGGCGCCGAGGAGCGGACCCGGGCGATGCTGGAGGCGCGCGACCTCGACTTCGTCGTCGGCTCGGTCCACTTCATCGGCGACGGCGACGCCGCGGTCGACCACGACGGCTTCGACGTCTGGGAGCAGCCCGAAGCCTCGGCGGAGGAGATCTGGACCCGCTACTTCGAGCACTTCGACCGTTGCGCCCGCTCCGGCCTCTTCGACATCCTCGCCCACCCGGACCTGGTCAAGGTCTGGGGCAAGGGACGGCCGCTGCCGGAGGGCGACCTGAGGCGCTTCTACGAGCCCGCGGTCGAAGCGATCGTCGCCGGCGGCTCCGCGGTCGAGCTCTCCACCGCGGGCCTGCGCAAGCCGGTCGGGGAACTCTACCCGGCGCGCGCGTTCGCCGAGCTGGTCGTCGAGGCCGGGGTGCCCTTCGCGCTCTCCTCCGACGCCCACCTGCCCGAGCAGGTCGGCTTCGGCTACGACCGCGGGGTCGAGTTCCTCGACTCGCTCGGGGTCGGGGAGATCGCCGTCTTCGAGAAACGGCAGCGGCGCATGGCGCCGCTCGGCGCGCGGGTCGGCTGAGGCGGCCTCGATGGTCGGCATCGGCTACGACTCGCACCGCTTCGCCGCGGGCCGCAAGCTCGTCCTCGGCGGGGTCGAGATCGATCACCCGCAGGGGCTCGAGGGACACTCGGACGCCGACGTCGTCACCCACGCGGTGATCGACGCGATCCTCGGCGCCGGCGGCAGCGGCGACATCGGCACGCTCTTCCCGCCCGAGGACGCGACCTGGCGCGACGCCGACTCGATCGACCTGCTGCGCACGGCGATCGGGACGATCGCGGGCCGCGTCGTCAACGTCGACGTCAGCGTGATCTGCGAGGCGCCGAAGCTCGCGCCGCACAAGGCGGCGATGGAAGCGCTGCTCGGCGAGGTGACCTCGGCCCGGGTCAGCGTCAAGGCGACGACCAACGAGGGCATGGGCTGGATCGGCCGCGGCGAGGGCATCGCCTGCATCGCGGTGGCCGAGGTCGAGGACGACTGAACCGAACCGACCTGAGTTCAGGTACGGGACCGGGATAGCCTGCCGGCCGCTCGGCCAATATTGTTCACGCTGCGATGGCGGGCACGGGTAAAACCGACGCACGGGGGGCCATCTCGGATCTGCTGTTCGAGGGGCGCGTGCTGCACGAAGCGGGGGTCATCGGGGCGATGCGCCCCGACAAGGCGCTGCGCGTCGGCCGCACCTTCCTGCGCTGGGGCGCCTCGCCGGCGACCGGCGTCGCCGTGGCGGCGATCGAGACCCCGCACGAGATCGCGATCATCGACGAACGCGGCTCGCTGACCTGGGAGCGCCTGCACCGCCGCTCCAACGCCCTGGCCCACTCCCTCGAAGCGCTGGGGGTCGGCCCCGGCGATGGGATCGGGGTGATGGCGCGCAACCACCGCGGTTTCCTCGAGACGACCCTGGCGGCGGCCAAGCTCGGCGCCTCGGCGCTCTACCTGAACACGATGTTCTCCGGCCCGCAATTGGTCGACGTGATGGACCGCGAGGGGCCGAAGGCGCTCGTCTACGACGAGGAGTTCGAGGGCCTGCTGGCGGGCGTCGACCCCGCGGTGCGGCGGATCGTCGCCTGGCACGACGACGCCCCGCCCGAGGGTGCGACGACGGTCGAGCAGCTGATCGCGGCCGGCGATCCCTCCGACCTCTCGCCGCCGAGCGACAAGCCGCGCTTCGTCATCCTCACCTCGGGCACCACGGGGACGCCGAAGGGCGCCCAGCGGACCAGCCCCGACGGGCTGATGACGCTGGCCTCGCTGATCGACATGATCCCCTACCGCGGCGGCCAGACGATGGTGATCGCGGCGCCGCTCTTCCACTCCTGGGGCTTCCTCCACTTCGTCGTCGGGCTGCCGACCAACTCGACCATGGTGCTCCACCGCCGCTTCGACCCCGAGGCGACGCTGGCCGCGGTCGAGCGGCATCGGGCGAGCGTGCTTGCCGCGGTGCCGGTGATGGTGCAGCGGATCCTCGCCCTGCCCGCCGAGGTGCTCGACCGCTACTCGATGCCGACCCTGAGGATCACCGCCCTCTCGGGCTCGGCCCTGCCGGGCGAGCTGGCGACCCAATGGATGGACCGCTTCGGCGACAACGTCTACAACCTCTACGGCTCGACCGAGGTCTCCTTCGCCACGATCGCCACGCCGACCGACCTGCGCGCCGCGCCAGGTACCGCCGGACGGCCGCCGCGGGGCACCACGGTGCGCCTCTTCGACGACGCCGGCAAGGAGGTCGCGCCGGGTGAGGTCGGCCGGATCTTCGTCGGCAACGAGATGAAAATGGAGGGCTATACCGGCGGTGGCGGCAAAGAGGCGATCGACGGCCTGCTCTCCAGCGGCGACGTCGGACACTTCGACGCCGACGGCAGGCTCTTCGTCGACGGCCGCGACGACGAGATGATCGTCAGCGGCGGCGAGAACGTCTTCCCGCGCGAGGTCGAGGACCTGCTCGCCGACCTCGCGGGGGTCGCCGAGGTGGCGGTGATCGGGGTCGAGGACGACAAGTTCGGCCAGCGCCTGAAAGCGTTCGTCGTGCTCGAGGAGGGGGCGTCGCTGAGCGAGTCCGACCTCGGCGCGCACGTGAAGGCGAACCTCGCCTCGTTCAAGACCCCGCGCGAGGTCGAGTTTCTCGAGGAGCTGCCGCGTAACGCCACCGGCAAGGTGCTGAAGCGCGAACTGCGGGCGCGTGAGGCGAACGGCCGCCCGCCTCAGTAGGCTTTCCCCGCAATGAGCGAACCGGCGAGGCAGCTGAAAGCCGTCCGTGAGGCGAATCGCGACATGCACGCCGTCGCCTCGCAGGCGCTGGAGTGGGTGAAGGTCTCCGAGGAGCGCGTCGCCGCCGCCGAGGCCGCGGCCGCGACCGTGCGCGGGGAACTCAAGGAGCGCGCGATGAAGACGCTGCGCGAGATGAGCGCCCAGGCGCGCAAGCAGATCGAGGCGGCGCGCGAGGCCCAGGCCGCCGCCGAGGCCAAACTGCTCGCCGCCGAATCGGGGCGCGAGCGGGCGGAGAAATCCTTTGAAAACCTGCGGCGGACCTCGCAGGCCGAGCGCGAGCGGACCTTGGCCAAGGCCTCCGAAGCTTCCGGCGACGCCGACTCCAAGGTCGAGGCGGCGGAGTCGCGGGCGCGGCGTGAAATCGAGGCGGCCCAGGCCGACGCGGAGCGCGAGGTCGAGGAGGCGAAAGCCGGCGTCCGCGCCGAGGTCGACCGTCGGGTCGAGGAGGCGCGCCAACGGATCCAGGCCGACGCCGACAAACGCGTCGCCGGCGCCGAGCAGCGGGCCGCCGAATCGGAGGCCGCCGCCGAGGCCGCCCACGAGGCCGCGGTCAACCTCGAGACCGAAATCGAGAAGCGGGTCATGGAAGGCACCGAGGAGGTCCGCCGCGAAGCCGAGGAGAGCGTCGCGCGGCTGCTCGAGCGGGTCGAGCGGGAGGCCGAGGAGAGCGCCCGCGCCCGCGCCGAGGATCAGCTGCAGGCGGAGTCGGAGCGGATCAAGCAGCAGGCGCAGCGGCGCGAGGAGCGCGCCCGCGCCGCCACCGAGGAAGAGATCCGCTCGAGCGTCAACCGCGCCCGACGCGAGGTGCAGGCGGCCGCCGAGGAGGGCGGGCCGACCTGGATGCAGAGCCAGCCGAAACCGCAGCGACCGGCCGGCTACCGCACCTACTAGGGCCCGAGCCCTGCCGGGCGCGCGGCGCCCAGGTGGCGCTCAGGGGTCTTCGACGGATAACCTCGCCCGCATGCGCGAGGTAAGGATCCGGGACACGCTGAGCGGGGCGCTGCAGTCGATCGATCCCGACCACGAGGTCGGCATCTACGCCTGCGGCCCGACCGTCTACTCGCGCATCCACATCGGCAACGCACGCCCGTTCGTCGTCTTCTCGCTCTTCGCCCGCTTCCTCCGTTCGGAGGGCTACAAGGCGCGGCTGGTCATCAACGTCACCGACATCAACGACAAGATCTACGCCGCGGCGGCACGGGCGGGGGAGGGCTCGGCGCGGTTCGCCGCCGAGATGACCGCCGCCTACACCGAGGACACCGACCGGCTCGGGGTCGGGCGTCCGGATGCCGAGCCGAAGGCGACCGAGACGATCGAGGGGATCGTCGAGCTGATCGCCGACCTGGTCGAGAGCGGCCACGCTTATGAGTCGGGCGGCGACGTCTACTTCCGCGTCCGCAGCTTCGCCGATTACGGCAAGCTCTCCAACCGCCGGCCCGAGGATATGGATCAGGGCGAGGAGGCGGGCTCGGCGAGCCTCAAGGAGGAGCGCCTCGACTTCGCCCTCTGGAAGGCGACCAAGGAGGGCGAGGACACCTCCTGGGACTCGCCCTGGGGTCCCGGTCGCCCCGCCTGGCACATCGAGTGCTCGGTGATGGCCGAGCGGGAGCTCGGTGCCTCCTTCGCCGTCCACGGCGGTGGCTCCGACCTGGTCTTCCCCCATCACGAGAACGAGATCGCCCAGTCCGAGGCGGCCGGCCGGCCCTTTGCCCACGTCTGGATGCACAACGGGATGGTCGACGCGGGCGGCGAGAAGATGTCCAAATCGGAGGGCAACATATTCCAGCTGAAGGAGGCCCTCGACCGCTACGGGCGCGAGGCGGTCGTCGCCTACCTGATCTCGGGGCACTATCGGCAGCCGTTGGCGTTCGGGGAGCTGCCGATGGAGGAAGCGGTGGCGCGGGTCGAGCGGCTGCGGAACTTCTTCCGCGAGCATCCGCTCGACGAAGTGGCGCCGAGCGAGGGCGTCGCCGCGCGGGTGGACGCCTTCAAGGACGCGCTCGCCGACGACTTCAACACCCCTCGCGCGATGGCGGAGGCGTTCGAGCTGGTCGGCGAAGCCAACCGTGAGGATCAGTTGCCTGGAGCGGCGACCGCTCTCCACGCCATGTTGTGGCTGGTCGGACTCGACTCGGTGGCCGACGACGAGGGCGGCACCGATTCGGAGGCCGAGCAACTCCTTCAGGAACGCCAAGACGCGAGGGCCGCCAAAGACTTCGCCCGTGCCGACGAGATCCGCGACCGGCTCGCCGCCCTCGGGTGGGAGGTGCGCGACTCGGCCGAAGGGCCGCGGCTCGTGCCGAGATCCTGATGGCCTCGCAGATCATCTACGGCGTCCAGCCGGTCCAGGAGGCCGAACGGGGGAGACGGCGGGTGCACAAGGTCTGGCGCGCGCCGAAGACGCCGGCGGCGGAGCTGGAGCGGCTGTGTGGCTCCCCCGATCACCAGGGCGTCGTCGCCGAGGTCGATCCTTATCCGTACGGCGACGCCGAAGGGATGCTGCGCAAGCCCGGCGCGTTGATCGTCGCCCTCGACCAGGTGCAGGACCCGCGCAACCTCGGCGCGGTCTGCCGCTCGGCCGAGGCGGCCGGAGCGGCGGGGGTCGTCATCCCCGAGCGGCGGGCGGCGATGGTCACGCCGGTCGCCTGCAAGACCTCGGCGGGCGCGGTCGAGCACCTCAAGGTCGCCCACGTGCGCAACCTCGCCGACTGGATGGCCGCCGCCCAGGAGGCCGGCTTCTGGGTCTGGGGCGCCGACGCCGACGGGCCACAGCCCCCCTGGGGGGTCGACCTGACCGGCCCGACGGTGATCGTCCTCGGCGGCGAGGGGAAGGGGCTGCGGCCACGGGTCGCCGCCAGCTGTGACGGCTTGATCGCGCTGCCGAGCCTCGGCAAGGTCGAATCCCTGAACGTCTCGGCCGCGGCCACGGCGCTCCTGTTCGAGGCCGTCCGCCAGCGCGCCTGAACTCCTTCTTCGGCCGGCCCGCAGTGGCCGGATGTCCACCGAAATGCAACGGCTCTTGCAAAAAGTCGCACTTTGGGTTGACAGAACTCCGCTCGTGCGTAAACTGCCGCCCAGATAAAGGGTGAACCTCAGCTTTAGCTCTGAGGCGAAGCCCACCGGATAAGTAGGGCGCCTCGGGGGAGGTAAGTGGCGCCACGACCCTTCAGCAAGGAGAAGGATCTGTGGCACTATCGACGCCTAAGCAGGAATTTCGGCCCATTCAAGGGGGCCGCGCCAGCCTGGCCGCTGCGCGAAGTAACCCTCTAGCTGAGCTTGATGATCACTACCTGGTCGCTCTCGCCAAGGACGGCCGCACCGACGCCTACGACGCGATCGTCAAGCGTTACCGCGGGTTCGTCCGCCTCAAGGCCTCTTCGTACTTCCTCCTCGGGGGAGAGTCCGACGACCTGATCCAAGAGGGGCTGCTCGGCCTCTACAAGGCGATTCGCGACTACCGCTCCGATCGCGAGTCGAGCTTCCGCAACTTCGCCGAGCTCTGCATCACCCGCCAGATCATCACCGCGGTGAAGACCGCGACCCGCAACAAGCACACGCCGCTGAACCAGTACGTCTCGTTCAGCCAGACCCCCGCCGCCGGCGGTGACTCGGAAACGACCCTCGACGAGATCCTGCCGGGGCCGAGCGTCCACGATCCGGTCAACCAGGTGATCGCGACCGAAGAGCTGGAGAGCCTCGTGTCGTGCCTGTCGGGCGTCTCCGGCGTGCTGTCGGATCTGGAGAGCCGGGTCCTCTCGCTCTACCTCGACGGCCACTCCTACGAGCAGATCGCCGAGCGGCTCGAATGCGACACGAAGACCGTCGACAACGCCTTGCAGCGGGTGAAGCGCAAGGTCGGGGCGCACCTCGCCTCGCGGGAGGTCGCGGTCTAGGGCGGGCTTCCCTAGTCGCGGCGCTCCAGGTCCGCCAGCACGTAGTCGAGCAGCTCGCGCCCGTGGTCCGAGGCGACGGCAACGTCGTCGGCCTTGACTCGGACCCGGTGCAGCGACTGCATCCGGAGCACGTCGCCGTCGGCCCTGGAGTTGGGAAAGATCCCCGAGTAGGAGACGCCGAGCCGCTCGAGGTGGTCGGCGACCAGGGCGGTCGCCGGGGTGTCGAGCGGCAGGTCGACGTAGATGGCGTCGAGGCAGGCGCGATGGAAGAGGTGGTGGCGCTCGGCGGCGACAACCTCCTCGAGGTCGGCGCCCGGCGTGGTCACGGTGAGCAGCGCCAGGTTGTGGTCGGTGTCGACCTCGGTGTGTAGCTCGGTTCGCGGGGGCAGCTCGAAGTCGGGTGGCGGCTGGGCCAGGGTGCCGCGCAGCTCGCACAGGGCGAGGGTCTGGCCGACGATCTCGTGGTGGCGCTCGGGGGCGTAGACGCGGCGGTCGTGGCCGTCGTTCAGCTTGGTGTAGAAGAGCGCGGCCGAGTTGCGGCGTGGCGCCGTCGGGGCGGCGGCGTCGTTGTCGACCGTCGCCGGTATCCAGCCGAGCAGGAAGCCGGTCTCGTGCGCACCGAGCTCGACGTTCGCCTTCTGGCTGTAGGGGTGGGCGGCGGTCGCCTCGCTGTACATCCCCGCCAGCCCGCGCTCGGTGCCCCAGTCCATCAGCACCCGCTTGGTGCGGGTGAAGAGGTGCTGGCCGCGCGCCGCCTCCAGCGTCACCGCCTGCCCCGAATGGGCGACCGCGTCGCCCGCCGCGGCGAGGCTCATGCCCTCGTGGCAGAGCAGCTCGCCGCCCGTCGTCTCGGCGACACAGCTGACGTAGCGCCCGTCGGCGAGTCGGGCGCCGACCTCCAGCGGGTCGTAGACCCACCTGACGTCATAGGTCGTCCCGTAAGCTGCTTCTATCGCCTCGGTCAGGACACTTCCCTCGTCCGGGCCGAGAAAGCGAAAAGTGACATCCATCTAGCCATCATCGGCCCCACGCCCGCCTAGCTCAACCTGGGAGAGCACCTGATTTGTAATCAGGAGGTTGCCGGTTCGATCCCGGCGGCGGGCTTTCTTCTGGCGCGGGGGCTGGGCCTCGGTCCTGGTCACCGATTGTTCACGCCGACGGGGGTCGGCGGTCCTCAAAATGCGCTCGCCTCGATCGACGCGCCGCACCCGGTTGGCGGCTGTCGACCGAGGACCCGACTGCCTAGACCTCCAGCCGCATGCCAGAGACCGGATACGGAAGCCCCACCCTCGCTCGTGCCTGCGAGATCTGGCGGGCGTGTCGTGAGGTCGAGGGATCGGGGCCGGCGGCCCGCTGGGAGCGGCTGCGGGCAGGCTCGCTGACGTTGGCCCGCTACCAGCGCAGCCTGCCAAGGGTCGACGTGCGACCGACGGCGTCTCCGATCGGGCGGATGATCGAGGAGCACCTCGGCATCCGCGATCAGGGTCGCCTTCGCTACCGCGACGCCCAGGGCGTCCTGCGGCTGCCGGTCGATTTCTCCGAGTACCTGCGCGGACGCCACCGACAGGCGGTGCGCACGAACGTCGGTCATGCCCGCCGGGCGGGACTGGGGGCGGACGTGGAATTCGTTCCCGACTGGGCGCCCGGCCTCGATGACACTCGCCTCGCGTTCATCACCCCGGGGCCGATCGAGCGCTGGAACCTGTTCACCCCGGAGGGGACGATCGCCGCGCAGGCGATCCTCTCGGTCGACGAGGAGGTGGCCCTTCTCCACGGGATGATGTCGTTGGTCCCGCACGGCCGGTGGTTGTTGCACACGGCGATGGTCGAGCGGCTCTGCGGTGCCTGCGAGGTCTTGCTGATCAACTGCGACGATGCCTACCTGATGCCCTCCGGCGTCCAGTACTTCCAGCGCCTGCTCGGCTATGACGTCGCTCGCCTGCGCCTCCATCGGTCCCGACCGGCGCGGCGGGAAGCCGTGCTCGCGGTAGGCCCTGGCGAAGTCACGGCGAACGTAGAGGCATGAGCGGGGAAGCGACGGCCGAGGCGAGCGGGTTCGAGCAGCACCGCTACGCGCCGCCGGCGGACTCGGTGGAGGTGGTGCTGGTGCGCCACGGGGCCTCCGAAGCGGCCCTGCCCGGGGTGAGCTTCCCGATGATCGACGGGCAGGGGGACCCGGCGCTGTCGGAGGTGGGGCGCTCGCAGGCGCGCTCGGTCGCCGCGGAGCTCGGCGACGCGGACTTCTCCGGCCTGTTCGTCTCGAACCTGCGGCGGACGCGGGAAACGGCGGCGCCGTTGGTCGAGCGGAGCGGGCTCGAGGCCCGGGTCCTGCCTGATCTGCGCGAGGTCTTCCTCGGTGAGCTGGAGGGCGGTGCCTACCGGGTCAAGGTCGCCGAAGGAGATCCGATCGTGGCCGAGGCGGCGCGCCGGGAACGCTGGGACGTCATCCCCGGCGCCGAGTCGCCCGAGGGCTTCGAAGCCCGCCTGCGCGCCGCGATCGAGGAGATCGCCGCAACGGTTCCTGTCGGCAGCACCGCCGTCGCCTTCGCCCACGGCGCGTCGATCGGCCAGCTCTGCGCGATGGCGACCGCGAGCCGTCCCTTCGCCTTCATCCATGCCGACAACGGGTCGATCTCCCGCCTCGTCGTCCACGGCGACGGCACCTGGCTGCTGCGCAGCTTCAACGAGACCCGCCACCTCGACGCCCCGACCGGCCCGGTCGGCTGACGAGCGGCACCTGGCGCGGCGGAGTCGCGCCTACTCGGCCAGCTCGTGGGGGACGACCATCTGGACGATCGGGAGGTCGAGGGACTCGAGGTAGGTGGGGAGGCGGTGCTCGCGCCAGTTCTGGTGGCCCGCCGAGTCGGTGACGACGATGACCTTGTCGGCGGGGAACTGGGCGAGGGCGTCGTCGATCGCGAGGGCCGGGTCGTGGGCGCCGATCAGGCCACGCGCCTCGACGCCGTGGTCGCGCAGGCGGGCGATGACGTCCTCGAGCCGTCGGCGGCCGAGGGTGGACTCGTCGTCGGTGTCGGAGGTGAAGGTGTGGAGGCGGGAAGCGAGCGGCGGGGCGGTGACCAGGACATGGGCGCCGTCGGCTTCTAACTCGCCCCGCACCTCGTCACAGAGGCCGTCGATCTGGCACCAGATGTCGGCGACGACGAGGAGGTGGGTCGACTTCGGCTGGGTTCGTGCGTTCATCGCGGGTGCTCCTTTCGATTTCTTCGGGCACCGTTGATGACACCACCGCGAGACGGCGCGAACCAGTCGGATCGGGGCTCGTGCTATTCCAGCCTGGAATGGATGCCGCGAGCGATCTCGCGGCTCCCGGCCCGCCTACTCGTCGTCTTCGATCGAGACGATGTGATGGGCGTTGATGAAGATGAACTCGTCTTTGCCGGCGAGCTTCAGGTCGACGATCGGGATCGCGCGGGCACCGACCCGGACGATTTCTTCGTCGGCTTTCCTGGCGCTGACCTCGACCTCGAACTTACGTTTGTCGGTGGTCCGGATGGTTGCCATCGGCGGGCAGGTACCCGTTGCCGGAGAAGTCAGTCGCAGGGGGTGGAGAGCTTCGTCGGTTCGGTGGGGACGAAGTCGGCCTGGGGCGGCAGGTGGGGGAAGACCTGGGTGTAGAAGGTCGCGCCTTTGCACTGCTTCGGGGCGGAGGCGGTGACGCTGCCGTCGAAGGTGTCCTTGAGGCCGCTGGCGGGGCGCTCGACGAGGGTGCCGAAGGCGGTCGCCTTCGGTTCGCCCCAGGCGTGCCAGGTGAGTTCCTTGCCGACCAGGTCGCCGTCGACGGAGAAGCTGTAGTTGGACGGCTTGACGAAGGCGCCCTGGCCGCTGACCGCGGGCAGCAGCGTTTCGCCGTGCTGGGGTTCGCTGTGGCGCATCACGGTTTCGGTCGAGGGGGCGGAGGAGCCGCCACCGCCGCAAGCGGCGAGGGCGAGGCCCAGCGCGAGCGCCGCCAGGAGGGTGATCAGGGGTCGCTTCGTCTTCACAGCTTCAGCAGCCGCGCTTTCTCGGCCGCGAACTCCTCGTCGCTGAGCACCCCTTTTTCGTGCAGCGTCGCCAGCCGTTCGAGGCTCGACAGGCGGGCGTCTTCCTCTTGCATCGCTTCGGCCCGCGTCGGCGGTGGCGGCTCGCCGCGGCCACGGCCGCCCGGCCGGCGCACGTCCGGGATCCCGATCCCGCCCGGCCGTTTGACCTCGGGCCGTTTGACCTCGGGAAGTTTGATTTTCGAGGCGCGCTCGCCGAGTTTGGCGTCGGACACCGCCTTGTCGAACGCCTTGCGGGTCGGTGCCAGCACCTCGCCGAAGGTGATGCCGGGGAATTCCTCCTCCGTCTGCCGGGCGAGCTCACGCAGGCCGAGGGCCGCCATGATCCCGAGCACCACGACGGTGAGGAAGGTCCGCAGGCCGACCCCGCTGGCGCTCAGCAGGTAGATGCCGAGGATCACCACGAGGCCGCCGTAGCAGTAGGGCAGGTAGTCGCGCAGGGCCGGCGCGATCACCCGGCGCGTGCCGCGCGCCGAGCCGGTCGGCGACCCCAGCCAGCCCGCCGCCGAGAAGAAGGCGCCGACGATGATGATCGTGGTCGCGATCGAGACCATCAGCGAGGTGCCGATCGACCAGGCGGCTTCGGCCGCGGGCTTCACGTTCTCCTGCTTCACCAGCTGGTCGACGACGATCCCGCCGGCGACCTTGCGCAGCACCACCACCAGGAGGCCGGCGATGATCAGCGCGACGCCGCTGAAGAGCACCGTGACCCAGCGCCCCTCCTGGGTCAGGTAGATCGCCAGGCCGAAGGTGAGCAGCGTGACGATCGAGAGCACCAGCGCCAGGCCCTTGATCGCGATCACGATGTCCTGGGCCGTCTTCAGCTGTTCGGACTTGAGGATCGTGATCTGGCCCGCGTCCGGCGGCACTTCGTCGGCCAGGCTCTTGCCCACGCCGACCTGGCCGGCGAGGTTCTTCAGCAGGCTGCCGAGGTTCAACGTCACTTCGCCGTTCGCCGTGCTGACCGCTTCTTTCTTGTTTTCCAGCACCGCCATCAGCTGTTCGTGGGCGGTCCGGTTGGCCGTTTCCCAGAGCGACTGGGCGGTCCCCGTCTCCAGCACCTTTTCGGCCCCGGTGCCGCCGAACTGGCGGATCGCGCTGGAGACCGGCCCGGCAAGTTCGTGCGCCCCGCTCGGCAGGGCTTCTTCAACCTTTTTTTCGACGTTGACGTTTTCGTAGAGCTGTTCGACGAGGTATTCGCCGAGCGCGCTGCGGATCGTCGCGTTCTGGATCAGGCGGCCTGAGGTGTTGACCCACTCGTTCGTGTCGAGGGCCTGGCGCTCGACCCAGATGGCGAACACGCTCAGGAAGGCGAAGAGCGCACCGAGCACCAACAGCCCTTTGACCGTCCGACGTCGCCAGGGCTTCATCGGGCGGATGGTATACGTGACCCAAGAAGCCAGACTGGAGGGGCAGATGAAGCTCGAGGGCATTCACCACGTCACCGCGATCACCGAGAACGCCCAGCGCAACGTCGATTTCTACGCCGGGGTGATGGGGCTGCGGCTGGTCAAGAAGACCGTCAACCAGGACAGCCCGACCGTCTACCACCTCTTCTTCGCCGACGAGGAGGGCGACCCGGGCGCCGATCTGACCTTCTTCGAGTACCCCGGGACGCCGGTCGGGCGGGCCGGGGCGGGGATGGTGCACCGGATCGTCTGGAGGGTCGGCGGGACGGCGTCGCTCGACTTCTGGGAGGGGCGGCTGGGCGCCCACGGGATCGAGGCCCGGCGCGAGGGGGACAGCCTCCACTTCGGCGACCCGGAGGGGCTCGACCACGAGTTGTTCGTCGCCGACGTCCCCGACGCGCCGCTCGTCGCCGACCACCCCGAGGTACCGAAGGAGCTCGCCCTGCAGGGGTTCCACGCGGTGCGCGCCTACGCGGCGGCGCCCGACACCAGCACCCGTCTCTTGGAGGCGCTCGAGTTCGAGCCGACCGAGGAGGGCTGGGAAGCGCGCGGCGAGGAGCGCGGTGGCCTCTACGTCTTCGACCCGCCGCCGTCCGGGAAAGGGCTCCAGGGCGCGGGCTCGGTCCACCACGTCGCCTGGGCGTCGCGGATCGATGAGCACATGGCCTGGCGCGACAAGGCGATCGCCGCCGGCGCCCACCCGACCGCCGAGATCGACCGCTTCTACTTCAAGTCGATCTACTTCCGCGAACCGAGCGGGGTGCTGTTCGAGATCGCCACGCTGGGCCCTGGCTTCACCGTCGATGAGCCGCTCGAGCACCTCGGCGAGAAGCTCTCGTTGCCGCCCGCCTTCGAGCATCTGCGCGATGAGGTCGAGCCGAACCTGCGCCCGGTGGTCAATCCTCGCGCCGTCCCGTAACCGCGCGCGGGGACGCGTGTAGCGGACCACGTGATCTCTGACGAGCGCCTCGCGGCGCAGCATGCCTACACCCGTGCGCACAGCGTCAACTGGCCGCTCTACGTGGTCGTCCGACTGCTGTTCGTCCCCTTCTTCCTGATCTACTTCCGGCTCTCCCGGACCGGCCGCAAATACGCGCGCCACATCGACGGCGGGCTGATCGTCGCCGCCAACCACCGCAGCTTCCTCGACCCGTTCGTGGTCGGCGCGATGCTGCCGTTCGGCCGGCCGATGAACTACGTCGCCAAGGTCGAGCTGTTCGAGCGGCCCTGGCAGGCCTGGTTCCTCTCCCGGCTCGGCGCCTTCCCGATCCGCCGCGGGCTCTCCGACGAACAGTCGATGGAGACGGCGCGGATGGTGGTCGAACGGGGCGGGACGCTCTGCATCTTCCCCGAGGGCACCCGCCATCGCAGCGGCAGCCTCGCCAACCCGAAGCGCGGCGTCGGCCGGCTGGCGCTGCAGACCGGCGCGCCGATCCTGCCGACCGCCGTCATCGGCACCGAAAAAGTGCGCCGCGGCTGGCGCATCCGGCCGCGCAAGGTGAAGGTGCGCTGCGGCAAGGCGATGACCTTCCCGCGCGCCGAGGAGCCCTCGCAGGCGCTCGCCGAAACGGTGACCGCGCGGATCTGGCCCAACGTGCTGCTGCAGTGGGAAGACCTCGGCGGGCTGCCGCCGATGCGGCGCGCGGCGGTGATCGGCGCGGGCAGCTGGGGGACGGCGGTGGCGGTTCTGCTGGCCCGCGGCGGGCTCGAGGTGCAGCTCGGGGCGCGCACCCCGGCGCAGGCGGCGGAGCTGATCGAGGCGGGGGAGAACGCCCGCTACCTGCCCGGCGTGAAGCTGCCGGAATCGATCGACGTGCGGCCCGCGGCCCAGATCGAGCTCGCCGGCCTCGACTGCATCGTCCTCGCCATCCCCTCCAAATCCCTGCCCGCGGCGGTCGGCTCGATCGCCGACCGGGCCGGCGACCGCGCCTCGATCCTGCTGCTCACCAAGGGCCTGGTCGCGCCGCAGGCGCAGCTGCCCTCGGAGTACGTCGGCGAACGGGTGCGGGCGCGGGCGATCGCCTGCCTCGGCGGTCCGGCCCACGCGGCCGAGGCGGTCTCCGGTTCCGCCGCGCTGGTGCTGGGATCAGCGGACCCGGACCTGCGCTCGCAGCTGGGCGAGGTCTTCGACCGGGCGGGGCTCGTCTGCGAGCGCTCCGCCGACGTGGTCGGGGTCGAGATGGCGGGCGCCGCCAAGAACGCCGCCGCGCTGGCCGCCGCCGCGGCCGAGCCGCACGGGCTGAACGCGGCGGGCATCGCCGTCGCCGAGATCTGGCACGAGTGCATGGCCGCGGCGATCATCCACGGCGGTCGGGCGGAGACGTTCGCCGGGCTCGCCGGAGTCGGCGACCTGACGGCCTCGATGCTGGCGCCGACCGGACGCAACCGGCGGGCAGGGGAGCTGCTCGGCGGCGGCACCCCGGCGGAGGAGATCCCGGCGCTGATCGGCCAGGCCTCGGAGGGGCTCGACACGACGCCGCTGCTGGCCGACATGGTCGCCTCGTCCCACGTCAAAGGCGAAGCGTTGGAGGGGCTGGCGAAGCTGATCCGCGGCGAGGTCGCCGCCGAGGAATGGGTCGCGGGGCTGCGGCGCGCCGAGCGCACCAGGCAGGCGGCGTGAGCGACCGGAGACCGAGGACGATGATCGCCTCCGCCCATTTGACCCCGCAAATAGGCTTCTTCCGTGAGCGGTCCCGAGGAGAACGTCGAGCCTGCCGAACTGGAGCCGGCGGCGAAGGCGGAGCTCGACCGTGCGTTCGAGGACTTCTACCGCGCCCACCTGCGCGACGTCTACTCCTACGCCTACTACCGGGTGGGGAACCACCACGACGCCGAGGACCTCACCGAGCAGGCCTTCCTGCAGGCGTACCGGCACTTCGACCGGGCGCGGCGGGAGTCCGACGGGCGGCCGCTGCGGCCGTGGCTGATCCGGATCGCCCACAACCTGGCCTCGAACTACTACCGCGACCGCTCGCGCCGGCCCCAGACGCCGCTGGAGAGCGCC
>Ga0164242_10003971_pt1 | contig 16712 bp, 10 predicted proteins | sample OricomgcompostMG_FD_108783 | JGI IMG/M metagenome (GOLD analysis project Ga0164242, IMG submission 108783) | Miracle-Growth compost microbial communities from Emeryville, California, USA - Original compost - Miracle growth compost (MG) ...
CACCGCTATTGTAACAGATTTCCGCATAATTGCATTAAATTGCTAAGGGTTCATTTCTTTAGGAATCTATTCAAGAGTGACAACTCAGTTCAGTGCTCGCGGTATCACATTAAATTTATCATTAAGCATGGGTATCCATTTATTAATTTAGGAATCAAATTTATGAGACGTAAACTTAAGATAAAGGCTCATCCCCCAGTGATAATGAATCAAACCGTAAAAAAGGAGCCTAATATTTGGGCACGGGCAGCGTATTATTTTTCCCCTTCTGATTTTGCGATGGTAATGGCGACCGGTATATTGGCCATTGCCGCGTTACTTGAAGGTTATCTGTGGCTGGCCCGGGCTTTTTTTATTATTGATGTTTTACTATTTGTCGCTTTACTTTTATTTATGGTACAAAACTGGCTTTTTCATTGGCCTGCCTTTATAAAAGAATTTAAAAGTTATGAAAAAGGGCCCGGCGTCTTCACTTTTGTGATCGCCTTATGCATGATCGGCAACGAGGTTATTTTATTTAATGACTGGGTCTGGCTTGGGAAAATCATCCTGACAATCGCCATTATTTTTTGGCTGGTCATTATTTATGGTTTTTTCTTTTTCATTACGACAACACCGCACAAAAAAAGCCTGAAGGACGGTATAAACGGCAGTTGGTTGTTAACCGTTGTTTCCATACAGGCCATTGCGGTACTGATCATTTATTGTTGGGGGAACAGTGAAGTCGCCATGTTTATGGCGACTTGTTTATTTTTCACAGGTTGTGTGTTTTATCTTTACCTGATGTCGCTGATTGTTTACCGAATATCTTTTTTTGAGTTGCATGCCAGGGATCTTGGCGCTGCCTATTGGATTAACATGGGTGCTACCGCCATTATGACACTTGCCGGTTCTTTGCTCCTTTTAAACGGCAGGAGCATTCATTTAATTACCGCCTTGCGGCCCTTCATTAAGGGTTTAACCTTGCTGTTTTGGTCGGCAGGTACGTGGTGGGTCCCTTTACTAATCATGCTGGGCATCTGGCGCCATGGTGTCCGCAAGGTAAAACTGCCCGTCACTGCCCGTGGTTATAGCCCTACCTATTGGGCATTTGTCTTTCCTTTGGGCATGTATACAGCAAGTACCTACCGGCTTTCTGAAACCCTTGACCTGGCTTTTTTAAAGGTGATACCCAGGTATTTTATCTTTTTCGCTTTGATCACCTGGACTGCGCTTATGATGGGCTTTGTCCGTCATTTGCTATTAAAGGGAAAGAGCGCTTAAGGAGTAATACAATAGGCAAAGCGGGCTGATGTATCATTTCCGCTCCCTCTTTTTGAAATTGTTTTTTCCTTCAGTTTATAATGTGTCCAGGTGCCTCCCAAAGCTTATATAATGATGCTTTTGAGGTAATTTTCAACGTATTGCTGGTCAATTTTCTCCTGTTCCAGGCGGTTAAGCGGGCTGCTTTTGATAAGCTGATAACATTGTAATTCTTCGGGGGTAAGCAGGCTTAGTGTTTCTGCCTTGTTTTTTGCCCCCGCTACCTGGTGATCGCTAAAGGCCTCGAGTGTCTGTAAATCCATCATGACACTTTTTGTTTTTGGAAAATAGCTTCTGAGCTGGTGCAGTATCTGAAAACCATGCTCGTCAATATCGCCCCAGTAATATATATTCAATTGATCCAGCCAGTGGGCCTCCCTTAAACTGCTCACCTGAAATCCTCCCCCGCTCCAAATGGCTATTGAGCCCCAAAGCGCAGGCAGGGTCAGAAAGTTCATTTTATTTTCAGCGATCAGTATATTACTTACCGGAAGTGTCAGATTATTAAAATCCCGCAAAGGTATACTGATATCTGAGAGAGCCACGCAGGAACGCTTGGCAGTCGCATCCAAGGTATGCGGTGCTTCAGGCTGTGTGATTTGAACGAGGTTCAGGTCCTTATCCAAAATATTTATCCTGACCAGCGGCTCATCGTGTTTTAGGTAATACCGCCTGTCCACCCTATGTTCTTTTGGGTTTCTGATATGCTCCGGAATCAGAAAATCAAGGAGCGAGCATATCAAGGCCTGATTTTTCTCAATAAACTTCGTATGCACCTGCACGGGCAGCTGCCGGATATATAAACCGGGCCGCGGGCAACGGATAAAATAGAGGCATACCTGCAAAATTTGCGTCCACTTGATTTCCGGGTGGGTTAATGACAGGGGGTTTTGCAATGCCCACTGTTCAAGGGCAGGCAGCGTTTTTATAACCAATGATAAATGCGCCACAAAGTATTGCCATTCTTTTTGTTTTCCGGTAAAGAACAGATAATCTTCCAGGCATTCAAATTCAAATGCTTCCGGCAGACTTTGCGCCCCGGTTTTTTGAAAGTGGTAGTCTTTTAAATGAACAACGTAACTTTTTGTAACGGCAGGCTTTGCATGGTGAAATATAGCGACCATCTGACGCTGTATGGTTGAATAATTGCCTAATATATCGCTGGAGCGTATTTTCCCGATCCTGGTAATGGTTTTAGGGAAAAAAACTTCTCCTTTGATTGTTGATCTGAGCAACTCCGGCCACCATTTTAAGGCCTGCTTTTTTATTTCTTCCGGGCCTATCACGTCTATTTATTTAATTTACTTTAATTTAATTATTTATATTCCTAAAGGTTGCGTTACGTCATCTCCACCTCATCTTGCGCTTTCAGCTCAACTTCATTTTGCGTCCCGATTTCACCAGTTTCCAGACGTCTTTGCTTTTCCTGCAGATATTGCTTCTTGGTGAGGGTTGTCACCTGGGAATTATTCCCTTCCGGATTGCTGATAAAATGAAAGGAATTAACATAGTTGTCAATGACATGTATTTTCTGTAGTGGCGTTACGATTAATAATTGCAGGTTCAGCTTTTTAAAGAGTTCCAGGCCGTACCGGGTGCTTTCATCGCTTCCTTTCCCGAATGCTTCGTCAATCACGACAAACCGGAAGCTCTTGCTTTTAGCTTCCCCTACATTCAAACCGAACTGGTACGCCAAAGCACTTGCTAAAATGGTATAGGCCAGTTTTTCTTTCTGTCCGCCGCTTTTTCCTCCGGAGCTTTCATAAAACTCCTTATCGGCATTATCCTGTCTGTACCTTTCCATGGCATTGAATTCATACCATTTGCGGACATCCGTGACGGTAGCTGTCCATTCTTTATCCATGTTTTCATTACTGGCAAACCGGTCCAGAATTTTCTTTACCTGTTCATATTTCTCTTCCGTATACAAATCGTCTCCCTGGCCAAGTGTATTAGCGTAACAATTTTTAAGATCTTCCTTAAATAACCGTACTTCTTTATGGCTGGTGGTGTCCATCAGGATCGTTATATAGGTATCCTGGACGCTGTTATAAACGATTTGTTCCAGGCTTACATTGATGGTCCTGATTTTCTCCCTGATATCTTGCTCATATCGAAGCAGCTGGTTATGAAAAACTGCGATACTGCGGATCACATCTGTATTCAGCTGGGTTTTAAATCTTTGTTCGTGCCTTTTAAGGTCCTCCCTGGTTAATTGTTCAAATTTCTTTATATACTCCGCACGGTTGTCTATCGTTACGGACAGTTCATCATATTCCGCAGGGGAATGCGTCTTGATATCACGCATTTTGTTCTCCGCATGGGTAGCAAATCCCCTTTGGCGGCCCATGAGTTTTTTCAGCTCCCCGCCGTCCCCTCTGTATTGTTTAATGAATTCTTCTTTTCGCTTATCAATGCCTCTGAGGTTTAAGGATATACTGGCAAGCTGTTCATCAAGCCTTGCAAACCATTGATCTTTGATAGGTTGGCTCAATTCCTCTAGATCAGCCTTAAGTGCTGCCGATTCATTAAGATACTGATCATGGGATTGTTTAAGCCCTCCTCTTTTTTCTACCAGCGCCCTTCCCTCGGCTTTACTGGCTTCGATTAAGGCGATGACTTCTTTTTTGTTTTCCTCCAATCTGGCCAGCACATCATTATTATACAGTAATTGATCTCTTTCTTTTTCAAGCGCATGGATTGCCCCGGCATGTAGTTGCCAGTTGATCCTGGCATAATCTTTCAAATAAAGAATATTGCTTAATAAATTGAATTGATCCTCATTTTTATTTTCCTCGTTTTCAATGGAGGACTTTATGGCACTCGCACTTACAAACGCCTGCTGAAGGTCTTCAACTGACTGCTCCATCAGTTTAATCTTTGCTTCGTTGCTCCAGCCCAAGACAAAATGACGCCTGTCCAGTATATTACTGCGGTCGTCCTTGGTATGGCGGATACGGCCGCTTTTGACAAGGCCTTCCCTGGTGAGGCCATAAGCAACACGGGGCAACCCGTCAACATCCGTGCAGATATAATCGCCAAAGTTTTTCTTAATATGCATTTCCAGCCAGTCGCAGAACAGGCTGTCTGGTTTAATATCAATCTTATAGAAAACGCTGTCAGTATCCAGCTCCTGATTTAGGGATTTTACATTACTCAGATCGGCTTCAAGATAAGTCAGTTTAATACCTCTTCCATCGACGGACCGAAGCTGGTTGTCATTCACGTACCGGCTCACACTTCTGTAAAATTTACCGGGCACCAATAAACTGATCGCTGTGCCGTGTAAGAGCCGCTCCACGGCTCCCTCCCACTGCTTTTCACTTTCCTGGACCTGCATTAACTCACCCGCAAAAGGTAAATCCCCCTGATCAATGTCCAGATCGGCACAAAGCCTTGTTCTGAATTGAACCAGCCAGGCAGGTATTTGTGTTCTTCGGGCTTTTAAGGATTTAAGTTCCGCCTGTTCCGCCTTAAGATCGTCGTCGAGTTTTCTCAGGGTAGAAACTGCTTTGTCCCGTTCCAGGCGCAGAGCCTCTTTTAATGCTATACAGTCAGCCTGTTTGCGCCCTGCCTGCTCAAGATTCTGGTAAAAATCAGCTTCATTTTCAATTTTTCTGAGGCCTGCACGGGTGATCAGTTTATCGTAATCTTCATATTCTTTGTGTGCGACGGCTTTGTCCTTTTCATGGGTTTTTATCTGCTGGCCGATTTGCTCAATGCGTTTTCCGCCATTGCCTGCAATTTCCAGGACAATGCCTTCTTTTCTGGTCTCCAGTTCCTGTTCCCTTTGGCTGTGCTGTAATTCTTTGGACGCTAGCTTTTCTAAATCCTTTTCAATGGTGTCCATGGCATTTGCAATCAATTGCAGCTTTTTGTCTGCAAACCAATAAGGGGCAACATGCAGCAGCGCTTCAATATCCTGGATCTGTTCGCTCACCTGCCCATAATTGACGGCCGCTTCTACCAGTGGCTTTAATATTGCATGCTGTTCCCTGGCATGCACCACCGCTTCATGTGATTTCTTCAGATCTTCAAAACGCTTTAGCAGGGATTTGATCTCTTCCTGGATGTCGGTTTTCTCCAGCATCTGTTCGCGGACAAAACTGGTCAGGCTGCTGACGGCCTTCATCGACACTGTCTGGTTAAACAGGTCGATGGCCTTTTCGCTATTCATACCGAAAAGTCGCCTGAAGTGCTCGCTATACTGGGTAAAATTATCGTTAAACAAGGTAACTGCGGGAATTTTCCTTAGGTTTCGTCTGAGTTCATTAACGTCGGTAAACCCGTTAAAATGCTGTGCGACAAAAAGTGGCGTACTGCTGCTGATAAATAATTTTTCTACTTTATTGTCTTTTCCAATCCAATAAATATGGGCAAGGCATACCGTTTCGTTATAGCCCTGATTTTTAAAATGGCCGATGATCACCGTATAGGTGTCATTATCTGGCCGGATAAAGACTTTTTTGGCAATTTTCGTCGATTCTTCCTTTTCTTTCTTAAACTCTCCTTTTATATAACTGGAGAGATCACGCTCCTTGCCTTCTGCGCCGGCCGCTTTGTTAAAAGTTATTTTTTTATAGGGAACCAATAAGCAGGTGAGCGCATCTACCAGGGTGGATTTACCAGACCCTATATCGCCTGTCAGAAGCGCATTTTGTCCTTCCAGGCCCAGGGACCAGATTTGTCTGTCAAAAGTCCCCCAGTTGAGTACTTCCATTGACCAGAGCCTAAATCCCGATAGAGGTTCTCCGATCGCAGTTCCGTTTGCGTTAAACAATTCCATCTGTCCCATATAAAAAATTTAATATCCTTATTTACTGTATGTCTATTATTATCTGACTCTCACAAATTTATCTTACGGGTCGTTCACTCATTTTTTTCCGCTGCATATTTTTTCAAGGCAGTTAAGGTGGATTCAATTACCTCTGCATTGATAAAACCTTTGATGATGCGATGGATTTCGTATTCATTACTTCCTATTTTGCGCAAAAAGCCCAGATCAATTACTTTTTTGATGGTGCTGATGATCTTATCTTGTTGTTTAGCCTCATCTTCAGCATCGGGCAGATACAGTCTGGCCCGGTTTATTATATCCGTTTCCGTAATAATAATCCTGACGCCGCCACCCTGGGCATCCTGTTCCAGCATATATTTTCTAAGGATCAGGCACAACAGGGAAATATGATAGCTTAATTGTCTTTTTTCAATTAATTTAGGAAGCTGTGCCTGTTCTTGTTCTTCTTCCCAGGCGTATTGTTTAAGAAAGCTGTAACCTTCTGGTTTGTCGATGTAGACTTCCAGGCTCAAATCCTTAAAATAGTTTTTTACATCCGCCTCATTTTGGATCAGGTTCTCCCAGACTTCTTTTTGATGGTTATAAACAATGCCTTTTAATAGTGAAATCAGGCTCAAAGAATAATTTGCTTCCATAATGCTTTCTATATAATCATTTCTTTTTTTAAGTCCTTCTATATTTTTTCTACTCCTTTTACGCTCATTTAATTTTCTTCGGGAAAGTAAAAGCGGCCAAACTACCGGTTGAATAAAATAACGGGGACCTTTAATTTGTACCGGCCTGCAGACCTGAGATTCTGCTCATCATCGCTTGTAATCTCTTCAACAGCCACTGTTGCCATTTCCCCCTCCTGAATTGGAGCAGTTTCCCCCCAGATCTTGTTTTTGGGCTCAAGGTCTATTAATTCTTCCTGATCCCTTAAGATAAGGTGCTTTTTATGGTTGGTGGCTATCTGCAGATAGCCCAGCACTTCAGCCACTCCTTTATTTAAGGGAAACATCGTTATGAGCTGCCCCAGGGATACCTGCGGTTTTGTTTTTAGGGCCTGCCTGATATTACTTCTTAGGACCTCCAGGTCTACATAAAATTGGTTAAACAGCAAATCCGTATCCGCTTTTGCCTGCCCCTGCTGTAGCTGACTGCCGGCAAAGGCGACTTTCAGGGGCGGGCTGAACAGTGGCCTTCCCATGATAAAGTCCGGTTTATAAAAGCCGTCAATCTCCATTAAATAGCTCTTTTCAGCTATTTCTTGCTTGTGGTCCAACAGGAGTGCTTCTATTTTTTCTATATTCAAGATTATGTTTCTGCTCTCTGTCAGGTTTTTTTGCTCGACAAACTTTCTGAGCTGCTCCACCAGTCCGTCGTTGCTCCTATTGACTTTGTCGCCCGCGTCGACGAGGTTAATTTTAATTTTGTCTATTATTTTATCCCGTTTTACTTCTCCGATCTCGGGCAAATCGTTGATTTTATATAGTAACGCTTCTAATTCCTCCTGCATCTGCTGGCTCATCAGAAACTCCCAAAAGCTTTTAAAACTTTTGCCTTGATCAGTATCCCATAAGTGATCCTGCTGTTCGAATACCTGATCCAACAATTTCCCTTTTGCCAGGTTACTTTTGACAATGGTTTGCCGCGTCTGCCTGTCAAGGATCCTGAAGTTCTCTTCTACCTGTCTGAAATCTGATAGTAGTCGCTGGGCTGTTTCTACGGCTAAATAATAATTTTCTTTAATTTGAGTGCTGGATGTTTTAATAAAATTACCTGCCTGGATCTGTTTAATCTCGGCTTCAATTTTCTGTTTTTCCGCTTCCAGTTCTTTTAATCTTTCCTGAGGGCCGGCAGTTCCGCTGACAATCTGCTTCAACAACTGGAAAAATTGAAGCAGGCGGCTGTGCGTGCCGATGAATTCCTGCTTATTGAGGTCTTCCAGCCATTTTAAGGCGCCTTCTGCTGAGGCGGATAGCTCGAACATGGGCTCATCGGCTGTTTCGTAATACCTGCGTAAATATCCTTGATCGGCCCATTTTATTAAGTATTCCTGTGGGGATTTTGGATAATCTGAGATCTGCTTTTGTTGTAATCCATATAAAAAATCTCCGAGCAGGCTTTGTAATTCGCTTTCCAGGTAGGCGATCCTTTCCTTTTCTTTAAATGCGAGATAAAAAAAACTGACCAGTAAGGGAAAATGTTCCGCTCTGAGCAACTGAAGGGTTTTATCGCTTTTATATAGAGATAAAGCTTTTTCGTAATTCATTTTATGCTGGAAAATTGCAAATTATAACCGGATAATTTTTATGGTCAGCAATTTGAATAGTAAGATCGCCCGTCCGTTCCATGCCTGTTCAACTTTCTCTCCGGTCTTAAATCAGGCAAAAATACAATTTTGTGATGGCAATCAAAACAAACAAATATAAATAGTTTTGATTTTTTTGTGTAATTATTTAGCAAAAAAGCAACTTCGACCCTGATTGCCCTGCCATTGACAGTACACTTATTATAACTATTCGTTTATAAGAGCCGTGATATCTTTGATAAATCCTTCCCCGGCAAAATTACCGGCACCTTCTTTTTTGAACCGGATCCGCCCTTTTTTATCCAGTACGACGGTTGTCGGTAAAGTGCCTTTAAAAAAATCGGGACGCCCGGACATTAACCTGTAAATGGGAAGGGCATAACCATTTTTATCTAAAAATGCCTGTACTTTCCCTTCACTGTAATCCTTGCTATTATCCTCATTGAGCATTAAAAAAACGACATCTTTGTTTCCTTTAAAATGTCGGGCCAGTTTTTCAATGGTAGGCAGCTCTGCCCGACAAGGCGGGCACCAGGTGGCCCATAGGTTTATAAAAACTACTTTTCCCTGTAACGTCCGTAGCTGAATATTTTGGCCCTGTTCATTTTGAAAGGTAAAATCTGGTGCACCTAAAAACGGTGCATCAGATTTTGGATTTTGTGTTGAAGGTATTATAGACTTCGGCCTAATGCGGGCGTTAAATAATCCCGTTTTCATTAGGTTTTGTAAAACCCAGGTTTTTACGCCTGGGCTGAACAGCATTACTAGGGTGATTAAAATGAGGCCGATATTCAGAAACTTTCTCCGCCTTTGTAAGGCAAAATTTCTATAAAGCCTCCCGGAAGTAGACTCTTTGTGCCCTTGCTGATCTTTTCTAATATGCAGCGGCCGGACTTTCTTTTGTTTTTTTATTTCCACTTTTTATTCATTTTATTTTTTTTTGCAGGAAAGGTCCCGGATTTTTTTAAGTTTTTACAAGCTTGCAAACTTTTTTTCCGGCTATTTATTAACCAATTCAGTAATTCCATTGATAACTTCCTGGGTGCTGTAGTCCATGCCGCCTTCTATTCTTGCAGCGATTGCCCCTTCTTTACCCAGTATAACAGTGGTTGGAATGGCCTGACCCAGGTACTGGGGGGCAATCGAACTGACTGCCTTATACACCGGCAGGTCATATCCTTTATTTGTCACATATTTTGTGGACCCTTCCACCTTGCCGTCGATATCCACCATCAAAAATACGATGGATTTATTTGCTTTAAAGTGAGCATGGAGTTGATCGATGGTGGGCATTTCCTGCCTGCATGGCGGACACCAGGTAGCCCAAAAGTTAATAAATACGACTTTCCCTTTCAGATCACTTATGCGAAGTTGTTTTCCGCTCGCGTCTTCCAGCGTCAGATCCGGTGCGTGGCCTATTGCATTATTTTTGTCTGGCGCTGCCACTTTAGTAGTATTCGCATCAATATCGGAACTTTTCTTTTCATGGGCCGGTCCTTCATGACAGGCCAGTAAAGTCAGGCTGATCAATAATCCGAAAATCAAAGTGCCTAATTTTTTCCAAGTTAGTGTTCCTAAAAAAGAGAGGGCCATATATGGCACTTCTACTTTACGGCTGTTGAAAGATGTACCGGTCTTTAACCGGTTGTAAGCCGTGCAATCCAATATGTCCAGGCCTATATTTTGTTTTTCTTTGAATGTTTTTTTTGCTTGTTGCATATGAAAATTATTTTATTTATTATTGGTTTTAAAATTGCGGTTTGATTTGCCACAGTAATAATAGAAGCTATGCCCTGGGTAATGGAGCCGGTTATACCCATTTACAATTGTCTGTCACCATCCGGGACTTTGGTCAGATGATGACTTTATAAGCATTTCTCTTTTATAATATACAAAACGTAATAACTCCGCTTGTACTTCTCTGACAGAATTAGCTGAAATAAGGGGAGTTTTCTTTGAAGATTCTTCGATTTTGAGGCTTCCGGGCTGTTCGGTTTTCCGTTTACTACGCCGTAATTGTAAATGACAGCAGCGAAAAATCCTATCCGGTATTCTGAACATCAGCACGTCGGATGAATGGGTTATTCAAACCAGCGCAAGATGGATTTATAAAAGGCATTAAATAATACGACTGCCTTTGCTGTGCTGAGGAGCGCTCAAAAAATCGGAGAAATTAACTGGTTTCGGTATTATATGAGCAGGCGTCTATGGCGAAGGAATAATGGAAGTGTCGTCAGTTCACGGAATTTTCCGTTATCATGCAGATGGGAAATTTTAATTGGGGCAATACGGCCGCCAATTAAGAGCAGAAATGCACTGGATAAAAACAGGGTTATGCCCTTCAGCGACAAGGGCTCAAACCCTTGGCCCATCTGTGCGCCAGCCGTCAAAAACGCGGAAGGAGCATGGAGCTGGCATAAATTGTAGGTGGTTGTAACAGAGGGTTGTCCCGGATGGCCTTTATGGGCCGCTTCTGCAGGATTACCGTGACTTAACTGAGCGTTGCTTTGTTCGGCCCCTATCAGGTAACGCTTCAGCTGAGATTTTATGATGCAGGAAGAGAGCAGCAGGCATAAAACGGCGATAAAGCCCATAAGGAGCCTGAGCAAAGGCGTCTGCTGACTGAAGCTTTGGGGCTTTTTTCCCGGCCGGGCAGTATTTATGGGACTTTTATAAACCATTGAACGCAATTATACGGCATTTATGGATCAGGGACAAAAATGTACGCTGAAATTAACGACTATGTAATATTTGTTTGCATCTGGCATGGTTTGTCCTGATCAAAATATTAAGTCCATTTTAGGATAAACGTTTGCATAAAACCTTTTTTTTCCGATATTTACCTTTTTAAGCGCTTTCTCAAACAGCACCAAAAACAAAATTATTCATCGATTTAAATTTTCAAACGCAGTATTATGCAAAAAAACGACCTGTCGGCAGTAAAATTATTTCAGTTTTTAAAACTCACAAGTGTGGTTATGATGCTCTGTTGGACAAGTATTTGCCTTGGGCAGTCTTTTAAACCGGACCAGTTCTATCGCCTGGTGGGCCGTGACGGACGTGTGGCCACTATAGCGGCAAATGCCCAGAATAATGACCCCATTATGCTCAGTAAGGAGAAAAAAGGTGATTTGCAGCAGTTATGGCTGATCCATAAAGTGGGCGCAGGACGTTATTGCTTTAGCAACCCTTTCACTCGCCTGGGGATTGACAATGGTAATCAGTCCCCGGCTCAGGGAAACCCTTTGCTTCTGTGGTCACAAAGCAAAGGTAATGAGAACCAGCAGTGGGAAATCAAACCTGTTGAGGGCAAGGCGGCCGGCGGTGATTTTTTTATCATTGCAGGCCATGGTGAAAACCGCTTGGTTTTTACGGCAGGCCCAAATGATAATAAGTTGTCCCAAAGGCCTGTAAAGCAAGGACAGGGAGGCGCTGATCAACAGTGGCGCATTGTGGCGGTCAAAGAAAAAATTGATCTTCCACCTACGGTCGGCAAGGAGAACTGGGAAAATGAAAAGATTATTGGCATTAATAAATTACCGGCCCATAGCCTTTATATACCGTTTCGTTCTGAAGAGGCGCTTAAAAATGATCCTACCTATACCCTTCCCTGGCAACAGACCAAATCTGACCTCTGGCGGTCTTTGGATGGTAACTGGAAATTCAACTGGGTAAAACAACCCTCTGAGCGTCCGGTTGATTTTTATAAGGATAATTATGATGTATCGGGCTGGAAAGAAATTCCTGTCCCCTCTAACTGGGAAATGGAAGGCTACGGCACCCCCATTTATACCAATATTACCTATCCTTTTAAAAATGACCCGCCTTTTATAAAACCGGTCAAAGGCTGGACCACTGAAAAAGAACCTAACCCGGTGGGGTCCTATAAGAGAACTTTTGATATCCCTGAAAGCTGGGATGGCAATAATATATTCTTACACTTTGACGGTGTTTATAGCGCCATGTATGTCTGGGTCAACGGAAAAGAGGTGGGCTACAGCCAGGGTGCCAATAACGGTGCTGAGTTCGATATCACCCGATATGTGAAACGGGGTAAAAACAATATCGCAGTCCAGGTGTACCGCTGGAGTGACGGCAGCTATATTGAAGACCAGGATATGTTCCGGCTCAGCGGCATTCACCGCCGGGTTTATCTGTTTGCCACACCAAAATTACATATCAGGGACTTCTTTATTAAAACAAGTTTCCCGGAAAATGATTATAACCGGTCGGAACTTACGGTCCTGACTTATTTAAAAAATAGCGGGGCGAGGTTAAAAAAAGCAGCCAGTTTAGCTGTAACCATACTGGACCCGGATGGCAAAAAGGTACATGATTTTAATACGACCGTGGATATGGAGCGTAAGGACAATCAGGGGATGGTAACGCTTAAGGCCGCAATTGAACAGCCTTTGCTTTGGTCCTCTGAAACACCCAGGCTGTATACAGCCATCTTTTCCCTGAAAGATGACAAGGGCGCGGTCAAGGAGGTACTTAGCACCAAATTTGGCTTTAGAGATGTGGTCATTAAAGATAAAAGGGTTTTTATCAATGGACAGCAGGTCTTTTTCAAAGGGGTCAACCGTCATGATATTGATCCGAGATATGGAAAAGCTGTACCTGTTGAGCTGATGCAGAAGGATATTTTAATGATGAAACGCCATAACATCAATACCATCAGGACCAGTCATTATCCGAATGATCCCAGAATGTATACCATGTTTGATTATTACGGTTTATACGTTATCGCGGAAGCGGACCTTGAGTGCCATGGTAATCAGTCTATCAGTGATGATCCGGATTGGATTCCGGCCTATGTGGATCGTAATGTGCGTAATGTACAGGAGCACAAAAACCACCCTTCCGTCTTTATGTGGTCAATGGGCAATGAGAGCGGTGCCGGCCAGAATTTCAAGGCGGTATATAAAGCCATTAAAGATATAGACTCCGGCCGGCCGGTGCATTATGAAGGATATAATCAAATCGCGGATGTGGATTCAAGAATGTATCCTTCTTTAAAAGATATGCAAAAGGTGGATGAAGCGCAAACGGACAAGCCTTTTATTTTATGCGAATATGATCACTCCATGGGCAATGCCATGGGCAATATGAAGGAATACTGGGATTATATTGAGCATTCCAAACGTATGATCGGTGGCTGTATCTGGGATTGGGTGGACCAGGGGCTGGTTAAACAGGGCGAACCTTTGGACCATTACTATGCCGGAGGTGATTTCGGCGATAAACCCAATGACCGCTTTTTCTGCATCAATGGCCTGACCACACCGGACCGTAGGGAGACGGCCAAATTAATGGAGGCAAAAAAGGTTTACCAATATATTAAATTCAGTTATGATGGAGCCTTTACCATTACGAATAAATATGACTTTTTGAATTTGAACCAGTTTGATTTTAAATGGATTTTACTAAAAGATGGCCTTCCTGTGGATTCTGCTAATATTGCTGTCCCTTCTGTGGCACCGGGCGGTAGCTTTAATTTCCAGCCAACTCTTCCCGAAATAGATGCCAATGGGCATGAATGGCTGTTAAATATCAAAGCCACATTAAAATCTTCCTGCAGGTGGGCGGACGCTGGCTATCAGGTAGCGGCCGAGCAAATTCCTATTTCCATGAGCGTAAGAACCCATGATATTTATGATAAGTCGGCATTTTCCACCCCTGCTAATCTATTGGAACATAAAGACAGCGTGGTGATTAACGGGGATGGGTTCTCCATCACCTTCAACAAATTAAGCGGCCTGTTGACTTCCTTGAAATACAAGAACCAGGAGCAAATATTTAACCAGGAGGGTCCGGCATTTAATTGGTACCGCAGCATCGACAATGATGTTCGAAAATTCAGTCCCACAACCTTGCGTGTTAAGCACTTTTCTGTCAAAACCAATGCGATCGACCGGACAATAGCGGTAAAAACCGAGATGGAAGCAGAAATTGAACAGCAAAATGCTACCTACCCTTACGAGGTAATTTACACGGTCTATCCGAACGGCAAAATCAAAATCGCCAGCACATTTCATACGGGAAATGGTTACCTGCCGCCCAGATTTGGGCTTAGAATGAGCCTGGCTCCACAGTTTGAACAGGTACGCTGGTATGGCCGCGGCCCTTTTGAAAACTATCCCGATCGTAAGTCAGGCGCATTTTTAGGCGTTTATCACCAAACGGTGACCGGCATGGGCAAAGAGCATTATGTACATGCCCAGAGTATGGGTGAAAGAGAAGATACAAGGTGGGTATCTTTAACGAGTGCACGTAACACCGGCCTTAAAGTCGTTTCACTGGATCACTTAAGCTTTAGTGCACTTCATTTTACGGATCATGCCGCCTGGCAGGCCAGCCATGATTTTGCCCTTGACGGTGTAAGCCGGCCCCAGGTATATTTAACCCTTGATTGCCTGCAGCGAGGTCTGGGAAATGCGAGCTGCGGTCCTCAGCCGCTGGAACAGTATGAAATGCCAGCAAATGCCACTTTACATTATAGCTTCCTGATCACGCCCGTTAACTGACTAAATAAATAGAAATAAAGTATTGCGGTAGTTTTATATTTTCAAAGCCTGAGTCCGGTAAGATTTCCAAAAAAGAAATTTACCGGACTTTTTTCATGGATAATTCCGCCTGATCCTTTTCACGCCCTGGCAGTTCACTACTGCTGATTTGGGACTTTTACCATCAGGTCTTGGTCAATACTCAGTGAGGCTCCTGGGACCCGGATTTTATCAGGTCTTTTCTTTGGCAAGGGGCAGACAGGTTAAGACCCACAGGTGCTGGCAAAATGACACCAGCCTGCAAAAAGAAGATCCGGCAGCAGCCGGTTTAATTCAACGATTCGGATTTATCATAAATACACTTGTGGGCGGATATTTTGAAAGGATGGCTTATGCACAATCTTACCTTTTAAACTTAAAATAATCCGCTAATGGATGGGGTTTTCCTTCGAGCATTTTGGAAACCATATCCATACCCGTTACCGAAAAGGTTATTCCGTTGCCTCCAAATCCCAGGACAAAATAGGCGGAAGAAAAATCCGGATGCGCTCCAATATAGGGCAGTCCGTCCTTTGTTTCTCCAAAAGTCCCGGCCCAGACAAAATCGGTTCTGAATCCGGGATCTGGAAAGATATCTTGGAGCTGTTTTTCTAAATCCTGCTGCTTTTTAAGCAGCAATTTGTCGCGTTTTTCAGTATTGATAAATTTTTCGTCTCCACCGCCTATCAATATCCGGTTGTCATCGGTGGTGCGCATATAAATATAAGGCTTGGCCGTATTCCAGACGAGGGTACTATTCAGGTAAGAAAGGTCTTGATCATTTCTTTCGCTTACGATTGCGAAAGTGGATAATAAGTTGACAAATTTATCCTTAATCATATTTACGCTTTCATAACCGTTACAATAAATTATTTTTTTAGCCTTTATTATATTTCCATATTCAGTCCGGGCCTCAATATTCCCCTTTTGATAATTAACCTTTTCAATATTTGTTTTATCGTAAATCTCAAGGCCCCTTTTCTGATTATAGGCCAATAGATCATGGGTAAAACGAAAGGCATCCATGCTTGCTCCCTGGCTGGATAAAATGCCGCCATAGGTATTATTAAAATGGTACTTTTGCCGGATTTCTGGCGCCTCGAGCCACTGAACGGAAAATCCATATTTTTTCCTTGCGTTAAACTCTTTTTTTAACCATGAAACATCCTTTCTTCTGGCCGCAAAATAAAGGGAATCCTTCCTTTTGTATCCACTGTCTGATTTTATTTGCCGGACAAGCGCCTCCAGTTTATCAATGGCCTCATGGCAGGCCCAATAACTTTTAACTGCACCGTTTTCCCCGATCTCACTGATTAATTTATATAAAGGCATATCAATTTCATATTGGAGCATGGAGGTAGTGGCTGATGTGCTTCCATTGGCGATTTCTCTTTTATCTACTAAAATGGTCTTGTAACCATCTTCTATACATTGATGGGCAATCAGGCTTCCGGTAATGCCCCCTCCAACAATCAGCATATCCGCCTTGATCTGCGTTCTAAGGGAAGGGTAAGAATTTAATAGGCCGTTTTTGACCAACCAAAAGGGTTCGCTGGATTTTAAATTCATAATATGATTTTAGTAGAAAATCGTTTCTAATAGATGGTTTCTTTTTTTAGTTTCCTGATAAATGATTAAATCAAATTTGAGGCCACTTATTATTGAAGCAAAAGATGTATAACACAGCCCAACCGACTGTCACTTAGTAATCTTTACACTATCCATGAGTTTTTCAACCCTAAAATAAAATAGATCTGTCCGGCCTAATTGTAAA
>Ga0164242_10003972_pt1 | contig 16710 bp, 12 predicted proteins | sample OricomgcompostMG_FD_108783 | JGI IMG/M metagenome (GOLD analysis project Ga0164242, IMG submission 108783) | Miracle-Growth compost microbial communities from Emeryville, California, USA - Original compost - Miracle growth compost (MG) ...
GCGCGAGGGCATCCACACCGTGGGTGAGCTCATCAGCCGCTCGGAGCAGGACCTGCTCGACATCCGCAACTTCGGTGCCAAGTCGATCGACGAGGTCAAGGCGAAGCTGCACGAGATGGGTCTCTCGCTCAAGGACAGCGCTCCCGGCTTCGACCCGTCGGCGGCGCTGGCTGCCTACGGCGACGATGACGACGACGCGTTCGTCGAGGACGAGCAGTACTGATCGAAACCGACCCGCAGTCCCGCGGGTCGTCTAGCCCGGTACCTAGTACGGCCGGACAGAAAGGAAAGGCACCATGCCTACCCCCAAGAAGGGCGCCCGTCTCGGCGGCAGCCCGGCCCACCAGAAGCTGATCCTCTCGAACCTGGCCACCCAGCTGTTCGAGCACGGCCGGATCACCACCACCGAGGCCAAGGCGCGCACGCTGCGCCCGCTCGCGGAGAAGCTGATCACCAAGGCCAAGAAGGGTGACCTGCACAACCGCCGCGAGGTCCTCAAGACCGTCCGCGACAAGTCGGTCGTGCACGTTCTCTTCACCGAGATCGCCGAGACGTTCAAGGAGCGTCCGGGCGGTTACACCCGCATCACCAAGATCGGCCCCCGCAAGGGTGACAACGCGCCGATGGCAGTGATCGAGCTCGTCACCGAGGCCTACAACCCGAAGCCGTCGGCTGCCAAGAACGAGGCCCCGGCCAAGGTCGAGGCTCCCGCCGTCGAGGAGGCGCCCGCCGAGGTCGTCGCCGAGAACGAGGCTGGCGAGCCCGAGGTCGTCGCCACCGAGGCCGACGTTCCGGCCGAGGAGACCACGGAAGGCTGACCTGGTCGACTTCGGTCGACACAGGGTCCACACAGCAGCAAGCGAACGCCCTCCCTGCTCAATGAGCAGGGAGGGCGTTCGCTTTGTCTGGGTCAGCCTCGAACCAGCGTCACCGGGATGCCGGTGTCACTGTCGGCCCCGTGTCACGCGGAGGGCGCGGCGCTCGGGGTCGGCGTCGGGGCGGTGGTGCCGGTGCCGGTCGGCGGAGCCGGCGGCTGGAAGGCGTCCTTGAACGCCTGGGCCAGCTCCTGCGGCGTGGTCGCGGCCTGGACGGCGGTGATCAGCGACTCGAGCTTGGTCTGCTGCTGCTGGAGGAACGGCAGCGCCTTGGCGGCCCAACCGTCGGGGTTCTGCGCGGCAGCGGCGGAGACCTTGGTGATCAGGTCGCTGAGGCGGGCGTCAGCGTCCTGGAGACGGGCCACGATCTTCGCCTGCTTCTGCGCGAAGGTCAGGTGGTGGTGGTGATGACCGGCCCAGTGGTGGCGGTACCAGTGGTGGTTGAAGTTCTGGCCCACGTTGAACGTGCCGGCGTCGTCGCCGCGGTGGTTGAACTTCGAGAACTGGTGGCGCGCGCCACCGAAGCTGTAGGGGCCGCTCTGGCGGTGACCGGCGTGGTGGCTACCGAAGCTGTCGTGGTCGCCGAAGCCCTGGGCGTTGGCGGCAACAGCGGAGGAACCGATGATCGCCGTGGCGCCGAGGGTGGCGCCGAGAACGCGAACGGTCTTGTTCATGTCTTTGTCTCCCGAGATGTGAGATCTCTGCAGGCTTGGCCTGCCCTGACACTGGGACCTGTCGCAACCTGGGCCGAGCGTTACAGCCCGATCTCGTCTTTCTTGCCGTGCTCGTGGAGGCGCGCCAGGAGATCGGCGGCGTCGATGCTCTGCGGCGGCAGGCTCTCGTGGACCAGCCGGTGCACGGTGTGCTGTACGAGCTCGTTCGCCGGTGTCGCGACCCCGTGCAGCCGGCCCAGGAGGACGATCTCACCGGAGAGGAAGTCCACCTCGACGCTTGAGCCACGCGTCATCGACTGCACGGTCGAGCCGCCCGGGCGGACGATGTCGGTGCGCAGAGTGATGTGAGCGGCCCGGTTGGCGGCATCCTCCTCGTCGGAGACGGCGACGATGCCTGCCGCGTCGTACACCGCCAACGCCTCGGCCCAGGCGCGGGCCACGAGCTCGTCCTGGGCGGGGCCTGCAGCGGTGGCGGCCTCGACGCCGTTGCCGAGGTTGATGAGCAGCTTGCGGTACTTCCAGGCCATCACGTCGTCGCGGACGGTGCCGCCGAAGCCGGCGGCGCGGAAGTCGGTCACCAGCGTCTCGGTGACGTCATCGCTGCCGGCGGGGTAGCGGCCGCAGTCGAGAACGCCGGGGGAGGGAGCGCTGTCCTGGACCACGACGCCCGGCTCGAGGTGCGTGGCCGGCAGTACGACGGGCACGGCGTACGTGCGAGCGAAGCGTCGCAGGATCTCGCGCTCGTTGGCCACGCCGTTCTGGCATGAGACGACGATGGTGTCGGCAGGTGCGACCTCGGCGAGCGTCTCGAGAGCGCCGGCGGTCTGCTGGCTCTTCACGCAGAGCAGGACGGCTGTCTCGTCGGTCCAGGTGATCTCGGCCGGCGAGCCGACCGCCGGGATCGCCAGGGTGAGGGCGCCGTCGGCGGTGTCGAGCCGCAGCCCGTCGCGCTGCAGCGCCTCGAGGTGCTTGCCGCGGGCGATGAGGGTGACGTCGCGCCCTGCGCGGTGGAGATGGGCACCGATCACGCTGCCGATGGCTCCGGCGCCATAGATGACGTAATGCATGGAGTTACGGTAGTTCGTGCGTCTCGAGGCCGGGATGGGAGGATGCCTCTGTGCGCATCCGGATCGACCTGTCGTACGACGGCAGCGACTTCCACGGCTGGGCGGTCCAGCCGGACCTGCGGACGGTGCAGGGAGAAGTCCACCGAGCACTGGCGATGGCGCTGCGGCTGCCCCAGGTCTGGGTGACGTGTGCGGGGCGCACTGACACCGGGGTGCACGCCCGCGGTCAGGTGATCCACGTGGACGTCGACGAGGCGGTGCTGCTCGCCAGCGCCGGCAGGGCACAGCTCCCGCCGGCGGAGGCACTGGTCCGCAAGCTCAACGGCATCCTGGACGCCGATGTGCGTGTCCATGAGGCGCGAGTGGTCCCGGAGGCGTTCGACGCCCGGTTCTCCGCGCTCTGGCGGCGTTATGCCTACCGGGTGGCCGACAGCCCGGCGGCGTACGACCCCCTCACCCGCAACCATGTGCTGCACTGGCCTCGCCCGCTCGACCTGGGCGCGATGAACCTCGCGGCCGCCGATCTGCTCGGCCTCAACGACTACACCAGCTTCTGCAAGGCACGGGAAGGCGCCACCAGCATCCGCCGGATCGAACGGCTGACCTGGGAGCGTGACGAGCATGGGGTCGCCACGATGACCGTCCTGGCCGATGCGTTCTGCCACTCCATGGTGCGCGCGCTGGTCGGTTGCCTGCTCGCGATCGGGGAGGGCCGCAAGGACGTGTCGTGGGCGGGAGAGATGCTGGCTCGGGCGACCCGGTCCTCCGACATCCACATCGCCTCAGCGCGCGGGCTGACGCTGGAAGAGGTCGGCTATCCCAGCGACGACGAGCTGGCCGACCGGCTGCTGGTGACCCGGGCGCGGCGACAGGAGAGCGAGCTCGGATGACTGAGCCCACCGACGAGCACTACTTCTCGGCGGACCCGTCCGTCGCCTTCGAGCGGATCCCCGTCGAGGCCGAGGTCTGGGACACCCGCCTGCACCTGACCAGCGGATCCGGCGTGTTCGCCAAGGGCCGCCTCGACATCGGTACGTCGATCCTCTTCCGCGAGACCGAGCCGCCGACAGGGGGTCGGATCCTGGACATCGGATGCGGCTACGGCGTGATCGGCCTCGCGATCGCCCACGTGGTGCCGGAAGCGATGGTGACCGGTGTCGACGTCAACGAGCGCGCCATCCTGCTGGCGAACGAGAACGCCGCCACGCTCGACCTCGGCGAGCGCTACCGCGCGGTGACGCCGGACGGGGTCGGCGCGGCCGAGACGTTCGACGAGATCTGGTCGAATCCGCCGATCAGGATCGGCAAGGAGGCACTGCACGAGCTGCTGCTCACCTGGCTGCCGCGCCTGACGCCCGGTGGCCGGGCCGTGATGGTGGTGGGTAAGAACCTCGGTGCCGACAGCCTGCAGCGGTGGCTGGGGGAGCAGGGCTACCCGACCACGCGGATCGGCAGCGCCAAGGGCTTCCGGGTGCTGGAGACGCGGCGACCTGGCCCGGCGTAGGCGCTACGCTCCAGCTCCCTCACGGCGGCACGCCGCGGAATGGTGAGGAGCGTCAGGTGCGTCAGACGCCCTGAAGCGCGTTGAGCCGCACCGGGAGCCGGTCCAGGCCGTAGACGATCGAGAGGTTGCGGAAGCCGAGCTCCCCCGGGTCGTCGGTGGCCATGGCCAGGTCGGGGAAGCGGCGGGCGAGGGCGGTGAGCGCGGTGCGCAGCTCCATCCGGGCCAGCTCGGCGCCGACGCAGCGGTGCATGCCATGGCCGAAGGCGAAGTGCATCGTGTCGGTGTTGCGCAGGTCGAACTGCTCGGGGGCCGGCATCACCTCGGGGTCGCGGTTGGCGCCGGCGAGCGACACGATCACGACCGAGCCCCTGGTGACCTTCTGCCCGAACAGGTCGTGGTCGGCGCGCGCGAACCGCGGGAAGGCGACCTGCACCGGGCACAGGTAGCGGAGCAGCTCGTCGACGATCGCGTCGACCTGCTCTCGGCTGCCGGTGCGCAGCAGCGCATATATCTCCGGGCGCTGCAGCAGCACGTAGGTGCCCATCGAGAGCATCGCCGCGGAGGTCTCGTAGCCGCCGAGGAACGCGCCGTCGGCAAGGCCGCCCAGCTCGAGGTCGCTGAACTCCTCGCCCTTCGTGCGGATGATCTCGCCGATCAGGCCATCGCCGGGCTGTTCCCGCTGGCGGCGGACGGCCTCGATGAGGAACGTGCGCGTCTCCGCGGCGGCCCCGAAGGCACCGACGCCACCCTCGCTGACGTCGAAGCGGGCGGCGCCCAGCGCGTGAAACTCCTCGCGCACGTCGGTCGGCAGGCCGAGCAGCTCGCAGATGACCTGGAAGGGGACCTCGAAGCAGAAGGCGTCCGCCAGGTCGACGACCGGGCCGCTGGCCTCCACCTTGTCGAGCGTCTCGCTGACGATCCGCTCGATCGGCTCCTGCAGGCGCTGCAGCCGTCGCATGGTGAACTCGGGTGTCAGCAGTCCGCGCAGACGGGTGTGATCGGGCGCGTCGGTCATGCCGAGGCCGCCGATCTGCTCGGCGTCGCTGCGTGGCTTGCTGCCCAGGAGGTGGCGCATGTCGTTGCTGTAGGAACGCGAGTCCGCGAGCACCTGCTTGGCGGCCTGGTGGCCGGTCACCAGGAAGATGTCCAGGCCCAGCACGTTGCCCAGCAGGGTGACCGGGGACTCGGCACGCGCCGCCGCGAGCGCCGGCACCGGGTCGACGCCGTCACGGCGCAGCGGGTAGGTCAGATGCTCGGGCACCTTGCGCAGCGTGGTGATGTCAGGGAGCGGCGAGGACTTGCCCCGCATCGCCCAGCGCAGCGCGAGCTTGCGCAACCGTTCCTTCACCATCAACAGGCCCATAGGGATAGTCTCCCGCGCCCGACCTGGAAACGACCATGCGGGTTGCCCCGTGTCGCACCCTGAGGTCGACCCGGACAGGTTCGCGGACAGGTTGTCGACAGGAATCCGCGCCGGATCCTGCTGGATCTAGCCGGCCGGGTGGTCAGGATGTCGGCGATCAGGGGTGCAGCAGCGCCCGGAACAGCTGGCAGGTCTGCTCCACCGCGGCCTGCGCGCTCCTGGAGTGGCGACCCATGTCGACGAACCCGTGGATGAGTCCGTCGTACTGCCGCAGCGCGACCGGTACGCCGGCGGCCTGCAGTGCGTCGGCGTAGGCCTTGCCCTCGTCGCGCAGCGGGTCCAGCTCGGCCACGACCACGACCGCCGGTGCCACGCCCATCAGGTCACCGTGCAACGGCGAGAGCATCGGGTCGGTCAGGTCGGTGTCGGGGGCGACGTACTGCTCCATGAACCAGGTCATCGTCCGCAGGTCCAGGAAGTAGCCCTCGCCGTTGTCCGTCCGCGAGGCGTACTCGCCCGGGACGTCGGTCGCGGGATAGATCAGCAGTTGGGCCGTGACCCGGTCGCGCAGCTGTTGGGCCACGACGGCGGAGAGGTTGCCGCCGGCCGAGTCACCGGCGACGCCGAACACGTCGTTGCCACCGAGGTCCTCGAGGTGGTCCGCGATCCAGGCCGAGGCCGCGAGTGCGTCTTGAGCGGCAGCGGGGAAGCGGTGCTCGGGAGCGAGTCGGTAGTCGACCGAGACCACCACCGCATCGCTCAGCTGGGCGATCGTGCGGCAGGTGAGATCGTGGGTGTCGAGGTCGCCGATCACCCAGCCGCCGCCGTGGAAGAACGCCACCGTAGGCAACGGAGCATCGGCGCGGGGCCGGTAGATCCGCACCGGGATCTCACCCACCGGCCCGGTGATGCTGCTCTCCTCGACCTTCGCCATCTCGGGTAGCAGAGAAGGATCGCGCAGGTCGACGCAGAGCGTCCGGAAGCCGGCGCGGGCGTCAGCGGGCGTCTGCTCCCACATCGGTGGGGCGTCCGTGGCGGCCAGGAAGTCGAGAAGAACGGCGAGCTCGGGATCCAGGGGCATGTCCGCGACGCTACTCACCGGTCATGACGTGTGTCGAGAGGCTGTGCGGCTCAGTCGTCCAAGTCGTCCAGCGCGCTCTCGATCGTGCGGTGGAAGGTCGGGTAGGTGTAGATCATCGTGCGCAGGGTGCTCACCGGGACGCGCGCATGTACGGCGAGGGTGAGCACGGCCAGGATCTCGCCACCGGCCGGTCCGACGACGGTCGCGCCGACGAGGACGCCGTCCGACTCGACCACCTTCACGAACCCGACGGCGCCGGGACCGTGCGTGAAGCCGCGCGAGGAGGCGCCGAGGTCCGCATGCCCGACCCGGACGGTGTGCCCCTGTTCGCGGGCCTTCTCCTCGGTCAGGCCGACACCGCCGACCTCGGGATCGGTGAAGGTCGTGTGCGGGACCGCGTGGTAGCTCGCGGGTGGGCCGTCCATGCCCTCGAGGTCACGCAGAGCGATGTCGGACTGGTACATCGAGACGTGCGTGAACGCGCCGTGCCCGACGACGTCACCGACGATCCATAGCCCCGCGTCGTCACCGCCAGCCCGCATCCGCTCGTCGACCTCGACGTGCTTCGGCTCGAGCGCCACGCTCTCCAGACCCAGGCCGTCGAGGTTCGGGATGCGCCCGGCCGCGACCAGCAGGCGGTCCGCGGAGGCCTGCTGGCCGTCGGCGAGGGTCAGCGTGAAGCGGCCCTCGGCGTACTCGACCTCGGTGGGGTCCGCGTCGGTCAGGACGCGGACGCCCTCCTCGACGAAGACCTTCTCGAGCAGGGCGCCGGCCTCGGGCTCGTCGGCGGGGAGCAGCCGCGGGCCGTGCTGGACCAGGGTGACCCGACTGCCGAACCGGGCGAAGACCTGGGTGAGCTCGCAGCCGATCGGGCCGCCGCCGATCACGATCAGCTCCCCGGGGACCTCGGTGGCCTGGAGTGCTTCGCGGTTGGTCCAGTAGGGCGTTCCGGCCAATCCGGCGATGGGGGGAGCGGCCGGTCGGGTGCCGGGGTTGAGGACGACGCCGATACGCGCCTCGATGCCGATCTCCGCCGAACCGTCGCTCGGCGTCACCACGACCCGGCGCGAGCCGTCGAGCCGGCCGGTGCCGCGGAGCACGGTGGCACCGGACTCCTTCAGCCGATCCACCGCCGCACTGTCGTCCCAATCGGCGGTGGCCTCCTCGGCGATCCGCTTGGCCACCGGCGCCCAGGAGGGCGTGACCGTGACGTCTCCAGCGAGCTGTCCGGCCCGATGCGCCTCGGCGAGCGCGTCCGCGGCACGGAGCATCATCTTGGATGGGATGCAGCCGTAGTAGGGACACTCGCCGCCGACGAGATGCTTCTCGACCGCCACGACCTTCAGTCCGGCGCGGGCCGCCTTGTTGGCCAGGGACTCGCCCCCGGGACCGGTGCCGATCACCACGACGTCTGCGTCCATGGCGCGACGGTACCCAGGAAGAGCGCCGGCGGACAGGGTGTGGTGGTCGCGCCGACGGGCATAGCTACGGCTGTGTTGCCCAGCACACGCTCGTCCGGGCACGTCGAAGACCTGGTGACGAGCGCTATGCCCGTCGAAGCGAAACGCCCAGCGGCCCCGCAGTCCAAGGAGTTACTGCGGGGCCGCTGGATTCGCGGGCGCTCAGGAGCTGGAGCTCGAGGCGTCCGAGTCGAGGGTGATCTGGGCGCTCTTGGTCTTGCCGCTGTGCGTCCAGGTGACAGTGACCTTGTCGCCCGGGCGGTAGGCACGGACCGTGGCGACGAGGGAGTCGGAGCCCTCGATCAGGCGGTCGTCGACCTTCGTGATGATGTCCCCGGTCTGGATGCCGGCCTTCTGCGCGGCCGAACCCTTGGTGACGCCCTTGACCAGTGCGCCCATCGTGGTGAAGACATCCGATTCGTCGCCCTGACCGCCGGAGCCGTCGCCCTGACCGCCGGAGCCATCGCCCTGGCCGGAGCCGTCGCCGAACCCGGGGAAGCCGGGGATGAGGCCCTCACCGCCGCCGAGACCGCCCTGGCCCTGCGATCCGTCACCCTGGCCTTCACCCTGGGAGCCGTCGCCCTGGGAGCCGTCGCCCTGGGAGCCGTCGCCCTGGGAACCGCTCGAGCCGGAAGCCGGTACGTCGGAGACGGTGATCCCGAGCCGCGCGTGCGTCGGGGTCTGGCCCTTGATCATCTGCTCGATGATCGGCATCACCTCGTCGACCGGGATGGCGAAGCCGAGCCCGATCGAGCCGGCCTCCTCGTCGGAGGAGGACGACGTCGAGCGGATCGAGGCGTTGATGCCGACGACGTTGCCGTTGAGGTCGACGAGCGCGCCGCCGGAGTTGCCGGGATTGATCGCGGCATCGGTCTGGATGGCGGGGTAGACGGTCGCGTTGCCGCTGCTGTCGGTGCCGACGTTGACCGGGCGGTTGAGGGCGCTGACGATGCCGGAGGTGACCGTCGAGTCGAGGCCGAACGGCGAGCCGATCGCGATCACGCTCTGGCCCACCGCGAGCTGACCGGACTTGCCGATCGTGGCCGGGGTCAGGTTCGAGACGCCGGAGGCCTTGATCACCGCGGTGTCGGTGAGCGGGTCGGTGCCGACGATGGTGGCGTCGGCCTGCGAGCCGTCGTTGAAGTCCACCTTGATGGTGCCGCTCTTGCCGGCGATCGCCACCACGTGGTTGTTGGTCATGATCAGGCCGTTGGCGCTGAGGATGATGCCGGAGCCCGAGCCGGCCTCGGTGGAGCCGGATACCTCGATCTTGACCACCGAGGGCAGCACCTTCTTGGCAACGGCCTCGACGCTGCCCTGCGTCGCCTCGGGCGCCTTCTCGTTGACGATGTTGGAGGTGCTGCCGGCTGAGCTGAAGACGCTGCCGCTGCCGTCATCGTTGTGGTGGTAGAGCGCGGCGCCGCCGTAGCCCGCGCCGCCGCCGATGATCACGGCCGCAGCCACGACACCGGCCGCCAGGCCCAGGCCCTTGCGGCGGGTGCGGGGCGCGGGGCCGGCCTGCTCGGCGACAGCGGTCGTGCCGAAGCCCCCGAAGTGGTCGAACAGGTGCTGGGTCGGCGGAGGCGGCGGCGGACCGGTCGGGCCCGGGTGCTGAGCACCGAAGAGCGGCTGCGTGGGCTCGTTCGGTGACTGGCTCGGCTGCTCGTCGGCCGGCCCGTTCGACTGGTTCGGCTGCTCGTCGTTCATGTCGTCAACTCTGCCTGTGATCTCTGATGGTTCCCTGAAAGGGTGCTGCGCGGATCCGAAGACTCAAGCCGTGGAGGGCAGGTCCGTCAATTCGATGGTGCCACGGCGTCCACGCACGCGACCTGGACACCTTCTGTTCACCTGACCCCGAAAGGGTCCCTGCGTGCCCGACCCGTTGCTCCGCAGTGCCGACGCTCCGGCGCCTCGCACCCTGGTTGACATCGTTCGCGCGACAGCCGCCCAGGCCGGCGACGAGCCCGCCCTGGATGCCGCCAACGGCGTGATGACCTATGCCGAGCTGGAGGAGGCCGCGGAGGCGGTCGCCGTCGAGCTCAACCAGGCGGGCATCGGGCTTGGTGACAAGGTCGGCGTCCGGATCGCGAGCGGCACCACCGAGCTCTATACCGCGATCCTCGGCATCCTGTTCGCCGGCGCGGCCTATGTGCCGGTCGATGCCGATGACCCCGATGAGCGGGCCCGGCTGGTCTTCGGTGAGGCGCGGGTCGCGGCGGTGGTGGGGAACGACCTGCAGATCGACGTACTCCGTGCGGGCGAGCCGCGCGAGCCCGAGGAGCCGTCCCCGGAGGACGACGCATGGGTCATCTTCACCTCCGGATCCACCGGTACGCCGAAGGGCGTCGCGGTGACCCACCGCAACGCGGCCGCGTTCGTCGACGCCGAGGCGCAGCTGTTCCTGCAGGACGAGCCGATCGGCGTGGGTGACCGCGTCATGGCCGGCCTCAGCGTGGCGTTCGACGCGAGCTGCGAGGAGATCTGGCTCGCCTGGCGGTACGGCGCCTGCCTGGTCCCGGCGCCGCGTGCCCTCGTCCGCAGCGGTGTGGACGTGGGCCCCTGGCTGGTCGCCAACCGGATCACCATCGTCTCCACGGTGCCGACCCTGGTGGCGCTGTGGCCGACCGACTCCCTGCAGCGGATCAGGCTGCTGATCATGGGCGGGGAGGCCTGCCCGCCCGAGCTGGCCGCGCGTCTGCAGGGCGAGGGCCGTGAGGTCTGGAACACCTACGGTCCGACCGAGGCGACAGTTGTCGCCTGCGGCGCCCTGATGACAGGAGAGGGGCCGGTGCGGATCGGCCTGCCGCTGGCCGGCTGGGACCTTGCGGTGGTCGACCCGGCTACCGAGCAGCCGGTCCCGGTCGGGGAGACCGGCGAGCTGATCATCGGTGGCGTCGGCCTGGCCCGCTACCTCGACCCGGCCAAGGACGCGGAGAAGTACGCGCCGATGCCGACGCTCGGCTGGGCGCGGGCCTACCGCTCCGGCGACCTGGTCGTGAACGACCCCGAAGGTCTGCTCTTCGGCGGCCGCGCGGACGACCAGGTGAAGCTGGGCGGACGCCGGATCGAGCTCGGCGAGATCGACTCGGCCCTGCTCCAGCTCGACGGCGTGATCAGCGCGGCCGCCGCGGTCCGCAAGACCCAAGCGGGCAACAGCCTGCTGGTCGGCTACGTCACGGTCGCCGACGGCTTCGACCAGACCGCGGCGCTGGGCCGCCTGCGTCAGGAGATGCCGGCAGCGCTGGTGCCGCGGATCGCGGTGGTGGACGAGCTGCCGACCAGGATCAGCGGGAAGGTCGACCGCGACGCACTGCCGTGGCCGCTGCCCACCCGCGCCGCCGGCAGCGTCGGCCAGGACGGGCTGACCGAGACCGAGTCCTGGGTCGCCGGGCTGTGGAACGAGGTCCTCGGCGCGAGCGTCAGCACCGCCAAGGAGGACTTCTTCGACCTCGGCGGCGGCAGCCTCAGCGCGGCCCAGATGGTCAGCCGGATCCGGGCACGCCATCCGGAGGTCGCGATGGGCGACATCTATGACCACCCGACGCTGGGCGCGCTCGCGGCGTACCTCGATGCGATGGGCGCCTCCGGTGCCGTCTCCGACCGGGAGATCCCGGCCGTCCCGGTCAAGACCCAGGCCGGTCAGATCGTCGGCAGCCTGCTGCTGCGCTGCCTGTCCGCGCCGCGGTGGCTGACCTGGCTCGGCCTCGCCACGTGGATCGCGAGCCGTGACGACCGCCTGGCCGCGATCGGGCTGCCCGTCCCGAGCCTGGGGCTGTTGGTCCCCGCGATCCTGGTCTTCCTCACGCCGCCGGGCCGGATGCTGCTGGCCGCAGCATCCGCACGGCTGATCCTGCGCGGCGTGGAGCCCGGCGATCATCCGCGCGGCGGCCGGATCCACCTGCGGCTCTGGCTGGCCTCGCACGCCGTCGACGAGCTCGGCGCGCACGGCCTGGCCGGCGCGCCACTGATGACGTGGTACGCCCGCCTGCTCGGCGCGAAGATCGGGAACAACGTCGACCTGCACAGCCTCCCGCCGGTCACCGGCATGCTGCGGCTGGGGAAGGGCGCCTCGATCGAGCCGGAGGTCGACCTCTCCGGCTACTGGATCGAGGGCGACGTCCTCCATCTCGGCCGGATCAGGGTCGGCGCGGGCGCTCGGGTTGGCGCCCGCTCGATGCTGCTGCCAGATGCCGACATCGGCGACGAGGCCGAGATCGCCCCCGGATCGGCCGTCTTCGGGCACGTGCCGGACGGCGAGTACTGGTCCGGCTCGCCGGCCGTCCGCGGCAGCCGCTCGGCGCGGCCGCCGTGGGAGGAGCGGGTGCAGCGCTCCCGACTCTGGGTCGGCCTGTACGCCGCGGCCGCCGTCGTACTCGCCCTTCTCCCGGCGCTGGCCATCGCGGTCGGCGTGCTCGTGGTGGTAGCGCTCGCCGGCCGCCCCACCAGCCTCGGCGACGTCGGCGCACTGCTGGCCTGGAGCCCGGTTGCCGTGCTCGCCGGCTACCTGGCGCTGGCCGTTCTCGTGCTCGCCGTCGTCCGGAGCGCCGGGCTGCTGATCAAGCCCGGCCCGCACCCCGTGCGCAGCCTGGCCGGCATCGCGGTCTGGACGACGATGCGCGTCCTGGACGACGCCCGGACCTGGCTCTTCCCGCTTTACTCCTCGATGCTCACCCCGCTGTGGCTGCGCGCGCTCGGCGCGCGGATCGGACACGACGTCGAGGCCTCGACGGTGCTGATGATCCCGAGCCTGACCCAGGTCAACGACGAGGCGTTCCTCGCCGACGACACCCTCATCGGCGGCTACGAGCTGCACGGCGGCTGGGTGCGCGTGGAGCGGGTGAAGATCGGCAAGCGGGCCTTCGTCGGGAACTCCGGGATGGCGGCGCCGGGCCGCAAGGTCCCCAAGGCCTCCCTCGTCGCGGTGCTCAGTGCAGCGCCCCGGCGGAAGAAGGCGCATGCGGGGGCCAGCTACCTCGGGTCGCCGCCGGCGCCGTTGCGGCGTACGGCGGAGGAGAGCGACACCGGCCGCACCTACCAGCCGCCGCTGCACCTCAAGGTCGCCCGCGCCGTCATCGAGATCTGCCGTCTGGTCCCGGCGACCCTCGGAGCGCTGCTGCCGGCAGCCGTGGCCTACCTGATCGTGCAGCTGTGGCACGCCACCGACGTCGTGGTGGCGCTGGTCCTGGCCGGACCGCTGCTCGCCGCGGCCGGGGCGGTCGCCGCGGCGTTGACGGTCGCCGCCAAGTGGCTGCTGGTGGGCCGGATGCGGCCAGGCACCCATCCGCTGTGGAGCTCCTTCGTGTGGCGCAACGAACTGGCCGACACCTTCGTCGAGGTGCTGGCGGCGCCGTGGTTCGCGCACGCGGTCGCCGGGACGCCGGTGCTCAACCTGTGGTTCCGCCTGATGGGCGCGACGATCGGGCGCGGTGTCTGGATCGACACCCACTGGCTGCCGGAGACCGACCTGGTCGCGCTCGGCGACGGCGCCACCGTCAACCCCGGCACCGTGGTGCAGACGCACCTCTTCCACGACCGGATGCTCGCGCTGGACACCGTCACCCTGCGGCGCGGCGCCACCCTGGGCCCCAACTCGGTGATCCTGCCGGCCGCCACCATCGGCCGGCACAGTGTCGTCGGCCCGGTCTCGCTGGTGATGCGTGGGGAGTCGCTGCCGGACAAGACGCTCTGGATCGGCAACCCCATCGGCCCGTGGATCGAAGGCTAGGGTCTAGGCCGATGCCGATGCTCCCGACCGCTGATCCCTACCTGCCCGGCCACGGCGACCCCTCATGGAGCGCCACCCACTACGACCTCGACCTCTCCTACGACCTGGAGAGCAACCGGCTCGCCGGCGTCGCGGTGATCGACGCGGTCGCCGACGAGGAGATCACCAGGGTCGTCCTCGACCTCGCCTACCTGCAGGTGCAGAAGGTCACCGTCGACGGCAAGGCCCCCGCCAAGTGGGCCCACCGAGAGCACCGGCTGGTGCTCACCCTCAAGCGCCCGCTGCCCTCCGGGCAGGCGTTCACCATCCAGGTCAAGTACGCCGGGCGCCCCCGTCCCGTGGTGCTCGCGCAGCACGGCGACGCCGGGTGGGAGGAGCTCACCGACGGTGTCATCGTCGCTGGCCAGCCGCACGGAGCCCCGTCGTGGTTCCCGTGCAACGACCGGCCCGACGACAAGGCGCCGTACACGATCTCGGTGACGGCCGCGCACAACTACACCGTCATCGCCAACGGGGTGCTGACGAAGCGCACCCGGCGGGGGAGCGGTGAGACCTGGCGCTATGAGCAGGACGAGCCGATGGCGACCTATCTCGCGACCGTGCAGATCGGCCGGTACCGGCTGTTCGAGGAGGACAGTGACGGCGGTGTCCCGATCGTGGGCGCCGTCCCCGAGGACGCGATGGCCGGCTACGAGCGCTCGTTCGGCCGACAGCGGGAGATGCTGGACTACTTCAGCGAGACCTTCGGCGCCTATCCCTTCGGCCGCTACACCGCGGTGGTGACCGAGGACGACCTCGAGATCCCGCTGGAGTCGCAGTCCCTGTCGACCTTCGGTCGCAACCATCTCACCGGCCAGTGGCGGGAGGTGCGGCTGGTCGCGCACGAGCTGGCCCACCAGTGGTTCGGCAACGCCGTCACCCTGCGGCGCTGGCAGGACATCTGGTTGCACGAGGGCTTCGCTTGCTACGCCGAGTGGCTCTGGTCCGAGGCGGGCGGGTACGACGAGACCTGCGACGGCCATGCCCGCCACCACCACGCCCGGCTGGCCAGGCTCGACCGGGACCTGCTGCTCGCCGACCCCGGCCCGGAGCTGATGTTCGACGACCGGGTCTACAAGCGTGGCGCCCTGACCCTGCACGCGCTCCGGCTCACGATCGGCGACGCCGCCTTCTTCACCCTGCTGCGCACCTGGGTCTCGCGGCACGACGGCGGCTCGGTGACGACCGAGGACTTCGAGGCGCTCGCCACCGAGATCAGCGGTGTCGACCTGGCCGGGCTTTTCAAGGCTTGGCTGCGCGATCGTGAGCTGCCGGAGCTGCCTGCTCCGGCCTGACGCACCTGACGTTCCTCACCCCGGATCGGCGTGTCGCGGTGAGCAACGTCAGGTGCCCGGCAGCAGGCCCAGCTCGACGAGGGCGGAGCGGAGCGCGTCAGCGTCGGTGAAGTGGATGCCGTGCATACCGGCGGCCTCCGCAGCCGCGACGTTCTCCGCGCGGTCGTCGATGAAGACCAGCTGCTCGGCGGTGAGTCCACTGCGGTCGATCGCCAGCCGGTAGATGGCAGGGTCAGGCTTGGCCAGCCCCTCGGTCCCGGAGACGACGATGTCTTCGAACAGGGCGAGGAAGTCGAAGCGCTGCGGTGCGTGGTCGTGGAACAGCTCGTGGGACCAGTTCGTCAGCCCGAAGAGGGGTACGCCGCTGGCATGAAGGTCGCGCAGGACCTGCGCCGTACCGGGGATCTCGCCGATCAGGGCGTGGTCGAAGTGCGCGCGATAGGCCCGGCCGTGGGCGAGGAAGTGCGGGTGGGTGCCCTCGAGCTCGGCAAGCCCCTCGTCCCACGTGCGACCGGCGTCCTGGGCATGGTTCCAGGCGGCGAAGTCGAACTCGGCGAAGAAGCGGCGGGCCTCCTCCTCACCGACCCCGTGCGCGACGGCCGGGACCGGGTCCCAGTCGATCAGGACGCCGCCGAAATCGAACATGACCCCGAGCACGGCGGTGCTCGGGGTCATGTCGCCGTCATCGAAGGACGGAGCGTTCACGGCGTGTGCTTCAGGCCCAGCGCTCGGAAGCGGGGGTGAAGTCCAGCGTCCGGTCACCGGTGTAGATCTGCTTCGGACGAGCGATCTTCTGCTCCTTGTCCTGGGTCAGCTCCAGCCACTGCGCCAGCCAGCCAGGGGTGCGGCCGATGGCGAACAGCACGGTGAACATCTCCGGCGGGAACTGCAGCGCCTCGTAGATGAGGCCCGAGTAGAAGTCGACGTTCGGGTAGAGGCGGCGCTTGATGAAGTACTCGTCCTCGAGCGCGATCTTCTCCAGCTCCTTGGCGACGGCGAGGAGGGGGTTGACCCCGGTGACCTCGAAGACGTCGTCGCAGGCCTTCTTGATGATCTTGGCGCGCGGGTCGAAGTTCTTGTACACCCGATGCCCGAACCCCATCAGGCGCTCGTTGCCGTTCTTCACACCCTCGATGAAGGCAGGGATGTTCTCGACCGAGCCGATCCGCTTGAGCATCCGCAGCACTGCCTCGTTGGCGCCACCGTGGAGAGGGCCGTAGAGGGCGCCGATGCCGGCGGCGACGGCCGAGTACGGGTCGACCTGCGTCGAGCCGACGGCACGGACGGCGTTCGCCGAGGCGTTCTGCTCGTGGTCGGCGTGCAGGATGAAGAGCGTGTCGAGGGCCTTCTCGATGCGCGGGTCGGCGGCGTACTTCGGCTCGCTCATCTTGAAGAGCATCGACATGAAGTTGCCGGTGTAGGACAGGTCGTTGTCGGGGTAGACGTACGGCTTGCCCTGCGCGTGCCGGAAGGCCCAGGCGCCGAGGGTCGGCATCTTCGCGATCATCCGGACGACCTGCAGGTGCCGGTTGTCGGCGTCGCCGATCAGGCTGGCGTCGGGGTAGAACGTCGACATCGCGCCGACCGAGGCCATCAGCATGCCCATCGGGTGCGCGTCGTAGCGGAA
>Ga0164242_10003973_pt1 | contig 16709 bp, 11 predicted proteins | sample OricomgcompostMG_FD_108783 | JGI IMG/M metagenome (GOLD analysis project Ga0164242, IMG submission 108783) | Miracle-Growth compost microbial communities from Emeryville, California, USA - Original compost - Miracle growth compost (MG) ...
GCCGACTTCGAGCAGGCCGAAATAGGCCGTCATGCCAGGCATACCGAGAGTGTTGAGGTAGACGGGCAGCGGTGCGAGCTGCGGGTCGATCTGGACGAGCTCGCTCGCGAGGGTGACGGCATACTCTTGCACACCGAGCAGTCCCGAGACGAACGTGCCTTCGGGAAGTCCCGCGTATTTCGAGGCGACGACCTGTCCGACACCGAGCGCGCGCATGACTTCTCCCAAAGCCACGGGGGGGACGTAGGACTTGCCTTCGTTCATCCACCCGCGCATGGCCGGGTCGAGCGAGATGTCGAGGACCTTGACGAGAACCTCACCGTCCGCAAGCGCGCGCACAGGCTCTTCGGTGTAGGTCCAGTCGGTAGGTTTTGGCAGGCCCACGGGGCGCGCGGTGAGGCGGAACTGGTGATTGAGCAAAGCCATCGACGAATCCTCCGAAGTGGTAAACGCTAATCTAGCAGATTTGGAGTCGGCTAGTGGATGATTTGGGCGCGTCTGCGCGCGTGTAGCTCCGCGACGCGGGGCAGCAACGAAGCGCGCGAGATCGGTTTGGTGATATGGTCGTCGCAGCCGGCCGCGAGCGATTTTTCGCGTTCGTCTTTCATGGCGTGTGCCGTCAGGGCGATGATGGGGCCCCGGTAGCCGCGCCGGCGCAGCTCTTCGGTCGCGCCGTAGCCGTCCATACGCGGCATCTGAATGTCCATCAGAATAATGTCGTAGCCGTGGTCCATCGCGAGCTCGACGCCCTCGGCGCCGTCGAAAGCGGAGTCGACAAATGCGCCGCTGCGGGTGAGGAGGCGCTTGATCAGGAGCTGATTGTCCGGCGCGTCGTCTACTACGAGTATACGCAGGCCGGCGAGCGAGGCGCTGCGCTCTCGGTGCTGATCGGCGAGCGCCGCGGCCGCGGGCGGACTGGCAAAAGTATCGATCATCAGCGTGCCCGCAACCGGAGTCGCTGCGACGCTGACTTCGAAGGTCGAGCCGCGTCCTGGGGTACTCTCGACGAGGAGGAGGTCGCCACCGAGCCGTTGCGCCAGTTTCTTGGAAAGGTGCAGGCCGAGACCAGTGCCGCCGTACTGGCGCGTCATCGAAGCGTCAGCCTGGGAAAAAGGCTTAAAGAGCCGTGCTGCTTGTTCAGGGCTGATGCCGCGGCCGGTGTCTTCGATACGAAACACCAAAGAAGCACTCTGGTTGGCCTGGCTCGGGGCTAGCCGCAAGGTGACCTTGACGCGTCCTGCTTCGGTGAATTTCACGGCGTTGCCAATGACATTGAGGAGGATTTGCCTGAGCCTGACGGGGTCGCTCGCAACCTCGCACGGAATGAGCCCATCCACCGCGACCTCGATGCTGACGCCTTTGTCGTTGGCACTTTTCTCGATGACCTCGAGCACATCCGTAAGCGCTTGCAAGACCTCGACGGGACGAGCTTCGATCTCGAGCTTACCGGCTTCGACCTTGGACAAGTCCAGGATGTCGTCTATGAGGGCGGCGAGAGTTCGTCCGTTACGGCGGATCGTGGCGGCGTATTTCTCCCGTTCTTGCGGTGTGAGGTCACAGTCGAGCAGCGATTCGGAGAAACCGAGGATGGCATTGAGTGGCGTGCGGATCTCGTGGCTCATATTGGCAAGGAACTCGTCTTTGGCCCGGTTCGCGGCTTCGGCCGCGAGCGTCGCCCGACTCAGACTGCCGAATTGCCTTTGCAAGGCTTGAGTCATCGCTCGGAAGTTTTCGGTTAAGGATGCAATCTCGAAGAAGCGGCTGTGGGGCCAGGTCGGGGCCATGCCGCTGGCGAGGCGCGAGGGCAGGTCCGTGGTGGCGGCAGCCAAAGTCGAGATCGGTCGGCTAACCCAGAGCGTCAGCAGGGCGCTGATGCCGAGCGCTCCGAGGCAGAGGGCTAGCATGAGCGAGAAGCTGAAGATGTAGGAGTTTTCGAGTTCATGAGAGTAGGGCGCCATGGAAGCTTCGACGTTGATCGTCCAGCCTAGTTTGGAGACTGGTACTTGATAACCGAAGATCGCCTTCTCCCAACGGACCGGCCCTGGTGTGTCGGCGATCTGCGGCATCCGCCGGTAAGTGTGCGTGTCGATCCAAGACACCTTCATGCCGCGGAAGACGTCGAGGTTTTGGAGCGGATGGATTCCTGGGGTTGTCGAGGCGACGACGCGACCCATGCGGTCGATGATCGTGGCGTGCAGACCGGCTTCGGACGTGTAGAGATTGAGTACGTTACGGAGGCGCTGCAGGTCCGAGGCGGCGACCGCGAAGCCGCGAAATGCACCATCGTCGAGTACCGGCACGCTGAAAGTTACGACGGGCAATTTGTTTTGACCGAGACCTTCAAAGACGTCGGAGACGATAGGCGCTCGTGTTTGCTTCAGCCGTTGGTAGTAGCCCCTATCGGAGAAGTCGAGGCCGATGAGGGGGTGGCCTTGCGTGTCCAGCATCGGGTCGAAGCCTACCGACCTGCCTTGGGCATTAGCAACGTACATGGTGGGGAAATCGGGAAAGGACCGGTGGACGATGTTGATGATCTGTTGCAGCCTGTGCGAGGGACGCACCCCGAGGCGCCCGGCCTCGAAAGCGAGCTCACTTACGGCGGCCTCGCGCTGTTTTTTCCAGATCTCCAGGAAGTGCTCGATGCCGCTTGCCGCATCGCGCGAGTCACGGGCCAGTTCCCGCTCGGTAGCCTGCACCTTGGCATGGCTGCCAAACGCCATGATTCCTAGAATCGGTACGAAAACGAGTGCTACGATGACGTTGAAGAAGGCCTGATGGATCGATATGAGTGGCTGCCGCTTCGTCGCGGGGCCGCGGCTTTTGAAGCGCATGAACGTTATGACGGCGCCGGCTAGGAGCGCGTTGAAGATGCCGTTGACGCCCTCTTTGAGCCAGATGAGCAGCGTCTCAGAGCCGGGCAGGCCCATGATGAGGCCGTAGAATAGGCCCGCAAGCAAGGCTGCGGGGACGAGCCAGAATGAGGCGCAGGCGAGCACGATATTGTTCCAAGTACGGCGCCGCATGACACCGACGAAAGCCGCCTCGCAGATGGCCATCAATACGAACCAGGGGTGACCTAGGAGCGGTACCGTGACGAGCGTGCCGATCGCAGCGACGAGCACACCGGCGACGGTGCCGTAGAGCTCAATAGCGATCAGGGTTGCGATACTACCGAAGATAAAATCCAAGCTGAAAAGCAGCGGCGCGCTAAGGTAGTTACCGAGTGTAGCGAGGACGATCAGTATGAAGATTCCCATGCTCTCTCTGAGAGAGAGCAGTGGCGCACGTGCCATAGGACACGGGGAACTGCCGCTGTTGATGGTCTCGGGCAACGCTAGACACCTAGAGAAATAGGCTCTTCAAGAGATTCTCGTGTCTTACGCCCGCTTGAGAGCAAGACAAACTTACATTTGCGTAAGGCTTCTTGACGTGACGGTGTTTTTAGGCCGTAAGTGGCTGTAGCGTGATAGCCAATTGGTGCCAAATCAGTTAGTTGCATCGTCAGTCGTCTGTGTAACCACCCGATCATACAGCTCGATTAAAATCGCCTTAAATGCCGCCGCGCAAGTGCCGATCTTACTGTAAAACGAGCGCAATCCAGTAAGGAAACGTCGAGTGAACAAGCGACGATCGAGAGAGCCGGATGGTGGAGCGGCGGGGTCGCGTGGCGACCAAGCAACCGGGGTGAATCTACGGCAAGCGCCGCGGCGGGAGCTTTCCGGCCAAAAGCCTGGTGTGCTGAGGCTTGCTGACTCGGGACGGTTGATTAAATATGTCGGCGTCGACATCAGCCGGAGTGGAATAGGTATCGTGACATCGGACTCTGTGTTTCCGGAGACGATGGTGATCTTCGAGCTGGACGGGCGGGCGATTGAGCTTGAGTTGGTCTGGAGCAGCCAAGGCGAAGACTCGATGCGCTACGGCTTCCGTGTGCGTGATCAGGGCGTCGATCTCGACATGCTCGCGGGCAAATGACTGCCTGTGGGCAGTGCCTTTCGCACTGCACATGATTGGGCGAGCGCGTCGGGATTGTTCCGCTTAAGAGGTCGGGCTTTAGAGGAGCACGCCGTTCAGGATGAAACTGGCGACCGTGAAGTAGATGACGAGCCCCGAGACGTCCACGAGCGTCGCCACGAAAGGCGCCGAGGCGGTTGCAGGATCGAAGCGCAGCTTCTTCAGGAGAAAAGGCAGCATCGAACCGCTCAGACTGCCCCAGAGCACGATGCCGACCAGGCTCGCCGCAACCGTCGCGGCGACAAGCGCATAGTGTGGGCCGTAAAGCGCCACGCGCGCCGGCCAAAACATGATGCGCACAAAGCCGATGGCACCCAGGATGCAGCCGAGCGCCGTGCCTGCTAACAGCTCACGGGCGAACACCTTCCACCAGTCGCGCAGGCGTACTTCGCCAAGCGCGATGGCGCGCACGACGAGCGTCGATGCTTGCGAGCCGGAGTTGCCGCCGCTGGAAATGATGAGAGGAATAAAGAGCGCCAACACGACGGCACGCTCGATCTCCTTCTCGAAATGCCCCATGGCCGTCGCCGTCAGCATTTCACCGATGAACAGGACGGTGAGCCAGCCGGCTCGTTTCTTCACCATCCGCAGCAAGCTGATGCGCAGATAAGGCTCGTCGAGCACTTCGGAGCCGCCGAGTTTCTGGATGTCCTCGGTGGCTTCTTCCTCGGCGACGTCGACGATGTCGTCGACCGTGACGATGCCTTTTATGCGGTTGTCGTCGTCGACGACCGGGATCGCCATCAAGGCGCTCTTTGCGAACAGGTGCTTGACCTCTTCCTGGTCGAGCGTCTCGTTCGCTTTGATGATGTTCGTGCGCATGATCTCGCTGACGAGCTCGTCTCCGGGGGCGACAAACAGTTGTCTAAGCGAGGCGACACCGAGCAGGTGTTGGCTAGTATCGAGCACATAGACGTAGCGCAGCATTTCGACTTTGCGTTCGGCCTGTTTGCGCAGATAGCGCAACGCCTCATCGACGCGCATGTGCGGGCGCACGCGGATGAAGTTCGGGTTCATCAGGCCGCCTGCTTCGTCCTCTTCGTAGGCGAGCAGCGCCGTCACTTCCTTGCGCGTCGCGGAGTCGAGTGCGTCGAGAACTTGGTCGCGTTGGTCGAGCTCCACCTCCTGAACGACGTCGGTGATGTCGTCCAGCGGCAGGAGGCGCAGCCAAAGGCGCCTTTGTCCTTCGGGGATATGCAGAATCAAGTCCGACTGCTCGTGCGGCGTCAGGCTCAAAAAGAAGTCGTTGGCGTCTTCTTTGTCCAGGCGGCTGAAAGCGCGAACCTTGTGCTCGGCGTCCATCTCGGGCCAATTGTCCCGAAGATCCAACAGCGGCAGTGTGCTTTTCCAGGTCGGCTCTTCTAGCTCAGGTGCCATGACAACTCCACGCGTCTGGCAGGGGCCGCGGTCCAAGGTCGTCCGGGTGTTTCGCGCTTATGTCACTTATATCATGAGAATACCATGGTGTGATCCTTGCAAATAATAAAGCTAAAGCCGCGAGGCCCGCATGTTTAGGCGGGCCGGGGCGGCGGTGGACTGTTGTTGCTCCTCATATCCCTGACGCTGGACCAGGCAACCAGAGGAGGTGCATGTTATGGGCACATTAAAAGCATGGGCCGGAGGACTCGTCGCAGGGGCGTCGGCTATGTATTTTTATGATCCGTTGAGCGGCAATAGACGGCGCGCTTTCATGCGCGAAAGGTCGAGCAGCCGGGTAAACGATACCGGCGCCTTCCTCGACGTCGCGACGCGTGACTTGCGCAACCGTATGGTGGGCGCCGTGGCCGAGTTCCGCTACCAGCTCTTAGGTGGCCACGTCGGTGACGATGTGCTCGCCCGCCGTGTCAAATCGAAGGCCGGACGCTACGTCTCTCACCCGAGCTCGCTCGCCGTCACGGCGCAAAACGGCATGGTCATGCTTACCGGACCGATCCTGAGCAGTGAGGCTGACGGTCTCTTGGGCGCGGTCGCGAGCATTCCTGGGGTCAAGAAAGTCGTGAACCGGCTCGAGCCGCACGTGACCCGGGACAACGTTCCGGGGCTGCAGGGCGGTAAGGTGCGTACTGGCGATCTGCCGGATATCGAGCAGCGTCGCTGGGCGCCGGCCACGCGCCTACTAGTCGGAACCTGGGGCGCTTATATGGCCCAAAGCGGCCTGCGACGCTCCGGCCTCAAAGGGCTCGCGCAGGCCTTGGCCGGCGGAACTTTACTCGCCCGTGCCGCGACCGATATCGACTTCTCTCACATCTTCGGCTTCGGCGACCGCAACGGTCTGAGCTTTCAGAAGACGATGACCTTTGACGTGCCGTTGCCGCGTCTTTTCGAATTCTTCTCGCACTGGCAAAATTTCCCGCTCTTTATGCACAATGTTCGCGAGGTGCAAGATCTCGGCAACGGCCGCTCGCATTGGGTGGTGCAGGGGCCTCCGGGAACGGATGTGACGTGGAATGCGGCAGTCACTCGCTTCGAGCCGAACCATGCCATCGCGTGGAAGAGCGAGCCTGGCTCGGTTGTACCGAACGCGGGCATCGTGTATTTCGAGGAGCTGCCGAGCAACCGTTCCCGCGCCACGATCCGCATGGTTTACAACCCGCCTGCGGGAGTTTTTGGCCATGCGATCGCGTCGATCTTTGGTACCGACGTAAAGAGCGAGATGGATGCCGATCTGGCACGCGTAAAGACTTACCTCGAGACAGGTAAATCGGCGCATGATGCGGCCGTCCGGAATGGCGGGCGCCCCACGGTGCTGCACTGACTGACGTTGGGACACCCTGTCCAAGGCGATAGGGTGATCGGGCCGAGGAGACGCAGGGGGCTCCCACACGTCCTGGATCTCGAAATTGCCGGGGTGACGGGAGCTTCCCGGGCGTTCTTACCACCGTCAAATGCTTGGGGCTCAGGCTGTTCCTGTATTGGTAGCGTGATACGCGTCCCGGATTCACTACAAGACCGCAGTTCCTATTGCCATATTTCTCAATGAATCCGGGGGCCGTTGCGGCATGCGCCATGCAAGGGCAGTGCGCGTATTCGGGGGAGAACACAGGGACTCGCGAGAAATGGAGTCCAAGCTACGGAGTCAGGCATGAACGCCATCGCAATGCTTAAGGACCAACACCGCGAAATATCCCATCTCTTTGATGAGCTGCAGAAGGACGCCGGATGGAGCGATCTTGACGCGCGCTTCGCATTTCTCGCGAAGAAGCTCTTAATTCACCTCGAGCTTGAAGATGCGCTGTTCTATCCCGAAGCCGAAAATGTCGATGCGGCACGCGTCGGCGAGGCTGCCGGGGAGCATCATGCGATGCGTGAACTCATCGAAGATCTGCTCCGAGTCAACCCGCTGCTACCGCAGCATGTCGTGCGTATCGAGGAACTCGAGCGTTGGGCGGCGGCGCATTTCAAGGAGGAAGAAGGGGTGATTTTCCCCCGCTTCCGCGAAGTCGTGGGCGTTGCGATCCTCGAGGACCTCGGCGAAGAGATGGCGGAATTCTTAGCTCTAGGCGGCCTCGATGGCGAAGAGCGGCGGTCGGTCGCGGCGGAAGCCGGCTAAAGATACGGTACCGTGAGAGCAGTCGATCTCGCAGGCTTGGCAGTCGACGTGGTAATGGCTGAGATTTTTTGTGGTTCAAGGTGCGTTTGGGGCTGGCATGTACTTGCTTAGCGCTTGCTCGAGTAGGACGCGGTCGATCGGCTTGCCGAGGTGGTCGTCGAAGCCGATGGCGAGACATCGAGCTTTCTCTTCTTTCATGGCATGCGCCGTGAGAGCGATGATGGGCGTTTTGAGGCCGCGGCGGCGTAGCGCACTAGTGGCGGCATAGCCGTCGACTAACGGCATCTGGATATCCATCAGGATGACGTCGAATGGTCTAGACAGCGCCTTCTCGATCGCTTCCTGACCATCCACGGCCGTGTCGACTACGGCACCCGCTAGGCCGAGCACGCGGGCAACGAGCAGACGGATGTCGGCCGCGTCTTCGACGAGTAGGATCCTCAGACCTTCGAGCCGTGCAGGAGCGGCGGGGAGTGTGCTGGCTGGGCAGACTTCCGTACGGGGTTGCGCTGGTATGTCCAGAGAGGTCGCTGAGACGGAAGCTTCGCTCAGACCCGCTGCGACGAGCACGCGAAAGTGGCTGCCGATCCCCGGCTGCGTTCGGACGAGTTCGACCTCGCCTTCGAGCAGGTGCGCCAGATGCCGCGCCAGCGTCAGGCCGAGACCTGTGCCCCCATATTGGCGTGTCGTCGAGCTATCGGCCTGAGTGAAGGGGCGGAAGATGCGCCCGGCTTCTTCCGGGGTCATGCCGCAACCGGTATCCAGGACCTCGAAGATGATCTGCGTTGCTTCACCAACCGGCGGCGCCGCGCTGACGCGGACATCGACGCCCCCGCGGTGGGTGAACTTAATCGCATTGCCGATAATATTGAAAAGAATCTGTTTCAGCCGGATGGGATCGGTCAGCGCGATGGCGGGCAAGACGCCCTGCTGCGTGATGGTGAAGGAGAGTCCCCTGTTCGTCGCGGCGAAACGCATGTTTTCTTCGACATCGTCGAGCAGCGTCGCCAATGGCACGCGGAGCCGCTCGACCTTCAACTTACCGGCCTCGACCTTTGACAGATCGAGGACGTCGTTGATGATGCCGGACAGCAAGTGCCCGTTGCGTTGGATAATTTCGAGGCCGCTGCGACGCTCATGCTCGGAGAGATCGGGATTTATCAGCAGCTCGGCGAAGCCCAGGATGATACCGAGCGGCGTCCTGATTTCGTGGCTCATGCTCGCCAGGAAGGCGCTCTTGGCCCGGCTCGCGGCTTCAGCTGCTTGCTTGGAGCGCTCGAGGTTGGCTTCGGCCTCCTTGCGCGCGGTTATGTCGGATATGATCTCGAGGACCTGACGCGGATGACCGCTAGCGTCACGGCGCAGGGTCCAGCGGCTTTGGGCGATGAGTTGCCGGCCGGTACGGGTAGCGTGCCGTACCTCGCCCTCCCAAGCGCCGTCACGCAGGAGCGCTGTCTCAATAAGCTCGCGCGGCTGCGGATAAGTGGCGCGGAGCAAGATGTGCGAAATCTGTCCGCGTGCGTCCGCGCGTGTCCAACCATAAGTTGTCTCAGCGCCTCTGTTCCAGAATTCAATACGTCCCGCGAGGTCCCTCACGATAATGGCATCGGTTGCGAGGTCGAGGAGTTGCGTCATCACGATAAGATCGTCGTGCGCGCTGCCGTATTCAGTGGAGGCAGCGAGATGAGGATGAGTTGGAGAGTTCTGCGTCACGAGGCCTGCCTGCAAGGGAGTGGCCGAGAGGTCACGAAAACTAGCCATAAACAGAGTGTCTGTCAAAAGAAAACGACGATGCGAAATCGACATTCATACCCGCTCTGCTTAAGAAGTAATCAGCTGGTCTAGCTTGTGGATTCGAGTCCGAAAAGAGGCGAGACGGGGCTATGCGGCGCCTTATTCGGGCGCCACGTCAAGGGGGATTCCTTGGGCGCGGTTTACTTGCTTTTAGCTGTGGGTTTCGGCCGGGTGGAAGCGTCTGCCGGCCTCATTGCTTGGCGCGTCGGAACAAGCTTGCACACGACTTCGACGTGCTCGGTCTGTGGGAACATATCGAACGGTGTGATGCTCTCGGCTGTGTAGCCGCCCGGCCCGGTCAGTGCCGCGAGGTCGCGGGTCAAAGTCTCTGGATTGCACGATACGTAGGTCAGCCGCTCAATGGCTGGGAGCTGACGACGGGCGAGCAACTGACAGGCCTTTGACGAGAGGCCGCCGCGCGGCGGGTTGACGATCACGTGTGTGACCCGCGCGCGTTCGGCCGCCGCCAGCCGGGTCGTCAGGAAGTTTTCGACGTAGGCATGAACTGGCGTGAGCCCAGCAATTCCGTCCACCGCGTTGGCCCGCTGTGCCGCCTCGATGGCGTGGGCATTGCCGTCTACCAGATAAACGCGAGCGAACGCCGCCAGGGCGGAAAAGCTGTAGGCGCCGAAGCCACCGTAGAGGTCGAGCAAAACCTGACCCGCGAGGTCGGCGGTGATGTGTTCGACGAATGGCCCCGTCAGGGCGAAGTTGGCCTGGAAGAAAGCAAGAGGGTCGAGTTGGAGCTCACGGCCAGCGACCACGTAAGGTACATGCGTCAATCCGGCTAGGTGTCGGACGTCTTCGCTCAGCACGAGGTCCGCGTCGGTTTTGCGCAGGGTTGCTTCGTAGACGGCGAGGTTGCGCGTATCGAGGCGGCGGGCCCAGTCCTCGAGCGCTCGTCGGTCGACGCCCGTGTGCGAGAGCACAATTCCCGCCTGATGGCGCTCCGGACTCAGCCGTATCGTGACGAACTTGAGGCAGCCGGGCTGAAAGCTTCTTTTCTCGTGGTTATAGAACGGCGCTGGCAGCGGCACATTGCCGGCAAGCAAGCGCGCCAGGAGGCGGTTGATCTCGGGGTGATGCACTGGGCAGTTGGGGATATCCACGACGTGCTTCGACGCTCTTTCGTAGAGCCCGATGGCACGGCGGCCGAACGCATCTACGGCGAGGCAAAGCTTGGTCGAGGCGCGGTAGCCGAGCGGTAGCGGGCTCGTGACCAGCGTTTGGAAAACCGGCGCGGCTTCGCCCCCAGGACCCGCAAAACGAGCGAGCTGGCGGCGGATTTGTTGCTCTTTATCGCGCACCTGCTTGACGTAGGGGAACGCCAGCTTCGTGCAGCCAGAGCATTTGCGGAAATAGGCGCAAGCGGCTTTCAAAAATGGTCCCTTCGGGATGTGAGCCTGCAGCCGCGGACGCGGGTGCAGGGAACGATCATTAGCATCATCGTCCCGTCTGTGAAAGCCTCCGCCTCAAAACATGAAAAATCTTCGAGAAATCATGGCTTACGTCGCGTGAGAATCCGATTGCATCGGCGCGACCTGGGGCCTAGAGTCGCCGGAGCGCGTGTTTTTATCGTCATTATCAACATTATCAACCGTTCGCACCTTAAGGGAGCCTCAGGTGACGACTGATCCTGCTCACGCTTTTGCCGGCCCGGCTTGGGACAACAGCACCGAATACCCGTCTCTCCAGTCGCCGGAGCTTGCCGCCGATCTCGAGCGGGCGCAGCAGCTCATCAAACAAGTCGGTGAGCTTGCCGCTCGCCTCGCGCCGCTGGTGCCGCGTGCCGCGAGTTTGAACGCGGTTGAGGCCGCCGAGGCCGTACGGGTGGCTCAGCAAGCGAACGGACTCCAGGAGCAGGCATCGGTGCTGCTCTCGAACGTCGAGATTTACATTTCCTGTGCGCTCAGCGTCGATGCCAAAGACGCCGTGGCTAAGAGTCTCTACGGCAAAGCCCAGGCGACAGGCGCCGCGCTCGGTCAGGCTTATAACGCGGTGACTCAGTTTCTGAAGCTGACGACCGAGGAGATCTGCGAAGCTTACCTTGCGACGCCTACGACCATGCCCCAACGCTTTGCCGTGCAGCAGGAGCGTCTGCTTCGCGAGCAGACGTTGTCGTTGCCGGAAGAGGACATGCTGATCCAGTTGGACGTCAATGGTCCGCTGGCTTGGGGCAATCTTTATGACAATCTTTCAGGCACAATTGCCTGTGAAGTCGCGATGCCGGGCCAGCCGTCCCGCATGGTCGGCCTCGCTGAGGCCGCTTCGCTGCTTTCGGACGAGCGGGACGAAGCCCGCCAAGCGGCTTTCCAAGCGACCAATAAAGGTTGGGAGGCACACGAGGAGTCCGTGGCCGGGGTCCTTAACGCGCTTGCCGGCTGGCGGCTCGATGTCTATCGACGTCGCTCGCGGAAGCAGTCGGTGCACTTTCTGGACGGACCGTTGCACGCGGCACGTATGAGCCGAGAGACGCTCGACGCCATGATGGCAGCCGTGCGCGAGGCGGCGCCGCTCGGTCGCAAAGTGCTGGCGCTACAGGCGCAAGTACTCGGCAAAGACCGTCTGGGTCCGTGGGACCTTTTCGCACCGTGTCCCCAGGTGGGCGAGACGACCTGGCGCAAGCCGACTTTTGACGAAGCAGTCGCGATCATCGCGGATTCTTACGGAGGCATACATCCGGAGATGGGAGCCTTCGTGCGCATGATGGCCGAGCGGCGATGGATCGAGGGGCGTGTCGGTCCGACCAAACGTCCCGGTGCCTATTGCACGCATTTCCCTAAATCGCGCACGCCGCGCGTCTACATGACTTATTCCGGTGCGATGCGTGAGCTTAAAACACTCGCCCACGAGCTTGGTCACGCCTTCCACAACTGGGTGATGCGCGATATGCCGCTCGTGCACACCGATTATCCGATGACACTGGCCGAGACGGCCTCGATATTTGGCGAGACCGTGGTGAACACGGCATTGCTCGAGCAGGCGAAGAGCCCCGGCGATCGACTCAGTTTTGCCTGGGCGCAAGCGCGCGAAGCCGAGTCGCTGCTGCTGAATATTCCGGCGCGTTTCGCCTTCGAAAAGAGCCTCTACGAGCGACGCCGTGACAGCACGCTGACGGCCGCCGACCTCAAGCAGCTGATGATCGATAGCTGGCGTGATTGGTACGGCGATGCTCTGAGCGAGATGGACCCGATGTTCTGGGCGAGCAAGCTGCACTTCTCGATCGCGGGCCTGAGCTTCTACAATTTCCCGTACACCTTCGGCTATCTGTTTGCTCTGGGCGTCTACGCGCAGCGCGAACGACTCGGCGACGGTTTCTTCCCAGCCTACGTCAGCCTGCTGCGCGACACCGGGCGTATGACGGCTGAAGAGGTTGCAGCCAAGCATCTGGGTGCCGATCTGACCCGTCCGGACTTCTGGCGACAAAGCCTGGCAGTTTCGCGGCGCTCTGTCGATCAGCTCGAAGCATCTGTTCGAGCGACTAAGACTTGAGGCAACGAAAAAGGCGCGCCGGAGCGCGCCTTGGAGGGGTAGACGCGCCGCGGCGCGCCTGTCGCCGGTTTTAGTGCTGAACAGAAGCGGCGTTTGGCTGCGCGGGCTGGAACATCAGAAACTCGAGGATGTGCAGCTGGTCGACCATGGCGTTCAGTTGCAAGGTCGCCGGGGCCAGGATGCGATTCGTCGGAAGCGCGAAAAACTGCGTGATCCTCTGCTTCAAGTCGAGCAGGCTGGCGTAGAAACCGTAGAACGTCTGCACGTAAGCGTAGTTGTTCTGCTGGTACTGTCCGAGGTTTTGCAGGGCGAAATTGTAGCCGTCGACGATGTGCAGGAGACCGTTGGAATAAAGCATGAGCGAGTTCGGCGCCGTCGAATAGGCCATGTTGCGCATGGCGAGGCCGATATGGCCTAGCTGAGCGACGGTTGTGCGGATCTGGTCGGCGCGAGCGGCGAATTGGTCGAAGGGTAGGAGGTTCTGCGCTCCGAAAGTCGGTACCTGCGGAATCGTCACAGGTGTTTGCCCCGATTGACCTGGTTGGCTGGGTTGCCCCTGCTGACCTGGTTGGCTGGGTTGCCCCTGCTGACCTGGTTGGCTGGGTTGCCCCTGCTGACCTGGTTGGCTGGGTTGCGCTGGCTGACTAGGGCTCGCGTTGCCAGGCTGGGTCGACGGAACTAAACCCGTTGTCGCCGGTCTTTGATTGGTATTCGGCTTGTCGACGACGCCCTGAAGCTGTGGCGCCGCAGCGCCGACGTCGACCGACTGCAGCAGCCGCGCGACTGTGTCGACGAACGCCGTCGCAGGAACGGCGACGTTAGCGTAGTCCTTGGTGTAGGAAGGACGCGTAACCGAACCCTGCTGACCATTGCGGTATTCGCTCACCGTCACGCCGATGATGAAGGGCTTGCTGTCGTAATAGTTGATGAGCGGTCCACCAGAGACGCCGCTGGCGCCGTCGCAGTCGTGCAGGTAGCGTCCCTCTGACACCTCATGGACATAGCAGTAGGATACGTAGCTCGGTGTATCGCCCTTGTCACGATCGACCGAATAGCCAATCAGGCTCGTGGCAAAAGGCAGCGTCTTCGTGACATCGACGGCGCGCACGCCGATCGCGCCGTACGTACCGCCGATCGATGTTTCGAGTTGGAGCACGGCCCAGTCCTTAGCACGTTCCGTCTCAGGCGCCACGGTGCCGACCCAGGCGTGCGTGATCCAAAGTTCATCGCGTGATTTACCGCGGTAGAAGTCTGGACGAAAGTAGGTGAGTTCTGGCTTGATGGCGCCCGTCTTTTCATCGACCACGCAGTGTGCCGCGGTGAGGACTAGACTGTGGCCGACTAGCGTACCGGTACAGCCGCTGTCGAGGCGACCGACCGCCGACCAGGGATACGAGTTGGTGGCGACTTCTTTACGGTCGTCTGGTCCGAAAATGTTGTTTAAGTGGGATGAAGTGCGGGAACGTCCGCAAGCGGCTAGAGCCAGGGTCATACCCAGGCACAGTGCAAGAAGCTTCATGGGCACGGTCTCCTCATTAATGAGCAGCCGCTGCTCTAGCATCAAGACGCCGATAAGGGCAACGCCTTGTAAGCTTAGAGCCTCAAGTGTTTCGGTAAGTTATTGATTTTCCCGGGAGCGTCGCATTCGACGGCCGAGGTCGTCTTGAGTCACGAGGCGCTTGTAGGCAGAAAACTGCGTTGTGCCGCGTTTCTGCTACAGAGTCCGGAGCGACCAGACGGGAAGGTGATCGAAATGGCAACAAAAAGGCGGAAGCCTGTGCTTCCGCCCCTGCCGGCGAGTCCGGTCGGATATCACCAGTAGTAGTAGTACGTATAGCCGTATGGCCAGGACGAATTATAGTAGGCGTAATTGTAGTTGTAGAAGTACGGCGACGTGTACGCGTTATAGTAGCCGTAATAAGGATAGCCGTAGTTCGCGTAATAGCCGTAGTACGGATAGTTCCAGTAGCCGTAGATGTTATAGCGGGGGTTCCAATAGCCCCAGCCATGGCGCCGATTCAGCTCTTGCGTGCTCTGTTGTTGCTGGAGCAATTGCTTCACGGGCGCTGGAATCGAGTTGTCTTGCAAGTTGGCTTGTTGGATCGGCATCGCTTGCGCCTGCTGCATGGCGCCGTTCGCGTCGGTGACGAGTTTATTGATATCAGGTTGGTTGGCCGTTTGACCTTGTTGGAGCTGAACGGACACGGCATACAGCTCGCTGCCTTTCTGAATGGGCTGACCGTCCTTGTCGAGTGGAGACTTGACGACGATGACGTTCGGTTCGACTTGGTTGTCTTGTTGGCTTGATGTAACCACGTTCGCGAACGCCGGTGCGGCGAACGCGAGCGCGGACACGATAGCTGTCCGCATGAATCCTTTGCTAAACATCGTGAACCTCCTCTGGGTGAACGGCACTTGCCTCGCGCAAGCGCCAAAGAGCAAGAAAGTACGCGCGGTTTAGCAGGAAACGTTCCAGACGGACGATTGTTTGGTCAGTAAAAGGCGGACGGATGCTTTGCGGATGATTAGACCCGGTCCTGCAACTGGCACAGGGTCTTAATGATGGAGCGCGACGAGGGCCACCGGGCCGAGGACTGAGTTCGAGCGAGCGACGTCACTCAACACGGGGCGGAAGCTTGCATCTCCCATGTTGCCCATGGCGGTTAGCAGGGCTCGCTTTTCCGGTAGTGTGTCGGCAGCGCGGAAAGCCTCGAGGATCCCGGCCGCGACTTTGTCTCTCGCCTGGCCGCTGCGGAGGTGGCGACCAGCCGTGCCGGCCGTCTCGATCGCGGCTGAGCGCACGTCGGGGCGCAGCGATTGATTTGCATAGATGATGAGTAGATGGGCGACATTGCGCGCACAGGGAAGCGGTGTGAGAGCGAGCGCGCGCACGGTGGCGAGTAATACGTCGGGATTTTTACTGTACGTGATCATCGTCAGATAGAGGGCTTCTTGAGCCTCAGGCGCGTGCGTAAGCGCGATGGCGTTGGTCAGGCCGACGACGTAGCTGGGCTCGTCCTGGTGAACGGCGAGCTCTCGCTGCACGAGATCAAGGCCATCAGGGGACTTAGTGAGGATGTCGCTGAGCTTGCTGACGATACGCTCGCGCCGCGTCGGGTTTTTCACGGTGCGCAGCGCGAGCAGCAGCGGCTTCATCTGCGACGTCAACTGAGAAGCTGGGACGACCGCATGCTTGTCGTCCGTGTGGGCTTCGGTTGGCTCGCTCCCCGCGTGCACGGCGGAGCCGCTAAAACGCGCGTCTGCCGTGTCGGCTTCGGAGCTGGTGGCATGGCTCAAAGACCACGCGAGCGTCACGGCACCGAGGATGACGGCAAAAGTAAGAGGGCTTTGTTTAAGGACGCGGACTACCAAGCTTACCTCACGCGCGACGGGCTTCACTGGCTTATCCAAGCCGGCCCAACGGACACGGTTCTAACTGGAGACTCGATCACTCAGCGCGCACGGCTTTTTGCACGACTATGGCGTGAAAGCAAGCGCGGAGTGAAGGGCTAAATGTTCGGTATTTACGGAGAAACGAGGCTAAAATCGGCTAGCTGACGTTTCACCCAACACCCGGGGGACGAGGCAACATCTGAGGTTTTCGGGGATTACGCGTGACCGGGTCGAGCCTTTGATCAGAATTCGTCCCACCCTGGAGCGGGCTCTCACCTAGCCTGGATCTTCAAACAAAGGAGACGGTCAAGCATATTGGCTGCACGGCCAGGAATGGGAGCGAGTTGACTGCTGTTCTAATGATCAGCGGATGGAGTGGTCCGTTCCTAAGCCTGCGGCCCCGTTTGTCGTCCCTCACTCGGCGTTTCGTCCAGCACAAGCGGCGCGCGACCGAAGCGGCGGCGCA
>Ga0164242_10003974_pt1 | contig 16708 bp, 20 predicted proteins | sample OricomgcompostMG_FD_108783 | JGI IMG/M metagenome (GOLD analysis project Ga0164242, IMG submission 108783) | Miracle-Growth compost microbial communities from Emeryville, California, USA - Original compost - Miracle growth compost (MG) ...
AAGATCAAATTTAGTACAATTGGCAAAAATTCTTTCACGTGAGGGTGCTTTGCATTATTCTGTTATTGTTGGTGCAACAGCCTCTGAAGCTGCAGCTTTACAGTATATAGCACCTTACACAGGATGTACGATTGGTGAATTTTTTCGAGATAATGGACGTCACGCATTAATTATTTATGATGATTTGAGTAAGCAAGCTGTAGCGTATCGCCAAATGTCTTTGTTGTTGCGACGACCGCCAGGGCGTGAGGCTTATCCTGGGGATGTTTTTTATTTACATTCACGTCTTTTGGAACGGGCAGCGAAGTTGTCAACCGATAAAGGAGCTGGTTCATTAACTGCATTACCAGTGATTGAAACCTTAGCGGGAGATGTTTCAGCTTATATTCCGACCAATGTTATCTCAATTACAGATGGTCAAATTTTTTTAGAAACTGAATTGTTTTATAAAGGGATTCGACCTGCAATAAATGCTGGGTTGTCTGTTAGTCGTGTAGGTTCAGCTGCACAAATTAAAACGATGAGAAAAATTGCAGGGTCGTTGAAATTGGAGTTGGCGCAGTATCGAGAATTTGCTGCATTTGCTCAGTTTGGTTCTGATTTAGACGATGCAACCAGATATTTATTGGACCATGGGGAGAGATTAACTGAGTTGTTGAAGCAAGGGCAGTACACCCCGTTGCGTGTTGAGTATCAAATTGCAACTATTTATGCCGGTGTGATTGGTGTATTAGATACAATAAAGGTTTCGGAAATCAAAAGTTTTGAAGAATTATTGTTCTTTTTACTAAACACTTTTCGTAGTTACGCTGTATTGTTGGATGAGGTTACATTTGAGTTAGATACATTTTTTTTTAATTATTTGTATGATGTTGTTAAAGTTCATTTAGATTTTTTTAAGGAATACAAATCAGCAATAATTAATTAGTTTTGTGTGTTGCTTATTTTTTTTTTAAGTTTTTATATTTTATAAAGAGTTTTTAATCTGTAGTTCTATGGATTTTATGTTGGTATTCATTCAAATATAATCTAAAATTTTTATAAGAAATGTTAGTACGTTATAATAGATTGAAAATTATAATAGGAGCATGTGAGGCTAAGCCTGGTGGTTCGATCGGCGCGACCCTATCTCCTTATCTTTTTTCTGCAAATATGACCGATTTTTGTAAAAAATTTAATGAGGCGACCCAGTTATATGAAGTAGGTTTTCCGCTTTGCGTTGAGATTTTTTGTGATGTGGTTGAGAAAAATTATTCGTTTCTTATAAAGAAGCCTTCTTTGACGTATTTTATACGAAAATTGAGGATGGATCTTCGGGCTACACAGTTGTTTTCATTTTTAAATTTATACGATTTAGCAATGTTTTTTAGCAATCACTTTAAGATTAGTAGGTATAGTGCTTCATTATTTTTGCTAAAAGCGCTTCGGCATAAAGAATTGGTATCTGTTTTGATTAAGTATCCTGGATTAGCTCAGTTATCCGTACGATTTTTAAGTAAATGAAAGTGAAATATAAATATAATAAGTATAAACGATATTTCATTTTTTTTTTTTGGGCGTTTTTTCTAACAACTATAATAAAACGGTTTTGTTGATAAATAAAGTAAATAAAATGAAAAAAAGATTTCCTTTAAATTACAGAGCAAATGTAATTAGTTACACAAACGATGTGTTAAATAAAAAGAATTTTTTTTCTGTGTTTGCTGAATATTTTGTTTTGTTTTTTGATTTTTCAGGGGTTGATAAAAATTCTTTTTATTCCATGGAGTTGAGGTTAAAAAAAAATCGTTTTTTAGGGAATGTTGTGCGTATTAAACGATTTTTAACAAAAACTTTAAGTTTTCTGCCTTCTAAGAGTGGGGAAGACTTTGTTACGTTGCGTTTGAATGAGTTATTACTATCAAATGATAGGGGGTTTGTTGGTTTATTATTAGTGAGTCGGGAAGCTTTTTATGCGAATTTGAATACTATTTTTTGTTTTTTTGAGTTTTGTTTTTTACAAAAATTTATTAATCCCTTTGGAAAGAATTACTTGATTGATTCAACTTTGGGGTTGAATTTTTTTTTTAAACCATTATTTATAAAGTTGTCAAATTTTTTGATTTGTCCTAAATTTTTTCAGTATTTTATCTTGGCTTTTCGTAAATTTGGGGATTTTAGTTTAAAAGCCTTACAGGTTGGAAAGTTAGCGGTTTTTTTTAAATTTTTTTTTTTTTTTATTTATTTTTTTCGCAGTTTTTTACGCTTAGCGCATTTTTATAAAAATGGTCACATTAAATCAATTAGTTAGAAATTCAAGAGTTTCAAAGTTGAATTACACACGAACAAAGTTTCTTGGTAAAAATCCTCAAAAAAAGGGTATATGTGTCCGTGTTTACACAACTAAACCAAAAAAGCCGCATTCAGCGATTCGAAAACTGGCGAAATTATACTTACCCAGTATGAAACGTCATGTGTTAGCTTACATCCCCGGTCAAGGTCACACATTAAGTGTACATTCTGTAGTTTTGATTCGTGGAGGTCGCGTTCGAGATATACCTGGGATGCATTGTAAAATGATACGTGGAAAATATGATTTTTCTTTAACTGAGCCTTTTATTAGAACGAGACGACGATCAAAATACGGAATAAAACGACCAAAAAAGGATGCTCGTTAGTTATTGGGATTGTTTGGCAGTTAAAATTAACGTTTGAGTATAGTTTTTTTACACGATGCGAGTTGCAGTTAATTCTTCTTTGTATAAGCGGTTAAACAGTAAAGACTTTGTTTTTAGTTATAAAGATTTTTTTATTCAGTGTCTTATTAAGAACGGGTTAAAAAAAAAAGCGTATTCAATTTTTTTCGATTTTGTAAGACTTTTGAAGGTAAAGTTTAATTTGGTAGGTTCTTCTATTAATGTTTTTTTTCAAACTCACTTTGATAAAAAAAAACCCTGTGTGGGTTTTGTGGTTAGGAAAGTCGCAGCTGTTACGTATACAATTCCAGTTTATATAAGGCCTGATAGGGCGCGGTCATTGCTCCTTAGATGGTTTGTCCGTTGTGCGGGGTTACGATCTGAAAAAACGTATGCGGAGCGTTTGTTTTTCGAATTTTTGGACTTTAGTGTAGGTGTAGGGAAAACTATTCGAAAACTTGAAGAGTATTATAGGTTGGCAGTTAAAAATCGTCCCTTTACGAAATTTAAGAAACGACGGTCAAGGCGGTACAAATCATTTCGTCGTCGTAAATATGGCGTTTAATTTTTTTTGTAAATGTTAAAATCGCAGAAAGTTGAGTGTTTTTATACTAAACGGGTTCGTTTAAAGAGATTACGAGTGTTGAAAAAGCGTCTTAGTGGTCGAAATAAGCAAGGGCATATTGTTTTGAGGGCTCGTGGTGGTGGCACGAAGAAGTATTATAAATTTGTTGATTTGTTTCGACGTTTGTATAATCTGCCCGGTTTAGTAAAGGCCTTTGTATATGATGCTGGTCGTAATTTATATTTGAGTTTGGTGTACTACTCGAATGGAATATATAGTTATATACTAACCCCTGTTTATTTAAATGTTGGGGATTTCGTTGTTTCGGGGTTTCGTGTTGTTCTTAGGAGTGGAAATTTTTTATCTTTAGTTTTTTTGCCATTAGGTTCACTTGTAAATAGTGTTTCTTTTTTTTTTAACGGGCCGTCAAAAATAGCTCGTAGTGCGGGTTCATCTGTTCAATTACTTAAACGGTTTTTAGATTATTCGTTGATTAGGCTTCCGTCTGGCGAAGAACGCTTGGTTGGTTTGAGTAATTTTTGTTCAGTTGGTGTGCTGACTGGTGCTGTAACTAAGCTTTATAATTTTCGAAAAGCTGGTGATAATGTTTTTAAAGGGCGTAAATCCGTTGTTCGTGGTGTGGCGAAGAATCCTGTTGATCATCCCCACGGTGGTGGTGAAGGGCGAACAACAGCTGGGCAACCATCCGTAACTCCGTGGGGTGTGTACACGAAGGGTGTTCGAACAACAACCAAATTTTTAAGGTACCGTGGCTTAAATATGTGGAAAATTTTTAAAAGAAGAAATTGGAAAAATTTTTAGAGATACGACATGTTTTGTAGATACAAACGACGTTCAATTTGGAAGGGTTTCTTTGTAAATATAAATGGTTATAATAGTATAAATAATATTGTACTGCGAAAAATCGATAGTCGACAAGAGGTTCAGACGGTTGCCAGAAATTTTGTGTTATATCCGTTTTTACAGAATCAAACATTCAATGTGTATACGGGTCGATTTTTTAATAAGTATACCGTTAGAAGCCCAAATGTTTTTTTTTCAAAAATTGGCCAGTATGTTTATTCTTTAAAAATGGGTGCTACTATACATTCTCAAAAAAATTCCCGTAAAGGCGGAAGTCGTGGAGTTAGTTTGAAGAGAAAATAAATATTAATTAATGGGTCATTCAGTTAATGCAATAACATTTCGATTAGGTAAGAGTTTGCTTTGGCGTTTGCTGCTAGTCAACCCAATTAGTTTGGATTTTTTTTTTTTTAATTTTAGTCGATCGTTTTTAATCTATTATAGATATATAAACTATCTGTTTAAAATTAAATATTTTAAAATATTTTATAAAAAGGGGTTTTTTTTTAGTCATTTAGTGTTACGTCGGGATGTTGTTAATAAATATTTTTTAAAGTTGTACGTATTGGATACCTTTTTTTTACGTTTAAAGAAGAGAATTAGACTATTTTTGTTACGTTTTTCTATGTCTTTGCGACCGAAATCTAGTGCTAGTAGGTCTAAAAAGATGCGGACTTTTGGTTCGGTTCAATTGGTTTCAAGGAAGAGGAGAGGTTATCCAACATTTTTTTTTAAAAAGTTACTTCGAGCTCGAAGTAACTTTATTCAATTTAAAATGAAAAAAAAAGAATCTGGAGTACCTTTGGAGCGAAATCGGTTTATGATTCATGATATGCTTCATTTAGGACGTTCTCGTGGTTTATTCGAATTTTTAAACGAAGAATCGAATTTTTTTTTTTTTTATAACCGTAGCACTTCTTTTTTAAATTTAAAGTCGTTTTTTAACAAAAGTGTTATAAAGTTTTCTTTAAAATTGGGTAGAAAATTGTCTGATCGAATAAATCGCGTTAGAGATGGTAAATTTAAACGAAATGAAAAATTTATTAAGCAAGGGAGACGTAGTCCTGTTGTTTTTTCGAATGTTCAGAAAGTTTTTCAGATTAATACGATACCAATTTTCTCAGGTTTTGATAAGCTTCATCAAGTAAATTGGTGGAAATCTAGTCGGAAAAATAGGAATATATCTAGAAATTTAAATGTTTTAAAAAAAATAATATTATTTCGTAGTGTTTTTTTAAATTTTCGTCGTAATTTGCGAGTATACACAAATACTATACGTCAATTTTTTGGTTATGATGTGTTTCGGGTTTACAAATACCGAAATATTCAAACGGTATTAAGAACAGTTAACAAGTCGTTACGTAGTGTTATTCCTCTGAGACAAGGTAAAGGCGTTGGTAACGTTGATTTTTTTTCGGGTCGTCAAAACGACAAGTCTTACACTAATGTTTCATTTTCTGGTTTTAAGGGTTTAAAAAAAGGTTCGCAAAGTTATATTCAGCCGCAGGTGAAGTCTCTTGATTTGGGGCGACCAGTGTGGCAGTATGCGCGAAAAAGTTTAACTTTTTTTAATAAGATATTTTTTTTTAAGCTTGTTTCTTTGTTTTCAAAATTTTTTAGCACTGTGAATTTGCGCGTAAATGGTTTTGGGCAGATGTTTAAATTAATTTTTGTTGTTTTTTTTAAAAAATTTGTGCGTGGTTACTATGTGCGTTTTAAGAGTGATGGTTATGTTAGGGGAGTTCGAAAGGCCAGGAAAATTTTTAAATTTAAAAATTTTTTTAAACGCTTTTCACATAAACATTTTTTGCGATTTTATTTTTCGTTTTTGAATTTTTTTGGTAAACTTTTTAAAATACGTAAAATTTATTTACATTTTAAGCGTTTTACTAAATCAAGAGATTCTAAGTTTTTTTTTAGATTTGGTGCCTTTGTTCGTCGTTTAGTTTTTTTTTTAAGTATCGCAAGTTTTCGTTTTTTAGTAAAAAAAAATCTTAGAAAATATTTTCGGTGGATACATGACAGAAATACTCTTAAATTTGCGAAGTTTTTACAGTTTAAACTTGCTCGTTTAACAGACTGTAAAAACTTCGCAAATTTAAATATTAAATTTGTACCATTGAGTTGTCATTATGGTGTTACTCCTGATGTTTATGTTAATTTTTTAAGGCTTAAAATTCGTCGTAGATTTAGTTTTAAATCATTGATTCGTCCATTTATAAAAGGGTTGCGGTTTATGCGTTTTTTACGTGGTGTGTATGGTTTAGGGAATGGACGTTTTACGCGTCGACAACGCGCGTCTACCGTCAAAATTTCGAAGGGTAAAATAGCGTTTAGCACTGTTTCAGCGTATTTATTGTATTCTTTTTTGCCTGTTGTAACCCGTTACGGTACTTGTGGTGTCCATATTTTTTTCAATTTTCGTAAATCACAAGTTAAATTTAAATATAAAGTGGGGGCTATTTTTAAAGTTCATTAAGAGGTTTAATTTTTGTTTAATTGAAATTGTTTTTGTGTTAGTTTATATACATTAAATTAAGTAAAACGCATTTAAGTCAAAAATACTATGGTTAAGTATCATAAATTTCTTTTTAAAGTTAATACGAAGCAACATAATAAAGTTAAATTCAGCGGTAAGCGTTTTACGACTTTGAATTCTGATTTATTTTACAGAAAATTGTTTTTGAATTTTTTTAAAAATAAAAAAAAAAACAATGATTTTTTTTTTCGTAAGTTTAAAAAATTAGGATTTTTTGATGATCTAAATAGCGTTAAAGATGTCTATGTGCCTGCTGCTTATTGTGATTTTTCTGTTGTATTTCGGACATATCGTGTGCCATGTTTAATATCAACAGGTTTTGGTAAGTGTACCGACTTTCATTTGGAGACTGTTCGTCGTTTATTAAAGAAGCGTTTTTCGAAAAAAGCACTGATTTTTAAAAGGATTCAGCCTTATAAGACCTTATTAAAACGCACTAATGAAGTTCGTATGGGTGGTGGAAAAGGAACAAAAACTGCTGGGATTGTTTATCCTGTTTATCCCGGTTGTATCTTATTTGAAGTTCGTGGTGTTACAGGACGGTTGGCGAAGTCTGTATTTACACAGGTTTCGTCGAAATTACCTTTTTCAACCAAACTTATTTATCTTGATTCTATTTAATGTAATAAATTATGTTGTTTAATGTTGCTGATAATAGCGGAGCATTTAAAGTAAAGTGTGTTTCCGTGGCGAAAACTGTGTTACCCGTTCCGGCAGGATTTATAACAACAGTTGTTAAGAGTGGAGTTTTTAGTAAAAAAGTACAAAAAGGTGATATTTGTAGAGCAGTTGTTGTTCGATTGGTTCGTTCGACTCGGAGGAGTTTCGGTTATTCGGTGTCTTACTGCATAAATTCTGTTGTTCTTTTGAAAAAGAATGAAGTTACACCATTGGGAACGCGGGTAAAGGGGACTATATTTTTTGAATTACAAAAATCTGGGTTTACTCGAATCGTTTCTTTATCAGCTGCGTTAGTTTGAAAAAAAAATGATTAAACGTGTTAATATTGGAGGTAGTACGCATTTAGTGTATGAAAAAAACGCAGTGCAATTTTTGGAAGGAGTTAGTTTTTTTAGCTATATAGCTTGTGTTGTTAGATTTGAGCTTGTGTATAAGAATTTGATTTCTACTAAAATTGCAATTCGTAGGTTTTTTCCTTTTTTAAATTATAAAAGTTCGATTAGTTGTAAGCTACTGAATAAAGGGTTCTTGAAAAAAAAGGGTTTAGTTCACCCTTATATTGGTTTATTAAAAAATTTTGTTCAAGTTCAGCATAATGTTCCATTTGTGTATAATTTTTTTTTAAGAACTTTTTACACGCAAAGTAACGGAACGCGAGGTACTTTTTTAACAATGCAACATAATTTTTTATTTAAACATTCATTAACTCGTTTATTTGTTTTTGATTTTTTTCGGATTATTCTACTAGCAAAGCTTTACAAGTTAAATCAATTTGTTTCCGTTAATATATTGAAATGCGCATTAGGTAGTGTTGTTTTTCGGTTTAAATTTCACGAGGTTTTGTTAAGATCATTTTTTATTATGAGTACGTTAGATGAAACTGTTGATCAACAAACCCTGTCGTTTAAATTTTTTCAATTTTTAAATGATTTTGGGATTGTAAATGAACCTGCTGTTTTCGAATTATATTTTCAAAAAATCTTTGTGAATTTTAATGTATTTGAAAATGTTCAATTTTTAGCCCTATTTTTGTCGTTTTTTGGTTTTTCTTTTTCAAATCAATTTTCAAATCGATTTTCACATAAGTTTTTTATAAAATTGATTTGAGTATATTGTGTATGCGTGTGTGATTTTTTTTTGTAATGAAGCATTTATCAAAGAAAGATAGTTTGGTTAGGCGAGGATATTCAAAACAAGAGTTATCCTATAAGTTTATTAAAGCCTTGATTTCGGATCTCCGGTTACCTATAAAATATCGTTTTTTTTTTTTTTCGAGGTTGAGTGGGTGTAAGGTAGTTTCACGAGTACGTATTGTTAATCGTTGTGTACTATCACATCGTGCGGGTGGTATTGTTCGAGACTTCCGGTTATCTAGGATGTTTTTTCGGGAGTTGACAAATTTTGGTCATTTAGCAGGTTTTATGAAAGCCAGTTGGTAGTACTCGCTGTTTATAGTTGTTTCTTTTTAATTTGAGTTTATTTTTTTTGATGCGAGTAACTAAGTTTTTAAATAATTTAATTTCAATAAAGAACGCTTCGTTAGCCTACAAATTGCATGTTAATATTTATAAAAATTCTTTAACGTTAAAAATGCTGAATTTTTTTTATCAGAATGGGTATATATTAGGTTTTCAATATATAACACCTTACAAAATTCGTGTTTTTTTAAAATATTTTAAACACAAAGGACTTTTAAGCGGTATGACATTTCCTTCTGCGCAAGTGCGTTTTTGCTCATATATGCAGTTGGTTTCTTTATACAATTTTTCAGGTTTTAATTATTTAACAGTTGTATCAACTAATAAAGGTTTGTATACAGCTGATTATATAGTTAGACATCAGTTGAATTTAGGTGGGTTAGTCCTTTTTTCAATTAATTTTTATTAAAGAAGTGTGTGTGCTTATTCGAATTTAATTTTTGTAATTATGGGTTTTATTAGTAATCGATTTTTTTTTTTAGAGCGCAATTTTTTAACCGTTCCAGTTAAAGAATTATTTGATGTGAATTATTTTTTTTTGGCTAATAATATATTTTTGTTATATTCAGTGTTTCAGGGTTCATTTTTTTTTACTTTTTTAAATATTTCGAGTTATTTTGATTTTTTTTCTTTACGTGTTTTTTTTTCAAATGCGAATACTTTAAAATTATTTTTGTTCAACGATTTGAGTTTGGTCGGTTTTTTATTTGGAACTTTTATTGAATTGTTTTTGGACGGTTTGTATTATAGGGTTAAGTATTATCGATCGAAAAATTATTTAGGTTTTTTGATTGGATTTAGTCATTACATTATTATTAAGGTGCCAAGTTCGATATTTGTGCGCATTCATACAAAGCGAAGAAAGTTTGTTATTTTTAGTGGGGATAAGCATCAGTTAAGCATTTTTGCAATTTTTTTAGCAAATTTGAAGGTTCCTAATGTTTACATGGGTAAGGGTTTAAAGATAATAAATAAGTTTTATCGTCGAAAAAAAATGTTGAAGAAACGTTGATTTATTTATTTTTTTGTTAATGTTAGTTGTAAGTAGGTTAGTTTATAATAGACGTCTTTTGTCAAATTTTTTTAATTATTTAGTTCGTGTTGATAATAAAGTTTTTTTGCAATTTTACTTTTTTCAGGGTTTTGGAATGCGCTCACCGTTTTTTTTTTCTTTTGTGCAGAATTGGGTAATTTTGTTGAATAAGTTATATTATAATTACATTAAACTAGAAAATTTAGATCGATATTATGATGATCGTAGTTTGCGCTCACCGTTTTTTTTTTCTTTTGTGAAATCAATTGTTCGTGGTAATTTTGGGCATTTTAGAAGAAGATTTATTTTTTATCCTCATAACCACCAACTTTATATTCGTTCTCAAAGATATAATGGTTTTCGTGATTTTGGAAAAATAAGCTATAATCCGGTTTCCGTACAGTTTAGGAAGAAAAAGAAACGGTTTGTTTTTAAGAAACGAGTAAGACGATGGTGGTATCATGGTCGTGTTAAATTTTTGCGGAAACGGTTCAAACGGTTGACTTTTAAAGGTGCAACTCGGTTTAGTTTTTCACGGTATAAATTTTTTGACAATCGTTTTTTAACTTTGAAGAAGTCGTTTTATTTTTTTGTATTAAATAACAAGTTGCAAAGATCACGAAAATTATTTATTAAATTTTTTCGTGTTTATGTACTACGTAGGTTGAATCGAAAGATTTTTCATATTAGGCAGTTACACAAATTAAAAAAAAATTTAATAAATAATTTTCGTGATCTTTTTACTAATCGTCGTTTTTTAACTAAGTTACAATCTGTACACATCAGAGTAGATATTATTAATTTTCGTCGTTTGTTTTTGCAACTCGTAAAGCTTTTCTTACAATTTCGTGTTCGGTATTTTTTGATTTGGGTAAATTTGGTGTTGCCTAAAGTAATGCGTCGTGTTTCTTTTCATAGATTGACTAGAGTTAGCAACACCAAATTTACCCAAAATATTTTTGGGGTTGACTGTAAGTTTGAAAAGTTATCCGTTTTTTTTAATACTGACTTGTTAAGCGGTAAATTTAATCAAGATAAATTTAGGTTTAAAAAATCTTTTTTTTATTTTTTTAAGGATCCTCACAAGAAGATAAAAAGAAGATTTTTTATTAAAATAAAAAAAATAAAAAAAAGATTTTTTAAACCTAAATTTAGGGAAAATAAACTACCATTAGTTCCCTTGTTGCCGGTAGGTGTAAATGAAAAAGTTAGTGGTATTCTTCCGCAGAACAAAAATAAACGACGGAAGGTGCTTGCGCTTTCTCACTATTTTTTGCAAAAGAGGGATTTTTTTAATGCAGTTTTGAAAAAAAAAAGTAAAATGGTTTCTTCCAGTTTTACTTTTTTTGGGCAAAAGTTTGTAGGTAAAAAAAGTGATTTAAAAATTTTAACATTAATCCGGTCTATTTATAGGGTAGGGGGTTATCGATTACGTCAAATTTTGCTTAAATTTCGTAGAAATTGTAATACTCGTCTTTTTAACTTGCGCGGAAGATTTCGTGTTAATTTAGAGATTTTTTTAAGAACGTTAATACTAGGGGAGTCATTTAGACGTACAGAGGATGATAATTTTAATAAGAAGTTAACTGTACGGAGCTATCATTCGATGAGATTTCGATTGAATTTACCGATCCGTGGTCAACGCACACATTCGAATGCTGGGACTCCTAAGCGTTTGCGTAAGCATAGTGCAGTTAATAAGCGTTTTTGACTTTATTTAGTTAAACCTACTGTAGATGTGTTGTAATAATTTAATATGTGTGTTACAGTAATCACTAGTAATAATTATTTGGGAAGTTTAAATTTAGTTCGAAAATTTAAAAAAGCGTCAAGAGTTAATTTAACTTTTTTACAAAAAAATTTAAGGCTTACTGATAAGTTGTTTGTTTATGATAAAAATATTTTTGGGATTTTTGTTAGAAGTTTTCGTGTTTCCAATAGAAAGGGTCTTTTTTTTCCGAAAAGTCATATGGGTGTTTTTTACTCTTTTTTTCATAATTTAGAGAAATTAAAGATATCATTTACATTAAGTAAAGAATTTTTTAGGCGTAGATTTCCGTTGAGTAAAATTCTTATTGGTAGGGCTTTGCAAAAAAAGCAATTTTTTTTTAGAGGTTTAGGTGGGGTGGCATCTTATACACGTTCTTTTCGGGCTTTAAAGGAACTTGTCGAAAAAAATAAGGTTCATTATAAGGTTGCAGAAAAAAGTACTGTTAATTTTCCGTTCTTTTTGGGAGGACCTTTTGATTCATTTTTGCAGTTGCGCGATCAGGCGAAGTATGTTAATTTTTTAGGTGTTGCATCTAAGTATTTGAATTTGTCGCGTGGTTTGGTTCGGTGGTTAAGTATTAATAAGAGAAGTTATTTTTCGATTAGATCGATTTTTAGATCTAATTTTTCATTGATAAATAATTCTTTTTTTAATTTTTCATTTATAGCTCTTAATTCCAAACGTTTTCTTTTACGGAAGATAAATTTTTTTTTCAAAAATAGGTTTTTTCGAAAGGATGTTCTTTATCGTGTTAATAAATTTATATTAAAATCAAATTGGTTTGATAAGGTTTATAAAAGGAGGTATAATATTCGTATAAGGGGGTATAGAGATTTAGATACGGCTATATTGAATTTTTTTAAAAATTTTATTTTTTTAAAAATTCAAAATAGTGTTAATAATTTATTTCTAACAGCTGTTGATATGTTTGGAAATACTATTAGTTGGTTGAGTTTAGGGGCAGCGGGGAGTCGAAATGCGGTTAAAAAAACAGATTACGCAACTGACACATTAGCAACTAAATTTGCAATAAAACTTCGTTCGCTTAACGTAAGAAATCTTCATTTGTATTTAACTGTAAAGTTAAATAAAAAAGTGAAGAATGTGCTTAGAGGTTTTCGAAAAATGCGTTTGCGGATGAATCTTGTTACAGTAAATTTTGTGGTACCACATAATGGGTTGCGGCGGGGTCGACGTAGGCGTAAATAGTTTGATGGTATAACGGTGCTGCTGAACATAGTTTAATTGGCAAAATATCAGATTGTGGCTCTGAGGATAAGGGTTCGAGCCCCTTTGTTCACCATCAAAATCATGTGGGTGGGATAGTGTAATGGCTAACATAACTATTTTGGGTGTAGTTGATGCAGGTTCGAGTCCTGTTCCCTTGAAGCTGTACATTTATGCGTGGCTGAATTGGTTAAGGCACCGGTTTTGAAAACCGAGGTTTACTTTGATTAGTAATGGGGGTTCGAATCTCTCCGCAGGCTTTTTGTTATTTTTAGTATTAGATTACGTGCGTTTATTAATTCATGTTTACTTATAGTATGTATATGTATATGAAACGAATATTTTATTGTTGGACAGTCTGTTTAAGACCGTTTATTAAAAAATTTAAGTTACTTTTTGTATTTTTGTTGACATATCTTATTGTGTTTTGCGGGGGTTTCTTTATTTATTGTTTAATATCTGAGGTGGTTTTTTGGAATAAAGTTGCCTTTTCGTCCACATTTAGCTATTTCGGAAATGAGTTGTATTTTGGCCATTTGAATGGCTCTCGTTACGCTGCGGCGGCAGAAATGCCTTGGAGTCGGAAGTACGATAAGAATAAGTTTTATTATACGTTTGCTGATTTAAAAAGACATCGTTTTATGGAGCGTTATCGTTCAATAAATTTATATCAATTCTTCACGGAGCGGCGATCAAGATTACTGTTTAATCGTATTGATGTGCTTGCGCGGACGAAATTGAAATCTCTGCCAAATAAACATTTTCCTGCAATTGGCGAACGAATGTTTTATCATTGGTTCAGTGGTCGAATTCCTAAAAATCTTTACGTATTTTTTCCTACTTTACAAAAGAAACCATCCGGGCGTTTTGCTGGTTTGAAAGGATTTTCGATCCCTAACCCTAAGTATATCGTAAAACGCCCGGAAGTGGTGGGTGGTTATATCACTTATCTACTTCCTAAGGGTTTTTACTGGGAAACGTTTTTTTGGAATAAAGCTATACATAATGATAATTTATTGGGTTATAGAATAATGCCTGTTGGGGTGTTACCTGTTGATGATTGTTTTTTTACAAAACAATATTCTCAGTTTGCAGATTTTTTGAAGGGTGGGAATATAAGGGTTTTTGATTTTCGGTTTTTAGAGTTAAGTTTGTTGCATCCCGGATTAGTTATTGATAAGCGAGGAGGTGGTCAGGGTATGGTTGTTGCGTTTGTGCATCCGGCTTTTTATAAGGCGTATCGAAATGTTCCTGTTAATGATTTTTTTCGGGACTATATACGGCAAATGAAAGTAATGGGTTTGAAAGATTCTGCTCTTTCTTTGTATCTTTCTATGACTTTTTCAGATCCGGATTTATTTTGTTATTATTTGCCACGTGCTATTAAATTTGTTTTTATTGACTATTCATCAGCGCAAGTTCAATCCTTGTACGCAAATCGATATTCTCTGTTTCCTACGCTTCGATGGAACAGTTTATATATTAAGAGTGTATATGGGGGGTCCGAGACAGCGGTTCAGCTGCAAACAGCTCATTCCTTCATATATCGTATTGCACGGAAGCAGTAAATTGATTAAATTTTTTGTGTATTTTTTAAGTAATGATTTTTATAGCAAATAATTTTTGTTTTTTTTCTGATAAGGTAAATTTTAATTACGGTGAAGTTAGTTCTACTTATAATAATTCGGTGTTGGTTAGTGTAAATTTAAAAAATGATTTTTTTTTTAATAAGAAACAATATAGGTCATTTTTTTATAAATATGGGTCTTTGAATGTTTTTTTGCCTTTTTTTTTTCGGGGGTTGGATTATTACTGGACTAATAGGATAAATTATTTTTATCCGTTGAAGGCCTTACGTTGGTTGGCATTAAAAAATTCCTATTTTTATGTGTTTGAGCAGCTTAAGCAAAGATTTCAACTAAACAGGTCGTCAATTTTTTTATCAAGTGTTTTTAGAAAATTTTATCAATATTCCCCAGGTATAAATTTTTTGTCTCAGGTTAAATCTTTATTTTTTTTGAGAAATACTAACGTTAATGTGTCATTTGTAAAATTTATTGCGAAATGTGTGTACAAGCCGTTGGTAGTTCGTTCAAAATATGGGCATTTTAGTGTTCGAAATCAGGGTGTTGAATTTTTATTATATAAGGATCAATATTTGTTATATAAACGTTATTATAAAAGACTTTTTAAAGTGAAATTTCGGAAAATTAGATCGAAGATTTTTTCTGTTAAAAAAAGTAGTGCGCTTAAAGCTTTTTTTCGTCGTAAAGCAATAATGCGTCGATTTTGAGACGGATTTCAGGGTATCAAAGATATATATTGAAGTTTTTATTATCTATTGCAGTTTAAATGCCACAGTTAGACATGTATTTATGGTTTTTTAATTTATTAATTTTTGTTTCTTTTTTTTTAGTTGCATATTATTTGTTTTTGTATATTGTGTTAGTTCAAATTGCAAAATTGTTTTTTTTTCGGAAGTCGTATATTGCGAATTTAATGGTATTACGTTTTATACTAAACTTTAAGTTGTCTGTGGTAATTAACTCTAATTACTATTTAGTACGTTATATACAAAATTTGCGAAATTTGGTTAACTTTGAAAGAAAATCGATCGATTTTGTTGAATTAGATAAGAAGTATTGGTTGAGTTTATTTTTTTTAAAGAATTTTTATTTTGATGAAGAGGCTTTATTTACAGATTTTGAGTTAATTGATTCTTTTTTTTTTTTCGCTGAAAAAAAATTCTTTTTTCAGAGTCTATTACTATTGGAAGTGTAGTTTTCAATTTTTTTTATTTAAACATTGATGAGATTTTTTTTGCTTGATTTATTACAAAAAGGTTATTTAAATATTATTGTTCTTTTCAACAAATTTTTTAATATTGGAAATGGAAATAAAAAAAAGATCAGCTTGACTGGTTTATCAGTTAATATGATCTTTTATTTTTTTGTGTACGTGTTTTTTGTGTTTGTGTTTGATGTACTTTTTTTTAATGAAGAATTTTTTATCAGTTTAGGGTTAATTTTATTTGTTTTATTTGTTAGAGCATTGTTAACGCAGGCGCTGATGCCTTTTTTTTTTCAATATAAGAGTAGTTTGGAATATAGTATTTACGAGTTAAGTGAGGCGATTTTTTTTTTATCTTCAAAATTACAGAAGTATTATTCGTTGGAATTATACTTTTTGAATATATTACGAAAAAATTTTTACGGTATTTCGTGTTACAAGGATGATTACAGCAGGTTACAAGATGCCAATGATTTAATCATTATCAAAGGTCGAGATTCGAATTTAAATGTTAGTACTTTAGCGACTAGTAACTTGATAACACTAGCCCGTTTTGAGCAATCTTGTTTGGTTGGTCATTTGGAGGCTTACTTTCGGAAAATTTTTGGTTTTTTTGTTACTGAGGTATTTCTTACTTATTATAAATTTCAATATCAATTACGTTTAAGTTTTTATTCCGCATTAGTCAAAAATAATTTGATTGTACGAGTTCCGTTAACTTTGCAAGAACAGGCGGCGTCTAATTTTTTGATTTTTTAAAAAAAAAATTAATAAAATGCAATGTGGATTTCATTTTTTTTTATTGTATTTGTTATTTTTCCAATTTTTTTATGATTCGCAATTAACTTAACTGGAAGAGTGTCTGTCTTACGCACAGAATGTAAGGGTTCGAGTCCCTTATTGCTCATTATATGTTCAAATGTTACACTTTTTTTAGTTGGTTCTTTATGTTTGAGCATATAAGTGGTTCGTGGTTACATTGTTAAATATTTTTTGTTGTATATGGATTTATTTTTTTTATTGAATGTTGGGAATTATTTGGCGTTGTTATTTTTTTTTTTTTTTTCGTTAATGTTAGCATTAGT
>Ga0164242_10003975_pt1 | contig 16707 bp, 19 predicted proteins | sample OricomgcompostMG_FD_108783 | JGI IMG/M metagenome (GOLD analysis project Ga0164242, IMG submission 108783) | Miracle-Growth compost microbial communities from Emeryville, California, USA - Original compost - Miracle growth compost (MG) ...
GCACCAGGACGTTCATGTTCGAGGTCAGGATGTCGATCAGGTCGCGGTGGTGTTCGGGCAGGATCAGCTTGTCGCGCAGTTCGGGCTGGTACTTGTATTCCTCCATGTTCTGCACATGCACCCAGATATTGCAATGCCATTCGAGATGGAACAGATGCACGTAGCAGTGCAGCGGGATGCGCTCGAAGCCGTCGTTGATGCTGGCGTCGCGCCAGAATTCCGGATTGGCGGTCATCTCGAAGCGGCGCTCCAGGTTTTCCTCGTCGTTGATGCAGCGGGCGGTGACGCCGTCGCTGATGCGGATCAGCTCGGGGATGTCCTTCTCGTTGATGATGAAGGCGGACTTGCTGACCACGAACTGCGCGCCGAAGCGCGGCTGCATGCGCAGAAAGCGCTTGGCGTGCGATTCGTATTCCTGCTTGAACTCGGCGCATTCCTTGAAGTAGCCGAATTCGGCCAGCAGCTCGGGTATCGTGCGGTTGATGACGTCGTGGCGGTTGATGACGATCGCGTTGGTCATGCCGGAACGGCGCATGTGCGGTTCGGTCGCCTCGTTGTTGGCGGACTGCATCGTGTTGGCCAGCAGGTCGATCACCACGTAGGGCATGCCCTGGTCCGGCACGATGTGGCGCATGCGGTGCACCAGCCACGGCAGCAGCACGCCGTCCTTGTTGCGCTTGTACAGCCAGCCGTCGATCGCGTCGCGCGCGAGGTAGGCGGCCAGGCCCGGCACCAGATGGTCGAGGCTGGGGATGACGCGCGCCTGCGGCGCGTTGTAGATGTTGTCGAGCGCGAGCATCTGGAACATCAGCGCGCGCTCGTTCTGCGACTTGCTCAGCGAATACAGGGTGTTGAGCGATTTGGCGTCGAACAGCTTGCTCGACACGATCATGCTGCCGTGGCAGATGCCGTGTTCGGCAAGCCGCTGCGCCAGCGGCGAATCGGATTCGATCATCCCGAGCAGGACGTGGATCAGCGATTCGGGTATTTCAAAGTCCATCTCAACTCCTGTTGATTGCTGCAGGCGCGCCGTTGTCGCCGGGGACACGCGCGACAAAAGAAAAACGGCCTCCATACGGAAGCCGCCTTTGCCATTGGAAACGGCATTCGGAAACGGGAATTGACGCGGGTTCCAACGGCCTGCCGCCGACAGGTTCGTTTTACCATGCCGCCTGGCAGTCGCTCTGCGGAAAAGATCTGTCCATCATAAAGCAAGAGCGCATCCGTGGAAAGCCGCGCGGGCATGGCCGGAAACGCCGGGCCGGACGCGTTCGGCCGCGTCGTCCCGGGCTGCATGGCGCAACGCCGGCCACGGGAAGGGCGGCCTCGCCGTCGTCCGCCGCATGTCGGTGTCAGCTCGACGCGACGCCGACCGCCTGCGCGTCCGACGTGCCCTTCGCGCTGCCCTTGCGATAGTTGGCGAACAGCTCGATCGCCTTCTGGTTGAAGGCCGGAATGTCGTCCGGCTTGCGGCTGCTGACCCAGTTGCGGTCGCTGACCACTTGTTCGTCGACCCATTTGCCGCCAGCGTTGCGGATGTCGTCCTGCAATGTCGGCCAGCTGGTCAGCGTGCGGCCGGGGATCAGGCCGGCCGACACCAGCAGCCAGGGACCATGGCAGATCACGGCGATCGGCTTGCCTTTCTTCTGCATGTCCTGCACGAAACGCTGCGCCTCGGGAATCATGCGTATGCGGTCGGCGTTGATGACGCCGCCGGGCAGCAGCGCCGCGTCGAAGTCGTTCGCGTCCAGTTGCTGGAACGTCATGTCGACGTTGAAGCTGTCGCCCTTCGTGTCGTGCTTGAAGCCCTGCACCTGGCCGGTCTTCTCGGACACGACTTTCGTGATCGCGCCCTGCTGTTCGAAGGCGGCTTTCGGTTCGGTGAATTCGGGCTGTTCGAAGCCATCGACGACGAGGATGGCGATTTGCATGCCTTGCAATGTGGGTTCCATGGCGGATTCCTTTCGTGAGAGTCGAAAGGGAGTCGCCGCATAGGCATTAGTTCAAAGATTGAAGGCGGGCAAGGCGCGTCGCGCTCGCGCAAGGCGTTTCCCGGCGGCAGGCTATTCGAGGAAGAAATCCATCGCCATCGTGACCACCGGCGGATGGATCACGTGCAGGCCGTTGAACTCGACGTATTGCACGTCGTAGCCGGCGGCCTTCAGCTTGGTCGCGTTGACACGGCCGGCCGTCTCGATCGGCAACTGCTCGTCGATCAGGCCGTGCGCGATGAAGACCTGCGGCGTGCCTTCCTGCATGAAGATGGACATGAAGCCGCCGGAGAAGGCGATCACGTGGCTGGCGATGTCGCCGTTCGTGATGCCGATCGACAGCGCGTAGCTGGCGCCGTCCGAGAAGCCGGCGAAGGCGAGGTGGTGGCGGTCGATGCGATAGTGCGAGGTCACCGCGGTCAGCGCCTGGTGCAGGCGTTCGAGGTCGGGACCGTTGCCGCCGATCACGATGTCCCAGGTCGGATACAGCGAGTGCGGCGCCAGGATCAGGAACTTGCGCTGGTCCGCATGCTGCTCGAGGAAGGGCAGCACTTTTTCGGGAAAGCCGCCCGCGCCGTGGAACATCACGAGCAGCGGCACCGGCGCATCGGCATCCAGCCCTTCCGGCACGTACAGCACGGCGTCGCGCTCCTCGGCGATGCCGAGGCGGTTGCGGCCCGGTGGCAGCGGTCCGTGGCCCGGCTCGGCGTGCGTGAAGGAGAGGCGGCCCATCAGGGAGAGATCGAACATGGCGGAGGTCAGGAAGAAGTGCGGACTGCACGAAGCGCCCTATGATGCCATCGTCGTTGCGCTTGCTCAACAGCACCGCAGGTGCACGGACGGTAGGGTAATGCGGAAGATGGCCCTGCATGCGGGCGCCGGCGCATGTTACATGGGCGCCGGAGGGCGCACGGCGAGCGCATGCGGCGGCCGGCGTGGATGATGCAGGCGGCTGTAAATCGCGGCGTCGACATGGAAGTAGAGCTCGACGATGCAGCGCGCGAGACGCTCGACTTCGGCATGCGGCATGCTGCGCGCCAGATCGATCTGGCGGGTGGCGCTTTCCCGCATGCCGGCGAAGGCAGGGTCCAGGCGCAGCTGCTCGAAATCGGCGCGCGCGTCGTGCGGCAATTCCTCCGGCAGCAGATGCAGCACGTGATAGACCTCGTTCCCTTCGAGCCATTGGCGTTTGCCGATGCGCTTGTCCTGCAGCGCTTCGACAGCGTTCTTCAGTTTCTGATGGGCGTAGGTCATTGCGGACGGATGGGTGGGACGGGAAAGGCGGCCCGATCAGCGTATCGCCGCCGTGGCGGCGACGGCGATCAGCGCACCGCCCGGCCGCCCGGCGAAATGGCCGGGGCGGGCATGGAAGAAACTCAGCATCGCCGCGGCGGACAGCAGGCCGATGGTGGAAAGATTGCGCATCACGTCCTCTTGCGAACTCGTTCGGCGGTACGTCTTCATCGGAAAGATGTTCTGCAATGCAATATATCCATTGCGCATGGTTCGGCCTATCGGCGACTGGCGCAATCTGCTGTAGGAAACATGGAAGGCGGGTGCGGGGGAACGGATGGCGGAACAGGCGTTCATGCAGGCGGCATGGTCGGAAGGCATGCCGCCTGCCGGAACGCGCATCCGGCGCGCGGCCGCGCTTGCCGCGCTCGGTGCATCAGATCATCGGCCCTCTTACCGCACAGGAGGGCAGGGGCCTGCAGGGGCGGGCAAGAAAACGCAGGGTGTTCCCCTGTTCCGACAGCGCCTGGGCGGCGGGCAGGCCGGCCGGTTCGGTAGCTGGCATCCCGTAGGAAGAGGGCATGGCGGCGGCAAGGCGGTCGGTGTGCAGGGTCGGTGAGCCGAGCGCCGTCAGCGATGCGGCGGCGGCCAGCAGGCTGAGCGGAATGAGATTGCGCATGATCGATACTCCGGGAACATCGGTTTGCTGTGATTGGATCGACTTGTGAAGTTAGCAATACGATAACTATTTTCCCACGTGTCGTGTGCAAAATCATGATTAAAATAACAACTGTTGTTTATTTGTTACTGATGCGCTCGGGCAGGCGAAGGCGTGTGGAACGCAGGGCGTGGGAACAGGCCGGCCGGCGCTCAGCCGGCGGCGATCAGGACGTCGCCGCCCAGGGTCCTGAAGCGGCTGGGATCGTCCGGATCCGGTTCCACGTATTCGGCCTCGTCGGTCACGTAGCAGGCATTGCCGGGACGGTAGCGCGAGGGGGTCAGGCGTATGATCGTGCAAACCGCGCCGGTCGTCTGATTGCGAAATTCTCCAACGACGTATGTGTCTGACATGAGGCTCCGATATGGGGAAATGCGAACAGGCTTGCGATTACATCCCAGCGTGCCGCTTCCGGCAATCCCATAAATATGTGGGTTTGCGCAATTGCCGCAGTGTGGACCGGCACTCCCCCGCTTGCCGAATTTTTTTCAGTTGTGGAACACGTCGATCTGCTGGTACACCGCGTAGCGAATCAGGTCCGGCACGCTGTTGACGCGCATCTTCGTCAGCACGCGCTTGCGGTACTTGCTGACCGTGGTCAGGCTCAGCGACAGCTTGTCGGCCGTCTCGGACGGTTTCTCGCCGCGGCAGATGCTGTAGAAGATCTCGTATTCGCGAGCCGTCAGCTGTTCGTGCAGCGGACGCATCCTGCCGTCTTCGGTGGCCGGCGTGCCGGCCGCTTTCTTTCTTGCCTGCTGGCCGCTGAAGATGCCGCGCACGGCGGCGACCAGTTCCTCGGCGCTGCCATGCTTGGCGAAATAGCCGTCGGCGCCGTTGTTCATCATTTCCAGCGCATAGAATTGTTCGGGCTGGCTGCTGATGATCAGCACGGGCAGATTTTCCTGCTCGGCCTTGAAGGCGATCAGCGCCTCGTAGCCGTTCTTCTTCGGCATCGCCACGTCCAGCAGCACCAGGTCGGGATGCAGCGTGCGCACCAGGCGCAGCCCTTCGTCCGCCGTGGCCGCCTCGCCGACGACGGAAAACTCGGGAACGTGCGAAAACCATTCGCATATCCCGGCCCGTACGACGGGGAAATGCTCGACGATGAGTATCTTCACGTTCATAAGCGATCCGGAACCCGTTGGTGCGGCGGAGCTGCGCCCCTCTGGCGGCAGGCCGATGATGTGGCAGAAGCTTATGAGAATCGTGTCATCACGTCTGTGAGACGTCGCACAATAGAAGGGTGATTGCACATGGGCTTTTGCCGCCTTGCGCACTTCGATAACGCCCCGCGCCCAGGATGAAATTTCCTACAGCGCTTTGCGCGCTTTTCCTATTCCGGCGCGCGGGGACGCTCTGCATCATGGCGTTCCGGCCGTGCCACGGTCGCTGCATCGCAGGGCGGCGCCGGACAACCATGGAAGGAGAACGAGATGACACACCAGAATCAAGACAATACCGTCTCGCCGTCGCCGAGCGACGCGGTGGGCCGAGCCCGCGGCCACAAGAACGAAACCGCAGCGGCCGGCGGTCAGAACATGGGCACGCGTGCCGGTTCAAATACCCGTGGCGTGGCGCCGGAACAGCATGCACGGGTATCCTCCCGCGCACGCAAGAAGCAGGAATAGCCGCGACGCATGCGGCGACTGTGACGAAAAAGAGCCGGCATATGCCGGCTCTTTTTTGCGTAAAACGACGCGCAAGAAGCGGCGCGTCGGCTGCTCGCTAACGTCCGCCCGCGCCCGCTCCTCCGGTGCCGCCGACGCCCGCACCGCCGACGCCACCGACTCCGACACCGCCGGTTCCGCTGCCGCCCACGCCGCTACCGGTCGTGCCGCCAGAACTGCCTGCGCCATAGCCACCGGTTGCGCCGCCGCTGGCACCGGTTCCGCCGGTGCCGTAGCCGCTACTGCCGGTTGCGCCTGCGCCACCCGTGCCGGTGGTACCGGTCGTGGTGCCCGTTCCTGCGCCGGCACCGTTGACGCCGGCCGAACCGGTGCCGGCCGTGCCGGTACCGGACATGCCCGTTCCTGCGCCGCCATAGCCGCTGCTGGTACCCGTCGTCGTGCCTGCCGTGCCGTTGGTGCCGGCCTGACCGGTCAGGCTGCCGGTTCCGCTGCCGTAGCCGGTGCCCGACATGCCGTTGTTGACCGCGCCGCTGTTGGTGGTGCCGTAGCCCGGCGTCACGGCGCCGGCGGTACCGGGCGCCGTGGTGGTGGTACCGCCCGGATTGACGGCGGCGCCGTTGCTGCCGGCGATGGTGGAATCGGATTCATAGCTCGGCGTGGTGGTGCCCGTCCCGCCCGCGCCGTCGGCCTGTGCCCAGGCGCCGGCGCTGACCAGCAGGGCCGCCAGCAATGCTGTTGCTTCCTTCATGGCAACCTCCTGTGTATCGATAGGTTTTTGTCGCGCAAGCGACGATGAACCATTCTTGCACGGCGATCGCGAAAGGCCGATAGGACATCCTGCTGAAATGGGGTCAGAAAACTTGGCGTGTTCAGGTGGCGCTTGCGCCGCAGAAAGAAGTGCCATGCCGCAGCTCTGCCGCTTACTCGTGGTGGCCGAGGACCTTGCTTTCGTCCTTTTCCGGCGCGACGTCATCGCGCCTGCGCTTGCGCGGCGAAGACTGCAGGCGCTCTTCCGGCGTCTGGCCGGCGGGGACAGGATTGCTCTTCTGCGGCTGCGCAGGCTGCGGATCGCTTTCGTTGCGTGTCGGTTCCGTGTTCGACATGGTGGTCTCCTTTCGAAAAAAAGCGTCCGCCACGCCGGGTGACGGACGCAGGGCACGGCGTGGCCGGCGCCGCCGGTTTCAGGACGGGGCGCCGGACGCATGCAGCGCGTCGGCGAATTCCCTGGCCTCCTCGGGTTGCCGCGTCAGCGTTTGCTGTGCCGGCCGCGGCTCTTCCGCCGCGCGCACGCGCACCGGGATCGACTTGTACGAGGGCGTGCCGCATTTGTGGTCGTAATGGGATAGCGCGACCAGCGAATTGGCCTCCGGATAATAGGCCGCGACCGAACCGGGCGCGATGTCGAATTCCACCGCCGTCAAGCCGCGCAGCACGCGCCGGCCGACGACGTCGTCCTGCTGCGGAATCGCCTCCACGTCCACCAGGTCGCCGTGGCTGAGGCCGCGCGCGGCGAGGTCCTTTTCGTTGATGAAGATCACGTCGCGCCGGCCGGTGATGCCGCGATAGCGGTCGTTCAGCCCGTAGATGGTGGTGTTGTACTGGTCGTGGCTGCGTATCGTGGTCAGCACCAGTGCATCCTGCGCCGCTTCCACCAGCGGATCGGATTCCCAGGTGGTGGCGGGGATGAAGCGCGCCTTGCCGCTCGGCGTCAGCCATTCGCGGTGGCGCGCGGCGATGTACAGATGGAAGCCGCGCGGCTGCACCACGCGCTTGTTGTAGTCGTAGAACGCTGGAAACACTTCCTCGATCTTGTCGCGGATCAGGCTGTAGTTGCCGACCAGTTCGTCCCAGTTGATCCTGGTGTTCGGCAGGGTCGCCTTCGCGATGCCGGCGACGATCGCGCATTCGGATTTCAGGTATTCCGACGCGGGCGGCAGCGTGCCGCTGGAGATGTGCACCATGCCGACCGAATCCTCCACCGTGATCGACTGTGGGCCGGTCGCCTGCACGTCCATCTCGGTGCGGCCCAGGCAGGGCAGCAGGATCAGCGTCTTCGCCGGCAGCAGGTGCGAGCGGTTCAGCTTGGTGGCGATGTGCACCGACAGGTCGAGCTTGCGCATCGCCGGAAAGGTGACTTCCGGGTCCGACATTGCGGTCGGCAGGTTGCCGCCCAGGCAGACCAGCGCCCTGGAGCGGCCGTCGCGTATCGCGGCGATCGTGTCGACCGCGGAGTGGCCGTGCTTGCGCGGCGGCTTGAAGCCGAACACCTGTTCCAGCCGGTCGAGGAAATCCTGCGTCGGGATCTCGGTGATGCCGACGGTGCGGTCGCCCTGCACGTTGGAGTGGCCGCGCAGCGGGCAGATGCCGGCGCCTTCCTTGCCGATGTTGCCGCGCAACAGCAGCAGGTTGGCGAGCTGCTGCACGTTGGACGTGCCGTGGCGGTGCTGTGTGATGCCCATGCCGTAGCACAGGATCACGCGCTTGGCGTCCATGTAGATTTCCGCGGCTTCCACGATCTGCGCGCGCGTCAGGCCGGACACCGTCTCGATCTTTTCCCACGGCGTAGCTTCGATGTCGGCGCGCAGTGCTTCCAGGCCGGTGGTGTGCTGCGCGATGAACTCGCGGTCGAGCACGCCTTCCCTGCCTTCGGCCAGCCGTTTCGCGTCCGTCTCGAACAGGCATTTCATGATGCCCTTCACGGCGATGGCGTCACCGCCGATCTTGAGCTGGTAGTAGCGCGACGCGATACGCGTGGAGCGGCCCAGCGTCATGTCGATCGGACTCTGCGGCGACGTGAAGCGCTCCAGCCCGCGTTCGCGCAGCGGATTGAAGACGACGATGGGCACGCCGCGCAGCGAGGCTTCGCGCAGGGTGCCGAGCATGCGTGGATGATTGGTGCCGGGATTGTGGCCGATGCAGAAGATCGCGTCGCAGTGCTCGAAATCCTCCAGCGTCACGGTGCCCTTGCCGACGCCGATCGATTCCGGCAGGCCGACGCTGGTTGCCTCGTGGCACATGTTGGAGCAGTCGGGAAAGTTGTTGGTGCCGTATTCGCGCACGAACAGTTGGTACAGGAAGGCGGCCTCATTGGAGGCACGGCCGGAGGTATAGAACTCCGCCATGTTCGGGTCGGGCAGGGCGGCCAGTTCACGGCCGATCCGATCGAATGCCTCTTCCCACGAAATCGGCAGGTAGCGGTCGCTGCCATGGTCGTACATCATCGGCTGCGTGAGGCGGCCGGCATCTTCCAGCGCGTGGTCGTTCCATTTCCATAGCTCGCTCAGCGTGTGCTGCGCGAAGAACTCCGGCGTGACGCGCTTGGAGGTCGCCTCCCAGGCAACCGCCTTGGCGCCATTTTCGCAGAACTCGAAGGAGGAACCGTGCAGCGGGTCGGGCCAGGCGCAGCCGGGACAATCGAAACCGTTCGCCTGGTTCACCCGCAGCAGCAGACGGGTGTCGTTCTTGACCGCCATCTGTCCCCGCAGCGCCTTCGCCACGGCTTGCAACGCGCCCCAGCCGCCGGCGGGTCCGCCGTAAGGCCCAATCCCAGGTACTTCTCTTTTAGCCATGATGCGTCACCTTGAATGATTGTCGGAAAACGTTGCGCGAGTGCGCAACCACAGTCGGTTCAAGGTACTGCAACGCGACAAGGCTTGTATGTCGGATTGCCGTACCTATCCCTGTCAGATTAGGAGAATATGGACGGATGGCAAGAAATCAATGTGGAGACGCCGCGTGTCGCGCGTGCGCTTCCATCGCCAGGTAGCCGCAGCCGGCCAGTGCCAGCGGGACGAAGTAATAGAAGGTGCGGTACAGCAGCACCGAGGCGAGCAGGTCATGCTTGGCCATCTGATCGGACAGCAGCGCGACGAACACCGCTTCCAGCACGCCCAGTCCGCCCGGCACGTGCGTGATCAAGCCGGCCACCGCGCTCAGCAGCAACACGCCCAGCACGTCGGTGAAGGCGATCCGGTATGCCATCAGCACGTACAGCATGCCGGCCATCAATAGCCAGTTGGTGCAGGACAGCGCCAGTTGCAGCAGCGCGAAACGCAGTGTCGGCGTGGTCGCTTCGTAGCCGCGCACGTGCCAGCGCCGTCCGCCGGCGAAGGCGCACAGCAGCAGGTAGGCGAGCGCCAACGCCAGCAGCGCGGCGCCGAACGCCTGCAGGCCCATTGCGCCGATGCGCCATTCCGGTGGCAAGGCCGGCGGCCGCAGCAAGAACAGCAGGCCGCCCAGTAACAGGTAGCCGATCCAGTTGGTCAGCATCGTGGCGGCCACGACATGCGTGATGGTCGCCGCGTCCAGCCCGAGGCGCGAATAGAGCCGATAGCGGAAGCCGGCGCCGCCGACCGTCGCGCCCAGATTCATGTTGAACGCGTAGCAGACGAGGTTGATTTCGATCACCTGTCGTCGCGGCAGCGCATGGCCGGTGAGATGCCGGCCGAGCAGGTCGAAGCTGCCGTAGAGCGCGTAGCTGGCGGTGGCGAGCAGCGCCGCCAGCAGCAGGCTGCGCGGCGGGCGCGAGACGACTGTCTCCCATACTTCGCGCCATGCGATGGTGCGCGCCTGCGTCACCAGCAGCCAGGCTACCAGGACGAAGAAGGCAAGCTTGGCGGCGTTCACCGCCCACGGCCACCAGCGCCGCGCGGTGAGACCGCCTTTCCGGCCGGCATCGCGGGCGGGAACCGGAGCCGTCATCGGCATGCCTTTTCGCCCAGGTCGTGCATGCCGCGGTCGCGCGTCTGCACCGACTCCAGCCGCGGCACGTGTGCGGGCAGCCAGCCGAGCCAGGACGGATAGCGGCGCAGGACGTGGAACAGCAGGTAGCTGCGCAGCAATCGCCACCAGCCCGATTCCTTCAGGTCGCGGATCTCGATCTTCTTGCAGCTTTCGTCGATCAGGCGCTGCAGGGTCTGCGCCAGGCGCGCGTTGAAATCGCGGTCGCGGATCATCACGTTCGCCTCCAGGTTCAGCGACAGGCTGAGCGGATCGAGATTGCTGGAGCCGACGGTGGCCCATTCGTCGTCCGCCACCGCGACCTTGCCGTGCAGCGGACGTTCGCAGTATTCGAAGATCTGCACACCGCCCGACAGCAGGTGGTAATACAGCATGCTGGCTGCGGTCTGCACCAGCGGCATGTCGGGCTTGCCCTGCAGGACCAGGATCACCCGCACGCCGCGCCGCGCCGCCTTGCGCAGATCGCGCAGGAAAGCGTAGCCGGGAAAGAAGTAGGCGTTGGCGATCACCACGCGCCGGCGCGCCAGGCGTATCGCGAGCCGGTATTGCCGCTCGATGTCGCGCGTATGGCGGCGGTTGTCGCGCCAGACGAACATCGCTTCGGCGCTGCCGGCCGGCGGCGGCAGGCGCGGCCCTTCGTTACGTGACCTGTCGTTGCGCGGCGTTTCGTTGCGCGGTCCATCATTACGCGGCCGGCGCCAGGAGCGGGACTTGTCGCTGACGGTGCCGCGCGCGAATTCATGAATCAGGCCGACGATCGGGCCGCGCGTGCGCACCGAGAAATCCTGTTTGGCCTCGGGGCCGAAATCCTGCAGATGATCGGCGGAAAAATTGATGCCACCGACGAATGCGACTTCGTCGTCCACCACAACGATCTTGCGGTGCAGCCGGCGGAACAGATTGAGGCGGCGCAGAAAGCCCGGCACCGGATCGAACACGTGCACGCGCACGCCGGCGGCGGTCAGCGGTGCCAGGAAGGTCTCGCCCAGTCCGGGCGAGCCCCAGCCGTCTATCGTCAGGTCCACCTGAACGCCGCGCCGTGCCGCGTTCAGCAGCTCGGCATGCAACGCGCGTCCGACCTTGTCGTCGAAGAGTATGAAGGTCTCGACCAGGATGTCGCGCCGCGCGGCTGCCATCGCCTCGAACACGCGCGGAAAGAACTGCTCGCCGTTCTCGAGCAGGTCGAAATGATTGCCGCCTATCCATTGCTGCCTCACCCGTGCCCTCCATGATTCGACTGTCAGCGTGACCGATTGCTTGCCGTCATGTATGTACGGCAGGGCACAGTGAGGCGGCTAACAGCATGCGGGAAAAGAATGGAACTGCGGAATGGAACTGCGTCGCATGTTCGCACGCCGCGTGGAAGTTTCGCGGCAAAAACTTCCCCATGCATTGCCTTCCTGCACCCGTCATCGTCGCGACGGCGAGAACTCATTAGGAAAGCGTGGATCGAACCCGTTCCTACTTTTCAAGAGGAGCAAACCATGAACACCGACAAGATCAAGGGCGGCATCAAGGAAACGGCCGGCAAGGCGCAGGAAGAAGCCGGCAAGGCTACCGGCAGTACCAGCCAGCAAGTCAAGGGCCTGCAGAAGCAGGCCGAAGGCAAGGCGGACAAGGCCATCGGCAACCTGCGCGATGCGTTGGACGACGACAGCAACGAATGACGTGACGCCGTCGCGTCGCAACGAGGCCCATGCAATGCACGGGCCTTATTCTTTTGTCCCCGCATTTCCCGCTGCTGCGGTTTTGCTGTCGTCATGACGTCAGCTCGCCGCCCGCGGGAAACGCAACTCGACCTGCGGCGTCCATAACGCCGTCCAGCGGCGCACGCGGTCCTCCGGAGCGGCGATGCCGCCGGGCGACACCGTGTCGGGTGCCGGGAACAGCGTGCGATCGTGCAGGCAATCGGCATTGAGCGTGCCGTAGCGCCGGTCGCCGTCGGCAAACACGACGGCGATCAACTGGTCGCAATGGCGGCACAGCAGAAACTGCGCCAGCCGCGAGCCCTGCCGGTGCTCGCGCAGCGTGTCGGGACGATCCGCCTCGATCAGCAGGCTGCCGTGCGGGTCGGAAACGTAGCGTATCCCGCGCGCGCTGCAGAACGAACAGTCGCATGCGCGCGGACGGAATGCCTGCGGCGGCGTCGCGGTAGTGAAGGCGAGATGCACGCGGCCGCAACAGCAGCCGCCTTCGAGTATGCGCGTATGCGTATCGGTATCCATCGGGTTTCCGTGAACGGACGGACGCCTGTGTCTATATTGCAAGCGGTCTACGCGTTCGAAATAGGGCGGTAACAATCGTCCGCTATGTTGGGTATCCCTCTCCCGACAGGAGCGCGACATGCCGGCCGGCTTCACTATTGATGAAAACTGTCTTCTGGTCAAGACGCCTCGCGGGCGCGAGGAGATCACCCTGCGCAGCCACGACCTCCATCCGTTGCAGCGCCGGCTGCTGATCGTCGCCGACGGCACCAAAACCGTCGCCGACCTGCGCGCGATGCGGCTCACGCAGGACACCGACGACATCATCCGCCTGCTGATCGGAAAGGAACTGATCGCGATCGAACGGCGCGTGGGTACCATGCCGGCAACGGCTGCGGCGGTGACTCCCGCGCCGGCCGCGCCCGCATTGACCGACGATCCGCACAAAGTACGCCAGGTGAAGGATTTCATGATGGGTGTCGCCAAGCGCTGCCTGGGCCTGCTGGCGGCGGACATCGTCGAGCGCATCGAAAAAGCGCCGGATGCGCGCTGCCTGATGTCGCTGGTCGGGCAATGGCACATGGCGCTGCGGGAATCGAAGAAGGCGCACGGCTACATCGATGGCTGGCTCGAAGAAGTGTCCAGCGGGCTGTCCGGCGACACGGGGTGACGGCCGTTTCGTCCGCAGTCGCGCGGCGGAGCCGACCCGTTGATGGTATGCCGGCGTAGGTTGCTCGCCGCCTGTTCACCGCTCGCGCATGATGCACGACAATGCCGATTTGGACACGAAACTCGCCGAACATGGAAGTCGAACTCAAACTGCTGCTCGATCCGCGCGATGCCGCGGCCTTCCGCGACCACGCCGTGCTGCGGCGGCACGCGTGCGGCGCGCCGGTGGAGCAGGACCAGATCGATCTGTATTTCGACACGCCCGACCTCGCGCTGATGCGTAGCGGCGCCGGCTTGCGCGTGCGCCGGGCCGGCGGCGCGTGGATACAGACGCTGAAGGCCGGCGGCAGCGTCGTCGGCGGACTGCATCGCCGCAACGAATGGGAATCCGCCGTGCCCGGCCCCGAACCCGATCTCTACGCGCTGCAAAAGCGCATCGACGCGCCCGGCCCCTGGCAGGCGCTGATCGCTTCGCCGGACTTCGTGCACGCGCTGGCGCCGGTGTTCGCCACGCATGTGCGCCGCACGCGCTACGACCTGCGCCTGGCGGACGGCACCGCGATCGAATGCGTGCTTGACGAAGGCCGGCTGGAATGCGGCGACCGCGTCGAGCCCATCAGCGAAGTCGAGCTGGAGCTGACTGCCGGCGACCCGCTGCACCTGTTCGACCTCGCGCTGGAACTGCTGCAGGACATCCCGATGCGTCTCGGCCACGACAGCAAGGCCGCGCGCGGCTACATGCTGCACACCGGGCATCGCGCGGCCGCCGTCAAGGCGGAGGAACCGCAACTGTCGAAGAAGATGGGCCTGGACCAGGCCTTCCGCGCAATTGTCGAAAGCTGTGTGCGGCAGGTGCAGGGCAACGAAGCCGGCGTGGTCGAGCGTGACGATGCCGCATGCCTGCACCAGATGCGGGTGGGATTGCGCCGCCTGCATTCGGCGCTGCACCTGTTCCGCCGCGTCGTCCTGCCGCCGGATACGCTGCAGCAGGAGCTGGCATGGCTGTCCGAACAGGTCGGCGCGGCGCGCGACTGGGACGTGCTGGCCTCTTCCACGCTGCAGACGGTCGGCGACGCCGCGGACCCGGCCGAGCTGGAAGCGCTGCGCCACGCCGCTTCCGCAAAGGCCGCCGACCTGCACCGGGCCGCGGCGCAGGCCGTCGCGTCGGCGCGGTATGCGCGCTTCATGCTGTCCTTCCAGCGCTGGCTGCTGGGCGCAGCGTGGCGCGCGTCGCTGGACGCGCATGACCGGCAGCGCCTGAAGGCCTTTTCGCGCGAGATGCTCGAACGCGACCGCCGCCGCCTGTGCAAGCGCGGCCGTCACCTGGAAGAGGCCGATGCACAGGGGCGGCACCGCGTCCGCATCGCGGCCAAGAAAGCGCGCTACGACCTCGAATTCTTCCAGTCGCTGTATCCGCCGAAAGAGGCAAAGGCCACCATCAAGGTGCTGTCCGCGCTGCAGGACAAGCTCGGCTGGCTGAACGACCTCGCGGTCGGCGACGGCCTGCTGGCCGAACTGCAGAGCGTGCACGAGGAGCTTGCCGACGTCGCCGTCCACGTCCGCGAATGCCTGGCCGCAAGCGCGCGCGACGACAAGGAGAAGCTGCGCAAGCTGTGGAAGAAGGCGCGCCGCCGCGCGCTGACGAAGTAGGTGGCGCCGTACGTGCGCGATGGACGCCGCCGTCGAAGAAGCGGCCGCTAGAATTTCATCAGGATGCCCACCCCGATGCTGCGCTGCCAATAGTTGTAGTCGATCAGGCTCTGGCCGTAGCCGGAAAACAGCTGGACATAGCCGTTGAGGTTGCCCGCCACCGGGAAGGACCAGCCCAGTTGGGCGGCGCCCTTGCCGGTGCTGAAGTTGCGCCGCAGCAGCGCGGAAAATTCCTGTCCGTGCCAGTAGTAGGTGGCCTGCAGGTCGCCGTGCCCCATGTAGTCGACGATGTCCGGGTTGTCGTCGTCGGCAGGAGATTCGCTGATCCGCTTCCACACGCGCGCCAGCACCGTCATGTCGCCGCGCTCCAGGCCGATCTGCGCGTAGTAGCGGTTCCAGCTGCGCGACAGCGTCGAGGCCTGGCCGTTCGACTGGTGCACCAGGCCGAGGTTGATGAAGCGCGCGCGCCATCCGAGCAAGCGGAAGTCGATCGGCACGACGGCCATCAGTTCCGGCTGGTAGTTGGTTTCGCGGAAGGGGCTGGAATCGCGATGGTTGGTGGCTTGCCAGAAGCTTTGCTGCGTGTAGCCGAACCACAGGTCCACCGGCGTGTTGAACGCATCTTCCACCAGCTTCATCTTGAAGCCGAGCTGGAACTGAAGTTCGGCGTGGGACAGGCCGCCGTAATCCGGTTCATCCTGCTCGAACGGACGATAAGGACCGTTGTTTGGCGCATCGGTGTAGGTCGCTATCAGGTAGTTCGGGTTGTGCGGGCGGAACTGGAAGGTGCCGCGTTTATCCTGCGGCGACAGTTCCCAGTATGCCGAGAGTCGGTCGGAGGACGGCACGTTTTCCCGGTGCGGCACTGCCGCAGCGGCCTGGGCCGGCGCGGGCTGCGCCGTTGTGGACGGTGCCGGTACGGGTTGCGCGGCAGGCGGCGGCACGGTGGATGCCGGCGGCGCGCCGGTCGCGACGGCGAGGCTGTCGTAGCACGAGAGTCGCAAGCCGTTGTCGACGATGCCGGCGCAATCGGCCAGTGTGTGCGGTTGCGCGTGTGCGGCGCCGGCAAGCGCGCAGAGCGACAGGCAGAGCAGCGGCAGGGTACGGTGGGCAGCGGGAATCATGCGTCTTTCGGTTGGATGGGCACCGCCATGATACGGGCGAGGGTGCACTGCGTGTCACGCTGCGGTTCCCGTCGATGGATATCGTAACAAAGGGAAAAGTTCGTGCGGACCGGCGGATGCGCCTGTCTTGCGCCGGCAAGGGGCATATGCCTGCGCGGCAAGCGTCGTCGCGGTGCGGCGGGGCCCGGCCTGCGTCAGTCGCGCGCCGCGGCCTGTACCGCGCGCACCAGCGTCTGCACGGCGCTCAGCAGGTCGCCCTTGGTCGGCTCATCATCGATCCGGACGCCGTGGCTGCGGGCTGAGGCCAGGTGCGCGGGCAGCGCCGCTTCTTCCTGGTCCTCGCGCACGGTGATCGATTGCCGGATCGCGTATTCGAGGGCGGTCAGTTGCGCGATCCGCTGCGCCCGGCCGGTGTCATGCGCCAAGTTTTTCTCCTTGCAAGCCATGTCGCGGTATGGTCGGCGAAATGCCGTTCATTCGCGTGGAACGTTCCGCCGCGCGGGCACCATGCGCGGTGCGCCGGCAAGCGCCGGGCGATAAAAAAGCCCGATGCGATCGGGCTTTCTGCCAAGCTGCCGTTCGGACCGTCATTGCGTGGCGGCACGTCCGGCGTCGCGGGCGCCCTGTCGGCCGCCGAGCGTCGGCAGCGTCATCAGCGCCTGGATTTCGGGACTTTTCGACTGGTCGGCCGGTTCGTCGGCATAGGTCCGCGCATAGGCCTCTTCTGCGGTGCGGCGGTCCATGCCGTTA
>Ga0164242_10003976_pt1 | contig 16705 bp, 12 predicted proteins | sample OricomgcompostMG_FD_108783 | JGI IMG/M metagenome (GOLD analysis project Ga0164242, IMG submission 108783) | Miracle-Growth compost microbial communities from Emeryville, California, USA - Original compost - Miracle growth compost (MG) ...
ACAGGCTTCTCCTGCCCGGTGTTCCCGTTCACCTGCGAGTCGTTCGGCTTCAAGGTCGCCCAGTTCTGCACCAGCACCATGTGACTCGACACCACCCACGCGTCCCCATTGCGCAGGTTATTCAACGCGATCACGTTGTGGTTCACCCGGAACTCGAGGTCGTCGCCGCTCACCTGCTGCGCGATGTCGACACCGACGGATGCCTTGCCATCACACGCATACAGGTACCGCGCCGCGCCCGCCCACGTGCCATACGAGCATCCATTCAGCCAGACCGGAGCCGAGACCTGATCGGCTCTGGTCACCGCATGCCGGATGCCCGCACCCACGATGCCGACGTGCCCGCCATCGAGCGGCACCTTCATCAGCGCACTGCCGGAGGCGACGAGCGCGTACGAATTCGCTTCGCCGGGTTGCTGCAGCTGCAGCCCTTTCGACGGCAGGTTCACAGTCGTGCTGGTGCCGATCAGTACCCGGTTGTGCGCGGTGTCGAGCAGGATCGGCTGGTCGCCGACCGCCGACAGCTGGAACGAGCTCGGCACGGCGAGGCTCGACCTCGTGCCCTGCGCTCCCGGGTGGTCGAAGCGCACGAGCTCGTGCTTACTCGGCGAGGCGCTGTAGGCGACTCCGCCCTTCGTGACGACCGTCTGAGTGCCCGACCCCAGCTTCGCGGTGGGCGCCGTCTTCGACGGGTCGAACGCGAGCCGCGACGAGGCATCCAGAACCCACACCTTGCCGTCGGGCGACGTTATGGCGATGGTGCTCGCACCGTACGACACCTGCGACCCCGGCGGGATGCTCACCCTGTCGACAAGGGACACGAACGCGGGGTCGATGCGCTCCAGCGTGCCGTTCTTGGAGTCGGTGAGGAAATAGGCGGTGCCGTCCTGCAGAACGTTCAGGTCGCTGGAGGCGCCGGTCACCGCGGCATCCAGCTGGTCGATCTGGTGGTTCAGGCGGCCGCCCATCAGCTTCTGGCCGTTCGTCACCCACACGTCGCGGGCGTCGAGATTGACGTCGTCGGTCGGGAAACCCTTGTGCAGAACGGCGAATGTCGCCGGAACGGAGGCGATCAGCGCGATCGCGATCACAGAGGCGACGCTCTTATGCGAGCGAATCCACGCGGCGAGGGGCGCCAGGACCGTCACCGTATCCCCCGCTTCCCTGCCAGCGTTCGCCCAGGTCGTCGCCCCCGGAGCGCGTAAACGGTAACACACCCCCTGTTTACGGGCGAAGGACCGTTATTCGGATGCCTCGTCGCGGTCCAACAGAGGAAGATCCTCCGCGCCTACCAGGTGCGTGGCGACCGCGTACTCGACCAGCCGCGTGCGTCTGCTCGTCGCGAGCTTGCCTGCACCGCCGCGCAACCCGGCGACGCCGAGCTTGTCGAGCTTGTCGCACACATTGTCGAGCTTGCGGTTGAACGTGGTGAGCGACCAGCCGAGTCGCGCCGCGGCAGCCGCCGAGGTGGGAACCTCGGCCCTTCCGGGCAGCTGCTGTCTGAGCACACCCTCAGCGAGCGCGACGATCAGTTGGCGCTGACTCGTGGTGAGCGTGACGGGCAGGATCGTGGTCGATCCCCCGGACTCCTGAAGGATGCGCGAGGTCGTGTAGAGGTCATCCGCGTTCTGGATCGTGAAGTCGTACGTCGTGGGGCCGGCGCTGAACATCACGTGCATCGTCTCGAACACGATGGGAAGACGGGCTCCGGGAGCAAGCCATGCCTGCACTCCCCCGGTGCCGTCCGTGACGGTGGCAGTCAGAAGCGTTCCGACATTCGCCAGCCACCACATTCCGTGCTCGTCGAACACGCGCAGGAAGCGCCGGTGGAGATACGGGTTGTCGTCGAGGGTGAGGTCGGACTCGCGGCCGATCGTGAAGTCGCCCGGGCTGTCGACGCGGTACTCCTCGCCGCAGAACTCGATGGTCACGGACTTCATGACGTGCACGCCTTCAACGGGTTCGGCGACGTGCGGCCGTCGCGCACGATGGCGACGTCGATGCAGACGCCGGAACCGGGCGTGAGACCCGTGACGGTCGCCTGTGCTGTCTTCGTCGTCGTGGCCCCATGCGTCGTGCCCTCTTCGACCCACTTGTAGTAGTCGCCCGGCTTCGGCTTCGGGTTCTTCCACGTGAACGTGACGCTCGTGCCGTCTGCGCTGCGCACGGCCGAGCCGAGGGTCGGATCCGGCACGGACGAGACGTCGATCTGCCCGTCGCCGCTGCCCGGGGCATCCGTATGCGCCGGCCCGGGCGTTGCATGCGGGATGAGCAGGGCGGCAGCGGTGATGCCGCCGGCGATGACCAGCACGCAGGCGGCGACAATGCCGGCGATGATCACGGTTCGGCGGGGCCGTGCCGGCGCATCCGTCTGCGGCTCGTCCGTGGCCGGGGAGTCCTTGTCGGCCCCCGGCGCCGGGGCGCTGATCTGCTCGTCTCGTGCCGGCTCCGCTGCGACAGCCGGAGCGCGCCGGATGACCGTGCGTTCGCCGGGTCGGATGATTGTGGCCTCGTTTGCGACCGGGGTCTGCGCCTGAACCGGCTGCACATCGCGTAGGCGTGTGGAGTCGGCGTTCGGCGGCGACGAGACGCGCACGGGAGACGGCGGCGGAGGCTGCGGCCCGCGTTCCTGTGGCGCGGCGTGTGGGGCGGGCGGCTGCGCGACGATGGTGGAGACCTGCCGCACCCTGGTCTCGTCCGCGGGGTCGGCGCCGTCCGAGTCAGGTCGCGACGAGGCGACCGCGAGGTTCGGCACCTCGATGCCGGTCGGGGAATATCCGAGTTCGAGCTCCACGCGCTGCAGCGCCCTGGCGAAGTCGACGGCGGACGCGAAGCGGTCCTCGCGCCGCGCGGCCATGCCTTTGGCGAGCACCGCGACCAGCGTGCGCGGAGCATCCGGTCGGTTCAGTGGGGTGATCGCGCCGCGTTCGATGCGGCCGATGAGGTCGAGCGTGCCGTTGGATCTTCCGGGGACCTCGAACGGGGTGTGCCCGGCCAGCAACGTGTAGATGGTCGCGGCGAGCGAGAACACGTCGCTGCGCACGTCGGGCTTCGGATCGTCCTCGAACATCTCCGGCGGCGACCATGGCACCGAGAGGCCCACGGACTGCTTCGAGGTCGTGTCGCTGCCGCTGCCGGCCGGCAGGCGGGAGAGCGTCGACGTGGTGTGGATGGGCAACTCGTCCTCGAGCGTCGAGGAGATGCCGAAGTCGGTGAGCGCCGGCCACCCGAAGTCGTTCGTGAGCACGTTCGCGGGCTTGATGTCGCGGTGCAGGATGCCGGCGGCATGAGCGGTCGCGATGGCACCGGCCACCCGCACCCCGATGCGCAGCGCGTCTTCGACGCCGAACCGCTCGCGCTTGTACCGTTCACCGAGCGACGGCCCTGAGCAGTACTCCATGACGAAGTACGGGCGGTCGTCCTTCGAGACGTCGGCGTGGTAGATCGTGACGATGTACGGATGCGCCGACAGCTGCGCCATCACGTTCGCCTCGGCGACGAAGTGCGCTCGGGACTGCTGGTCCAGCTGGTCGGTGAGCAGCACCTTCACGGCGACCTTGCGTCGTGGCAGCTTCTGCTCGTACAGGAAGACGTCGGAGAAGCCACCCGAACCGAGCAGCCGTTGAAAGGTGTAACCGGGCAGCTCGGGCGCTTCGGATGCGACGCGCCTGCTCATGCCGGCACGACGCCCAGTGTGACTCCGCTGCCGAGGTCGATCACCGTGCCCGCGATCACCGAGGTCGGTTCACCCGCACGCAGCTTCTGCGGCGACTTGCCGGGAAGCGCGATCAGGGTTCCGTTCCGGGAGTGCAGATCGGTCACCACCACGGTTCCGCCCTCTACGGTGAGTTGCACGTGGTTGCGGGAGATGTCGTGCTCCGCACTGTCGACGGTCACCAGGCGCGGCACCCGGCCGCCGCCCATCTTGCTCACGCTGGGAGCGCGACCGACCACGACCATGCCGTCGATGGGCTCGGTGCGTCCGTCGGGCAGCTGCAGTGTGAAGCCCCGGTCTTCATCGACCGTTGCACCGGCCTCAGACGGCGCATCCGCTGCCGCGCCGGTCGCGTGTGCGGATGCCTCGCGCATCGCCTTCAGGTCGCCGCTCAGCACCGTGAGGCCGTCGTGGTCGCCCAGCATTGCCGGCTGCTGGGCGGGAGCCGCTGCAGCCGCCGGAGCGACGGGCGGGAGCGGAGGGATGACCGTGGGAGCCTGCTGAACAGCGGCCTCGGCATCCTCCGTGTCGGGGCGGGCTGCGGCATCCTCCACGCTGCGAAGCATCGTGGCGCCGAACAGGTGGTCGTACGCCGTGGTCTCGTGCGGCACCTCGGGAGCGGATGCCTGGGCTGCGTCGGGCTCCCCGGTCGCGGGCTGCTGCAGGACGGCAGGTTCCTGTGCCGCGGGCTCCTGCACTGTGGCGGGCTCGGCGGACGGCTCGGCCGCATCTTCTCCGACGACGGTGACTTCGAGATCGGCGATGGTGCGGTCGAGGTCTTCCACTGGCGTGGCCGGAACGGGGTCTGCCGGCTCCGTCGTCGCCGTCCCGGGGGCGGCCGCAGCAGGCGCCGGCACCGCTTGGGTCCGCGTCGACGCCCCGGGCTCCTCCGTTCGCCGTGTCGAGGGGCGCCGCGACGCCTCGTCGTACGATTCGGCGGCGCTGCCGAACGACAACGCACTCACCCAGGCCACTCCCTCTATGAATGGCAGGGCCGTCCCGCCTGGCAGCTGCGCAGGAGCGCACTCGATGCGAAACCCGCGCACCCCGCTCACCGGGCGCTCCACCCACGTGGAGACACCGTTCGCCGTGATGTCCTCGCCGCCGCTCCCCGTCTCCACGACGACCCCGGCGCCGCCGCGCACGATGAACCGGCCGTCGAACGCGTCGCCTGCGTCGTCCCACTCGGCGAGCACGAAACCGGGCACCGAGGTGAGGCCGTTCCTGGCCAGCTCGTCGAGCACGTGACGGATGCCGTCCTCGTCGTTCAGCGCCGCCCACAGCCGAGCCGCGAACACGGCATCCGGCTCGGGATGATGCACCACGGCCAGTCGTCCGGGTATCACGGCGGCCAGCCAGCCGCCGGGGGCTGTAGGTTCGGCTGTGATCACGGTGGTCATCCTTCGATCTTCGCGGTCGTGAGAGTTCATGGCTTTCTCCCCGGGAGTCGGCTGTCGCCGCTCAGACGCGCGGCCGGGTGTCCTCGAGGTACTGCCGCTGCTCCGGTCGGTCAACGGTATCCTGATCGGTTTCGGCCGGAGCGGGCCACGACGAGACGATCACCGCAGTCACGTTGTCGCGACCGCCTGCGGCGATCGCGGCATCCGTCAGCACGTCGGCGAGACGCTGATCATGGGTGTTCTCGCGCAGAATGGCTGCGATCTCATCGTCGGCGAGCTCCTTGCTGAGACCGTCGGAGCAGATCAGGAACGTCTGCTCTCCCCCGGCAGGCAGCATCCACACGTCCACATCGACGTCGTCGGAAGCGCCCAGCGCCCGGGTGATGACGTTGCGTTCGGGATGCCCGTCCGCCTCGTCCGCGCTGATCACGCCTGCGTCGAGCAGCTCCTGCACGGCTGAATGGTCCACGCTCAGCTGCGTGAGGCGTGCGCCGTCCCAGCTGTACACCCGGGAGTCGCCGATGTTGACGATCATCCAGTACCGGGCTCCGTTGTCGCTGCCGTTCACGGCCACGATGCCGGCGAGCGTGGTGCCTGCGACCGAGATGCCGGAGGCATCCACCGTCGAGAGAGCGCGCACGGCCTCGTTGGCCGCCGCGATGGCATCGAGCACGTCGTTCGGTGTGACGAACGCGCCCTCAGGGATGCGCTCGCCCATCACGCGTACCGCGGAGCTGCTCGCAAGATCTCCTCGCGCGTGCCCGCCCATGCCGTCGGCCACGATGAACAGGGGGTCGCGTGCCAGCACGGCGTCTTCGTTGACCGTGCGAACCGCACCCGCGTCAGTGCGGGCGCTCACCGCGAGCGTCAGCTTCACCGAACGCCTTCTCCTGCCTTGTACCCTCGTGCTCTCCGGCACGGCTCACGGACTGCGCCCCCGCAGTGCTCCCCTCTGGAAGGTTCGCGGACCGGCGGTCTACCCACATCCTGATCAGACTTGCCATGGTAGCGACAAGCATGGCGAGCGCGATGAATCCGAGCGACGCCCAGGTGCCGATCTCCGGTGCCCACTCCACCGGATGCCCGCCGTTGATGAACGGCACCTCGTTCTGGTGCAGTGCGTGGAAGACGAGCTTGACACCGATGAAGACGAGGATCGCCGCGATGCCGTACTTGAGGTACACGAGCCGCTCGACGAGGTGCCCTAGCAGGAAGTAGAGCTGCCTCAGACCCATCAACGCGAACACATTCGCCGCGAACACGAGGAAGGGACTGGTGGTGATGCCGAAGATCGCAGGAATGGAGTCGAGCGCGAACAGCAGATCGGTCGTGCCCAGGGCCAGGAACACCAGGATCATTGGCGTGAAGAACCGCTTGCCGTCGACCGTGATGCGCAGCTTCGCGCCGTTGAACTCGTCGTGCACGCGCAGGCGCTTGCGCGCGAATCGCACGAAGGCGGGGTCCTTCCCGCCCTCCTCCTCCGGATGCCCGAACGCCTGCGTATAAGCGGTGTAGAGCAGGAAGGCGCCGAACAGGTAGAAGATCCAGCTGAAGCTGTCGATGAGCCCTGCGCCGATCACGATGAACACACCACGCAGCACAAGCGCGATGAGGATGCCCACCATCAGCGCTTCTTGCTGGTAGCGCACCGGGACGGCGAACCTGGCCATGATCACGATGAACACGAACAGGTTGTCGATGCTCAGGCTGTACTCGGTGAGCCAGCCGGCCAGGAACTGCCCGGCGTGCTCGGAGTCGCCCATCCAGAACAAGAGCAACGCGAACAGCACGGCGAGCACCGAGTAGAAGACGATCCAGATCGCTGCTTCCGCCGGTTTCGGAACGTGCGGACGCTTGAGCGCCAACAGCAGGTCGGCGGCGAGGATGAGGCAGAGCACCACGATCGACGTGATCTCGAACCAGAGCGGGAGCTCGGTCATGTGGCCAGGCTTTCGGAGGTCTCGTCACGACGCGGGTACGCGTACGCGACGAGAGTCTCTCCCGCGTGTGAAACGCTGCACGCCCGGAGCCCTCGCGCCGTTGACGCTGATGCTCGTGATGACGACCGTGCGCGCGACCGTGACGGCCGCTGGGATACTCCCCCTCGCGTATTCCATGCTACCCGACGCCGCTGGGCGTCAACCCGCCCGCCGGTCACGCCACGAACGCTTAACGTGGGCATCGTATGGGCTGGTTCGACGCGACGGAGTATGAACTGGCGCGGCAGGTTCTCGAGCGGGGCGTGGCCGCGGTATATCTCGTCGCCTTCTTGTCGACGCTCGCCCAGTTTCCGGTGCTGTTGGGCGAGCACGGACTGCAGCCGGCGCCCACGTTCATCCGTCGCATGGGCGACCGGCTTCCCCCGACGCTGTTCCGATGGCGGTACTCCGACCGGCTCCTGCGGTGGGTGGCCGGAGTCGGTGCGCTGATCGCGGCATCCCTTGTCGCCGGGCTACCGCAGCTGGCGTCCTCGTGGGCCCCGATGGTCGCGTTCCTGCTCATCTGGTTGGGCTACCTGTCGATAGTCGACATCGGCCAGTCGTTCTACTCGTTCGGATGGGAGAGCCTCTTGCTCGAGGCCGGATTCGCCGCCGCGTTCGTCGGCTCGAACGACCAGGCGCCGCCGTGGGTGATGATCGTCTTCTTCCGCTGGCTCGTGTTCCGGCTCGAGTTCGGAGCCGGCCTGATCAAGATCCGCGGCGACCGGTCATGGCGCGACCTCACTGCGCTGTACTACCACCACGAGACGCAGCCGATGCCGGGCCCGTTCAGCTGGTTCTTCCATCACCTGCCTGCCTGGGCGCACCGCGTGGAGGTGCTCGGCAACCACTTCGCGCAGCTGATCGTGCCGTTCTTTCTTTTCGCCCCGCAGCCGGTGGCGAGCATCGCGGCCGGGATCGTGATCCTCACCCAGCTGTGGCTCGTGGCATCCGGCAACTTCGCCTGGCTCAACGTGCTGACGATCATCCTGGCGTTCGCCGCGATTTCGGATCCCGTCGCTCATTTCGTGATCCCGGCGATGCCGGCGCACACGGATCATCTGGTGACACCCATCTGGTTCTTCATCATCATCTGCGTGGTCGGGCTGCTCCTTCTCTGGTTGAGCTGGTGGCCGCTGAAGAACCTGTTCTCGCGGCACCAGCTGATGAACGCCAGTTTCAACAGGTGGCATCTGGTGAACGCTTACGGCGCGTTCGGGTCGGTCACGAAGGAGCGGTACGAGGTGGTGGTCGAGGCCACCGATTCCACCGATCGCGCCACGGCGGTCTGGCGCGAGTACGAGTTCAAGGGAAAGCCTGGGGATCCCCATTACTGGCCCCGCCAGTTCGCCCCGTACCACCTCAGGCTCGACTGGCTGATGTGGTTCCTCGCGCTCGGCTCGCGCGGCGAGAGCTGGTTCTATCCGCTGTTGCAGAAGCTGCTGGAGGCCGACCCTGCGACGTTGCGGATGCTCCGCAAGGCTCCATTCGGCGCCGAACGTCCGGCGATGGTGCGGGCGTCGCTGTACCTGTACCGCTTCTCCAGCTGGAAGGAGCTTCGCCGCGACCGTGTGTGGTGGGTGCGGGAACGCGTCGCCGAACTCGTGCCGCCGGTCACGCTGACCGGGCCCCGGCGCTGACTTTCGTTGTCGGTGGTCGGCGTTAGCGTCGGCGGATGGAACCGTTCACCGCCGAGGTGTCGCAGGTCGAACTCGATGACCTCCGTGATCGCTTGCGACGAACACGACTGCTTGCCGACAGCCCCGGACGGCCGTGGTCGGGAATGACGCGTGACTACCTGGGCGAGCTCGTCGAATCATGGGCGGAGTTCGACTGGCCAGAGCGACAGGAATGGTTGAACCGGCATCCGCAGTTCATCACGCCGATTGATGGGGCGGCGGTTCACTTCGTCCATCTGAGGGCGGATCGCGAGGATGCCCCCGCGCTGCTGGTGATGCACGGTTGGCCGCACACGTTCGCGATGCAGCTCGCCTACGCCGACCTTCTCTCCGACTTCCACGTGGTCGTGCCGAGCCTTCCCGGATTCGCCTTCTCGTCGACATATGCCGCAGGCGGCATGAGTGAGGAACGGCTTGCCTCCACGATGCACGTCCTGATGACAGAGGTGCTCGGATACGACCGGTACCTCACGTACGGGGAGGACGTGACGGCTAACGTCAACGATCTGATCGCGGCGCGACACCCGGAAGCGGTTCAGGGCATCCTCGTCACACACGCGCACTTCCCGACCCCGGCGGAGCGTGAGCGGCTGGTCGCACCGGACGCCGTGGCGTTCTTCGGCGCGCTCCGCAGCCGACAGGAATCGATGGGCGGCTACGCGCACATGCAAGGCACCCGCCCCGACACGCTGGCGACAGGGCTGAACGATTCACCGGCAGGACTACTCGCCTGGCTGGTGGAGAAGTTCGTCGAGTGGAGCGACACGCCCTCGGGCGACCCGCGCCGAGTCGAGCAGCGGCTCTCGCGGGAACGCCTGCTCACGGAAGCGATGATCTACTGGACGACGCCGTCGATCGGCACCTCGTTCCGGCCGTACTTCGATGACATGGATGCCGACATTCCGCCCGTCAGCGTGCCGGCGAGCGTGCATATCCAACGGCATGAGCACGACTACCCGGAGTCAGTGGCACGGGAGTTCTACCGCGACCTGCGCACCTTCGAGCGGCTGGAGCAGGGCGGGCACTTCGCCATCGCCGAGGTTCCGGGCGACATGGCAAGACGCACGCGCGCGTTCGCGAACGAACTCGGCCTGCTCTGAGGCTGCGGAGTAGGAGAGTTTCAGCCCTGGCCTTCGTGGGCACCGGGCGGCTCCGTGACCTCGCTCTCATGATGCGGTGCCGTCTCGGTGTCGCCGTGCTCATCGATCGGCGCCGGGCGATCATGCGAGTGCAGCATGGCCGTGATCATGGCGTTGGCAACGGCGAGGAACGGCACCGCGAACAGCGCGCCGGGCACACCGGCGAGGCCGGTACCGGCCGCGACGCCGACCACGACCGCGAGCGGATGCACCTTCACCGCGCCGCCGACGAGCAGCGGCTGCATCACGTGCGCCTCCAGCAGGTGCACGCCCAGCACGCCTGCCAGCATGATGATGGCCTGGATCGGCCCGGCGAAGATCAGGGCGATTGCCACGGCGACGATGCCGGAGACGATCGCACCGATCACCGGGATGAAGGATGCCAGCAGAACGATCACTGCGATCGGAACGGCGAGCGGCAGTCCGAGGAAGAACGCCACAAGTCCGATGCCGACGGCGTTGACGACGGCGACGAGAATCTGCACGCGCACGAAACTCGTGAGCGTTCGCCAGCCGGCGTCGCCTGCGGCGGTCAGCCCTGGCTTCGCCGTCTTCGGGAAGATCCGCACGATCCAATTCCAGATGCCGCGACCATCGATCAGCATGAAGATGGTCGCGAACAACGCGATCAGCGACCCGGTGAGCACATGTCCGGTCGCTGTCCCCACTTTGAGCGCTCCGCCGAGGATCGTCGCGGAGTCTTTTTGAAGAAACGCCCCGATCTGCGAGAAATAGCCCGCAAGCTGATGGTCGCTGATGCTGAACGGCGGCTGCCTGAGGGCATCCCGCACCCGGTTGTATGCCGCCACCGACTCCCGCTCGAGCTGTGGAAGACCGGCACGTACCTGCCAGACGATGAGGAGTACGAGCCCACCGAGGATCGCCGCCAGGGCGACCAGGCACACCACGATCGCGAGCCACTTCGGCCACCGGTGCCGGCGCAGCGTTCCGACGGTCGGTGCGACCAGCGCGCACACGAGCAGCGCGACCATCAGCGGCACCACGATGTCTTGGAAGACGACGACCAGATAGACCACGACACCGGCGAGAACGATGATGACAAGCAGCCGCCACGCCCAGTCGGATGCCACTCGCACGCCCCGCGGAAGACTCGCGCTCACGCGGCCGGGTCGGCCCTCGCTCTCCACCTCACCCATCCGCCACTCCCCCTCCGCCACGCGACTCGTGGTTCGCCGGCCAGCGATGCTACCGCTGAGACACGAAACCCGGCTCCCCTCGAGTGAAGGGAGCCGGGTTTCGCGATTGTGACCCCAGCGGGATTTGAACCCGCGTTACCGCCGTGAGAGGGCGACGTCCTAGGCCGCTAAACGATGGGGCCGTTCGTGCCGAGAAGGCAACTCATCGAGTATGCCATACCGCCCGATGCACCCTCAAATCGCCACCGGGACGCCGGACAGACGGGGCCAGAATGGTGACATGAAACTCACCAAGCTCGAGCACGCGGCACTCATCCTCGAAGACGACGGCGCCAGGCTGTTCGTCGATCCGGGATCGTTCACCACGCCGATCACCGATGCGACCGGCACCGTCGCGGTCGTCATCACGCACGAGCACGCCGACCACTGGACGCCGGAGCAGCTGAAGCGCATCCTCGACCAGAGTCCCGACGCCGTCATCCTGGGACCTGAGGGCGTCGCCAAGGCCGCCTCGGACTTCGACGTGCGCGTCGTGCACGCCGGCGACACGGTCGAGGTCGCGCCGTTCACGCTACGGTTCTTCGGCGGCAAGCACGCGGTCATCCACTCCTCCATCCCGGTCGTCGACAACGTCGGTGTCATCGTGAACGACAAGCTCGTGTACCCGGGCGACTCGTTCGCCGCTCCCGACCTCGCCGACATCGACGTGCTCGCCGTGCCGTCGTCGGCTCCTTGGCTCAAGGCATCCGAGTTCATCGATTACGTGCTGCATCTGGGGCCCAAGCACTCGTTCTCCACCCACGAGATGGTGAACTCGGTCATCGGCAAGCAGATGGCGGATGCCCGCATCCAGTGGGCGACGGAGCAGGGCGGCGGCCGCTACCTCGGCCTTCAGCCAGGCGACTCGTACGAGCTCTGAGGCACCTTCGCCCGGTGACTGACGGCCGGTACCGCCCAGGCGGTCCAGACCAGCTGGCTGAGCAGGAACAGGCGCTCCACCATGCCCGAGGCATCCCAGGCCGCGGCGCCGGCGAGTGCCAGCAGGAAGACGACGCCGAGTGAGGCGACCACCAGCAGTCCGACCCCGGTTCCCTGAGATACCGCCTGCCGCCGGATGACCGCGAACGACATCGCCAACGTCGCGATCGCCACCGCGACGAAGCCGACGAACGCCAGCGCGAGGTGCACTGCTCCGCTCGGCACGCGCGGCAGCCCCGCGACGTTCGTCGGAAAGAACGCGAGGAGTGCGGACGAGACGGCCCAGACGCCGAACAGCGCAGCGGTCCAGGTGCGAGCGATCCCGCGCCGGACGAGCACGATCAGTGCGAGCGCCGAGAGCACGCCGCGAATGACGAAGTTCACGTCCATGAGCCACGCGAACCGACCCCGCCCGTAATCGCTCTCGAAGTCGCTCACGATGCTGTAGTCGGGCCGCAGGATGCCGAGCGCCACGTCGATCAGCACGTAAACGACCACCAGTGCGATCGTCACGATGACCAGGACGCGATCGCGCGAACCCGGTGGGGCGTTCATGCTGACGAATCCTCCCGTCATCGTGATCATCACACCCGCGACGTGCATGAACACGGCTTGAGGAGTCGTCTGTCTGAAGCCTCAGGGAGCCTCGACATCGTCGCCGTGGCCCCGCAGGCGACGACTTCGCTCCTCATATCACTCATCCGCGAGGTCTGCACAGGATTGCGGCGACGGCCGCGAAGTGGTCGAGTCGAAGGGTTCCATCGCGAACACCGCGTTCCTCGCGAACGCCGAAGAGAGGGATTGGACGGAAGCGAGCAGATGCAACTGAAAGACAAGGCCGCCATCGTCACGGGCGGCAACAGCGGAATCGGCGAAGCCATCGTCAAGCGGCTCGCACAGGAGGGCGCCAGCGTCGTGATCGACTACGTTGCCCGACCGGATGCCACCGCCGACCTGGTCAAAGACATCACGTCGGCCGGCGGCAAGGCGATCGGCGTGGAGGCGGATGTCTCGAAGCCGTCCGACATCCAATCGCTCATCGACGCCGCCGTGCGGGAGTTCGGGCGGCTCGACATCATGGTCAACAACGCTGGGATCGAGAAGCGCCACAGCCTGATCGAGTCGGACGAAGACGCGTTCGACACAGTCATGGCCGTTGACATGAAGAGCGCGTTCTTCGGTACCCAGCTCGCGGCGAAGCAGTTCATCGCGCAGGGCGGCGGTGGCGTGGTCGTGAATATCTCGTCCGTGCACGAGGACTGGCCGATGCCGGGCAACATCGCCTACTGCGTCGCCAAGGGCGGCATGCGGATGCTCACCCGCACCGCCGGCGTCGAGCTCGGTCCCCAGGGCATCCGTGTCGTGAACGTGGCTCCCGGTGCGGTGGCGACGCCGATCAACACTGAGACCTTGAACGATCCGGACGAGCGCAAGAAGCTGGAAGACGCCATCCCGCTGGGCAAGGTGGCCGATCCCTCCGAAATCGGGGATGCCGTGCTCTTCGTCGCCTCGGATGCCGGCCGATACCTCACCGCGACGACGGTGTTCGTCGACGGCGGCATCATGCAGTCGAGCGTCGGTCTGTGACGATGGCCGCTGCACCGAACGACCTTCCGAAGAACAACACCGCGACGGGCGAGGAGTCGGCCCGGATAGAGGACTACGCGATCATCGGCGACCTGCACACTGCAGCCCTGGTGTGCATCGACGGATCGATCGACTGGCTGTGCCTCCCCCGCTTCGACTCGCCGTCCTGCTTCGGAAAGCTGGTCGGCACCTCAGACAACGGCTTCTGGCGCATCGCTCCCGACGGCGCCGGTCGCTCGACGCGGCGCAGGTACCGGCCGGACACTCTCATCCTCGAGACGGAGTGGGACACCGAGGACGGCCGGGTACGCGTGACGGACTTCATGCCGGTCCGCGACGACGTCGCCGATCTCGTCCGAGTCGTCGAGGGGCTCAGCGGCTCGGTTCGCATGCGATCGGAACTGGCGCTCCGCTTCGACTACGGGCACGTCGTGCCGTGGGTGACGCGCAACGAGAGGGGCATCCGCGCCGTGGCCGGCCCCGACGCCGTGACCGTCAGCACGCCCGCTCCGCTGAAGGGGCAGGACATGCGAACCGTGAGCGAGTTCACGATCGACGAGGGCGAGCGCATCCCCTTCGTCATGACCTGGAACCCGAGCCACCTGCGGCCCCCTCTACCGGTGGATGCGCTCAACGCTCTGGAGTCGACGGACGGCTATTGGGACACGTGGTCGCGCGCCAGCAAGGTGCACGGCCCGTACGCCGAAGCGCTGCAGCGTTCGCTCATCACGCTCAAGGCGCTCACCTACGTGCCCACGGGCGGCATCGTGGCCGCCGCCACCACCTCGCTGCCTGAGCAGCTCGGTGGTCCGCGCAATTGGGACTACCGCTACTGCTGGTTGCGCGACGCGACACTCGCGTTGCAGTCGTTGCTCACGGCCGGCTACACCAGCGAGGCCAAGGCGTGGCGCGACTGGCTGCTGCGGGCCGTCGCCGGAGACCCCTCAAAGCTTCAGATCATGTACGGGCTGAACGGGCGGCGCAGACTGCCCGAGGCGTCACTCGACTGGCTCAGCGGCTACGCCCACTCCAGGCCGGTGCGGGTGGGGAATGCGGCCGCCGATCAGCTGCAGCTGGATGTCTGGGGCGAAGTTCTCGACGGCCTCGCTCTGACCCGCGCCACCCTGCGCACCGGCGACGACGCATCCTGGAACCTGCAGTGCGCCCTCATCGAGCACGTGCAGAAGATCTGGCGCGAGCCCGACAACGGCCTGTGGGAGATGCGCGGCCCGCGCAGGCACTTCACGCAGTCGAAGCTCATGGTGTGGGTAGGGGCCGACCGCATGGTGCGCGCGGCCGAGAAGTTCAACCTCAAGGGCCCCGTCGACAAGTGGAAGCGGTTCCGGGCCGAGGTGCGCAAAGACATCCTCACGAACGGGTACGACGCCGACAAGAACACCTTCGTGCAGTCGTACGGCAGCACCGAACTGGATGCCTCGCTGCTGCAGATCCCGCGCGTCGGCTTCCTGCCTGGCGACGACCCTCGCGTGATCGGCACGATCGAGGCGATCCAGCGCGAGCTGACGGAGGACGGCTTCGTGCTGCGGTACCGGCCGCAGGCGTCAGACGACGGACTGCCGGGTGGTGAGGGCGTCTTTCTGGCGTGCTCGTTCTGGCTCGTCGACGCCCTGATCGGTGCCGGCCGCAGGGACGAGGCGACCGAGCTCTTCGAACGCCTGCTGACGCTGCGCAACGACGTCGGCCTGCTCAGCGAGGAATGGGACACGAAGAACAACCGCCAGCTCGGCAACACACCGCAGGCCTTCAGCCACTTCGCGCTCGTGCGCAGTGGCTTCCATCTTCTTGCCGACGAATCGCCCACCAGTGACCGCCCCATGTCCATTCCGTCGAACGGAGGTCGGAACCGATGACAGACCAGGCACACATCCTCGTCCTCGGCGGAGGCTACGCCGGATTCCACGTCGCCAGAGGGCTGCGTCACGCGGTGAAGGCGGGTCGGGTGCGCGTCACCGTGGTGGAGCCGCAGCCGTATCTCACCTACAAGCCGCTGCTCCCCGAGGTCGCGGGCGGCGAAACGCAGCCGCGCGACGCCACGGTGACGCTGCAGGGCGCGCTGAAGCACGCCACCGTGATCGCGGGCGAGGCGATGGCGGTCGACCTGGATGCCTGCACTGCGGTGGTACGCGAGGAAGACGGCGTCGAACGCCCGCTCTCGTACGACCACGTGGTGTTCGCGCTCGGCTCGATCACCAAGGCACTGCCCATCCCGGGCCTCGAAGAGCAAGGCGTCGGTTTCGGCACCCTGGAAGAGGCGGTGTACCTGCGCAATCACGTGCTGGATCGCATCCGATTCGCCGCGACTACGAGAGACGACGCGGAACGCGACAGGGCGCTCACCTTCGTGTTCATCGGCGGCGGCTACACCGGCGTCGAGGCGATCGCGGAGCTGTATGAGCTCGCCAGGCACGAGGTCGCCACCTATCCTTCGCTGGCCATGCGCGACATGACCTGGTTGCTCGTCGAGGCCGCGGATCGGATCGCCGCGGAGGTCGGCAAGCCGCTTTCGCAGTGGACCCTGAAGACGTTGCGCCAGCGCGGCATCCGGGTGCTCCTCAAGACGGAGATGAAGAACTGTGAGAACGGCATCGTGCAGCTCAGCGACGGCAGCACGCATCCCTCCGACACGATCGTGTGGTCGGCGGGTGTCACACCGAGCCCCATGATCGGACGGTTCGGTGTGCCGACCGGTCCGAAAGGGCACGCCCAGGCGAACGAGTGCCTGCAGGTGGTGCGCGACGACGGATCCGTGGTGCAGGGCGCCTGGGCCGTCGGCGACAACGCGCAGGTCCCGAAGCCGAGCTCGGGCTCGAAGCCGTCGTACTACCCTCCGAACGCGCAGAACGCCCTACGGCAGGCGAACCTGCTCGCGCAGAATCTGCTCGGCGCACTGCTGGACGAGCCGCCGATGCCCTACCGCCACGAGTCCCTCGGCACGCTGGCCAGCTACGGCAGGCACCAGGGAGCGGCGGTCGTCAAAGGCGTTCAGCTCAGCGGATTCCCGGCGTGGGCGGTCGACAAGGTGTACCACGCGCTCGCGATGCCGAGCATGA
>Ga0164242_10003977_pt1 | contig 16703 bp, 14 predicted proteins | sample OricomgcompostMG_FD_108783 | JGI IMG/M metagenome (GOLD analysis project Ga0164242, IMG submission 108783) | Miracle-Growth compost microbial communities from Emeryville, California, USA - Original compost - Miracle growth compost (MG) ...
ATCATCGGCGTGCCGCGCGACAGTACCAGCGTTGCCATCAGGTTGCGCTTCTGCCGTTCGCGCAAGGCCTTGATCTCGGGATCGTCGACCGGCCCTTCGGCGCCGTGGTTCCAGGAATGGTTGTTGTTGTTGCCGTCGCGGTTCTCTTCGCCGTTGGCTTCGTTGTGCTTGTCGTTGTACGACACCAGGTCGTTCAGCGTGAAGCCGTCATGGGCACAGATGAAGTTCACGCTGGCCCATGACCGCCGCCCCCGCTTGTTGAACAGGTCGCCGGAGCCCGAGATGCGCGAAGCGAAGTCGGCCAACGTACCCGGATCGCCTTTCCAGAACGAGCGTACCGTGTCGCGGAACTTGTCGTTCCACTCGGCCCATCCCGGAGGAAACTGGCCGACCTGGTAGCCGCCCGGGCCGATGTCCCACGGTTCGGCGATCAGCTTCACGCTGGACAGGACCGGGTCCTGCCGGCAGGCGTCGAGGAAGCCGCCGCCTTCGTCGAAGCCGTACGGTTCGCGCGCGAGGATGGTGGCGAGGTCGAAGCGGAAGCCGTCGACATGCATCTCATGCACCCAGTAGCGCAACGAATCCGTCACCATCTGCAGCACGCGCTGGTGCGACAGGTTGACCGTATTGCCGGTGCCGGTGTCGTTGATGTAGTAGCGCTTCTTGTCCGGCATAAGCCGGTAGTAGCTGGCATTGTCGATGCCCTTGAGCGAGAGTGTCGGCCCGAGTTCATTGCCTTCGGCAGTATGGTTGTAGACGACGTCGAGGATGACCTCGATGCCTGCCGCATGGAACTGGTTCACCATTTCCTTGAATTCATTGGTGAACGGCGAGTACAGGTATTCCGAATGCGGCGCGAAGAAGCCGATGGAGTTGTAGCCCCAGTAGTTGCGCAAGCCTTTCTCGACCAGGTAGCTGTCGTGGACGAACGCATGGATGGGCAGCAGTTCGGCCGTGGTAATGCCGAGCGCGCGAAGATAGGCCGCCACTTCCGAGCGCGCCAGACCGGCGAAGGTGCCGCGTTGCTCGGCGGGAACCAGCTTGTTGAGCGCCGAGAATCCCTTCACGTGCATCTCGTAGAAGACCGTGTTTTCCCAGGAGACGCGCGGCCGATGCTCGGTCCCCCAGGTAAACGCGGGATCGATGACGCGGCATTTCGGCACCAGGTGCGCGCTGTCGCGTTCGTCGAAGGACAGATCCTTGTCGGGCGAATCGAGCTGGTAGCCGAACAGCTCCGGGCCCCAGGTCAGGCCGCCTACGAGCTGCTTTGCATACGGGTCGATCAGCAGCTTGTTCGGATTGAAGCGGTGGCCGGCATCCGGTTCGTAAGGGCCGTGCACGCGGTAGCCGTATACCGTGCCGGGGCGCGCGGCCGGCAGGTAGCCGTGCCAGACTTCGTCCGTATATTCGGGCAGTTCGATACGCTCCAGTTCTTCCTTGCCGTCGATGTCGAACAGGCACAGCTCCACCTTTGTGGCATTGGCGGAAAACAATGCGAAGTTCACGCCCAGTCCATCCCAGGTAGCGCCCAGCGGGAACGGCTGTCCTTCACGAATGGGTGAAGGCTTGAGAACTTCAGGAGCGCAGGCGGAAACGCCGGCTTTGGGGACACGCGTCATTGCTTTTCCTCGTTGGCGAAGGGGAATAGCATTTAGACATCGTGAGGGCCGGAAAAAGTCCGCGCAAGCAGGGCTGTCTTCTTCGGTTCCCGCTAACGGGCCGGAATTTCCGGACGGCGATATCCGCCGAGCACGCCTTCCTTCGACAGCACCCATTGCCACAGCTGGAGGTCGCGCGCACGGAAGGCGCCCGCGCAGGATTGCAGGTAGTAGTCCCACATGCGGCGAAAGCGCGGGCCGAGCTTCGCGGCAAAGCGCGGCCACGCTGCGCGGAAGTTCGCATGCCAGGCCATCAGGGTCTTGTCATAGTCGGCGCCGAAGTTGTGCAAGTCTTCCACCACGAACAGACCGTCGACCGCATCGCCGATCTGCCCGACCGAAGGCAGGTCGCCATTCGGGAAAATGTACCTGTCGATCCACGGGTCGGGCGTCGAGTGGCGCTCGTTCTTGCCGATCGTATGCAGCAGGAACAGGTCGCCGTCCTTCAGGCAGCGGTGCGCGACTTCCGCATAGGTGCGGTGATTCTTGCGCCCCACATGCTCGAACATGCCGACGCTGACGACGCGGTCGAACTGCTCGTTCACCTCGCGGTAGTCCTGCAGCCGAAACTCCAGCGGCAGCCCGGCATAGCGCCGCTTCGCCAGTTCCACCTGTTCCTGCGAGATGGTCACGCCCACACATTCGACGCCGTAGCGCTCGGCTGCATAGCCCATGAAGCTGCCCCAGCCGCAGCCGATGTCGAGCACCCGCATCCCCGGCTCCAGTTGCAGCTTGCGGCAAATCAACTCCAGCTTTGCTTCCTGCGCCGCATCGAGATTGTCGACCCCGTTCCAGTAGCCGCAGGTGTAGGTCATCCGCTTGTCCAGCATCGCTGCATAGAAGTCGTTCCCCAGGTCGTAGTGGACCTCGCCGACCTGCCAGGCGCGCCGCGTATTCTGCAGGTTCAGTACCCGCGCCCGCAGCGCATGCATGAACAGGCGCGCCGGCTGCACGTGGCGGTCGAGGCGCGCACGCAGGATGCGGAAGAAGAATTCGTCGAGCCGGTCGACGTCCCATTTGCCTTCCATGTACGCCTCGCCCAGCCCCAGGTTGCCGCGCGCGAATACCTGCTCCGCCACATCGTCGGCATGCAGCCGCATGTCCCAGGGACGACTGCCGCCGATGCGTATGTCGGCCCGCTCCAGCAGCTCGGCCATCAACCTGGCAGTGCCGGAGGCGGGACGAGTCCCGGGTTTGTATTCGTTGTGGGCAGTGGCGGTCATTGATTTTCTCCTTTTCAGACGGGTTCATGCGGGCGCGTCCGGCGTTCTGGCGGGGCAACGGCAAAGGCCCGGGCGCCCGTGGCGAATGTTCTCGGTTTCCTTCCTCAATGCTCCGGCGGGAGTCTGCGCATGCCGGGCTTGCAGACGATGCTGCTATGGTCGACTCGCGCCGCACTCGCTTTGTTCAAGCTGCGGCACGGGCCGGGGCCAGCAGCCTGTTATGCAAGAAAAATCGGCTGCTGTCTTTTGCTTTCCGCAAGAAAAGCGATATTCGTGCCCATATTCATGCACATTAACCGGCCAGCAGCTTGCCATCGAACAGGAGTTGCAGCGTCTTGAAAAAGAGAACCACGATCGCGAAGCTCAACAGCGCGAGCAGGACGACGGCAATCGCCTTTACCGGCCAGGCCTGGACGAACACCGCATATTTCAGCGCAGCAATCGATAGCGCCGCCATCGGAAAACTGATCGACCACCAGCCGGTAGCGAACGGAATCCCGCGGCGGAAAACCTTGGGTGCCAGCGTCAGGAAAATGAAAAGGCCGAAGTAGAACAGCAATGCGGCGAAGGTGTCGACGCGGTGCATCACGTTGCAATAGGCCAGAAAGCCGACTTCGAACGGTGCCATCAGGATCAGCAGCGAAGGAACCATGCCGGCGGCCAGCGGTTCATGGTGAATCAGCCGCGACATGATCATCGTGAAGAACAGCAGGGCGATCATCGTTCCGACGGACAGCGCGAACAGGTTGACTTCGTGTGCCCAGGGCATCGGCATTGCGCCGCCGGCCACGGCAATGTCCAGCGTGGCCACGCCCGGGATGAACCAGGCGGGAACGGCGTGGCCGGCATCGATCTTTCCCTGCAATAGCCGGCTTGCGATGGCGAAGCAGAGCACGATCGTCAGGATGGTGCCGATGGTCCACACGACTTCGCCGAGCGTCTGGTTCAGTTGGGACAGGACCGAGGACAGCAGCAGGATGCCGATGGTGATCGTCCCGTAAAAATTGCCGGCGATCGGATGCCGATACTCGTGGACGATCACTTCCGGATGCCTGAGCGCCTTGACCAGATACCCTGCGCTCAGCACAAGAAAGACGATCACCGCCAGCGCGCCTGCCGCTTTGGACATCAGCAGGCTTACTCCGAATTCCAGGCTGGCCTCGTGCCATGCGATGGAAAGTCCCGCGATCCCCATGACCGATGCAAACAGGTTGACCGGCAGGTGTCGGATGGAAGCGGTCTTTTGCAAGGACTGCGGATTGGAACGTGATGGCGTCGACATACTATTCTCCGGATTTTGGGGAAGCCGAGGCGCGAGGGCCGCCGGCAGCCGTCGAGAAACCTCAAATCGTTCGCCGCCCGCTCGTGGGGAGACGTCGGAGACGATGGTATGCCCTTCCACGGACAAAGATAATCCGGCATTATTGGGAATCATCCTCCCAAAAAATGAGAACATGACCGATCGTTTCGAGTCCATGTCGATCCTGGTGGCCGTGGCCGAAACCGGCAGTTTTTCCGCTGCGGCGCGCCAGCTCAAGATTCCGCTCGCGACGGTCAGCCGCAGGATCGGCGACCTGGAGGTGCGCCTGAAAACGCGGCTGCTGCACCGCTCCACCCGGCAGCTCTCGCTCACCGAAGCCGGCCAATCGTACGTCGCCGCGTGCCGCCGCATCATCGAGGACGTCGAAGAAGCGGAGCGCGCAGCAGCGGGCGAATATGCGGCCCCCAAGGGCGAGCTCGTCATCACCGCACCGCTCGTGTTCGGACGCGTGCACCTGGTCCCGGTGATCGCGGATTTTCTGAAGACGTATCCGAACATCGATGTGCGGATGGTCCTGACGGACCGCGTGCTGCCGCTTCTTGAAGAGCGCGTCGATCTCGCGCTGCGGGTGGCCGAATTGCCCGACAGCGGTTTTGTCGCGACACGGATCGGCACGGTGCGTCGGGTCGTGTGTGCGAGCCCGGCCTACTTTGCCGAACACGGCACGCCGGCGCATCCTGCCGAACTCGCCGCGCATGCCTGCATCACATTCGAAAAGATGGCCTCACGACAGACCTGGCGCTTCGTGTCGGGCAAGTCCGAGGTCGCGGTGCCGGTGCGATCGCGGCTCGCCGTCAGTACGGCAGAAGCGGCGATCGATGCGGCGGTCGCCGGCGTCGGCATCACGCGGGTATTTTCCTATCAGATCGCCGGCGCAGTGCGCGCCGGCGCACTCGCGATCGCGCTGGCGCCGTATGAACCGGAGTCGTGGCCGATCAGCCTGGTGCATACCGGACAGGGAATCCTGCCGCTGAAGGTGCGTGCCTTTCTTGATTTTGCAGTGCCGCGCCTGAAGGCGCAGGCGGCGGAGCTGGAAGTCTGACGGTTGAAAAGGCAGGCGTGTCTCTTTGCCGCAGATGTTTGCATGCGGGTGCCGCCGGGTAATGGCTCTGTTTGGTTTCCCTATCGCGCCCGCGCCTTTGGAAGGAAGACGACGCAAAGACGTTGCCGAACCCGACTGTTGCGCCCGCAGTCGGGCACTGCCGGGTCTTGCACCGATATATGCAAGCCGCACCGTGAAGCGCCGACCGGGAGAGGGGGGACCTTGTTCCGAACGCACGCTTCGTCGGCTTCCTCCCGTCCTGTCGGCCCGGACGGGTGTTAAAACGTCCCCACAAAATCCCGCTTGCCCAGCTCCACCCCGTTGTGGCGCAGGATCGCATACGCGGTCGTCACGTGGAAGAACAGTTGCGGCAGCCCGTAGTGCATCAGGTAGGCCTGGCCCTGCAGCTTCAGTTCGCGCTGAGTGCCGGGCCACAGCACGATCTCGCGCTGTTCGCTGCCGTCGATCTGGGCCGGCCGGAATTCGTCGATGAAGGCGAGCGTCTTGGCGATGCGCGCATGCAGGTCGGTGAAGGTCTTTTCGCCGTCTTCGTACGACGGCACCTGGACGCCGGCCAGTCGCGCGCACATGCCCTTGGCGAAGTCGCTGGCGAGCTGCACCTGCTTCAGCAGCGGGAACATGTCGGGAAACAGGCGCGCCTGCAACAGGGCATTGGGGTCGATCTTCCTGTCGGCCGCGTAGGCTTCGGCTTTCTTCAGCACCTGGTCCAGGCTGCCCAGCATTTGCCGGAAAACAGGAATCGAGGCGTAGTACATCGAGATGGTCATGGCTTCTCCGCAGTGATGGTGAGCGCCGCTGATTATGCGCCGAATTGCGCACGGCCGTGGCCGGGCACACCGCGCCTACTTTGAATTCACGTCGGCACCAATGTAGCGCGGGTCGGGAGCGACGTACGCCATGACCTTGTGGTCGAGCAGGCCGGGCGGCGCCACCCGGTTCAGCGGGAACGCCCAGACGATGATCGAGGTATCGAAATGCCAGGCGAACGAGCGCTGGCCGACCACGAACAGCACGGTATCGCCGCCGGTGACGTGGACCGAACCGGTGGTCGGACCGATCACCATGGTCTCGGTGGCCGCCTGCGGCGGCGCCGGGTCGCCGAGCAGGTCGAGCCGGGGTTCGTTCGCGCAGGACGCGAGGCAGGCGGCGGCGGCCAGTGCGGCGGCGACCGACGAGAGCCGGGAAACGGGTGCCATTGCATACTCCATCGACATGACGATGTCGATTAGAGTGCGTATCTGCGCGAAATTTCCCGGCCGCGACGGAAGCGGTTGCGGGAGGTCAACCCGGCCGCGGCCTCAGGCCGCTTTGCTGCCGGTATTCGCCGTGTACCAGTGCGGCACCAGGAAGCGGAGCGCGGCGGCGAGGTCGGGTTCGATGCCCAGGCCCGGACGCTCGGAAAGTTCGACCTTGCCGTCGTGCACCGGTGGACAGGCAGCGAGCACATCGCGCAGCGGGTTCGGATTGGAATCGACCTCGACCCAGCCCGGTCCTCCGGCCGCCGCTTTCAGATGCATCGAAGCGATCAGGCCGACGCCGCCGCCCAGCCAGTGCGGGCAGAACATCAGGCCGGCGTCGACCGCTTGCCGTCCCACCGGCAGGCAGCCGCTGAAGCCGCCCCATTTGCCGAGATCGGGCTGGATCACGCGGAATGCACCGCCGTCGATGGCGGCAGAAAACGCCTGCTCGCCGCGCAGGTTTTCGCCGCCGGCAAGCGCGATCGGCGAGGCGTCGGCGAGCGCCCGCCAGTCCTGCGCCGGGCTGTCGGCCGCCATCGGTTCCTCCAGCCACGTCAACTGGAACTCGGCCATGCGCGTACTCATTTCCCTTGCCTGCTGCAGCGTCCAGGCCTGGTTGGCGTCCACCATCAGCGGTGTATCGGGACCGAGCAGCGCGCGCAATGCCAGCAGGTTGTCGATATCGCGCTCGACGCCGAAGCCGACTTTCAGCTTGAACGCGGTATAGCCTTCGCGGCGCCTGGCGGCCGCCAGTTTCTCCGGGGCGGTGGGACTGAGGCCGGAAGCGTAGACCGGCACGTTCGCGCTGCCGCCGAACAGCTTCCACAGCGGCTGGCCGGCAAGCTTGCCGGCCAGGTCCCACAATGCGATTTCGGCGCCGGCAATCGCCTGCGCCATGGTGCCCGGTTCGCCGGTCTGGATCGCCAGCACCCGCAGCCGCTCCGTCATCTCCTCGAAGGCCTCGGCAGGACTGTTCCATGCGCGTTCCAGCAATATCGGCGCCACGCAGCTTTCCAGCACCCGGGCACGATGCTCGGCGCCGACGCTGGGGAAATTGCTCCAGATCTCGCCCCAGCCGACCTGGCCGTCGCGGTCTTCGATGCGCACCAGTACCGCAGGCCGGTCGTACATGATGCCGAACGAAGTCTGCACCGGTTCCACCACCGGCGCCCGGAATACCAGCGCTTCCACGCTGGCGATCTGAAGGGGAGGAATGTCGTGCTGGTCTGTCATTGTCGTGCCTTTATGGTGACGGCGTGTTCGGTGGAAATGAGGATGGTTGCAGGACCGTGCCGGGGGCGTTGCTCGGGCGCGTCAGCGCGGCGCGTGCCGCACCAGGTCAGCTCCCTTTTCGCCGATCATGATCGACGCCGCGTTGGTGTTGGCCGAAATCATGTCCGGCATCACCGACGCATCGATCACGCGCAGGCGTTCGACACCCTGCACCCGCAATGCGGGATCGACCACTGCCTGCGCATCGCTGCCCATGCGGCAGCTGCCGACCGGATGGAACACGGTGCCGCCGTACTCGCGCGCGAAGCGCAGCAGGTCCTCGTCGCTCGTGTGGTCGGCACCCGGCAGCACTTCGCCCTCGACCAGGTCGCGGAACGCCGGCTGGCGGTAGATGTCGCGCAGGATGCGCAAGCCGTCCACCAGCACCTTGCGGTCCAGCTCTTCGGTCAGGTAGCGGGTCTCGATGCGCGGCGGTGCCAGCGGGTCGGCCGAGCGGATCTGCAGCCGGCCGCGCGACAGCGGGCGGCACTGGCAGGCCGACGCGGTAAAGCCCGGGTAATCGTGCAGCGGCGTGCCCGGCTTGTCGACCGACAGCGGCATCACGTTGAATTGCATGTCGGCGCGGTCGTCGCGCGCGAACTGCGTCTTCACGAAGCCGCCGACCTGGCCGGCGCCCACCGTCAGCGGGCCGGATTCCTTCAGCAGCCATTCCAGCCCCATCGAAGCCAGCTTGAACGGGTTGCGCACATCGCTGTTGAGCGACATCTTCTTTTTCAGGCGCACGATGGTGCGCGCCTGGTAATGGTCCTTCAGGTTTTCGCCGACCTCGGGCGCGTCGACCACGACCTCGATGCCGTGCTCGCGCAGCAACGCGGCCGGGCCGATGCCCGACAGCTGCAGGATCTGCGGCGACTGGATCGCGCCGGCCGACAGGATCACTTCGCGTTCGGCGCGCGAACGCTGCAGCTTGCCATCATGGGTCCATTCGATGCCGGTCGCGGTCCGGCCTTCGAACAGCACCCGGTTCACGTGCGCCTCGGTCACCACGGTCAGGTTGGGGCGCCCCTGCACCGGCCGCAGGAAGGCGACCGCCGCGCTCGAACGCCACTTGCCCTTGAGCGTGAGCTGGTAGGGGCCGACGCCGTATTCGGTGGCGCCGTTGAAGTCGGGGTTGTAGGGAAATCCGTACTGCTGGCCGGCTTCCAGCCATGCGGCGCAGTACGGATGGTCGTTGCGCAGGTTGGAGACGCCCAGTTCGCCGCTGCCGCCGTGATATTCGGTCTCGCCGCCGGCATAGCCTTCGGAGCGCTTGAAGAACGGCAGGACCGAACGGAAGTCCCAGCCGAGCGCGCCCTTCTTCGCCCAGTCGTCGTAATCGGCGTGCTGGCCGCGGATGTAGATCAGCCCGTTGATCGAGCTGGAACCGCCCAGCACGCGTCCGCGCGGCCACACGATCGCGCGCCCGCCGGCGCTCTCGCAGGGTTCGGTTTCGAACAGCCGCGAAAAGCGCTCGTCGTAGATCGTCTTGAAATACCCGACCGGCAGGTGCAGCCAGAAGTTGCGGTTGGGCTTGCCGGCTTCCAGCAGCAATACCTTGACCGACGGATCGGCCGACAGCCGGTTCGCCAGTACGCAGCCGGCAGAGCCGGCGCCGACGATGATGTAGTCGTAGGCGCCGTGGCGCGCGTCGTGTGCTGCGGTCATGCCTTTACCACGTCCAGGTAGAGCGAGGGATCAAAATACTTGGACGCGGGCACCGCGTTCGGGATGTGCGCGAAGTTGACGAAGAAATCGCTCACCTTCTGCAGCCAGCCGGTCACGGTGCCGTCGGAATACAGCTTCACCCATTCCTTCGACGTGAACACCTTCTCCGCCTTGAACTGGTCCTTCAGTTCGGGCAGCGACACGTTCTTGTAGTAGTGCTTCTGCAGGATCTCGAGTGCCTTGTCGGTGTCCTTGATCAGGTAGTCGTTGGCTTCGGCCCAGACCCCGATGATCTTCTTCAGCACGTCCTTGTGGCTGTCGAAGTAGTCGTTGCGCGCGGCCCAGCCGTCGACGATCGCCGCCTTCGGATAGTAGGCCGACGCATCGACCAGCATCTTGGCGGTCGGCACGCGCTTCTTCACGGCGACGTTGAACGGGACCCACAGCGCGACTGCCGGCACCGCGCCGGATATGAAGGCAGTGACCGCATCCTGCATGCGCTGGTTGACGATCTGCACGTCGTCCGGCTTCAGGCCGTTCGCGCGCAGCGCGCGGTCGAGGAACACGTGGGCAGTGGTGCCGGTGGTGGTGGAGATCTTCTTGCCCTTGAGGTCGGCGATCGTCTTGATGCCGGCTTCCGGATGCACCCACAGCTGCGCGGTCGCGAATTCGATATCGTTGATCAGGAACACCTTGCCCTGGCCGTGCGCCGGGAAGTTCGACACCACCGCACCGGTCGACAGCACGTCGATGCTGCCGCCGCTCATCGCCTGGAACAGTTCGAGCCCGGTCTGGAACTGCACGAATTCCATGTCCAGCCCGGCTTTCTTCCACATCCCCATGTTGTCGGCCAGCCACATCTGGCCATCGACTGCGAGCGTGTGCAGGTAGCCGACCTTGACCTTGGTGGTCTGGGAAAAGGCGAGGGTGGGCTGGGCGGCTGCCAGCGCGGTGCCGGCGGCGAGTTCGATAAACGTACGGCGTTTCATGTCGCGTGTCTCCTTGTTGTAAATACTCCGCGAACGGAGTTCAGGTCCGGGCTCGGGATTGAGCTTCCTGTGCTGCGTACTCGCGCATCACCGAATCGTGGATATGCGAGCGAAGGGCGTTGAACTCCGGCGTCTCCTGCAGCGAGCGGTGACGCGGATACGGGAACGGAATGTCGACCACCTCGCGGATGCGCGACGGCCGTGCCGAGATCACCAGCACCTTGCTGGAGAGATAGACCGCTTCCTCGACCGAGTGCGTGATCAGCAGCACCGTCTTGTTCTCCGCGTGCAGGATGTCGAGCAGCAGGTCATGCATCGCGCTGCGCGTCTGCGCATCGAGCGCGCCGAACGGCTCGTCCATCAGGATGAATTCCGGGTGCACCGCATAGGCGCGCGCCAGCGCCAGCCGCTGCCGCATGCCGCCGGACAGGGTCTTGGGGAAAGCCTTGCGGAAGTCGGACAGGCCCATCAGCTTCAGGTAGCGTTCGACGGTTTCCTTCTTTTGCGCGGCGTCTATCTTGCCGGCGTTCTTCAGCCCGAGCCCGAACGCGATGTTCTGTTCCACCGTCAGCCACGGGAACACGCCGTATTCCTGGAACATCACGCCGCGGTCGGGGCCGGGCCCGGTGATCTGGTTGCCGTCCAGCATGACCCGTCCCGAGGTCGGCTTGACGAAGCCGGCCGCCATGCTCATCAGCGTGGTCTTGCCGCAGCCCGACGGTCCGACCAGCGACACGAAGTCGCCCTGGTTGATGGTGAAGCTCATGTCCTGCACCACCTGCAGCGGACCGTTCGCGGTCTGGAATTGCATCGACACGTGGTCGAAGCGGATGCGTTCCTGCTGTTGCATGTTCAGGCCTCCACCTTGTCTTGCCACGACACCAGTCGTTTCGAGATCGCGCGCAGCGCGACGTCCATCGCCAGCGCCAGTACGCCGATCGAGATGATTCCCAGGTAGATCGTGCGCAGGTCGAAGAACGCCGACGCGTTCTGGATCATCGCGCCCAGTCCTTCCTGTGCCGCCACCAGTTCGGCTGCCACCAGCGTCGCCCAGGCGACGCCGAGCGCGACGCGCATCGCAGTCAGCATGTGCGGCACCGTCATCGGCACCATCACCTTCAGGAAGATTTCGAAATCGGTCGCGCCGAGCGTGCGCGCGACCCGGATGTAGACCGGGCTGATCTGCGTCATGCCCTCGTACATCACGATCACCGCCGAGAAGAACGATGCGTAGAACAGGATCGCGATCTTGGCGATTTCGCCGATGCCGAGATAGACGATCACCAGCGGGATCAGCGCAATCGGCGGCAGCGCGCGGAAGAAGTTGATCAGCGGATCGACGAAGCGGCGCACCGGCTTGTACCAGCCGATCAGAAAGCCGATCGGCACTGCAGCCAGCATGCCGAACAGCAGGCCGAGCAGCACGCGCCGCACCGACACCGCCATGTCGACCAGCAGGTGGCCCTCGGTCAGCGTACTCCAGAAGGTCGCCAGCACGTTCGCCGGCGACGGCAGCAGCGTGGGATTGATCAGTCCGGTCGCGCGCAGCGCGAACCAGAAGCCGATCAGGCAGATGAAGGGCAGGATTGCCCAGCCTGCGCTGCTCAGAAAGTTGTTGCGGTTACTGCTCTTGATCATGCCTGTCTCCGAATTGGTATCGAGTGGTGCGGCCGGCGTGCTTGTCTGGTTGTGGTTGCGCCGGCAGGTCGTGGTCAGCCGGTGCGCCTTCGTACGGCTCGCACGGCGCGCGCGCTCTTTTGGGCCGGCTTCTTGCGGCCCTGCATCAGATCGGTCTCGATCTGGATCATCTGGGCCGGATACTGTATGTGCGCGTAATAGACGATGCGTCCGTCCGCATCCAGCATTGTCCGGCACACGTCGGCGACCGGATCGCCGACGCCGATGTCGAGGTGGGAGGCGGTGTCCTCGTCGCTGATCGTCACGTGCATGACTTGCCTGGCCTGCGCGATCTCGAAGCCGGGCAGCGATGCCAGTTGCGGCACCACCGGCGCGTTGATGAAGGATTCCGGATCGCGCTCGAAGATCTCGCGGTCGAGGAAGATGTCGATCAGGCAGTACGGGACGTCATTGTGATAGTGCACGCGGCGCAGGCGCTGGTACGACGGACCGAGTTCGCCGAACGGGAACGCCGGCACCGGCGGCAGGTCGTCCTGCTCGATCGGCAGCAGCCGGATGTGCAGGGTCGAGGTCGCCTCCACCAGTTCGTCGAGATTGGACGCCAGCTTGAACCAGCGCTGCTCCGACAAGTCCTTGGCGACGAAGGTGCCGAGGCCGCGCGTGCGGCGGACGATGCCTTCGTTTTCCAGTTCGGTGAGAGCGGCGCGCAGCGTGATGCGCGACACCTGGTATTCCTGCTCCAGTTCGTCGAGCGTCGGAATCTGTTCGCCGAAGCGCCATTCCTGCTTCTCGATCTTTTGCCGCATCAGCTTCGCTACCTGCAGGTAGAGCGGCATGCGGCTTTTCTGGAATACGGAGGTCTCATTGTTCATAAGTGCATAATAATAAGCACTTTAACCGAAATCAAGCGATTTCTTCCGCTGGCGGGCGTCCGGCGCTGCGCCGCCGGACGCCCGCCAGTGAACCTGCGCGCCGCCGCGGGGACTAACAGGGCACAGCATGGTGAAGCAGGAACAGGCCGCTCGCCGCGACGATGCCTGGCTGCAAGCCAGCGCTCGCGCAAGCGTCGGCGCGGCGTGAGCATGCCTGCGTTCACCGAGGGGAAAGGACGGCCACGACACGGCCGGGCTTTTCATGTTTCGGTAGATCAATCAACGAAGGAGTCGTACATGAACATGGATCCGAACCGGCGGCCGCAGGGCAACCATTCATTCGACCAGCCGTTGCAAGCGCTCAGGCAGCAGCACGAGTATGTCCGCAAGCTGTTCGACCGCTATCTGAACACCCAGGACGTCGAGGTCAAGAAGCAGGCCGGCCCGGAGATCCTGCAACAGCTGGAAATGCATACGGCGCTGGAGGAAGCGGCGTTTTATCCGGCAGTACAGAAGATCGATGCGTCGCTGGTCGACGAATGCGAGGACGAGCACCAGCAGGCCAAGCAGATGATCAGCCAGCTCAAGGGCATGCAGCCGGGCGACGCCCAGTGCGACCAGATGTACAAGGAACTGTGCGACGCGATCATGCACCACGTGCAGGTCGAGGAACAGCAGCTGTTCCCGAAGGTTGAGCAATCCGGCATGGATCTGCGCTCGATCGGCGACCAGATGCAGATGTTTGATGCCAATGCGGTCAGCCAGCAGGCACAGGCGACCGAGCAGCGCGACGCGACGCGGCCGTAGCGGAAGCGACGGCGATAGCGGACACGGGGCGGCGCGGCCGCCCCGTTTTTCATGACTTGAGCCGGTAGCCGGTACGGAAGATCCACCAGATGCCGGCCAGGCAGGCGAGCATGAACAGCAGCGTCATGCCGAGGCTGAGCGCGACGCCGACGTCGGACACGCCATAGAAGCTCCAGCGGAAGCCACTGACCAGGTAGACCACCGGGTTGAACAGCGTGAGCTTCTGCCAGAACGGCGGCAGCATGTTGATCGAATAGAAGCTGCCGCCGAGGAAGGTCAGCGGCGTGACGATCAGCAGCGGCACCACCTGCAGCTTTTCCCAGCCATCGGCCCAGACGCCGATGATGAAGCCGAACAGCGAGAACGTGACCGAGGTCAGCAGCAGGAACGCCAGCATCCAGGCCGGATGCACGACCGAATAGTCGACGAACAGGCGCGCGGTGGCGAGGATGATCAGGCCCAGGATCATCGACTTGCTGGCGGCCGCGCCGACATAGCCGAGCACGATCTCGAACGCCGACACCGGCGCCGACAGCACCTCGTAGATGGTGCCCGCCCACTTCGGCATGTAGATGCCGAACGACGCATTCGCAATGCTCTCGGTCAGCACCGACAGCATGATCAGGCCCGGCACGATGTAGGCGCCGTAGCTGACGCCGTCGATCGACGCCATGCGGCCGCCGATCGCGGAACCGAACACGATGAAGTACAGCGAGGTCGAGATCACCGGCGACGCGATGCTCTGCAGCAGTGTGCGCCAGGTGCGCGACATTTCGAAGATGTAGATGGCCTTGATCGCGTGAAGATTCATCGGGCTTCCTTATTTGCGTTCCCGTACCAGGCTGACGAAGATGTCTTCCAGCGAACTCTCGCTGGTCTGCAGGTCCTTGAAATGGATGCCGTGCTCGTCCAGCCGCCGCAGCAGCTCCGGGATGCCGCCGCGTTCGTCCTGGGCGTCGAAGGTATAGACCAGCTGGGCGCCGTCGGCCGACAGTTCCAGACCGTAGCCGGCCAGCTCCGCCGGCACCGCCTGCAGCGGCTGCTGCAGCAGCAGCGTCAGCTGCTTCTTGCCGAGCTTGCGCATCAGTACGTGCTTGTCCTCGACCAGCAGGATTTCCCCCTTGTTGATGACGCCGATGCGGTCGGCCATTTCCTCCGCTTCCTCGATGTAGTGGGTGGTGAGGATGATGGTCACGCCGCTTTCGCGCAGGCGCCGCACCATGTCCCACATGTCGCGCCGCAGCTCGACGTCGACGCCGGCGGTCGGCTCGTCGAGGAACAGGATGCGCGGCTCGTGGCTGAGCGCCTTGGCGATCATCACGCGCCGCTTCATGCCGCCGGACAGCGCCATGATCTTCGAATCACGCTTTTCCCACAGGGAAAGATCCTTCAGCACCTTTTCCAGGTAGGCCGGATTCGGCGCCTTGCCGAACAGCCCGCGGCTGAACGTGACCGTATCCCAGACGCTTTCGAATGCATCGGTCGCCAGTTCCTGCGGCACCAGGCCGATCGCGCTGCGCGCGGCCCGGTAGTTGCGCGCGATGTCCTGGCCGGCGGCCAGCACCTGGCCGCTGCTGGCGTTGACGATGCCGCAGATGATGCTGATCAGGGTGGTCTTGCCGGCGCCGTTCGGACCCAGCAGCGCAAAGATCTCGCCGTTGCGGATCTCCAGGCTGACGTTCTTCAGCGCCTTGAAGCCGGACGCGTATGTCTTGTCCAGCGCAGTGACGGAAATGGCAGGCTGCACGCGCTACTCCTTGCAAATGGGCGAAATGGCGCGGCAGGAAATGATTCGCATGGTGACTCCTTCTCGCAGGTCGACAGCCGACATGTTAAGGCATCGCTCCGATTCTGGTGCGCGCATCGACAGGCGGGCGATTGCGTGCTTAAATCACAGTCGGATTCCCGTTGCCAGCGGGAAACGATCAACCTACATCCTGCCGTCCACCACTATGGTTTCCTGGTTGCGCCGCCTGTTTTCCGCCCCTGAGCCGGTCGCCGCACCGGCCGCACCCACGCCGGCGGCGCCGGCAAAGCGGCGCCATTTCGCGGCCGATGAGGTTTCTGCGTTGCAGCGCAGCCAGCTCGATTTCCTGTTCTCGGGCTGGCTGTTCGAAGCCGAGCAGAGCGCCGAGCTGTTTACCAATCGCAATGAAGATGGCATCCTGGCCGCGCTCGACGACGTCGTGAAATCGGAACAGGCGGGAGCCCACATGGTGCGGCGCATGCCGGGTGTCGTGCCGCAGCTGCTGCAAAGCCTGCGCACGCCCGATTTCGACGGCGCCGAGCTGGCGCGCCTGATGTCGCACGACCTGGTGCTGGTGGCCGAAGTGCTGCGACTCGCCAACAGTGCCGCGTACAGCCCGGGCACGCCGATCAACAGCATCGACCACGCAATCCTGATCCTCGGCCAGAGCGGGCTGCGCCAGCTGATCACCGGGGTCGCGTTCCGGCCCATCATCGATATGCGGTCCGGCAGTTTTACCCGCAAGCTGGCGCCACGCCTGTGGGCGCAGTCCGAGCGTTGCGCAGCCGCCTGCAGCCTGCTGGCGCGCGGCCGGCCGGTGGACCCGTTCGAAGCTTTTCTCGCCGGCCTGGTGTTGAATGTCGGCCTGACCGTCTCGCTGCGGGTGATCGACAAGCTGTCAGATCTGCGCATGGCGGTCGGCTCGCCGACGTTCTGCAATGCGCTGGCGAGCCACGGCAATGCGCTGACCGTCTGCATCGGCGACGAATGGCATTTTCCGGAAACGGTGATGGCCGCAATCCGCGAACAGGCAACCGATGTGCGGCACGGGCAGTTGTCGGCGCTGGGCCGGATCGTGCAGACCGGCGACTACCTGAGCAAGATCGACATCCTGGCGCGCCAGGGGCGGATCGAGCGCACCGGTGCCGAACTGACCGATGGCTTGAGCGAGCAGGAACTCGGCTGTCTCGGCGAACTGGCCCAGATCGCG
>Ga0164242_10003978_pt1 | contig 16703 bp, 17 predicted proteins | sample OricomgcompostMG_FD_108783 | JGI IMG/M metagenome (GOLD analysis project Ga0164242, IMG submission 108783) | Miracle-Growth compost microbial communities from Emeryville, California, USA - Original compost - Miracle growth compost (MG) ...
AGTCGACCTGGGCTCCCTCGAGTGCGGCCGCCATGATTGCTCGCGGCGCCGGCATCGGCGAGCCCTTGAGCTGCTTGCGCAAGTTGGCCGGGAACGCCGGCAGGTTGGCCGCAAACGCCGACGTGGCCGGGCCGCCACCGGGAATCTCGAAACCCGGAACGTCCCACGGCTGCACATGCTTGCCCGGGTTGGCCAGGATCCACGCCTTGGCGGCCGGCACCAATTCGTCGACGGACTCGACCAGTTCGTCGACGAGGCCGACCTGTTCGGCCTTGGCCGGCTTGAACCGGTTGCCGGTCAACAACACCTGCATCAGCGCGTTTTGGATGCCGAGCAGCCGCACGCTGCGCGCCACGCCGCCGGCACCGGGCAGCACACCCAGCATCACCTCGGGCAGGCCGATCACGCTGCCCGCCACGTCGGCCGCGATGCGGTGATGGGTCGCCAGCGCCAGCTCCAGCCCGCCGCCCAACGCGGCGCCGTTGATCGCGGCGACCACCGGTTTGCCCAGCGTCTCCAGCCGACGCAGATCACGTTTGATCGCCGTGGAGCCGTCGAACAGCTGCTGCGCGTGCTCGGGTCCGGCGCTGCGGATCTGGGTCAGATCGGCGCCGGCGAAAAACGTGGACTTGCCCGAGGTGATCACCACACCGGTGGTCTCGTCGACCTCGGCCTCGAGCCGGTCGATCATCGCGCCCATCTGCTCGACGTAGGCATCGGTGAGCATATTGGCGCCGTTGTCGGGGTCGTCGATCGTCAGCGTGACGATCCCGTCGGCGTCCTTGTCCCAGCCAATAATGCTGTCACTCAATTGAACTCAAACCCTTTCGATGATGGTCGCCACGCCCATGCCGCCGGCGACGCACAGCGTGATCAGGCCGTAGCGTCCACCCCGCCGCTCCAGCTCGTCGAGGACGGTGCCCAGCAGCATCGCGCCGGTGGCACCGAGCGGATGGCCCATCGCGATAGCACCGCCGTTGACGTTGTACTTCTGGTCCGGGATGCCGAAATACTGTTGGATCTTGATGGCGATGGCCGCGAAGGCCTCGTTCATCTCGAACAGGTCGATGTCGTCGATGGTCAGGCCGGCAAGGTCAAGTGCTTTGCGCACGGCCGGGATTGGGCCGCCGAACATCAGCACCGGGTCGGCGCCGCTGGTGGCCGCGGACACGATGCGCGCCCGCGGGGTCAGACCGGATGCCGCGCCGGCCTGCTCGCTACCGACCAGCACCAGCGAGGCGCCGTCCACAATGCCCGAGCTGTTGCCGCCGGTGTGCACGTGGTTGATCGCTTCGACCCAGTGGTAGCGCTGCATCGCGACGGCGTCGAAGCCACCGAATTCGCCGATGCCCGCGAACGCGGGCGCCAACTTGGCCAGGTCCTCCACCGTGCTGTCCGGCCGCATGTGCTCGTCGTGATCCAGGATGGTCAACCCGTTGATATCCCGCACCGGCACAACAGATTTCGCGAAGTAGCCGCCCGACCACGCCTCGGCGGCGCGCCGCTGCGAACGCACCGCGTAGGCGTCGACGTCCTCGCGGGTGTACCCCTCGATGGTGGCCAGCAGGTCGGCGGCCACCCCCTGCGGGATGAAGTAGTTGTCGTAGGCGGTCGCCGCGTCGTAGGCCATCGCCCCTCGGTCGCTGCCCATCTCGACCCGCGACATCGACTCCACCCCACCGGCGATCACCAATTCGTCGAAACCCGAGCGTACCGCCTTGGCCGCGACGTTGACGGCGTCCAGGCCCGACCCGCAGAACCGGTTGAGCTGCACCCCGCCCACGGTGTCGGGCAGCCCGGCCACGGTGACCGCCGTGCGCGCGATGTCCATGCCCTGATCGCCCACCGGGGTGACGACGCCGAGCACGACGTCGGAGATGCGGTCCTCGTCGAGGTCCGGAAAGCGGCGGCGCAGCTCGTCAATCAGCCCGACCACCAACGAGATCGGCTTCACGGAATGCAGCGCGCCGCTGGCTCTGCCCTTGCCCCGCGGGGTGCGGATCGCCTCATAAATGTATGCCTCAGTCAATTCAACGTCCTTACAGCGAGCGGCTGATGATTTCCTTCATGATTTCGCTGGTACGGCCGTATTTCCGGTTGACCCGCGACGCGGTGTACATGTTGGCGATCGGATACTCGGTCATGTAGCCGTAGCCCCCGAAGATCTGCAGGCACTTGTCGACGATCTGGTCGCTCTTCTCGGCGGCGAACAGCTTGGCCATCGACGCGGTGGCCGGGTCGTTCTTGCCGTCGAGGTACTGCCCGACGGCGTAGTCCACCATCGTCTTGATCGCCAGCGCCTCCGTTTTGCATTCGGCCAGCACGAATTTGGTGTGCTGGAACTTGCCGATCGGCCGGCCGAACGCCTCCCGCTCCCGCGAGTACTTGATCGCCTCGAGCACCGCGACCTCGGCGAGCGCCGCGCAGATTGTCGCGATGATGAGCCGTTCGCGGGCAAGCTGCTCCATCAATTGGTAAAAGCCCAGACCCTCCTGCGCGCCGAGCAGGTTGGCCACCGGCACCCGCATGTCGGAGAAGAACAGCTCGCGGGTGTCCTGCGCGTGCTGGCCCATCTTGGCCAGCACCCGGCCACGCTCGAAACCCGCCAGGTTCTCGTCGGTTTCGGCCACGATCAACGACACCCCGGCAGCCCCCTTCGACGGGTCGGTCTTGGCCACGATCACCAACAGGTCGCAGTGAGTTCCATTGGAGATGAACGTCTTCGACCCGTTGATGACGTAGAAGTCGCCGTCGCGCCGCGCGGTGGTCTTCACCGATTGCAGATCCGACCCGGTACCGGGTTCGGTCATCGCGATGGCCAACACCGCCTCACCGCTGATGATCTTGGGCAGCCACCGCCTGCGCTGCTCGTCGCTGCCATAGGCCCAGATGTAGTGCGCGACGATCGGCGAGTGCACGGCGAATCCGAAGCCCTGGTCGTAGGCGTAGGCCAGCTCCTCCTGCACGACGACGTTCATCGCGAAGTCGCCGCCCGCGCCGCCGTATTCCTCGGGCAGGTCCAGGCCCAGCAAACCGGCATCCCCGGCTTTGTTCCAGAACTCCCGATCGACCGCGTGTTGGGCGGCCCAGCGTTCCTGGTTCGGGGTGGCCTCCTTGCGGAAGAACTCCGCGGCGTGCTTGCGCAGCTCGCGGTGCTGGTCGGTCTCCCAACTCGGACGGTAATCGGGAAACAATTCGGACATATCTACCTCACTTCGTTCAGGGGAATATCCATATGCCGCGCAAGGTCTTCCAGCTCGGCGGTGGTCTTGGCCGCGAACGCCGCACCCAGGCTTTCGTGACTCCCGTCGGCGCCGAACACCTGGCACGTGCGGGCGAAAAAGTGCGGTTCGATCGCCCCAAGGGCGACGTAGCCGTCGGCGGACGCGTAGATGCCGTATCCGGGGTAGGCGCCGCCGAGCACCGCGCCCTCCCCCATCAGCCCGTAGCGCACCGCATCGCCAGCCCGGGCGGCGGCTTCCTCCAACACGACGCGGTAGCGTTGTCCCGCACCCGCTTTCGCGGCTTGCAGCAGCGCCGCGAGCGCGCTCGACACCGCGCGTTCGGCGCCGAGCACATCGGCGATCGGCACCTTCGGCATATGCGGCGGGGTCAGCGTGCCCTGGGCCGCCTGGTAGGTCAGGTCATGGCCCGGGGTCTCGGCGTGCTCGCCGTGATGCCCGACGATCTCGATCAACGACAACCGCGGAAACCTCTGCTGCGGGCGCGCCAGACCTGACCGATGCAGCGCCGAGGGCCGCATCGAGGTGATCAGCAGGTCGGCGCCCGCCAGCAGCTCGTCGAGCTTGGCGCGATCACCGGTGTCCTTGAGATCGAGCGTCAGCACGTTTTGGTGCTCGATCAGCCGCGCGTACCAGTCGGGCGCGGCGGCGGCGAGCGGATCCCCCGTCGCCGGCTCCACCTTCGTCACCGCGGCACCCAGTTCGGCGAGCCGGGCCGCCGCCAGCGGACCGGGCAGGTTCACGGCCAACGACACCACCGTGACACCGATCAGGGGCTGCATAGAACGCCATCCTCCATTCCCCAGCGTACGATACAGATGTATTGGAAATAGATCAAACGTAGAGCTAATTGGGTAAGGCGCTAACATAGCGGCGTGGACGAGGAGCAGTGGTGATGACCAATCCGCGGGCGACCAACGAGGACCTGACGGCCAAGGCGCGAATTCGCAACGCCGCGCTGGACCTTTACGCGCAATATGGCGAAGATCGAATTTCGCTGCGCGACATAGCCTCTGCGGCCGGCGTCACTCTGGGGTTGGTGCAACACCACTTCAAAACCAAGGCCGGCGTGCGCGATGCAGTCGACCAGCTGGTGGTGGACTACTTCGCCCACGCGCTGGCCCAGGTTCCGGCCGAGGGCAGTGCGCGGCACGTCGCGGCGGCCCGCGACGAGGCGGTCGCCCGCATGCTGCGCGACAACCCCCCGGTGGTCAACTACGTGCGGCGCGCGGTCCTCGATCCCTCCGAGGATCGGCTGCACCTGCTCGATGCGCTCATCGAGCTGACTCGCCGCGAGATCACGGCCCTGCGGGGTTCGGGAGTGGCATCCACCAAACGCCCCGAGTCCACCCAGATCCTGGGCGTCTTGATTCGCCAAATGGGCGAGCTGCTGTTGCAGCCCATGGTCGACGCGGTGTGGGACCGCGTCGCCAAGCCGACTGACGCCCGCAAGCCCCGGCTGCGCATCACCGTCGAAAACTAACGTGGCCCCGGCGCCGGTTATCAGCGGGTCGCGTCCGCCAGCTGCTCAATCTCGGCGTTAAACGCGTATGGCACTTCGATATTCGTGCAGTGCCCCGCGCGGGGAAACCGCGCGAACCGGTGCAGGCTGCCCCGGACCTGTAGTGCCTCGGCGATCCGGTGTGCAACTGCCGGCGGCGTCAGCCGATCCTCGGTGCCGGTCACCACGGTGGTCGGCACCGTGAGTTTCTCCAACCCGGCGGTGACGTCCAACCCGGACAGCCCCGCTCCCCACACCGCCCGCACATCGGTGCGGCAATCGGCCAGGATCTCATAGACGAAGTCCACCGCCTGCCGATCGGCGTAGCGGGACAATGCCATCCGCTGCAGCGGCCACCGTGACCAGCGGATCGAGGGAAGCGTCATCGTCGAGCCCGCTAACGCCGTGATCAACGGTCGGCGGATGTGGCGATAGCGGTCGGCGAACGGCAGCAGCATCGTGGTGGCGCTGAAGCGCTCGGCGATGGTGTTGGCCAACAGCACCGCCGACACCGCGTGGGCGGCGAAGCGCTGCGCCCACGCCATGATGGTGATCCCACCAAAACTGTGTCCCACCAACACCGCCCGTTCCCCCGGTGCCAACACCGCGTCGAGCACGGCGGCAAGGTCGCGCCCCAGCACGTCGGGGCGCACGCCGTCAGAGCCCAGCGTGCTGCGGCCCAGCCCGCGCTGGTCGTAGGCGATCACCCGATACTTGGCGGCAAGAGCGTTGATCTGCGGGTTCCAGTACTCGATGCGGCATCCGAAACCATGGATCAGCACGATCGGCTGGCCGAACGCCGAACCGTAACTGCGCACATGCAGCTGCGCGCCGTCGTGCGTCGCCACCGTCGTCGCGGCGTAGGCTACCCGCGGCTCCCGAAACAAGCCCTCAGCGCGGCTTTCGGGACGCGGCCCTAGCCCCCGCCGGCCACTCACCATGGTTCCCACCTTGCGTCTGCGCGATCGGTACGTGACAATACAGCTGTACTGTAAACAACGTTGATGACTAGTTCAAGGCAGCTGATGACCCCTGCACCGGCCAGCCGGCCCACCACCCTGTGCGAAGCCTTCCAGGCGACCGCGGCCAAGCACCCGGACGCGGTGGCGCTGCGCACCCTCGGCGATGCCACGACCATCACCTGGCGTCAGTACCGCGACCGGGTGCGGGCGATCGCGGCGGGTCTGGCCGGACTCGGCGTAGGGAACGGCGACACCGTTGCGCTGATGATGAGTAACCGCCCCGAGTTCCATTTGTGCGACACCGCGGTCCTGCACACCGGTGCCACACCGTTTTCGGTGTACAACACCAATCCACCCGAGCTGCTGGCGTATCAGTTCGACAACGCAGACAACCACGTGGTGATCTGCGAAGGCACTTTCCTGCCACAGGTTCTCGCCGCGGCGCAGCAGGGCGGCACTGTCGAACACGTCGTGTGCGTCGACGGCGCGGCGAACGGTGCCATCGGGCTCGATCAACTCGAGGCCTCCCCGCAGCCGATTTCGACTTCGAGCGGTCATGGCGGGCGGTCGGGCCGGACGACGTGCTGACCATCGTCTACACCTCGGGCACCACCGGCCCTCCGAAAGGCGTTGAGCTCACCCACACCAACTTCATCGAGAACGCCCGGATCACCGAAGAGGTGGGTGGGATCACGCATGCCGACCGGGCGGTGTCCTATCTGCCCGATGCACACGCCGCCAACCGCTGGATCACTCACTATCAAAACCTGCTCTACGGCCTGCAGATCACCACCGTCGGCGATTTCAAGGCTGTGCTGCCCGCGTTGACCGAGGTGCGGCCGACGCTCTTCCTTGGCGTGCCGCGGGTGTGGATCAAGGCCAAGGCGGGTCTGGAAGCCGCGGTAGATGCGGAACCTGCCGGCAAGCGAGCGCTTGCGAAATGGGCGTTCGGGGTCGGCCGCGCGAGGGCCCGGGCCGTGTCAGATGGCCGCCCGGTCGGACTTGTCGAGAAGCTTCGGTACGCGTTGGCCGACCGGCTGGTGTTGTCGAAGGTGCGCCGGCGGCTGGGCATGGACCGGCTCCGGATCGGCGTCACCGGCGCGGCCCCGATCCCGCGGGAGGTTCACGAGTTCGTCTTGGGCTTGGGCATCCCGGTATGCGAGGGGTACGGGATGACCGAATGTACGGCCGGTGCGACCGTGAATCGTCCGGAACGGATCAAGATCGGAACGGTTGGTACCCCGGTTCCGGGGACTGAGGTAACCGTTGCCTCCGACGGGGAGGTGCTGGTGCGGGGCAAGAACGTGATGCGCGGCTACCGCAAGGCGCCCGAGAAGACCGCGGAGGCAATCGATTCCGATGGGTGGCTGCACACCGGCGATATCGGCGAGATCGACGAAGACGGCTACCTACGCATCGTCGACCGCAAAAAGGAACTCATCATCAACGCCGCCGGCAAGAACATGTCGCCAACCAACATCGAAAACACCATCGCCGCCAGCTGCCCGCTGGCCGGCCCCGTCGTGGTGATCGGCGATGCTCGGGCGTACAACACCGCCCTGATCACCCTGGATCCCGACTCCATCACCGAATATGCGCACGCGCACGGTCTTTCGGGTTCGCTCCGCGAACTTGTCCGCAATCCGGCGGTGCGCGCCGAAATCGAGAAGGGAATGGCGGCCGCCAATCGCCGGCTGTCGCGGGTCGAACAGATCAAGCGTTACACGGTGTTGGCCGACGTCTGGGAACCCGGCAGCCAATACCTCACACCGACGGCCAAGCTCAAACGCAAGCCGATCGCCACCGGATACGCCGCCCAGATCGACGCGATGTACACCGAGCAAGGCAAGCGATCCGCAGGACATTCAGCCGCATCGGACTGAAGCGGCGACCTTGCGGCGCGATGCTATTCGGGCCAGCCGTTGTTGAGGATCAGGTCGACGAGGTTGTCGCGGGCGAACGTCGGGTCGAAGTGCTCGAGCACATCGGCGTTCATCGTGCCGAACGTGCTGTGCGGGCGGTGCTTCATCCCGTCGTTGAAGGCCTGCAGAATACGCGTTTTGAAATCCGGGCGCGGATGGGCGGCGATCACCGCGGCGAGCGCTTCGGGAGCAAGATCGTCGCGGCCAACGCCCACCACATCGGTCTCGACACCGGCGGTCACCAAGGCGATTTCGGGATCCAGGAATTCGGGCACCCCCGGGGTGGTGTGCAAGGCGATGCCCAGCCATACCTTGTCGGCGTCTGCCTTGCTGACGCCGCGGTGCAGCAGGAACTCCCGCGCCGCATTGGCACCGTCGACCTCGAAGCGCAGGGCGGAATCGCGGTAGCGCTCGGTCAGGCCCAGGTCGTGAAACATGGCGCCCGCGTACAGCAGTTCCAGGTCCGGTTGCAGTCCCCGGCGCCGGCCCTGCAGCGCGCCGAAGAGGAATACCCGTCGGGAATGGTGGAAAAGCAGGTCGTCCTCGGCATCCCGGATGAACTCGGTGATCTCGCGAACCAATGCGGTGTCGGGTATGGCGATGTCGGCGATAGTTTCGATGGACGACGTGGTGGTCATGATATGTCTCCTCGGTTGAGCTGTACTGTGTTGGCCGCCTTGGCATTACGCGGCGATACTTCCGCCCCCGTCGACGCGCAGGATTTGACCGGTGATGTAGCCGGCGTCCTCGTCGAGGAGAAAACAAATCGCGTGGGCGATCTCGCGCGGCCTGGCGACCCGATGCAGCGGAATGCTTTGCAGGAAGCGGGCTTCGCGTTCCGATCCGACCGGGCTGCGTTCGCGGTACATGTCGGTTTCGGTGGGTCCCGGTGCCACGGCGTTCACCGTGATGCCGGCCGAGGCGAGCTCGCCCGCCCAGATACGGGTGCACGCCTCGAGCGCCGCCTTGGCCGCAGCGTACGGGGTCCGCTCGGGCGTGCCGAGCGTGGTCAAGCTCGTCACATTGACGATGCGGCCCCATTCCGCGTCGAGCATGCCGGGCAGGGCCGCCTGCACGACCTGAACGGCGGCGCGCACATTCAGGTCGTAGGTGTCGAACAGGTGGTCCAGCTCGATCGAGCCGAGTCGGCCGAACCGGGCGAAACCCACGTTGTTGACCACGGCGTGTACGGCAGCGTGCCCGACGATCTTGTCCAGCGTCGCCGCGGTTGCGTACGGGTCGGCCAAGTCGACCTCGTAGAACTCCCCCGGAAAATCCTCGGGGGCGCTCCGGGCAAGGCCGATCGGCTCGTGGCCACCCTCGGCCAGCCGATCGGCCACCGCGCGGCCGATACCCCTCGATGCCCCGGTGATCAAAACCCGTCGCGACGGCATGGACTGCTCCTTGGAATCGTGATGGCGGTGCGCCTGGAGCCAGTCTGGGGCCGGCGGGCCGTGCTCTCCCATGACTGCTGAGCCGTATATCCCACAAAAAGCGACACAAGGGATTCGTGGCTCAAGCCGATGAGCCGTCAAAGCCCATCCGAGCCGTCGCAATCTCCGTCGGCAGCGGGTTCAGGTGCAACGGTATTGACCGTTGAGCACGCAATTCGTCGGTGGCGAATAGGTGCCGGTCAACACTCCTCGGAAACCACCCGTCGCCGAACCGCCGGGTGCGATGACGCGATTCCAGTTCGCCGGCGTGAGAACGTAATGCGTGCCGGATTGGGTGAGGGTGCTGTTCCACGTGTGCAGGACGGATTGGCCGGCCGGCATGTCGAATTCGAGCTTCCAATCGGACAGTGGCACCGTGCTCGAGTTGGTGATGGCGAAGCGGGCGATGAAACCGGTCTGCCACGTATGCTCGACCGTCAACGTCGCCATGGGTGCGGCCGCATCGGCCACCGGGGCGATGGCGAGGCCGAGGACCGCAACCACGGCAACGATCACCGCCGACACGGCTCCGTGAAGCGCTGTGCGGCAGCGCTTCACGTGATTGTCCAGTCCAGCCATGGCAGCCAAGGTAAAACCGGACAGGCGATCTCGGCCCTCGCAGCGCGGGTAGGCTACCGGACCTTTGCCCAACCGAGACCGGCATGAAATTTCGGCCGCGATCCACCGGGAGCCAAGGTTCAACTCGCAAGCAAGGTGCCGGCCTGCGCGCTAGCGTGGCATCGTGGGTCAGGCCTGGGATTACACGACGGCGGCGCCGGGCAGCGCGCCCGGAGTCACGTCCATGGTGGGCTACCGCACCTTGGATGTGCCCGAGGGCGTGCACCGCGGCATGCCGTCGTCGATGCTGACCTTCATCGTCAGTCTCGACGATGGGGTGGAAGCCGCCGACACCGCGACCGCGCTGCCGGCTGCCCGGCCTACGCCGCTGATCCTCGGCGGCCTGCACCTGCGGGCGAGTCACGTGCGGCAACGCCGCGGTCAGGCCGGCGTGCAGCTGGCGGTGCATCCGCTGGCCTCGCGCGCGCTGTTCGGTCTGCCCAGCGCCGAGCTTCCCGTCGCCGAGTACGACGCGACCGCCGTATTGGGACGAGACATCGTCGACCTGCACCACCGGGTGGCCGAAGCGCACCGGTGGCCCGACGTGTTCGCGCTGGTCGCCCAGTACCTGATCGATGCGCGACGGCGTCGAGACGGCGCGACGGTTCGTCCCGAGGTCCTGCATGCCTGGCACCTGCTGCAGCGCAGCCGCGGCCTGATGCCGGTGACGGCCCTGGCCGACGCGGTCGGCGTCACCACGCGACATCTGGCCACGTTGTTCCGGCGGGAGGTCGGTCACTCGCCCAAAACGGTCGCGATGCTGATGCGGTTCCAGCACGCTACGGGGCGGATCGCCGAGTCGGCGCGCCGGCACGGTCGCGTCGACCTCGCCCGGGTCGCGGCCGACACCGGTTACAGCGACCAGGCGCACCTGAGCCGGGAATTCGTCCGGTTCGCCGGTGTGCCGCCGCAGCGGTGGCTGGCCGAAGAGTTCCGAAACATTCAAGACGGCGGGCACTCGCTCGGGTCACAGTGGGAGCATGACTGCTTCGAATCCGACCGTCTGGTTGACACTGCAAGCCCATAACGCACCCAAACTGATCGACTACTACGTCGAGACATTCGGCTTCGTCCTGACGGCCCGCTACGGCGACGGCGAGACCGTCGACCATGCGCAACTGAACTGGCCCGAGGGAAGCGGCGGCATCATGCTCGGCAGCCACAAGCCCGGCGCCGAGTGGTGTCGCGAACCCGGAACCGCCGGCGGCTACGTCGTCACCGCGGATCCGGATGCGCTCTACCGGCGCGTCCGGCAGCACAACGCCGAGATCGTCCGCCCCCTTGCCGAAACCGATTACGGTGCACGCGAATTCACCGTCCGCGATCCGGAAGGCAACCTGTGGTCGTTCGGGGACTACGGCGGAGCAAACCCGCCGAACTGACCAGTTCGGCGATCACAACCGGGCGTTTGGCTATCCTTCACATTCGGGCTGCCGTGTACCCGCATACTGGCGGCGTCCGCACCACGCCACGATGAGGAAGGCAACGCCATGTCCCCACTTCGGTGCTTGGCCAGAGTTGCCACCCCCCTGATGATCGGCGCCGTGCTGGTCGGTGGCGCTGGGATCGCGGCTGCCACACCGCAAGACGACGCCTACCTGGCGCAACTGCGCGCGGCCGGCCTCACCTGGCCCCCGAAGACCGAAGAGGCACTCATTGCCGAGGCGCACGACGTCTGCTACGACCTTACGTGGGGTTGGACGCCGCAACAGATCGCCGACGACCTTCATGCCCGCTTGGACAACAAGGGCGTGACGTTGTTGGACGTCGGCAGCCTGGTCAACGCCGCGCACAACATCTATTGCCCCGGCAATGTGTGCGACGCCCCCAGCCTGTGCACGTGACAACGGCGTCGGGTTGGCTACTCGCGCAACCCTTTTCGGCTGCCTAGCACGCCGGCATTGATACCGGCTAGTCGGCGGGTGGCACCACGGGCGGACGGCATTCGTTGGTGCCCGGGTCCCACCACCAGCCGTTGTCGCAGGCGAGCGGTTGCGGCCCGACCCCCAGCGGCCGGCACACGTTGGCCGTCGGGTCCCACCATTGGCCCGGGTCGCAGGCCAACGGTTGCGGCCCGACCCCGAGCGGTCGGCACACCTTGCCGGTGGGATCCCACCACTCGCCGTCCGCGCAGTCGGCCTTGCTCACCGCCGGCGTCGCTATCGTCACGGCCGCCATCGACGCGAACGCCAACATGGCGACGACCACAAGCTGGCGAACAAATGTCTTCATGGTGGGTCTCCCCTCGTTGCTACCCGTCATCGAACCGAGTCCGGGCCTGCGGGTCAAGGCCATCGGGCAAGTTGCGGGCGACGGCCCGGCGGCGAAGCCGTCCGATGAATTCGTGGCCGCCCACCGGTCAGACCTACAAGCACAAGGTCGGCAACCGGATGGACTGGTACTCGTCATCGCAGAGCACGTTCGGCGCCGACATGGACGCACCGCCCGGCAGCGGCTTCGCGGTCAACGTGTTCCTGCGCGACGGCGACACGGTATACCGCACCTGGCACACCAACGGACGCGGCACCGAGCAGCTCAGTCACTCCTTCGGGTTGATCGACATCCTGCCGTAGGGGCGCCAGGAGGACTGGCAGGACTCCCCGCAGGGCTGGCCCTCCCGGCCCACCTATTCGGGCTGGCCCGACTCCCCCGCCATCGCCCGCGCCTACGGACCCAACGACGGCTGATGACCGCGCCCGCCGGCGCGGGACGGATGCTCGTCCGGCGTTGAGCGAAAGCGTGTTTCGACACCGCCATGGGCGGGGCGCACACTGGGGCAATGGACGAATGTGAGCTCACGATCAGCGCGCCGGGCGGAGCAGCCCCGCCCCCGCCGCCATCTCGTCGCCGGAGGCCGCCCTCGACGTCGCCGGGGCGGGCGTGATGACGCACGCTGGCGAGCCCCAGCCGCGCCGCGTGCTCAACGGGCTGTCCGACATCCGCGCGTTCTTTCACACCAACTCGGTGCCGCTGTACTTCATCTCCCCCACCCCGTTCAACCTGCTCGGCATCGACCGCTGGATACGAAACTTCTTTTACCTCACCTACTTTGACTCGTTCGAGGGCATACACTCGCGCGTATTCGTGCCCCGGCGGCGCGACCGCATCGATTTCGACTCCATGGGCGATGTCTGCAACCACCTGCTGCGCGATCCCGAGACGCTCGAGTTCATCGCGGGTCGCGGACCCGGCGGTAAGGCCTGCTTCGTGATGATGGACGAGGAGACTCAGGCCCTCGCGCGGCAGGCGGGTCTGCAGGTCATGCATCCGCCGGTGGAGCTGCGCAACCGGCTGGGTTCCAAGACCGTCATGACGCGTCTGGCCGACGAGGCGGGCATCCCGAGCGTGCCGCACGTGATGGGTCGCGCCGGCTCCTACCAGGAACTGCTGACGCTTGCGCAGGACGCCGGACTGGGCGACGACCTCGTCGTCTCGATCCCCTACGGCGCCGCCGGCAGCGGGACATTCTTCGTGCGCGGCCAGCGCGATTGGGACGAGCACGCCGGTGACCTGACCGCGCAGCAGGAATTCAAGGTCATGAAGCGCATCCGCAACGTCGAGGTCTGCCTCGAGGGCGCGGTGACGCGCCACGGCACCGTGATCGGGCCCGCGATGACAAGCCTGGTCGGTTATCCGGAGCTGACTCCGCACCGAGGCGCCTGGTGCGGCAACGACATTTGGCGCGAAGTGCTGCCACCTGGCCAGACGCACGCCGCGCGGCAAATGGTGGGAAAGCTGGGCGACATCCTGAGCCGTGAAGGTTACCGCGGCTACTTCGAAGTGGACCTGCTGCACGACCTGGACTCCGACGAGCTCTACCTCGGCGAGGTGAACCCGCGTCTGTCCGGCGCCAGCCCGATGACGAACCTGACCACCGAGGCCTACGCTGACATGCCGCTGTTCCTGTTTCACTTGCTCGAGTACATGGACGTGGACTACGAGCTCGACATCGAGGGGATCAACGCCCGCTGGGAGCGGGGCTACGGCGAGGACGAGGTGTGGGGGCAGGTGATCCTCGCGGAAACCTCGCCGGACGTCGAGCTTTTCACGGCCACGCCCCGCACCGGGGTGTGGCGCATCGACGACGACGGCCGGGTCTCCTTCTCGCGCACCGCCAACGACTGGGCCACGCTGCTCGACGGGTCCGAGGCGTTCTACATGCGGGTCGCCGCGCCGGGCGACTTGCGTTCCGAGGGCGCACAACTCGGTGTGCTGGTCACCCGCGGACACCTGCAGACCGACGATTACCGGCTCACCGAGCGCTGCCAGCGCTGGGTCAAGGGCATGAAGGCGAAGTTCGCCTCCACTCCCCTGGCGCCGGCCACGCCGATCGTCTCGCGGCTCGTCGCGCGCGCGTGAACGCCCCGGCCGGCATCTCCCTGGACAACTGGCTGTCGCCGCCCTACGCGCGGTGGTCCTTCCAGCACGTCGAAGACTTCGTGCCGACCGCGGTGATCGCGCGCGGAACCGGACCCGTCGCCGCGATACCTGCCGCCCCGTCCGAGCTGGCCGAAATCCGGGTGGCGGTGACCGACGGGACGGCCAGCACGGTCGGCGCCGTGATGGCCGGCACCGCGACCGACGGATGGGCCGTCGCCCACCGCGGCGCGATGATCGCCGAGCATTACCTCGAGGGCATGCGTCGCCAGACCCGGCACCTGCTGTTCTCGGTGAGCAAGTCCCTGGTGGCGGCGGTCGTCGGCGCGCTGCACGGCGCCGGCGCTATCGAGCTCGACGCGCCGGTCACCAAATACATTCCTGCCCTTGCTAATTGCGGCTATGCCGGGGCGACGGTGCGCCACCTGCTGGACATGAGATCGGGTGTCGCGTTCTCCGAGAACTACGACGACCCGGCCGCGCAGATACACCTGCTCGACCAGGCGGTCGGGTGGGCGCCCAACCACCGGCCCGACGCGCCCGCAACGCTGCGCGACTTCCTGCTGACCTTGCGACAGAAGTCGGTGCACGGCGGACCGTTCGAATACCGCTCGTGCGAGACCGATGTGCTCGGGTGGATCTGCGAGGTGGCCGCCGACCAGCCGATGCCCGCACTGATGTCGGAACTGCTGTGGAGCCGGATCGGCGCCCAGCGTGACGCCACCATCGCGGTCGACCCGGCCGGCACCGGGTTCTTCGACGGAGGGATCAGTGCCTGCCTTACCGACATGATCCGGTTCGGGTCGCTGTTCCTGCGCGAGGGTGTCTCGTTGACAGGCCGGCGCGTACTGCCGGAGGCGTGGATCGCCGACACCCTCGCGGGCGGGCCCGACTCCCGTCGGGCATTCGCCGCCAGCCCCGACGACAACGAGATGCCCGGCGGGATGTACCGCAACCAGATGTGGCTGCCCTACCCGGGCGACAACGTGCTGCTGTGCCTCGGCATGTGCGGTCAAATGGTCTACGTCAACCGCGCCGCGGAGATGGTGGCCGCCAAGGTGTCCACCCAGCCGCATTCCCACGAGCCGCACATGCTGGACACGCTGAGCGCATTCGACGCGATCGCGCACCGGCTGGCCGGGCGCACGGATTAGCCCACCCTGGATGTCGTCGCGGCGGACTCGACATCGGCGTCCTCAGGTCCGAAATCGAATCGCTGCATACGGTCCAGCAGGTTGCCCACCAGCGTGTCGACGCCGGCCCGGGCCTCGACCGGCAGGAGTTGGTCCACGGCGGCATGGGTGGCCACCCGGCGCGGCAGGAACAGCTGGCAGCAGTCCTGGTCGGGCAGCATGGCGATCTCGGCGGTGCCGATCCGCCGGGCCTCGGCGAGGATTTCCTGCTTGTCGAAGCCCAGCAGCGGCCGCAGCACCGGCAGGGTGGCGGCCTGTTCGGTGGCGGCCAGGTTGGGCAGCGTCTGGCTGGCCACCTGACCCAGGCTGTCGCCGGTCACGACGGCCTGGGCGCCGATCCGTTCGGCAAGGCCACAGGCCAGGCGGAGATACAGCCGCCGCTGGGCGACGATCTGGGCTTCCCCGGCGCCGCTGGCCGCCAATGTCCGCTGGGCCCGGCCCACCGCGGCCACGTACAGCCGGGATCGGGGCTGGAAGCGGGTGAGTTGGCGAACCAACGCATACGCCTTGTACGTCGAGGAGGCATCGGTGAACGGGGCGCCGGTGCAGTGCAGGAAATCGCAGGCCAGTCCGCGCCGCATCGCGCGGTATGCCGCCACCGGCGAATCGAACCCGCCGGAGAGCAACACCACCGCCCGGCCGCTGGACCCCACCGGCAAGCCGCCCTGTCCGGGATGCGTTCGGGTGCCGAGAAACATCTCGCGCCGGTCGACCTCGACGGTCAATTCCAGCTCCGGGTGCGACAGGTCGACCCGCCACCCCAGGTCGGCGCGGACGCGGGCGCCGATGCGGGCGGCCAATTGCTCCGAGCTCAACCCGAACCGCTTGTCGCGGCGGTGGCAGCGCACCGCGAACGTCGGCGCCCCGTCCTGGGTGCAGTGGTCTCGGAGCAACTCCACCGCAGCGGTTTCGGCCGCCCGAGCGGACCTGGGCACCCGCCAGACCGGCTGCACCAGGCTGATGCCGATCAGGTTGCGGGCCAGCGCAACCAACTCGTCCTGCAGTTCCGGGGAGGTGAACAACACCAGCACGCCGCCACGGCGCCGGACCGCGGGGCGGTGCTCGGGCGGCCACGCCGACAGTGCGTCGTCGAGATTGGTCAGCAGCCACTGCTCGAACCAGCGCCGGTTGCCGCCCTTGAGCACCATCTCCCCGTACTTGAGCAGAACACAGCATTGCATGTGCACGTCTCGTTCACCTCCGGCTACCGACTACCCCGCTACCACGCCGCCCAGACCGATGCGTGGGCCACACCCGGGTCGGGTGGATCGTCTCCGCGCAGGAATATGATGTCTACGCCATAAGTTTTCTTCTGAAAAGAATAGATCATCATCCTTGGCCCAAAGGAGGTGGTGAACATGCTGAGGTTTGACCCGTTCTTCCGCGACATCGACCGCCTGACGCAGCAGCTGTGGGGCGCCGTGCCCTGGGGCACCGCCGCGCAACCGGCCCTGG
>Ga0164242_10003979_pt1 | contig 16701 bp, 23 predicted proteins | sample OricomgcompostMG_FD_108783 | JGI IMG/M metagenome (GOLD analysis project Ga0164242, IMG submission 108783) | Miracle-Growth compost microbial communities from Emeryville, California, USA - Original compost - Miracle growth compost (MG) ...
AGTCAAAATCGGGCGCGTTTTGCGTCAGCCACTCCCATCACGGACCCCGTTCTCGACGAGCGGCTAGCGAGTCTCTCCAGATGCACGATTCCTATCGCAGCCAGTCCAAGCATATTTGCTGGCTCCAATAACCCTCAGGGTGGCTATAGATCGGAGAGCCGCAGAGGTCACCAGACCGGCGGAAGTCCAGAACTCGCCCGAACCCCGTCCCGAACCGCTCATCGCACCCGGTCGAGATCTCAGAGCCTTGTCAGAAACATGAACAACTTGGCTCTCAGCGACGGCATTGACCGCACGCAATCGAGAACAGCTGTGCGGCCGGACCTAGCCCACCTCGAGGCCGATGAATCAAGACCTGCTAGCCGTGGCCGTCAGAGATGGGCCGACAAAGACCCATCCCCAAAGGACTACTTCCAGCTTCGACGATCCTCTCAACCTACCGGCCAGGGCGCGACGTCGGCGCTTCATCGCCGCAATTCTGGCCGCCGCCAGTCATCGGCGAACTCGATGATCACGTTTACAAGGCACACTGGAATCCGCGAGGCCACGCCCGCGGATGAGATAATTGCTGTGGAGGAATACATTGATCCAGAATGCCTACTACACAACCGGCGTTCTTCTTCGGCTTCTCCCACCACTGATAAAATGCCGTCTATCGAAGACGGCATGGCCATTGTTAAGATGAACAACAACAATAGACTATCGCCACCCCTGGAGCCATGCCCCTTCCATTGCGACAACCATGACGACCATCCCGATCGCTACAATACCGCATCGGTCGAAATCAGCGTTTACAAAGCCCCTTCGCCCTTCACGCCCCACGTTCTTAAGAGCGAGGTCAAGGCCAACACGTCCCTCCACGAGGTTGCCACAGGGAGACCTCACAGTGATCCAGGCGGGCTGGCCGTATTGACGCTGCACGACAAGGACATATCCGACGGGAACCGGTTCGACCGTACCCCGGAAGCGATGGAACCCCCGGGTCCCGGGGCCCCATGGCTGTCGAAAGTTGAGGTGCAGACGCTTGTCAAAGGTGAGGGCCGGCCGAAAAGCGCCATCTAGTAGGCTTTCCGGCCTAGGACCGAGATAGGGGGTGTTGATGTCGGCCAATAATCGTCACTTGGTGGTTTGGATCTATCATTTGTCTCTCACTTTAGCGAAGGTGTTCATTTTGGCAGGATTCGCTCCTTTGGATTTGGGTGGTCGAGGGAAGGTGAATGTCTTTTCGTATGTTTCACAGCGTGGTTCTGCAATGACGACAGGATCATGTTACTAGACCTAGAGTGACCTTTAACGAACCCCCTCTGGCATCTATTACACTACAATCTTTGGCAGACATGGAATACCACCGTATAGGACTTGATGCTACATGCGAGATTCTATGCAAAGTACGTTCAACAGTCCGCTCTCAACGCACCCACTTCGCCAGAGCCTGCCTCAAGGGCTGGAGTAGTCTGTCTAGACTCGACTGGTTTCGTTTTCCCCATACTAATGTTCCAGCAACGACGAGGATAAATGCGAGCGAGACTCGCTTGCGGGCGCTAGATCGAGATTTACGTGTCGCGGGACCCTGCATCGCATTAGCTACAGACACTCTTCACGATGCAGCTGGGGCGGACTTACAATCAAGTTCCAATCACTCCAGACCGGGAATAGACACCGATACCAGAAATAAGTTTGCGAATACGGGTAGGTCATGGCGTTCCACTGCTTCCCATCCTTGGCATCATCCTTCACATACCAGCTGTGGCAGCCAGAGGACCACACCGTCTTTAGCAAATCCCGCTGGATCTGCTCTGCGTAACGCACCTCTGCCTCTCGCTTAGGTTCAACGGCGCTTGCTTCGCCATCTAACACCGGCTTGATGACGCGCAGGGAGTAGTTGACGGAATTCTCGACGGCCATGACCGTTGAGGTGTGGCCGGTCGCAGTATTTGGGCCTGTGGTTTGATGTCAGCACGCTGTACCGGGGCATGCTTTGGGAACCGCACAACTTTAACTTACCTAGTAACATAAAGAAGTTCGGGAATCCGCTGAGGACGGTGTTATTGTACGCCTCGGCGCCACCGAATGAGTCCCAATGCTCAGCAATGGTCTCTCCGCCCCGGCCGATTACCTCCACGTCGCCCAGGAACCGGTTCGTCGCAAACCCATTAGCCAGCACAATAACGTCTGCCTCAACGACACCTTCCGTAGTGCGGACCCCTCCGGGCACAATCTCCAGGATTCGTGCGTCCGTTAGGGTTAGGTTCTGAGCGTGCAGACTGCTCAGGTACCCAGAATCAAAGATTCGGCGCTTACAACCGATCTCAAAGTCTGGGATGAGTAGATCGTGGTATTTTTCCGGCGCTGATGACCTCATATACGTCTCTGCACTTTTCCGGCGCCCTTCGCGGAGCTTAGCGGCCGCGTCCGTCATGTAGAAGCCTCGCCAGGTATTCTCGGCAACACAGAAGACGATAAAGCGCTGGAGGACCAACGCGCCCGGCATGTACTTTAGCAGCAGTTGCAACCTCTTTGCGGTTTTAGCGTCGATCGCGGGAAGAATCCAGTGTTTAGACCGGACGACCTGGGTGAGATGTTTGGTCTTCTCCACTATGGACGGCACGATCTGCGCAGCAGTACAGCCGTTTCCAATGATGACCACCTTCTTGTCGGTGAGGTCGACATCGTTCCTCCAGCGAGAGGAGTGAAAGATCGGGCCGTTGAAAGTTTCGACCCCGGGGACGTCTATCTCCCGCGGTTGGACCAATTGGCCAGACCCGGAGAAAAGAAACTGGGCCTCATGGACGAATACAGTATCGCTCTGGGAGCGGCGGATGGAGAGCCGCCAACGCTTTGTCTCTTCGACCCACTGGCACCGCTCTACGCTGGCTCCAAAGGTCATCTTAGAAGTGAGTGAGTACTTGTCTGCAACCTTTTTCAGGTACGCCCATAGCTCATCCCTGGGTGGGAGAACTCTGCTCCAGTTCGGGTTTGACTCAAATGAGAAACTGTAGAGTGCGCTTGGAACGTCACACGCGCATCCTAAGGTGACATGTTAGGATTCCTGCCTTGTTTTGTTCGAATGCCATGGTATAATTACCTGGATACGTGTTCATGTTCCATGTTCCTCCGAGCTGGCCATCTCGTTCGAAGAATTGGATGTCCGTTATGTTATACCATCTCTTTAGAGTTGCGCCTAGCCCAATGGCCGAGAAGCCAGTGCCGATACAGGCAAACTGGCTGTAGCTAGGTTCATGATCGTTCTTGAGGCCCATGGTGTAAATTAAAGGGGTAAGAGACGCGTAGGTGTTGTGTTCAGGGAGGAAGACAAGATCGAGTAGAGGGCTCATGAACATTTATCAAGTCTCGGTTAACTGAGCCAAGCTACGCAAACCGCCTACCCGACCCCCAGCTGAAGACATCGCACTCCAAGAGATCGTCGCTCCTTAGTATGCAGACTTTAAACATAGCCTCGGCTGGTCCACAGTGGGGTAAGGGGCAACGCATGTGGCTTTCTCGGGAAATTAGGAGCTGCCGGATCCCGTAAGTCCTAGGCCCTACTTTCTCAGGCTCGTTCCCTTTTTAGAAGCCATATCTCGGCAAAGTCGAAGATGCCTTGAGGAAGGACAACTGAATCGGGGCGCGGGGAGGCAGGGGATGAACAGTGTCCGAAGTGACGTTTTTCTAGGTATTTCACGTGAATAGTGACAACCAAGCTAAATTCATCGAACCTGGTAGTGCGGAATGCACGGATACATACCAGGGGCCAGTACGGACTACCTAGCGTGCCTAGCACGTGCCTAGGTACCTTAAGAGGTCGCCAATTGGGTCTAGGGTGATGATCTGTGCGTCACAGGTGTCAACGGCCCGGCGTCTTTTGGAACTGGGACTGCTCCATCTCCGACAGCTCCGGCCTCGGCTCCGGCCTTAGCCCCGGGCTCGGCCTCACTGACCGGCCGACGGCCCATCCAGTTTGATATCCTTGCAAGACTCGATGAAATATGCGCCATAGGACTGCATACACCTTCAAATGCACGGCGATTCTCGATTCAGCATGCTCTGTTCCCAACAAATATTTATCGTTTGGTCATCGTTCTTCCACAAAAGCGCCAGCTTGATCCGGAACGAACGTCTTTTGCGTAGAGAAAAAAACTGCCTGCAGTTGACAAAATGCTGAAAGCCCGAACTTGCAATTCCACTGTGAGACTACCTATATAAACCCTCTGCATCTTTTACGTTTTGGAGACGGCAAACCGGCCCGTTTGGTTCACAAAGTATGCCGAGACATGAGGTGGCAGTCCAGGCCCTGTCATAGCGCGCGCCTCCTGGGGTAATGTTTCTTCCGAATTACCCCATGCCGTCCAGGGCCCCCCCACGACGGACAATGACTCAACCATCAGTTCCCCGATATAATTTGGGAGTTTCCTCCAGACCCGAGCTTCTTCCTTCCGTCAACTTTTAGCAAGAACCGCCAAACACCAAAATGGACGAGTCAACCCGAAGCGTCGTGGCTAGTCCTCGCGTGCATAGTCTCTTACAGAAGTTGCACAAGCAATCCGAGGCACAGGAGAAATCCTTCTCCCAGGTGCTATTCTACCTCAACCGCCTCGCCCGCTTCTATCTTTTTGGCGAGACATGGTCCGCTTCCAGCGATGATCACATGCGGGACAAGTTTGTCAGCCTAGAGGCCGACAAGTGCCAGCTGGTGTACCTGCTGGCTCGAAGCATCGGCGCTAAGAACATCGTCGAGGCCGGCACCAGCTTTGGTGTGTCAACCATCTATCTAGCCTTGGCCGTCGGGCAGAACGTCACCGATGCCAATCGTGAGCTGGCTCCTGGCGCCAGGCCTATCACTGGCAAGGTTATTGCAACTGAAAAAGAGCCTACCAAGGCTGCCCGGGCTAAGGAGCACTGGAAGGAGGCCGGTGATGAGATTGAACCGTGGATCGAGCTGCGCGAGGGTGATCTCTTGGAGACGCTAAAGGTCGATGAGGGCACACCAGAGACGATTGATCTTCTACTCCTCGATAGTATGCAATATTTCTTATCCCATCCCTGGTACGTTGGCGAGATCGAAATTGCTAACGCCATAATCAAGTCTGGACGCCCATGGCCTTGCCCACTCTCGAGATCATTCGACCTAGACTGAGGCGCGGCTCTATTGTTATTGCCGATAATACCTCGATGGCAAAGGCTTTGTACCAGGATTTCCTCACCTACATCTATAATCCGGATAACGGTTTCAAGACCTCGACGTTGCCGTACTCGGGTGGCCTCCAGGTTGCCGTATACCTGCCGTGAGCAGGCTAGAGCCACAAAGGTCCCCACGGGTGTTGTAGGAACTTTCGCTGGGCTGTTATAACGCGATGTTTCCGAAAGTGAAGGGATTCCTTGTTTTGACTCATCTCTACTCATTTCTATCCAGTAAGAAAGTACTCTGTCGTCCAACCTATTCTTAACTGCCCCCTTGTGATAGCGCCCCCCCCCTCGCCGTACCCACATGTTTTGATATACGGATGCACCCCTTTCCCCTTTCCCCATCCTCGTTATCTGAAAATCTCAGCCCGTGGGATAACTGCGGTGCTCTTTAACATACACCACAATGAAACAGTAACGTAAATATTCAAGATCCTCCCGTTAACCCACTCTGTGGGCGGACTGGTCTGCCACAGAGCACGGCGATGAAGGAAACTGGTCACCAATATTCTCTAGTATGCATAGATGCTCAAGAATATCCTCAACTATATCTTCGGGTGTCGGGTGGCCCCCGGTACGGTGACTCGGGCGAACCGAATCCAAGAAGGCGGGCTCCCGGGCAAGCTCGTGCGATTCCGCTAGTGGCGTCCTGGTCGCGGCAGCAAAATCCTTGATTGCGTCACCCTTGGTTCCCCACCAGTCCGTCCGCCTACGAATGGCGCCGCTGAAAAAGGTAACGAAGCAGGACCGCGGCACCTTGTGCAAGATTTCGTGCCCGGCGTGTGCCACAAACAGGCGGATCTTCTCCCAGTCGACTTCCTCGTACCCGTAAATCGTCTGGCCAAAGGCAAACCTCGTCTCGATGAGCTCTCCCAGGACCGTGCTTCGGGGATCCTGCAGGGACCGACCCGGCGGCGTTAGGTCAGCGCCGTGCCTGAGAAGAAGCTCGGTGTAGAATGGCGGGATGACGGGGCCCATGGCCCTGTGGAGTGGTGTCCAGATGAAACTGTTTTTGGGATTTGTGATTGAAGGGTCGGCCCCGTTTTCCAAGAGGAGAAGTAACATTTCGGGAGACTCCGAAGAGCACACAGCGAGGTGGCAGGGGTATGAGAGTTCATTACCCGGCGCGTAGTTCACCTTGGCTCCGTGCGACAGCAAGAGGCGGACCATTTCTAGCGCAAGGTGACGACAACGGGCACCATATAACGGGTAGCTGAACCTGGAAACGGCGTCGTCAAGAGGCGTAAACCGATACCGTGGCGTGGCCGTAACACGGGTAGGATAAATCGACGCGTCGCCCCACCCTCCTTCGTCCCTTTCGCCATGACCTTCCGGTAATTTAAGGTCTATCCCCGGGGTATTGGGATTTGCGCCGTGGTCTAGGAGCAGCCGAGCAGTGTCGAGATTTAGGCGGTCGGCAGCTTGGTGTAGTGCAGTTACACACGCACCCGGCAGGTTAGGATCCGCGCCGTGCTCGAGGAGCAATCTGACGACCCCGCAGCCGGCGCCCCAACGGCTGCTTGCCTGCACTAGCGGCGTAAAGCCACAAGGACGGCTGTTCGAGTCCGCTCCGTTTTCTAGAAGGAGGCGGACTACCGGCCCCTACATGCACATGGCTGCTAACTCCAAGGGTGATCGGGCTTCTGGGACTGGTAGCTGGTTGGGGTTAAAGCCGTACGCCAGCAGGATGTTGACAGTACCGGGGTTGCCGTTCAAAGACGCCCAGGCAATAGCGGAGTTATTTGCGTACAAAGTGCTCTCGGGCTTATATAATGACCATTGGGATTTCTTATCTAGGATCCGGCAAGTCACCCCAAGTCTGCTTACTTCCCGCGGTCCAGAATACGAACAAATTTGAGAAACCAACTCTGACGGCAGCATCTCAAGCTTGAGAGGGAATGGGACGAGTCCTGATTTGGGCTACCAGACCTTGTTGGACCTTGGGAACTTGAAGTCGTCGCCAAGGGATTTGTGGGATTTAAGGACCGCATTGTTATATTTAAACCCCAGTGACTTGATGAAATAATTTGTTGATTGTCGATGTAAGAACAGATGACGGCGTTGACAGTTTTCTTTTTTTGGGTAGGAAACGACAACAAATACAAGAAGGCTAGCAGAGTCATATATACCCCATCCGCCCATAGAAAAGTTTTTGTTGTTGGGGATGAGCTGTAGTTTAAAGTTCATGCATATCCTTAGAAAGACAATGAATCTTATTCAGTAAGTGGACCTTACTGACTCGAGTGAACCTTACTGACCCAGGCCAATTACAGCCGGAAGGCATTCCCACGCTGGTTCACTCGTACCGCAATTGGTCCCAGTGAGCAAAGAAAACAAACAATGCCGTGAAACTAAATGGAGAGATGTTAGGAGGCCGGTATTGTACTGCAGCTGAGCCAAGTCGATTTGTGGGAGAATTGAACCTCCGACTACGCCGTCAAATGTCCCGTTGAGGTATGACTCTGTCCGTTTTGATTATTTTCTGGCTAGGCCTTGTAATCATATTCAAACCTAAGCTAGACCTGTCTGAACAAAGTCGGGTCTCTCAGGAGTCATGGTGTTCGCGCCCTGGCGGAGGTTGGCTTCGGTCCCTCGGCTAGGGTGGGCAGGTATTTGAGTGGTTCTAATGTCACCTCGTTTGGACACTTTAAGTTCGTCACGATCCACCGAGGCTTGGGGCATGGGGTTCCTACATACTGTAACTTTAATGCCGGACAATATTCCAGCTTGGAGATGGTGACATTATGGGATAAGCTCAGTCTCGTTACGACACACTGCGACCAAGAGAGGAAACATGAATTGAATCAGTCCAATAGCATGAGAAGCTAATGATCACTGTAGTTCGGGAATTCGGTGTCTGTTCTCATTCGATATCACACAAACGAAGACATGACGACAGACTATGCTTGCCTCTGCGTCGCAATCCCCTCCGAATCCGCTACAAACCTCAAATCCCACTTCTCCCATCCAATTCCCCCGTTGATAAGCTTCCAATACGCGTCTCCATGAGCATCGCCACTCACATCGGGATACGGGACCGGCCCACCATCCGCCGTAACTTGCGAAGCGAAATAAAACCTATCAACACCGGACCACGTTAGTATCAATTTCGCAAACCCCCTGGCCTAGCAGTTCCGCTTACCTGAATCCCACAGCTTCATACGCCACCGCACCAATCGAGATCAGATACGCCAGCGTCGCCTTCCCGGACCCTAGTGTCACAGCGATAGGAGCTGGTGTAAAGGGCGTGACATTCCCCGTCGCGATGTAGACACACGGCGGTACTTCACCATCCTTGGCCTCAGCCTTGAGAGCCTGGAAACCGTGAACCGCCCGGTGAAGGCTGGCGTATGCGCTCAAAGCGTTCACGGTCAGATCTTTCTGGTAGGCATCGGTGGGGACACCGAATGGGTTGTTCGCATCCGGAGGCATAGTGAACGCAGCGGCTGGACACGGAAAGCAGTTAGCAATGGGATACTACCATATTGTTGGCTCTTTAATTTTGATAAGCGTAACAGTGTCGGGGAGAGACACTTGCCGTTATACACAACAACATTCGGAGTCCCGAGCTTCGCTTGTACCTCCCGGAACGCCGCCTCCAACGATTCCGGCTTCGACACATCGGTGTACACCGGAACAGCGCCCTCCAACCCTTCGGCGCCAGCCGACTCCTTGACATTCCGCCTCCCAATGGCGACTTGATATCCCTCCTTGATGAATTTCTTCGCCACGGAGTGTCCGATGCGCGGGCCGCCGCCAATAATAAACAATACTTTTCGGGTCATATTTATATGGATTTTTTTTATCAAGTAGAAACGTAGAATAGTGTTTTATTGGGTATTAAACAATTGGTAAGTGCCCTCTTTGTGCCATCTTGTACCCACCCGCAAGAGGCATGAATTCTGTCAACAGCAACTATTAACCCTGTGTTATTACATCAGTACTTGGCACCGATTTCAAAGCACACCAACGGTAATCAGTACGTCAGCGTCAGCTCGGGTGAATGTTCAGAACGCCACCTTCTTGCTAGGCGATTACTATTGGGTCAAAATGACCGCGAAGGGGGAATGGGCTGAATAATTATCTGATCTCCGTTTATCTGATCTTTTTTATCTAACCCCGTTGAGGCATTTCCGGGCTTTGGGACCAATATATCCGCCTGCTGCGCGCCCCCTTGAGGGTCGTCTCTTGGCATTAATCATCCTCTGTTGTCTTGAGTGATTCAAGCCGCTGCCATCGCAAGCATGGATCGTAGTTAGAGGAAGGAGGATTGATCAACAACTTTTACGAAAAGGTAAAGGCTAGGAATGCGACAGAAATAACCTCAACTCCTCGGAAATGGAATTGCAAAACATGAACGCCGTTCTCAATCTCCCCTTTTCGATCGTGTACATCCAAGGGAGCAAGTCTAGATCTCTGGATGAGGGACAATGCCCAGTACTCGTCGTCAAGGATGGTCCTGGAGCCGACCGCATCGTCGGCCTCGACTCTAACTTCAAATGCTGGTGTAGCAAGGATTGCGCACCCACTACCTCTGCATTGGCGCAGATGTTCCTAGATGACCTACATATTAAGAGGATAGAAATCTTGGTCACAACCGAAGGTAGCGCACTCGTGATTGACGGCTATGGGGACACGGATACTTCGCTCATCAACGAGAACGGAAACCCGGGCAAGCCCATAAAGTCATTGGTGAGGAACTCAGGAGCACTCTCGCGGTTCAGGAGATCATCTGAATTTCCCACATGAAAGATATCGAGTCAACAGACTACCATATCGACGTCTGGTCCGTTTCTGGCGCCCTGGTGTTGTCCACGTATGCCCGGCGAGACAAGGGGGTCCAACGAGACACGCATCTACAAGGAAAACCCTTGGGTTTCTAAAGGATGCCACAGTTGCAAAGCACCGAGCTGGATGGGCCTAATCCATTGTGGGCTTAAGATGATACATTTGAACGAGGACCAGGATCACTCTGCGGAGCATACCATTAGAGCATGTAGTCTGGGAGTGATACGGTAACATTATTTTATTTCAAGATTGACTTATCATTAACGTAAATCCAGTTCCGGGATTGAACCTCTAATGTGAAGAGGACGTGAGAAAGAATCTAGACGATGACCCTTATGCTCTCTTAGCTTTCTCAAACCCGCACCGATATCTACATGCACTGTTGATGTTCACAGCCTCTCAGCCGACTTTTAAATTTGTTTGGCCTGTATATACGACAAGCACTCGGGCGCGGGTGGGAGATTAATGCCCTCATGCTATCTAGCTACCACAAACAACTACCATCACCGCCCGTAAGTCTGGATCCTGCGCGCCTCTTGCTCCTTGCGGGTTCGTCTGTACAGGAAGAATGCTGCACCCAGCAACCCCACGATTACAGTCCCCGAAATCGGCCCCATGACTCTCCACACCGCCCCGTGAGCCGTATTCCCCTCTTCTCCGGTAATCTCCTTAACGTTCATACCGTAATACGACGTGAAGAACGACAGTGGCAACTACCACTGAAATATTAGCAAAATATATCCACACCGGCGGCCAGCGCATATGCCCCCACATACAAATATGATCGTCACAACAGTGAAGAGGAAGAAGATCTGTGACTGCGCCGCTGTCTCGTCCACCTGCTCCCTCGCCGCCGAGGCCTGCTGATTCGAATACTGCGCCTCTCGGAGCGTCTCCTCCTTCTGCTGGAGATCAAGGAGTTCCACAAGCTATTACCTGAATTAGTAAAATAATGGCCTCCTCTATCACAGGAAAATGGCAGGTGGATAAAAGAGGATTTAACCTCACGCTATCTTTAGTCCGTCGCGCATCGCTCATCATCCGCCCAACTTGCTTCTGATAACCCCTGATATCCCGCACCACCAACTCTTCCACCTTAACACGGAGGGCTGAGTATCCACTAGTCGGCGGCAAAATATCCCCAAGCGAGCGGAGGGCGTCAATTTGTGATTCGAATAACCGGTCGATACTGTTCAGCTCATCCAAAATGTCCGCTATCTCGAGCACGAGCTTGACTTCATCGCGCTTGTTTTCTCTGTCGCGGACGTCATCTGGGTTAGACTCGAGCTGGTGCTGGAATTTTCGAAAGTAGGCGGCCTGCTCCTCTGTCTAAACACCTGGGTCAGCCAACTCTACCAAGCTTACGTGTAAAGAGAGATCCGGGTGGTGGTGGGTGAAGGTTAACAGGAGAGGAGGATGCGAGTTTTCAGGAGGAAAAACAGGGAAGGAAAATAAAAATAAAAATAGAAAAAGGAAGGAAGTCCCTCACTGCCTTTCCGATTGCCATGCGAAATACATCTAAAAAGTAGAGTGATTGTTCGTTCCGGACGCTGAGCATGACATTGACAGCCTGTTCCAGCACGAGCCCCACGAAGTTAGTCCAATCGGCGGCCCAGACGTCATCTCTGCCGTTCGCCTCGTCGACTATCGCCTGCCGTAGGTCAGCTATGGCTTCAAGGTCCTCCTCGCCTTTTTCACTCTCCTCGTCCTTCCGTGGGAAGCAAGTAAAAACGGCCGTCTCGTAAGCGTCCACCGGCTCATTAGCCTCACCATCCCGGGTGCTGGAAATTTTAGTGCGTATAACCCAGAGCCATAGCTGGTCAATCATGACCATCTTCTTCCCGCCACGTGAGTGCTCGGTGTTCTTGGACAGTACTTGATCCCCATCCCTGGCCGACGTCTCCGGAAGACTAGAGTAGAAGAACTGGTCTAGCGTGCGCCGCGGGTGGAGGGAGGAGGTATTTCTGCCGTCATCTCTCATGACAGAGTAGACAGTCTTGGCTCGCTCCGGGAGGCCGCTAGGCATTTCAGCATCTTCACCTCCGTTCATCGCCTTTAGGTACGGATACCATTGGGAGAAGCACTTGAAGGAGTCCCAGTGAAGATACGGAAGCTTGAACAATTAACGGGCCAGATTAGAGACTGTGTGGCAAGGAAGAAGGGTTGTTGTTGTTTGTTTGAGGGTGAGCGGCCGGGGAGAAAAAAGGGAGGCGGGATATCTCAAGCCAAACTGACATATATGACAACCTGTGTGCTTGCGGCAGTGTTCTGCATAAAACTTGACGGCTCGAAATATCGAGAGTGCGGGAGGTTGAGGCGGCCTTTCCGCTCCTGAGATAGCCAGTATTTATTATCTGTGATGAGAAGATCCGTACCCTGGCCTTTCGCAATACTCTGTAGGCAAGGCTATTTCACGAAACCCTTCTCGTTAGCAGGTGCGAGTGCGAGGAAGTAGGTGATATGGATAGCCGAGAATGGGAGGCACCAACGTTAACCCACGCAGTATTAGTCAGGGGAATGTGAACCCAGAGTAACTGAGGAAGTTGAACTCCATCTGTTCCTTCGGTGGCAGTAGGAAACGCGGGGAGATTCAGGAGCTTTCTTGGAGACTCCTCTTGCAAGTCCGATACTGAAAATGACCTTTCTATCTCCAAAACCCCTTTTCCAAAGACACGGATGTATCCCTTGAAGTTGATTCGATACCCTACCTCCTGAAAGGGCGGTGTCGTAGGCAGCCCAACGATAGCGCGAGGCCGGCAGTCGATACTCGCCAAGATCTCGCGAACAGTAAGATAAGAAGGGTCGTTCGTTCCGAAGAACTTGACTAGGTCCCGGTGGGTAGCGGGGAGCGAGACCACTATTTCATTCAGGAGGTTCAGGGTCGCCTCATCCTTCCTCACAATAAGCTAACTCGGTCGGATTAGCGGGTTGTCCTCACCCGGCGACGGTGAAAGGATGAATTTTAAAACAGAAGGGCACGATGTAAAATAGATTTAAAGATAAACATCTAGGGAAAGGTATAAAAAGGCTCCTACCACTCGCTTCGTAGCTATGTTACTGGGGATTGTCTCGTAAAAGCTGGCGACTCGATACATGTGTGACAGGTGTATCCACGATTCGTTCGAGATCTGCATGCTTCGCTTGTCGAGCCCAGCAAGGTTCTCATTAACGGCATTGGATGCAATCGACAGTCGAAGAACAGTAGTCATAGCGACCGTGACATCCGAACCTCGGTGGGGTGTTCCTGGAGCAATACGTTTAGAAAGTTTGTTTTGCTTATGCGTCCGCCCTCTTTGCCAATTCCTCTCCGCCACTCTAGACACGTCCGGGAGAAGCCTCTTACGCACCGAAAAACAAAATCGCAGCCGTGTGTAAGTGTACCGTCTGCATGGCCGAATTGGCGCTACGAGTAAGGACCTGGATCGCATGAGCCGACTAGGCTCTGGAATAGAATAGTTGTATGTCTTCCGTTCGAACTCACGCGCTTTACTAAGATTCCCCCTAGACTATGTGCGATGAAAATGATGGAGCTCGGGACCCTTGATTTTCGAATCTCCTGGTCATCCGCTTTAGGTTGGCAAAATAGTCTCTATGCACACGATGAACCCAGTATGATTGCCCCTACTCACAATTTCGAGGAGATCATGGAGGACCATAGCGTGATCGGCCGCGGAATGGTAAGGACCCGTCTTTTTGCTTGTGAAGGGCTCGCCATAGCCAAACGATAGAACTCGGAATCGAGGGAAATCTTTTGGCAGACCGTCTTGAAGCCAGAAGAACGGCGGGTGAACTGCGGTGTTTGTCCAGGTTTTCCGGCTCCCACCGTTAATACCATGAACGCAAACGATACTGGAAATAACGTAGGATAGAGGTCAGCTAATTCCACGTCGGCTAACTTCACAAAGGGACTTTTCCAGGCGAGTCGGGGCCGAAAACACCTACGTTGCCAAAGCTGGCCCTGGTGGCTTGTAGATTTCCAGTAGCTCACAAGGGTCAGATTCTTCCCCAGCTCGGGTCGGTGCTTGACTTGAAGCTGAGGGGAGGGCGGTTTGCGGTATGTGGTTGAAATCCATAAGTTGTTGGACCCCGCCAGGTATGGACGTACAGTAGGTATAGCAGGCAAGTAGGAGAGGAAAGCCTCACTTTACTCTTATTGCAGTTGTTCCCATTAGCCTCCTGCATTTTATGTCCGTTCCGTCACGTGGTAACGAACAGAGCAGGGGCTTCATTTTCAGCTCGCTGCCTTCGCCAGGTTCGCCTGCATAATTGGCGCATTGCACCCGCATATTATGCCTGCATCACGAAATTGGGTTTTCCTTGATCCTACTCCTACTGACCATATATGAAACTCATGGGTTGGGAAGGGCATGATGGCAAGTAACCGGGTTGAGTCTAGGAAGCTTCAAGGCTGGCATTCCTTGTCCAGCTGACTGGATATAAGACGACCTTGATAGCTGTGCTGTATCGCTTCTGCCGTCAATGGTTGTGGGCCACTCACGGCGAGCACTAATTACTTGCGTCGCGCCTGTCTCGGCTTTGTGTCCGATGATGCAGGACCCACCAGTCGGGGTAGCTCGGAGCGCCAAGAGTCAACATGACCCGGATGAACCCCGCGTTTCCATTACCATGCCGAACACAGGTGGGGCGCGGCACACGGTGCCGGGCATTGGTAGGTCAAAACGTTGACGTAGCCAGCCGGCGGAAAACGATCCTCCCAGACCATCCAAGCAACGGCTCAAAATGGCGTCTAATGAATGCCTTCCCCTTGCGGAAATACTCAACCGTTTGCCCCCCCCTCCCGCATCAGATCTGCGACTACGTGTCCAGCAGCTCCTCTCCGACCCAAAATGCAACCCGAAAATCCTCGTCGCCCTGGACGACGACCCGACGGGCACACAGACATGCCACAACGTGACCGTCCTGACAACCTGGGATATTCCAACTCTGGCGGCTGAGTTCCGACAGACTCGCCTTGGGGGCGGCTTCTTCATATTGACGAACTCCCGCGCGCTGCACCCGGGACCCGCGCGCGCGCTCACCGCAGAGATCTGTGCGAACTTGAAGGAAGCAAGCGTCGAGACGGGAACTGGGTTCGAGGTCGTCCTGCGCGGGGACTCGACGCTCCGTGGCCATTTTCCGTTGGAGCCTAGGGCTGTGGATGAGGAGCTGGGGGTTTCGGACGCGTGGATACTCTGTCCTTTCTTCCTTCAGGGCGGGAGATACACCATTGATGATGTGCATTACGTTGCAGAGGGGGGGATGCTTGTACCCGCGGCGCAGACACCATTCGCGAAAGATGCCACATTCGGATACAAGAGCTCGAATCTCCGGGATTGGGTGGTGGAGAAGAGCAAGGGGAGCATTTTTCCTGAGCGAATCACGTCGATCAGCCTGGATACCATACGGCTGGGAGGACCAGACGCAGTTCTTACCCAACTACGGGCACTCGCGAAGGGTTCGGTCGTCATTGTCAATGCCGCCGCTGAAGAGGATGTCGACGTCGTTGTACTGGCTCTTTTAAGGGGTGCTAGCGAGGGGAAGCGGTACCTCTACCGAACTGGGGCGGCATTCGTGTCGGCAAGATTAGGCATCCCGTCCATCCCGCCAGTACCAACTGATCAACTCGGCCTATCAAGGGACGTTGGTGGTATCATTATTGCCGGCTCTTACGTACCGAAAACTACCGCCCAATTGGAGACGCTGAGGACGAAGAGCGGTAGCAAGCTCGTCACTGTCGTGATCGATGCGCGTGGACTGCTTAAATCGGACGCTGCTTCGAAGAAGAGCGTAGAAGACGCGATTAGGGTTGCGGAGGGGGGGATTTCTGAGGGGCAAGATGTTTTGGTTATGACTAGTCGCGAGCTGATAACTGGCGAGGACGAAGCGAAGAGCCTGGATATTGGGACTAAGGTTGCTGAGGCGCTGGTGTCGTTCCTTGTCAGCCTCTCGACGAGGCCGCGGTATGTGATTGCAAAAGGCGGAATCACGTCGTCGGACATGGCGACGAAGGGACTTGGGATGAGGCGCGCGACTGTTGTTGGGCAAGCTGCGCCAGGGGTGCCGTTATGGAGATGTGATGAACTGACGGCGAAATGGCCCGGTTTGCCGTTTGTTGTGTTCCCTGGGAACGTCGGCTCGGACGATACGCTGTATGAAGTAGTCAACAGGTGGAGAGTGGAATAGACTTAGTTGATGTGGATTCCACCGCAATAGAATACAGACACAGGTGTTAGAAAGGATTTATAAGGCATGCATTTAAAAGTCCGTAAACCTAGTAACCGGTCACTCCCTGTTATAACCAGCTGGTTATAAAGCGGTAATTACCTCACTTACACTATTCTGCCAAGGTACTCAACATAAAATGGAACTATTTACATATATCTACCTAGAATTCAAAGTATATCTCCTTAAATACATAGTCTCCAGCATCCTCAGTAATATACCCTAGCTTCTTAACCTCTCGCTTCGCTTGCATAATCACTTCGATCCCTACAAACCAGCATATATGTAACAGCCTCAATTCAAGGCCCGCGCGGTGTGTGTAGGCACGTTGTTGTGGTATAGCAATACGAGGATTCTGCGTTGTAGAACTACAAAGGAAGGCCGCGTACACATGTAGTAGTTAACAAATTGTGACGAGTTGCCTTGAGGAAGAACCTTGAACTGTACCCTCGATTAGTTATCTAGGAGGCTGCATCTTGAATAAGTCAGACTAGCAACTGCAGTAGGCAA
>Ga0164242_10003980_pt1 | contig 16696 bp, 12 predicted proteins | sample OricomgcompostMG_FD_108783 | JGI IMG/M metagenome (GOLD analysis project Ga0164242, IMG submission 108783) | Miracle-Growth compost microbial communities from Emeryville, California, USA - Original compost - Miracle growth compost (MG) ...
CCTGGCCGGCCTGGCGGTGCCGCGTGCTGCCGACGCGGCAAGCGCCCGCCCCACGGTCAGCTCGGTGGCGGCTCTGCAGGGCAGCGTCGCGGCTATCGACGGTGGCGACACCGTCGTCGTGCACGGGACGAATTTCCGGCACGTCACCGCAGTGACGTTCGGTGCCCGGCACGGCACGCACGTGCACGTCAGCTCGCCGCACTCGCTGACCGTCGACACGCCCCGGCACGTCGTCGGCTCGGTGGACGTCCGCGTCTCGACATCGGCGGGCCGCTCCGCCAAGACGAAGCACGACAGGTTCGTGTTCGTCCGGACCGACGACATCGCGCTCGGCAACGGCATCGTGTGCGCCAACGGCACCAGCGAGATCGTCTGCATCGGCAACGGCACGCAGGGACAGCTGGGCGACGGCGGCACCGACGACTCCAACAGGCTGGTGCCGGTGCAGGTGCCCGGGGCGCCGCCGATCGCAGGCACGGCGATGGGCTGGGACTTCGGCTGCGCGCTGACGTTCGCCGGCGCGGTCTGGTGCTGGGGCAACAACGACGACGGCGAACTCGGCAACGGGCACACCGCCGACAGCGATACTCCCGTGTTCGTGAAGATGCCGCCCGCGGTCGGGATCGCCACCGGGTTCGACTCGGCCTGCGCGATCCTGCGGGACCGCACGCTGCGCTGCTGGGGCGCCAACGGCGCGGGCCAGCTCGGGACGGGCACGACGACCGGGTCGCCCGTGCCGGTGCGGGTCGCCGGGGGACTGCACGTCACCTCGGTCGCGGTCGGCTCGCAGACCGCGTGCGCCGTCGACACCGCGCAGCACGCGTGGTGCTGGGGCAACAACAACCGCGGTGCGGTCGGCGACGGCCTGCGGACGGACACCGCGTCGCCGGTGCGGGTCACCGGGCTCAGGACGGTCACCTCCGTCGCGTCCGGTGCCGGGGCCGGATCGATGTGCGCGATCACGACGTCCGAGCACGTCGCGTGCTGGGGCGAGGGCGACAACGGCCAGCTCGGCAACGGCACGACGACCGACGCGCTGACGGCACAGACCGTCGGCGGGCTGTCCGGTGTCACCGGCATCGGCGTCGGCACCGCGCACGTCTGCGTGGTCGGCAGCGCGGACGGGACCCTCTCGTGCTGGGGCTGGGATTCACAGGGCCAGCTCGGCATCGGCGCGGTGGGCGGGCCGAGCCGATCCGCCCCGGTGGCCGTCCCGCTCGCGGGCGCGATCACGGTCGCGGCGGGTGACAACGACACCTGCGCGCTGACGAAGCAAGGCTCCGGCGGCGGGAACCCGCTGCTGTGCTGGGGTGGCAACACCTACGGCCAGCTCGGCGACCAGACGACGACCGCCCAGGGTTCACCGGTCCCGTTCGGAACGCACTGATGCGCCGCATCGTCGCCCCGACCGCCGCAGCCATCGCCGGCGCCGCCCTCGCCCTCGTAGGTCTCAGCACTGCGGGGACGGCCGCCGCGACGCCGGCCCGTCCCACCGTCACGTCGCTCAACCGCGTCGGGGTCGCGTCGACGGGCGGCAGCACGCTGACCGTCCACGGCACGAACTTCCGCGGCGTCACCGCCGTGACCTTCGGTGCGGCGCACGGCACCGGGGTCAAGGTGAAGTCGGCGAAGGTGCTGACGGTGAGCGTCCCGGCGCACGTGATCGGCAGCGTCGACGTGCGCGTCACCGCGCGCGGCGGGCGCTCCGCCACGAGCGTCCATGACCGGCTCGCCTACCTCACCACGAACGCGATCGACGCAGGGTCCGAGATGACCTGCTCGAGCGCGATCAAGTCGCTGCCGTTCTGCTTTGGCAACGGCGAGCACGGGCAGACGGGCAACGGCGTCGTCTCGGCGACCGCGCAGAAGAACGCTCTCGTGCGCATCCCCGGCGTGCCGCCGATCGCCGAGATGTCACTCGGCTCGGCCTTCGCCTGCGCGCTGGCGTTCAACGGCACGGTGTGGTGCTGGGGGGACAACGAGGGCGGGGAACTCGGCAACGGGCTGAGCGCGACCGATTCGCCGACACCGACGGTGGTGCACCTGCCGCCCGCGGTCGCGATCGCCGCCGGGTACGACTCCGCATGCGCGGTGCTGCGCGACAGAACGCTGCGCTGCTGGGGACGCAACGATGCCGGCGAACTGGGCCGCGGCGACTACACCGACGCGACGACCCCGGTCACGCCGACCGGACATCTGCACGTCACGGCGCTAGCCGCAGGCAGCGAGACGACCTGTGCGATCGACACCACGCGGCACGCCTGGTGCTGGGGCCAGAACCATTTCGGCGAGGTCGGCGACGGAACCACCCAGAACCGCTACGGCCCGGTGCGGGTCAGCGACCTCGGCACCGTCACGGACATCGAGTCCTCGGCGATGTCGGATTCGATGTGCGCCCTCACGGTCGCCGAGCGGGTCGAGTGTTGGGGCTACAACGTCCACGGCCAGCTCGGGAACGGCTCGACCGCCGACGCGGACACCCCGCAACCCGTCCCCGGCCTGACCGGCGTATCGGCACTGGCGGTCGGCGGCGGGCACGCCTGTGCGGTCTCGGGCAGGTTCAAGCTGCCCTCGTGCTGGGGCGACAACACCCACGGCCAGCTCGGGCTCGACAGGGTCGGGGGTCCGGACGTGCTCAGCCCGACGTCCCTCGACGACGTCGCCGGTGTCACGGACATCAGCGCCGGCTACAACCACACCTGTGCGGTCAGCAGGCAGCAGGACGTCCCGGTCCCGGCGGAGTACTGCTGGGGCGGCGACGCCTACGGGCAGCTCGGCGACGACGGCACCACCGACAACGGCACACCGTTCGACTTCAGCGGACGCGTCCCCGGCTGAACCTCGTCAGACGGTGATCAGGACGATCGCCGCCGCGGCGAGGCCGAGACCGGCCCGCTGCGTGCGCGAGGTGTGCTCGTGCAGCAGGCCGACGGCGAGCAGCACCGTGACGGCGGGGTAGAGCGAGGTGAGCACGCCGGCCAACGACAGCAGCCCGTGCCGGGTCGCGAGCAGGAAGCACATGTTCGCCAGGGCGTCCAGCGCGCCGCCCGCGAACACGAGGGGGACGAGGCGTGCGGGCACGCCGGCCCACGAGCGGCGCCGCACGATCAGCGGGACGATCAGCAGCGCGGCGACGAAGCGCGAGACGACCAGCGCCCACAGCCCGGAGTCCGCACCGGCCCGGGCCAAGAACACGAAGTAGAAGCCGAAGCCGAGGCCCGCGAAGGCCGCCCAGCCGAGCACCCGTGCCGAGATGGGGCCGTGCGGGCTGTCCTCGGCCGTCCGGCTCACGAGCACCACCGCGACCAGCCCGAGCGCCATACCCAGCCAGGCTGCGTTCTTCGGACGTTCGCCGACGACGGTGCCGACCACGACCGGCACGATCGCGGCCAGCACGGCGGAGACGGGCGACACCACGTTCATCGGCGAGTCGATCATCAGGCGGTAGAGCGTCGCGACGCCCGCGAGCCCCGCCGCACCGCCGAGCGCGCCGAACAGCAGCGCGCGGCCGGTGAACTGCCCGGGGAACGCCGGGACCAGCGCCAACATCAGCAGCGCACCTACAGGATAGCTGTAGGTAAGCACCGCTAGGGCGCTCGCGCGGCGCGAGGTGAACCCCCCGACGAAGTCGGACGTTCCGTAGCAGATCGCGGCGAGCAGCCCGAGGACGACGACCACAGACGAGGCGGAGCGGGCAGCGTCAGAAGGCGGGACGGGTGAGGGTCAGCTGGGCGACGTCGAGGTACCCGGTGCGGAAACCGGCTTCGGAGTAGGCGAGATAGAACGACCACATCCGCCGGAACGTCTCGTCGAAGCCGAGCTTGCCGATGACCTCGGCCTGCTCCTCGAACCTGGCCCGCCACCGCCGCAGCGTCTCGGCGTAGTGCCGGCCGAAGTTGTAGCGGTCGGCGATGCGCAGCCGGGTCGCCTTGAGGGTGCGCTCGATCGCCTCGACCGACGCGAGCTGCCCGCCCGGGAAGATGTACTTGCGGATCCACGTGTAGGTGTCGCGGGTCGCGCTGACCGTCGCGTCGTCCTGCAGGATCGCCTGGATGCCGACCCGCCCGCCGGGGGCGAGCCGGCTGTCGATCGTGCCGAAGTACTCGTCCCAGTGGTTGGCGCCGACGGCTTCGATCATCTCGACGGACACGATCGCGTCGTACTCACCGCTCGACTCGCGGTAGTCCTGCAGCAGCACCTCGGCGCGGTCGCTCAGCCCGGCGGCGGCGATACGGTCGCGCGCGAGGTCGGCCTGCTCGGTCGAGATCGTCAAGGACGTGACGCGGGCGCCGCGGCGCGCCGCGCGGATCGCGAGTTCACCCCAGCCGGTGCCGATCTCGAGCACCCGCGTGCCCTCGTGGACGCCCGCGGCGTCCAGCAGCCGGTCGATCTTGCGGCGCTGGGCATCGGCGAGGTCGTCGTCGGACCCGTACGGCTCGCCGTTGAAGACCGCGGAGGAGTAGGTCAGCGACTCGTCCAGGAACGTCGAGAACAGGTCGTTCGACAGGTCGTAATGCGCGTGGATGTTCGACCGCGCACCGTCGATCGTGTTGTCCTGCGACTCCGGCATGCGGCTGAGCACCGCGTGCCGCAGCCGCCGGAACGCCTGCGGGACGAGCTGGCGCATGTTGCCGGCGAACGCCGACAGCACGCCGGCGAGGTCGTCGGCGGTCCAGTCACCGGCCATGTACGCCTCGCCGAACCCGATCGTGCCGGTCGCGCCGACCCGGGCGTAGAACGCGTCGGGGCGGACGAGCGTCATCACCGGATCGTCCGGGCCGCCGCCGCCGAACGTGCCGTCCGGGGACTCGACCAGCAGCGGCAGGCGTGCGGCCGCGCGACGGAAGATCCGGCGGGCGACCGACGCGCGGACGGGCGAGTCCGGGACGGTGGCGACGTCCGGCCAGCGCACCGCGTCGATCGAGGGTGTTCCGGCCACCCCTTGGGTGCCGTCGACGACCGTCATGCCCGTCCCCTTCACGCTGTTTTCGAACCCTTCAGACCACCATCGCCGGTTCGCCCCCGAGGGCGCCGGCGATCGCCTGCCCGACGTCGTCCGTGCGGACGGTGCGCGCAGGCTGCTTCCCGCAGATTACGGCGAGCACGAACTCCGTGGTGAGTCGGTGCCAGACCGATGCCCGCCGGAGCATCGCGTGCTTCTCGCCGGTCACCGCCACGTAACTCACCGACTGCGCCACCCGTTCGGCGGCCCGCGCGTAGGCGGCGGACGCGCGGGGGCTGGTGATGCGGTCGCGGTCGCCGTGGACGACCAGGAGCCGGCGTCCGGCGATCGGCGCGACCGGGTCGCCCGCCTCGAGCCACGGTGCGAGCGCGACGACCGCGCGTACCGCGGGGTGATCGGCAACGTAGACCGCGGTGCGCCCGCCCATCGAGTGCCCGACGATCGCGATCGGCGCGCCGGGGAAACGCCGGGACAGTTCGTCCAGCGCCCACCGCGTGTCGGCGACCGGCGACTGCTTCGCGCCGTTCCAGCCGCGCAGCAGGTACTCCAGGCGCGCCACGGCGAGGCCGCCCTTTCGTCCGGCGCGCTCGAGCGCCGCGGCGAACGGGCGCATGCGCAGCACGGCCAGTTGACGCGACCGCACCGGTGCGGTGCTTGCGGCCCGTCCGCCGTGCAGGACGAGCACGACACCGCACACCGGGCCCTTCGGGGCCGAGACGGTCAGGCGCGGGGTCACTTCGGGCACGTGGTGTTCTCCGGGGGGAGCTTCTCGTGGATCAGGTAGGCGTTGACGGCGTCGTCGATGCACGAGCTGCCCTGGAGGTAGGACGTGTGCCCGGGCGTTCCGTCCCAGGTCAGCAGCTCGGCGTTGCCCATGGCGGCGGTGAGGTCCTTGGCCCCCTGGTACGGCGTGACCGGGTCGTTGACGTTGCCTATCACCAGCACCTTCGTCGCGGTGGGTGCTGTCGGTTTCGGTGGGACCGTGCGGTGCGGCTGCCAACCGACGCAGCCGTACAGCCCGGCTGCGAAACTCGCGCCGAAGATCGGGTACTTCGCCCGCCACTCGTTCAGGTACTTGTGCACAAGCGCGTCGCCGAGGCCCGGGCCGGAGTCGTTGCAGTTGATGACCTCGTTGGCCTGGGTCAGGTTCGGGTAGCTGCCGTTGCTGCTGCGCTCGTAGTACGCGTCGGCCAGCCCGAGCAGCCCGGCTCCGTTGCCGTCGTGCGCCTCGACGAGTGCGGTGCCCAGCCGGGGCCAGCTCGAGTGCGAGTACAGCGCCTGCCCGATGCCCGTGACGGCGAGCGACGCGGTGAGCGGACGCGACGTCCCGGTGGGCATGGGGGAGCGCTGCACGGACGCGAGCAGCTGGATGGCCACCGCGGTCGGGTCGCCGACCGTCTTGCACGGGCTGTGCTGTTTGCACCACGCGGCGAACTGGGTGAATCCGCGCTCGAAGCCGGACAGCTGCACCTCGGTCGACTGGACGATCGACTGGTTCGGGTCGACAGCACCGTCCAGTACCGCCACCCGCACCTTGTTCGGGAACAGGTGCGCGTACACCGAGCCGAGTTCGGTGCCGTAGGAGAAGCCGAGGTAGCTGATCTTGTGCTCGCCGAGTGCCAGCCGGATCTCGTCGATGTCGCGGGCGGTGTCGACGGTGTCGAAGTGGGCGAGCGCCGAGCCGTACTTCTGCTCGCAGCGCTGCGCGAACTGCCGGTCGAGCTGCTTCTGCCGGGCGACGCCGGCCGCGGTCGTGATGTCGGGCGACGCGGCGTCGAAGGCGTCCTGCTGTGTGTTCGTCAGGCAGCGCACCGGCGTGGAGTAGCCGACACCGCGTGGGTCGAAGCCGAGCAGGTCGAAGTGCTGCAGGACGGTCGGGCTGATCTGCGACAGCAGGCCCAGGGCGAGGTCGACACCGGAGCCGCCCGGCCCGCCGGGATTGAGGAACAGCGAGCCGAGGTGGCCGGTGTTGTCGCTGTCGTGGATCCGGATCATGAACAGGCCGAGCTTCGCGCCGTCCGGTTTCGCGTAGTCGATGGGTACGTGGACGGTGCCGCACTGGGCGCTGAGCTTGCCGGCGAGGCTCGTCGGGATCTTCAGCGCCGGGATCTTGAGTACCGAGCTGCAGTCGCGGAACTGCACGGGCGCGATCGGCGGCGAGGTCGGCGGCACGGACGGGCTGCTGCTCGGCGCGCCGGGCCGGCCGGACGTCCCGCCGGACGCCTGCGGGTGACCGTCGACGGCCTGCGTGCAGCCGGCCAGCACGGTAACGGCGAGGGTTCCGGCCGCGACGGCCCGTCCGGGGAAGCGGCAGCGGAACCTCACCGTCCTGACGTTACCGGTCCGGTGTCAGTGGGTGACGTGCTCGAGCACGAGCGCCTGCAATTCGCCGAGCACGCCGCCGAGCACCGCACCGACCATGATCAGGATCCATTCGTCCTGCTCGAACGCGGGCCGGATCAGCGCCTCGAACTGGGTCTCGGTCAGCTGGCGCATCCGCTCGACGAGCAGGGCGCGGACGTCCATCGAATCGCGGACGTAGTCCTCGAGCTCGCCGAACGTCTCGGGCAGCCGGTCCAGTACGTGTGCAGTGATGCTGTGCTTCAGCAGGCGGTACCGCTCGCTGCCCACGGCGAGGACGACGAGCGGGCGCACCGGCCCGGTCGAGCGGTCGATGGCCTCCTCGACGTGACGGCGCACCATCGCGAAGACGCGGTCGGACATCGGACCGTCCAGGATGGCGGCGATGACCTTGCGCGGGGTGATGATCTGCTCGGCGATCAGTGCCCCGTAGTCGGTCGCGACCTCGCGCCGCCGCTTCAGGAACAGGCCCTGGATCGTGACGCCGAAGACGCGGATCGGCCGCTTCGGATTGAAGATCAGCTTGAGCGCCAGCCAATCGGTGCACCAGCCGACGACCAGGCCGAAGATCGGCATGATCAGCGGCTGGTGGAACGCGAGCCACAGGGCGAGCTGCAGCAGGCCGAGGAAGCTGCCGAACCAGATGCCCGAGCGGGCGATGAAGACGAACTCCTTGCGCCCCGCCTCGCGGAAGATCCGGTTGAGCAGGGCCTTGTCGGTCACCAGGTCGGTGACGACCATGTTGCGCAGGTCGAAGACGGCGTCGGGGTCGGCGCGGATGTCGTCGAGCACGTCCGCGACCAGGCGCGGGACCTCGGCCTGCGCGCGCAGGACGAACAGCTCCTGGGCGGCGGGCGGCAACGACTCCCACAGCCCTGGCCGCAGCGCGTCCAGGACGTCCTTGGTGATCTCCTCGCTGGCCAGCCGCATCGGTTCGGCGATCTCGCGGGCGAGCACCCCGGGATCGAGCCGGGCCAGCACCTCGCCGGCCGACAGCAACTCGCGCGTCATCGTTTCTACAGCGATGCTGGCCATCCGGGCTGCCCGCCTGGGGACGATTCCCTGCCAGCCGAGGTAGGGGCGGATGCCGACGAACTCGAGCGGCCAGAACATCATCCGGATCGCGACGAGCTTCGTGACGTAGCCGATGACCGCCGCGACGATCGGGATGCTGAGGTCGACGTACCAGTGGTCGGCGACGTCGGCCAGTACGCCGGCCATCGCCGCTCAGCGCGCGGGCAGCGCGGTACGCGACGGATCGGTGGCCGCCCAGAACTCGCGGCCCAAGGGCGACAGCCGCACGGTCTTGCGGACGATCTTGGCGGAGTTGCGGCGGCCGGCGTCGGCGGTCGAGCGGGCCTGCCGCACGGCGGGGTCGGTCGCGAGGATGTCGTACTGCACCCCGAGCGTGTCGTCGGGCGGGCCGAACTCGAGCAGCCCCAGGCCCTGCAGTCGGGTGAGGTAGGTCGGCACGTTGTCCGGCGTGACGACGCCGGCGGTGCGCCCGACGGTGGACGCGTTGGCGAGCACGACCTGCGACGGTGTGCGCCCGCGCGGCTTGGTGACGACGTCGGCGGCAGCGAAGGACTTGCCGTCGGCCATGGCGGCGACGATACGGGCCTCGTCAGGGACGAGCTGGCTGATGATCACGCCGAACAGGTATTCGCGGCTGGCGGTGCGGGTCGACTCGGCCGAGCGCTCGAGCAGTTCGCCCATCGCGGCGCGCAGCGGTGCGGTGCCCGGTGGCGTGGTCTGGATGAGCAGGGCGGCACGCTGCTCGTCCGGCGACGTGCTCGGGCGGGGCCGTGGCCGGGGCCCGGGCGCCGCGGGCAATCGCTTGCGGGCCTCGTCGAGCGCGAGCTGCTGCAGCCGCTGCGCCTCGCTCTCGAGCGTCTGCGCGCCGGGGAGCTGGCGGGCGATGCGCCATCCGACCCGGCCGAAGATCCGGCCCACCCGGGCGGCGGTCACGATCGCGGTGCCGGCGGCGGCGACGACCTGCGAGGGCTGGACCTGCTCGATGCGCAGGCCGCCGGGTCCGGAGCCGCGCGCCGGCGCGGCGCCGGACGGCGGAGCCGGGCGTACGGGGGCGGTCCGCTTCGGTGTGGTGGCGCGCGGAGTGAGCGGCGGAGTCGCGGTGGACGTGAGCGGCGGGGTCGCGGCAGCGGTCGTGCGGCGCCTCATCGGGCGGTTCACCGGGTCGTCCGCGCGACGGGTCGTGCCCGTGCCGATCGGACTCGTGCCGATCGGGCTCGTGCCGGTCGAGCTCGTGCCCGCCGAGGTCGTCCTCGCCACTCGACCCTGCGGTGTGGGCCGCGGGCGGCGGGCCTGCGGTTCCTCAGCGGGCACGAGCTGCCTCCAAGCGATCGAACCGGACGGGCAGGACGACGACGGGTCGAGGATAGGGGGTCGGCGCGCGCGGGACCGGCGGGCCTCGTCGGGCGTGAGCTGCACAATGACGGGTATGCAGCTGCCGGTGATGCCGCCCGTCGCCCCGATGCTCGCCAAGTCCGTCCCGGCGATCCCGACCGGAGCGTCCTACGAACCCAAGTGGGACGGCTTCCGCAGCGTGGTGTTCCGCGACGGGGACGACGTCGAGCTGGGCAGCCGCAACGAGAAGCCGATGACCCGGTACTTCCCGGAGCTGGTCGAGGCGCTGAAGGCCGAGCTGCCGCCGCGGTGCGTCGTCGACGGCGAGATCGTCATCGCGACGCCGCGGGGGCTGGACTTCGAAGCGTTGCAGCAGCGCATCCACCCGGCGAACTCTCGGGTGCGGATGCTGGCCGAGCAGACGCCCGCGTCGTTCATCGCGTTCGACCTGCTCGCACTCGGTGACGACGACCTGACCTCGCGCCCGTTCGCCGAGCGCCGCGCGGCGCTGGTGTCGGCGCTGCCGTCGGTGGGGACGTCCGTCCACGTCACGCCCGCCACCGCCGACATCGACGAGGCCCAACGCTGGTTCACCGAGTTCGAGGGCGCGGGGTTGGACGGTGTGGTCGCCAAGCCGCTCGACGGCACGTACCAGCCCGACAAGCGGGTGATGTTCAAGATCAAGCACGAGCGGACCGCGGACTGCGTCGTGGGCGGCTACCGGCTGCACAAGAGCGGGTCGGACGCGATCGGCTCGTTGATGCTCGGGCTGTACCGGGGCTCGACGCTGGTGTCGGTCGGGGTGATCGGAGCGTTCCCGATGGCGCGGCGGCGCGAGCTGTTCACCGAGTTGCAGCCGCTGGTCACGTCCTTCGACGAGCACCCGTGGAACTGGGCCGCGCACGAGGCGGGCAACCGCACGCCGCGCAAGGGCGAGGGGTCACGCTGGAACAACGGCAAGGACCTCTCCTTCGTGCCGCTGCGCCCCGAGCTGGTCGTCGAGGTGCGCTACGACCACATGGAGGGTGAGCGGTTCCGGCACACGGCGCAGTTCAACCGCTGGCGCCCGGACCGAACCCCCGAGTCGTGCACGTACGACCAGCTGGAGCAGCCGCTCACGTTCGCGCTGAGCGACATCGTGCCCGGCCTCGGCTGATCGCGGCGAACGTGATCAGGTTTGTGTTCGGTCTGACCGGTCGGACGGTGCGGAACCGGTTCGAGCGAACACAAACGTGATCGGGACGGACCAGGCCTACGGCGCGGTGACGGTGACCGTGAACGGCAGGACGGTCCGGATGCCGTAGCTGTCCACGACCGACAGCCGCGCCGAGTACGTCCCCGGCGTGGCCCAGGTGTGGGTGGCCGTCGCGCCGTGCGATCGGTCGCTCGAGTCCCCCCACGTCCAGGCGTACCCCAGCACCGAACCCCCGGGGACGGGGTCGCTCGAGCCGGTGCCGTCGAACGTGACCGGGGTGCCTGCGACGACCCTGCTCGGCGAGGTCTCGGACACCGACAGCCCCGCGGGTTGGAAGACGCCCGGCCCGGACGGCGTGCCGACGCCCGTCGGGCCGTCGAAGCCGTGCCGTGCGTAGCACTGCGAGTGGTTCGCGAGCACCGCCGTGCCGGTCGGGGCGAACGCGCAGTCGATCACGTCGCCCGGGACGTACTTGTTCGGCGACCCGCCCGCGAACGCCGCGGCGCACGTGGCCGTCGCTGCGGTGCCGCACGCGCCGTTGCCACCGCTGGTCACGTCGTACACGCCGCGCCCGGAAGCGAAGTTCGCGTACAGCATCAGGGCCGGGTACGGGACGCCGTCACCCGACGCCCCGCCCGCGGCGGCCCACATGCCGGCGACCAGCGGTGCCGCGAGGGACGTCCCGCCGTAGGTCAGCCAGCCGACGTCCTTCTGCGTGCCGCTGTAGTCGTAGCTGGAGTAGATGTCCAGGCCGGTGGCGGGGTCGGCGTCGGCGGCGATGTCGACCGCCGAGCGGCCGCCGTTGGTGCAGCCGAGCGTCGCGTACCCGGGCAGGGCGAGTTGCCAGGGCGGCGCCTGCTCGACCGAGCTGCACCCGCCGCCGCCCGCGCCCAGCGGCTGCTGCGCGGCGTAGCCGGTGTTGTCGGACGGCCCGTTGTCGTTCCACACGGTCTCGGCGGCGCGGGTGCCGTCGGCGGCGAGATCCAGGTGCGTGCCACCGACGCCGACCACGGTCGGGTACGCGGCGGGCAGTTCGGGGGAGTTGCCCGAGTGACCGGTCGGGGAGTTGACGTTGTCCCAGTCGTACCAGCCGTCGTCGCCGGCGGACGCGGTGATCACGATGCCGGGATGGTCGAACGCGGCCTGCTCGCTCGGGGTCGCCGGGTCGTGCGCCTCGGGTCGCCCGAACGAGTTCGTGATCTCGGTGGCGCCCAGCGCCGCAGCGGTGTTCTCGGCGGTGTCGAGGTCGGCGTCCTTACCGGAGTCCGCCTCGACGAGCAGGATGTCGCAGTTGGGGCAGACGGCCCGGACGGCCTCGACGTCCAGCGCCTGCTCGGTCGTCCAGCCGGACGTGTCGGGCGCCGGCAGGGTCGTCCCGCCGCGCTGGTTGACGATGCGGAACGAGTCGTCGGTCTCGGCGGGCCGGCCGTACTGGTGGTCGAACGTGTTGAGGTCGGCCCGGATGTTCGGGTCGGCGTACGCGTCGACGACGGCGACGAGCTGCCCGGCGCCTGCCGTGGTGTTGGTGGGAACGTCGTAGGCGGTGATCAGGTCCTCGGGCGTGTAGCCGCCGGCCGGCCCGCGCGGGACGCCCGCCGCGACCGCGGCCGCCCGGACCGACCCCGGCGTGCGAGTGCTGGTGCGGACGAGCCGGAGCGCGTCGCAGCTGTAGTAGCCGACCTCCGGCGGACGGCAGGTCCGCTCGGTGTGCACCCACGCCTTCGCGGACGGGCTCGTGGCGGCGCGGGTGGACGGGGCGGTGTGCACCGTCGTCGCGGCCGTACCGGCCGGGGCCAGCGCGACGGCGCCGCCGCCGAGCAACCCGGCAGCGGCGAGGAGCGCGCCGGCCGTGCGACGCGCTCGGGTTCGAGCACGACTCACCGACATGCACTCCTCCTGGACGCCCCTCGCCAGTCGAAGAGCCACGCGCACTGTCAGCGCCGCAGCGGGCCAGAACGTTTCGGCCCGTCCGATTCGTCCCGATATCGCGCCGCCCGGCGTTCGCGAGCTACCGTGCGCGCAGCCGCAGGAACAGCGCGCCGTCCTCCTCGAGCAACCCGCTCAGCCGCAGCGGCCGTGGCCCGTCCGGCCACGGGTCGCCCGCGAGGATCCGGGTGGCGCCCGGCCCGGCGAGCAGGGGCGTGATGCTCAGGCACAGCTCGTCCAGCTGTCCGGCGGCGGCCAGTGCGGACAGGAACGTCGGGCCGCCCTCGCTGAGCACGCGCCGCAGCCCGCGCTCGTCCAGCGCGCCGCGCACGCCGGCGAGGTCGAGGTCCGCCGCGCCGCACTCGACCAGCTCGACCGTGCGCGACAGCGCGGCGCGGACGGACGGGTCCGCGGCGCCGGTGGTCAGCACGAGGGTCGGCGCGTCCGGCGCCGCGTCGGCGAACAGCGGGTCGGCCGGGTCCAGGCCGCGCAGCGAGCGCGACACCACGGCCGTGGGCAGCAGCGGCGGCAGCCCGTACGCCGCCCGGACGGCCACCCGCTGCGGCCCGATCCCCACCGGCGCGTAGCCCTCGGCCACCGCGGTGCCGGCCGCGACGAGCACGACGTCGGCCAGATCGCGCAGGGCCGAGTAGACCCGGTTGTCGCCCGGCGTCTGCAGCCCCTTCGACCGGCCCTCGACCGCGCCCGCACCGTCGACGCTCGCGATCATGTTCGCGCGGATGCCGCCCGGCCCGACCCAGTCGGCGGCGTAGAACGCGTGGACGTCGACGTCCTCGACGGGCTCGGGCAGCAGTGCGCGCATGCCGACATCCCAGCACGAAGCCCCGCGCGCGCCGATATCGTCGGTGGAATGGCGCCGCTGCACCTCGTCGATCGCGTGCCCGAGGTGCCGGCCGAGCGCCTGGTGGCCGAGCTCGTCCCGCCGCCGCTGTTCGCCGACGTCCGCTTCGACACCTACCGGCCCGACCCGGCCGAGCCCGCCCAGGCGGCCGCGCTGGAGGCGGCGCGCCGCTTCACCGCCTCGCTGGGCCGCGGCGGCAAGGGCCGCCGGTTCGGGCGCAGGTCCGGGCCGGCCGAGGCGCACGGGCTGTACCTCGACGGCGGGTTCGGCGTGGGCAAGACGCACCTGCTCGCCTCGATCTGGCACGCCGCGCCCGCGCCCAAGGCGTACGTGACGTTCGTCGAGCTGACCCAGCTCGCCGGCGCGCTCGGCTTCGCTCAGCTGGTCGACGCGCTCGGCGGCATGACGCTGGTCGCGATCGACGAGTTCGAGCTGGACGACCCCGGCGACACCGTCCTGGTCTCGACGCTGCTGGCCCGGCTGGCCGAGCGTGGCGTGGCGCTGGCGGCGACGTCCAACACGCTGCCGGACCGGCTGGGTGAGGAGCGCTTCGCCGCCGACGACTTCCTGCGCGAGATCCAGGGCCTCGCCGCGCGCTTCACCGCGGTGCGCGTGGACGGCCCGGACTTCCGGCACCGCGGCCTGCCCGAGGCGCCCGAGCCGATGTCTGACGCCGAGGTGAGCGCGCGGGCGGCCAAGCGCGACGACGCCAGCCTGGACGACTTCGCGGCGCTCACCGGGCATCTGGCGACCCTGCACCCGTCCCGCTACGGCGCGCTGCTCGACGGCATCGGCGAGGTGTGCCTGCTCGGGGTGCAGCCGGCGCCGGACCAGAACGTCGCGCTGCGGCTGGTCGTGTTCGCCGACCGGCTCTACGACCGGCAGCTGCCGCTGCTCGTGTCCGGACGGCGGCTGGACGAACTGTTCGACGCGGACATGCTCGCCGGTGGGTATCGCAAGAAGTACCGCCGCGCGATCAGTCGCCTGGTCGCGCTCAATCGGATCGGGGTGAGCGATGCCTGACCGCCGCACCGTGGGCCGCGGCATCTCCAGGCTGCCGGTGCCCGCGTCGGTCGAGCGCGCGCTGGACACGGCCTTGGACAAGGCACTGGCCGTCCAGCGCCCGGTCGTGCTCGCGTACCTGGCGCGGGTGCGGGCGAAGAACCCGGACGCCCCGCCGGCGCGGGTGATGGTTTCGCTCGAGCGCGCCTATCTGGCGACGGTCGCGGGGACGGGCGCGGCCTCGGGCGGCGCCGCGGCCCTGCCCGGCGTCGGCACGGTCGCGTCCCTGGCGACCGGCGTGGCCGAGGTGGGCGCCTTCGTCAGCGCGACCGCGATGTACGTCCTCGCCGTGGCCGAGCTGCACGGGGTGCCGGTGAGCGATCCCGAGGTGCGGCGCGCGCTCGTCCTGGCCGCCCTCGTCGGTGACGTCGGTGCGGGCGCGATCGAGGCGACGGCCGGAACCGCCGGGGCGAGCTGGGCCGAGATCCTGGGCCGGACGACCAGCCGCGACCGCATCAAGCAGCTGAACACGCACCTGCTGCCGATGCTGGTCGGGCGCTTCGGCGCACGCCAGGGCGCGCTGCTGGCCGGACGCGCGCTGCCGCTCGGCATCGGCGCCGGCGTCGGCGCGGTCGGCAACGTCGCGTTGGCCCGCGGCGCGATCGCGGCGACGCATCGCATGTTCGGGCCGGCGCCGGCGTCGCTGCCCGCGCGGGTGATCGACGCCCGGCCGGGCGGGCGCTCACTGACCCGCCGCCGCCGCACCTGACCCGCGCGTCTGTGCACGCGGCGAAGTCGCTATCGCGGCCGCCCCGGCGCCGATAGCGACAGTGCCGGATGCAACGCGTGGGTCAGTCGGGCAGGAGGCGGACAATCGCCGCGGACTCGGCCGGCACCCGCAGCAGCCGGTCGCTCACCGACACGCCGCCGTCGGCAGCAGTGGACAGGACGATCTCGGCGGCGCCGATCGGCCACACGTGCTCCCGCCCGTCCAGGTTCGCCACGATGCGCAGCGCGCCGCGGTGCACCACGATCCAGCGGTCGTCCTCGTCGACGTCGACGTGCACCGCGGTGAGGTCCGTGCCGGCGAGGTCCGGTTCGTCGCGGCGCAGCGCGATCAGCCGCTTGTACAGCGCGAAGACCTCGCCGTGCTCGCCGTCGGTGACCTCGTCCCAGTTCAGGATCGCGGTCCGGTACGCCTCCGGGTCCTGCGGGTCGATCATCTGCGAGACATCCCAACCGTGGTCGGCGAACTCGGCGACGCGGCCCTCGGCGGTGGCCTTGGCGAGCTCCGGCTCGGGATGGGAGGTGAAGAACGGCCAGCGGGTGGACGCTGCCCACTCCTCGCCCATCCAGAGCATCGGCGTGAACGGCGACGTCAGCAGCAGTACCGCCCCGACCCGCACCATGCCCGGCGACGCGATCTCGGGCAGCCGGTCACCGACCGCCCGGTTACCGACCTGGTCGTGGTTCTGCAGCGCGACGACGAACCGCCACCCCGGCGTGTGCTGGCGGTCGACGGGGCGGCCGTGGTTGCGGCCACGGAACGTGGAGTACGTCCCGTCGTGCAGGAAGGCCCGCGTGAACACCTTCTGCAGCACGGCCATCGAGCCGAAGTCGCAGTAGTAGCCCTGCGTCTCGCCGGTCAGCGCGGAGTGCAGCGCGTGGTGCACGTCGTCGTCCCACTGCGCGTCCAGGCCGTAGCCCTCGGGCCGCGGCTCGATCATGATCGGGTCGTTCAGGTCGGATTCCGCGATCAGCGACAGCGGGCGCCCGACCGATCGCGAGAGCCGCTCGACGCGTTCGGAGAGCTCGGCGAGGATATGTACAGGCGAGCTGTCCTTCAGGGCGTGGACGGCATCCAGGCGCAGCCCGTCGACGTGATAGTCGCGCAGCCACATCAGCGCGTTCTCGAGGATGAACGAGCGGACGGCCGGCTCCTCGACGTTGACCAGGTCGCCCCAGGTGTTGCGCCCGGTCTTCAGGTACGGGCCGAACTTCGGCAGGTAGTTGCCCGACG
>Ga0164242_10003981_pt1 | contig 16690 bp, 13 predicted proteins | sample OricomgcompostMG_FD_108783 | JGI IMG/M metagenome (GOLD analysis project Ga0164242, IMG submission 108783) | Miracle-Growth compost microbial communities from Emeryville, California, USA - Original compost - Miracle growth compost (MG) ...
GGGTGATCGCGGTCGTGGTCGGGCTGACGGTGCTCATGACCGGCTTCGTGTTCCGCTCGGCGGTGCTGGCGCTGTCGACCGCGGTCATGAACCTGCTCTCGGCGGGCGCGGCGTTCGGCGTGCTCACGCTGGTGTTCCAGCACCACTGGGCGGACGGCCTGCTCGACTACACGTCCACCGGCCGGCTGATCAACTGGATCCCGCTGTTCACGTTCGCGGTGTTGTTCGGCCTGTCGATGGACTACCACGTGTTCGTGATCAACAGCATCCGCGAGTCCGCTGCACGCGGGCTGTCGATGCGCGACGCGGTGCGCGAGGGGGTCAGCCGCTCGGCCGGTACCGTCACCAGCGCCGCGATCGTGATGGTGTCGGTGTTCGCGATCTTCGCGTCGCTGCACATGGTCGAGATGAAGGAACTCGGTCTCGGCCTCGCGGTCGCGGTGCTCGTCGACGCGGTCGTGGTCCGGTCGGTGCTGCTGCCGTCGCTGCTCGTGCTGCTCGGCGAGAAGGTGTGGTGGCCGGGTCGCCGGCCGGCGCCGAAGGTCTTCGCGACCGAGCCGCACCCGGCCCGTCCGCTCGCTTCCGCTACTCCTCGGTGAGCGGCATGGGCCCGTACACCTCGGTGCTGCCGTCGAGCAGGGTCACCTGCGCGACGCCGGCCTCGAGCAGCGCGCGCCACTCCTCGCCGAGCCAGGACTCCGCGTCCGACTGGCTCGGATGGGACGGCGAGGACGGGCCCGTCACCACGGTGCCGTCGGTGCTCTCCAGTCGCCACGTCCAGCTCATGCGCGTCCTCGCTCCGCTGCGGGCGCGCATGAGGCACCACGCACGCCAATCCCATGATTCGCTCGCCGAGGCTCGCTCATGTCTCCCGACCCTAGCCGCACCGCGCACGCGTCCTAGGGTGCTGGACGTGAGCGAGCCGCAGGGACTGCACGAGCTGGGCGAGGGCATCGACTGGCCGGACGCCGATCCGGTGGCGGCGGTGCGGGACCGGCTCACCCGCCCGCTGGACAAGGAGGCCGCCCGCCGCGCCGCCCAGCTGGGCCATCTCGCCGACCTGGCCGAGTGGGTGGCCGGCGTGCGGACGACCACGGACGGCCCCGGGTTCGCCCGGATCCGCCTGGTCGTGGTGGGCACGACGGCGACCGACGCCGTCACCGACCTCGCGGCCGACGCGGGCATCGGGATCCGGGTCGAGGCGGCGCTGCCGGAGGGCAGCGCCGCCGCGGTCGCCGCGGGCGCGGCGTGGGCGGACGAGGAGATCGACTCCGGCACGGACCTGTTCGTGGTCGCGGTGCCCGGGCGCAGCGTCGAGTCGGCGATCGCGATCTCGGTGCTGACGAACACCGAACCCTCGAAGGTGCTCGCGCGCGGCATCGCCGCGACCGACCCGGAGGCATGGATGGCCGACGTCGTCGCGGTGCGCGACGCGCGGCTGCGCTGCCTGCCGTCGCGCGAGGACCCGGACGCGCTGCTGGCCGGCATCGGCTCGTCCGCCCTCGCTGCCGCAGCCGGGCTGTACATCCGCGCGGCGGCCCGCCGCACGCCGGCGCTCATCGACGGGCCGGCCGCCGCGGCCGCAGCTCTCGTCGCCTACGAGTCGCATCCGCGGGCTGTGCGGTGGTGGCGCGCGGCGGACCTGGGCCCCGACCCGTCCCACGACATCACGCTCACCCGCCTCGGCCAGACGCCGGTGCTCGGCATCGGCAGCGGGCTCGGCGACGGCCTCGCCGGCCTGCTCGCCGTCCCCGTCCTGCACGCGGCGGCACGACTCGCTGCGCCCTGAGGATCGCCTGACGTCGGCCGCAGCACGCCGCCGCGCCGTTAGGCTCGGCCTCGGCTCGGGCACACCCGCCTCGACCTGAGCAGTGGCCGACGGGAGGGTACGGCGATGAGTGAGAAGTCGGTGGCGGGCGAGACGCCGCCCGAACCGACGACACCCCCGCTGTCCGACGCGCGCCGCGACGCGACCGAGGCCGTCACCTGGGGCGTGCGCGTCGGCGCCGCGTGGACGTGGCGGATCCTGCTCATCGGCTTCGGCATCTACGTCTTCGTCCGCGTGCTCGGCCGCATCGAGGTCGTCTCGTTCTCGTTCGTCATCGCGCTGCTGCTGACCTCGGTCCTCAACCCGCTCGACCGCCTGCTGCGACGCGTGCTGCCGCGGCCGCGCTCGCTCGCCTCGGCGCTGAGCCTGTTGATCGGGCTGGCGATCCTCGTCGGCATCGGGTGGTTCGTCGCGTGGCAGATCAGCGACCACGCCGAGGAACTCGGCAACCAGCTGTCCGACCTCACGACCAAGACGCGCAACTGGCTGCAGACCGGCCCGTTCCACGTGAAGTCCAAGGACCTCGACCAGCTCACCCAGAAGATCACCAAGGCGATCCAGGACAACCAGGGCAAGCTGATCAGCGGCGCGATCCAGACCGTGCGGACGGTCGCGGACGTCCTGGCCGCCCTGCTGCTCGTGCTGCTGTCGACGTTCTTCCTGCTGCGCGACGGCGATCAGATCTGGCGGTGGACGGTCCGGCTGTTCCCGGCGCGCGCCCAGGAGACCGTCGACCGTGCCGGGCACACCGGCTGGCACACGCTCGGCGGCTACATGCGCGGCCAGGTGCTGATCGCCTTGTTCCACGGCGTTTCCGTGACGATCGTGCTGTTCGCGCTGCGCGTGCCGCTCGCCGCGGCCCTCGGTGTGCTGATCTTCCTCGGCTCGTTCATCCCGCTGATCGGCCTGACCGTGACCGGTGCGTTCGCCGTCGGCGTCGCGCTGCTCGAGCACGGTTTCACCGCGGCCATCGTGGTCGCTGTCGCGATCGTGGTGCTGATCCAGCTCGAGGCGCATCTGCTGCAACCGGTGATCATGAGCCGCAGCGTCGAGGTGCACCCGCTCGCCATCGCGCTGTCGGTCATCGCGGGCACGACGCTCGCGGGCATCCCGGGCGCGCTGCTCGCCGTGCCGCTGGTCGCGTTCGTCAACGCGGTCGTGCACGCGATCCGGGGCACGCCGGACGTCCCGACGGGTGACAGCGGCTTCCCCGTCGAGCAGCGCGAGGACGTCACCGGTCCGCCGGTCGACGGCACCGAGCCGCCGGAGGACGAGCAGGACTAACGGACGTGCACAGCTAACGGACGTGTACAGCTAACGGACGTGCAGCTCCACGAACGGCGGCTTGACCACGCGCACCGCTGAGCGCCGGCCGCGCACGTCGACCGCGACCTCGTCGCCCGCACCGACCCCGGACGCGGTCGAGAGCAGCGCCAGGCCGATGCCGATTTTGCGGGTGGGCGAGAACGTCCCGCTGGTCACCTCGCCGATCACGGCTCCGTCCGGGCCGAGGACGTCCATGTGCGCGCGGGGGATGCCGCGATCGAGCGCCTCGAGCCCCCACAGCACGCGCGCGGGTCCGTTCTCGCGCTCGCCGAGCAGCGCGTCGCGTCCCCAGAACGCGTCCTTCTTCCAGCCGACGGCCCACGTCGAGCGTGCCTGCACCGGTGAGATGTCCAGCGAGAGGTCCTGGCCGTGCAGCGGGTAGCCCGCCTCGGTGCGCAGCGTGTAGCGCGCGCCGAGCCCGGCCGGCATGCCGCCCTGCTCGGCGACCGCCGCAGCCAGCGCGTCCCACAGCGCCGGGGCGTCGTCCCACGCCGGGATCAGCTCGTAGCCGTGCTCGCCGGTGTAACCGGTGCGGCAGACGCGCACGCGCCGGCCGTCCCACTCCGCGTCGCTGTAGGCCATGTAGTCCTGGTCCGCGGGCAGTCCGAGCGCGGCGAGCACCTGCGGCGAGCGCGGGCCCTGCACGGCGAGCACGCCGTACTCGCGGTGGCGGCCGACGACCTCGACCGGTGCCGGAGCCGCGTCGGCGAGCAGCCGCACGACCTCGGCGGTGTTCGCCGCGTTCGGCACGAGGAACACCTCGTCGGGCGAGACCAGGTAGGCGATCAGGTCGTCCACCACTCCGCCGGTGTTCGTACAGCACAGGGTGTATTGCGCCTTGCCGGGGACGATCCGGTTCAGGTCGTTGGTCAGGCAGGCGTTGACGAACTCGGCCGCGCCCGGCCCGGTGACCGTGGCCTTGCCGAGATGCGAGACGTCGAACAGGCCGACCGCCTCGCGCACCGCGGCGTGCTCCTTGAGCACACCGCCCCCGCTCGCCGCGTACTCGATCGGCATCTCCCAGCCGCCGAAGTCGGCGAGCTTCGCGCCGAGGGCCACGTGGCGGTCGTGCAACGGGGAGGTGAGCAGCTCAGCCATGCGCAACACCCTAGGGCTCGTCCAGTGGTCACTTGCGCGTCGAGTGGTCACCTACAGGTGACCACTCGACGTCATAAGTGACCACTGGAGGCGGGACGGGCGGGCAGCAATACGATCTCCCCCATGCCGAAGCTCTCGCTCGTCGATGCCACCACCCCCGTGACCGCCGATGCCGTGGTGGTCGGCGTCGTCCAGGGCGAGCGCCTGCGCCTGGCTCCGGGCGCGAAGGACATCGACAAGGCGCTCGGCGGCAAGCTGCTGGCCGCGCTGCAGGCCGCCGGCGCGACCGGCAAGCCCGACGAGGTCACCAAGGTCCCGACGCTCGGGCTGGCGAAGTTCCCGCTGGTGGTCGCGACGGGCGTGGGGACGGACGCGCGCTCGGCCGAGGCGCAGCGCCGCGCGGTCGGTGCCGCGCTTCGCGCGCTCGGCGGCAAGCGCACCGTCCACATCGCTCTCGACGGTGACCTCGGCGCGATCGCCGAAGGCGCCGAGCTGGGCGCGTACACGTTCACCGCGTACAAGTCCGGCACGTCCGCTCCGGCACTGCGCAAGCTCACCGCCACCGGCACGAAGGACCGCGCCACCCGCGCCGCGCTCGACCGCGCCCACACCGTCGCCGAAGCGGTCGCGTTCGTCCGCGACCTGGTGAACACCCCGCCGAACGACCTCTACCCCGAGACGTTCGCCAACCGCGTCAGCGAGCGCGCTTCCGCAGCCGGGCTGGACGTCGAGGTGCTCGACGAGCGTGCTCTGCGCCGGGGCAGGTTCGGCGGCATCCTCGCGGTCGGGTCGGGGTCGGCACGTCCCCCACGCCTCGTCCGGGTCACGCACCGGCCGGCCGGCAACCGCAAGCCGGTCGCCCGCGTCGCGCTGGTCGGCAAGGGCATCACGTTCGACTCCGGCGGCATCAACCTCAAGACCGCGAACCTCACCTGGATGAAGTCCGACATGGGCGGCGCGGCCGCGGTGGTCGCGAGCACGATCGCCGCCGCCGCGCTCAAGTTGCCGATCGAGGTCACCGCCACCGTGCCGATGGCCGAGAACATGCCGTCGGGCTCGTCCTACCGGCCGAGCGACGTGCTGACGATGCGCAGCGGCCGCACGGTCGAGGTGTCCGACACCGACGCCGAGGGACGCCTGATCCTGGCCGACGCGATCACGCGGGCGGGCGAGGACGAACCGGACTACCTGATCGAGACCTCGACGCTGACCGGCGCGCAGATGGTCGCGCTCGGCACGCGCTACATCGGCGCGATGGGCGAGGACGCGTTCCGCGACCGGGTCACCGCTGCCGGCAACGCGGCCGGCGAGTCGGTCTGGGCGATGCCGCTGCCGAGCGAACTGCGCCGCGGCCTCGACTCGTCCATCGCCGACATCCAGAGCCTGACCGGCGATCGCTGGGGCGGCATGCTCGTGGCCGGCGCCTTCCTTGGCGACTTCGTCCCCGAGGGCCTGCCCTGGGTGCACCTCGACATCGCCGGGCCGGCCTGGAACATCGGCGGCGCGTACGGCTACACGCCGAAGGGCGCGACCGGCGCGGCGGTGCGAACGATCGTCAGGACGCTGGAGGAGCTGGCGGGCTGACCGCCAACTGCGCCTCCGCCTCGCGGGCGAGATCGACCGCGCGCAGCCACCGCCGCCGCAGCCCGCGGTAGGCGCGCAGCCGGATCCGCTCGGCGTTGACGGCGACCCAGACGCAGATCAGGGCGAGCGGCAGCTCGACGCACAGCGCCTCGACGAGTGCCACGACGAGTTCGCCGTGCCCGTCAGCGGTCGTGACGTCGAACCAGCCGTCGACGCACAGCATCGTCGCCGCGACCGCGGCCACCGCGCCGGTCGCCGGGCTGCGCCGCCACGCACACAGTGCCAGCGCGGCGAGGACCATCCACATCGCGCAGTCGAAACCGATCCAGGCGATGTCGTAATGCTCAGCCCGGCTGTGCTGCGGGATCGTCACGGCGAGGTACACGATCCACGGCACCATCGCGACGATGCAGGCCAGCGCGGCCGGCGCGAGCCAGCGTGGCAACGGCAGCCGCGGGCGGGGCGGGACGTCGCCGAGCGCTTCGGCCAGCGTCCGAGGCAGGTCGCCGGGCTCCGGTGGAGGTGCCGCGCCTGTCATGACTCCATCATGCGCCGGAGGTCTCGCCGGCTTTCTGCGTCGCGTTCCACTCCCGCATCCGGGCCGGGTAGCCGACCCGCGCCGCGTCGTAAAGCGGGATGCCGCGCTTACGGGCGAACTTCTCCGCGGCCTCCGGATCCGGCACGCGACGGCGCGTCCACTCGCCCGTCGCCGCGACCAGCACGACGGTCGAGTCCGTGACCGCCGTGCGCGGCTCCAGGTAGGCGACCACGCCGGCGCGCGAGGACGCGAACGCGTCGAGGTGCTGGAGATCCGCGGACGACGCCGAGCGCAGCGTTCCGGGACGCGAACGAGAGCGCGAGAACAGACCCAACGGAACCTCCCGAGCGAAGACGACCCGACAGCCAGCCGATCCGACGCGCAGATCATGACAGCTTCGGCTGTGCAACGGCTGTCCGCGACCCAGGTGTTCGCGCGGCACACCCCGGCCCGCCGCCCCGCGGACCCGCGTTCCCAGGTGAGTGCCAAGATGGACACCGAACCGATCCGAGCAGCAGGAGAAGCAGTGGCCGACAACCAGTCCGACATCGTCATCCTCGGCGGCGGGAGCGGTGGCTACGCAGCCGCGCTGCGCTCCGCGGAACTGGGCAAGTCGGTCGTTCTGATCGAGAAGGACAAGGTCGGCGGCACCTGCCTGCACCGTGGCTGCATCCCGACCAAGGCCCTGCTGCACGCGGGCGAGATCGCCGACGCGGCGCGCGAGAGCGCGAAGTTCGGCGTCAACGCGACCTTCGAGTCCATCGACATGGGCGGCGTCCACAAGTACAAGGACGGCGTCATCGGCAAGAACCACAAGGGCCTCGTCGGCCTGATCAAGTCCCGCGGCATCACGATCGTCGAGGGTGAGGGCCGCCTGGTCGGCCCGAAGACGGTCCAGGTCGGCGGCGACACCTACACCGGCACGAACCTGATCCTCGCGACCGGCTCGTTCTCGCGCACCCTGCCCGAACTCGAGCTGGACGGGCAGCGGGTGATCGCGAGCGAGCACGCGCTGCAGCTCGACCACGTCCCGGCCTCGGCCATCGTGCTGGGCGGCGGTGTCATCGGTTGCGAGTTCGCGTCGGCGTGGACGTCCTTCGGCACCGAGGTGACGATCGTCGAGGCGCTGCCCCACCTCGTCCCGCTGGAGGACGAGGCGAACTCCAAGCTGCTCGAGCGGGCGTTCCGCCGTCGCAACATCAAGTTCAAGCTCGGCGCGCGGTTCGAGAAGGTCGAGCACACCGACAGCGGCGTGCGCGTCACCCTCGAGGGCGGCGAGACGCTCGACGCCGAGGTGCTGCTCGTCGCGGTCGGCCGCGGGCCGATCTCGCAGGGCCTGGGCTACGAGGAGCAGGGCATCCGGATCGAGCGCGGCTTCGTCATCACCGACGAGTACCTGCGCACGTCCGTCGAAGGCGTGTACGGCGTCGGCGACCTGATCTCGATCAACGGCGAGCCGCACCTGCAGCTCGCCCACGTCGGATTCGCCGAGGGCATCCAGGTCGCCGAGCACATCGCCGGGCTGCCGGTCGTCCCGATCGACTACGCGGGCGTCCCGCGCATCACCTACACCTCGCCCGAGGTCGCCTCCGTCGGCCTGTCCGAGACGCTCGCCAAGCAGAAGTACGGCGACGCCGAGGTCAAGACCGTCACCTACGACCTGTCCGGCAACGGGCGCAGCGCGATCCTGGACACCAAGGGCGCGGTGAAGCTGGTGGCCAAGCAGGACGGCACGGTGCTGGGCGTCCACATCGTCGGCGACCGCGTCGGCGAGCTGATCGCCGAGGCGCAGCTGATCTACAACTGGGAGGCTCTCGCGAGCGAGGTCGCCCAGCTCATCCACCCGCACCCGACCCAGTCCGAGGCGATCGGCGAGGCGCACATGCTGCTCGCCGGCAAGCCGCTGCACGTCCACGACTGACGCGATCACCCACCGATCCCGCCACTGACCTCACCCTGATCTCGAAGTTTCGCTGAAGGAGCCACCGCAGCCATGCCGACGTCCGTGACCATGCCTCGTCTGGGTGAGAGCGTCACCGAAGGGACCGTGACCCGCTGGCTGAAGAGCGAGGGCGACCACGTCGACGCCGACGAGCCGCTGCTCGAGGTCTCGACCGACAAGGTCGACACCGAGGTGCCCTCGCCGGCCTCCGGCACGCTGCTGTCGATCAAGGTCCGTGAGGACGAGACGGTCGAGATCGGCGTCGAGCTCGCGGTGATCGGCGAGGCCGGCGAAGCGGGCGGCTCGCCGGAGCCGGCGGCCGCAGAGCCCGCCCCGGCCGCAGAGCCCGCCCAGCCCTCACAGCCCGCGAGTGCTCCGGGCGCCAACGCGGCCGCGCCCGCTCCGGAGGCCGAGGCACCCGCGGCACAGTCCGCACCCGCACCGCAGCCCGCTCCGGCGCCCGCGGCACAGGCCACCCCGGCCCCGGCACCGCAGGCCGCCCCGGCACCGGCTCCGCAGGCCGCTCCGGCACCGGCTCCGCAGGCCGCTCCGGCTCCTTCGCCCACCCCGGCCGCGTCCGCCCCGTCCACGTCGGACGAGGACGATGAGGTCGCCGGCACCTACGTCACTCCGCTGGTCCGCAAGCTCGCCGTCGAGAACGGTGTGGACCTGAGCACCGTCCAGGGCACCGGTGTCGGCGGCCGCATCCGCAAGTCCGACGTGCTCGCCGCCGCCCAGCGCGGTGCCGCCGCCCCGGCGGCCGCGTCCGCCCCCGCCGCCGCGGCACCCGCCGCTCCGGCGCCGTCCGCCGCGCCCACGCCGTCCGCCGCCGCCCCCGTCGCAACGGCCGCGGCTACCGCGGTCCGGGGCCGGGTCGAGCCCATGTCGCGCATGCGCCAGGTGATCGCGACCCGCATGGTCGAGTCGCTGCAGACCTCCGCGCAGCTGACCACCGTCGTCGAGGTCGACGTCACCAAGATCGCCCGGCTGCGCGACCAGGCCAAGGCCGACTTCGAGAAGCGCGAGGGCGTCAAGCTCAGCTTCCTGCCGTTCTTCGCCGTCGCGGCGATCGAGGCGCTCAAGGAGCACCCGGTCGTCAACGCCTCGGTCGACATGGACGCCAAGACGATCACCTACCACGACGCCGAGCACCTGGGCATCGCCGTGGACACCGACCGCGGACTGCTCGTCCCGGTCATCCACAACGCCGGCGACCTCAACCTCGGCGGCCTGGCCCGCAAGATCGCCGACCTGGCCGAGCGCACCCGCTCGAACAAGGTCAGCCCGGACGAGCTGGGTGGCGGCACGTTCACCCTGACCAACACCGGCAGCCGGGGTGCGCTGTTCGACACCCCGATCATCAACCAGCCGCAGGTCGGCATCCTCGGCACCGGCGCCGTCGTCAAGCGGGCGGTCGTGGTGAGCGACGACGACCTGGGCGAGACGATCGCGGTCCGCTCGATGGTGTACCTGGCGCTGTCCTACGACCACCGCATCGTCGACGGTGCCGACGCGGCGCGCTTCCTCGTCACGATGAAGAACCGTCTCGAGGCAGGCGCGTTCGAGCGGGCCCTCGGTCTCGCCTGACCGCCGTCCCGTCCCCGACAGATTCGGGGCTACCGTCGCGACACGCCGTCGCCCGGCGGTAACCGCGAATCTGTCGGACGTCGACCCGTTCTGGGAAGGGTCGTGGGCATGGAGATCGTGCTGGCCGGGGCGTCCGGTCTGATCGGAACCGCCCTGGCCGGCTCGCTGCAGCGCGACGGGCACGTCGTGAAACGGCTCGTCCGGCATCCGACGTCCGCTGCGGGCGAGGACAGCTGGGACCCCGGCCAGGGCCTGGTCGACCCGGACTTCCTGGCCTCGGCCGACGCGGTCGTCTGCCTGTCGGGCGTCGGAGTCGGCGACGCCCGGTGGACGGACGCGTACAAGCGCGAGATCGCGGCCAGCCGGGTCGACACGGTGCACACGCTGGCCCGCTCGCTGCAGGAGTACGGCGGGCCCCGCGTGCTGGTCGCCGCCTCGGCCGTCGGCTACTACGGCGACACCGGTGCTCGCGAGGTCACCGAGACCGCACCGCCCGGAACGTCCTTCCTGGCCGATGTCTGCGTCGCATGGGAGCGCGCCGCGGACCCGGCGCGGGAGGCGGGCGTGCGCGTCGCGCACCTGCGCACCGGGCTCGTGCTCGCCGGCGGCGGCGGGCTGCTCGGCCGCTTGGCCCCGATCGTGAAGCTCGGCGCGGGCGGTCCCCTCGGCAGCGGCCGGCAGTACATGCCGTGGATCTCACTGCACGACGAGGTGGCGGCGATCCGGTTCGTCCTCGAGCACGAGGTCAGCGGACCGGTGAACCTCACCGGGCCCCGACCTGTCCCGAACAAGGCGTTCATGCAGGCACTCGGCCGGGTGCTGCACCGCCCCACCGTGCTGCCGACGCCCGGCTTCGCCCTGCGGATCGCGCTCGGCGAGTTCGCCGGCGAGGTGCTCGGCGGCCAGCGGGCGCTGCCGGCGGTGCTGACCGATGCCGGGTTCGGCTTCACCCATCAGGACGTCGAGTCGGCCCTGCGGTGGGCGCTCGCCCGCTGAGCCAGCACCTCCTGCCCGGCGATCCGGTCGCCGCCCGGGCCGTGGACGAGCACGATCTGCAGCCGCCGCGACGGCACCGGATCGACCCGCTGCGTCGCGTCGCCGCCACAGACGAGGGTCGAGCCGGGCAGGGACGCGGTGACCCGCACCGTGGTCTCGGCACCGTGCCGGGCCACGACGTCGACGCTCGTGTAGCGGGTGTGCGCGCCGGCCAGGCCGCAGCCGACCGGCACCGCCGCCCGCAGTAGCGCCTGATCGCGGGCCAGCAGGACGCGCGACGCGTACACGTCGGCGAGCGCGGACGGGTTCCGGTGCGCGAACGCGCTCGCCCGGCGCGCGTCCAGCTCGGCCAGGACCTGGCGGACGGGGCTCGGCGGCGCGCCCTGCCGCACCGGGGCGGGGCGCGGCGACGCGGTCGGCGACGCGCTCGGCGACGCGGTCGGCGACGCCGGGCGCGGAACCGCCGCAGCCGGGTGCGGCGTCGGCGCGGCGGCGGCCGTCCCGTCGTGGCCGCGCCCGGTGAGGTGCCAGCCGAGCAGCGCGCCGGACGTCGCGAGGCCCAGGGCCGCCGCCGCGACCACGAGGCGCCGGGGCGGGGCGGGCGGCAGGTGCGGCACCCGGTGCCGCCCGACCGGCCTGTCCAGGGCGGAGGGCAGCCGCACGCCGCGGGTGAACGCCGGCTCGCCACCGACCACCACGGACGAACTGCCGGGATCGACGACCGGCACCGCGGCCCGGGCGCGCCCGGCCGACAGCTCGACCGCGACCGGATGACCGGACGCCCGCAGGTCGAGCGCGAACTCCGCCGCCGTGCCGCGCCGGGACGGGTCGAGCGACAGCGCCCGCCGGACGACCTTGGCGACCGGGATCGGGACGTCGGCGGCGGCGAGCGGCGCCTCCACGTCCAGCGATTCGGCCGCCGCCGCGACCGCGAGCACGGCGGCGGCATCGGGCCCCGACCACGGCGGCGCCCCGGCCAGCGCGTGCAGCGCGACCGCGCCGAGCATGAAGACGTCGCTCTCGGGGCCGGGCAGGTAGCCGGCGGCCACGGCCGGGTCGGCATAGGCCGGCGTCGTGCGCACGGCCTGGGTGTCGCCGAGCAGCCGCGCCACGCCGAGGTCGGTCAGCAGCGGCACGCCCGAGGCGGTGAACAGGACGTTCGCCGGGCTGATGTCACCGTGCACCACGCCCGCGGCATGCGCGTGCGCCACGGCCGCGGCGACCGGGGCGAGCGCGGTGATCGTCTCGCCGGCAGTCAGCCGGTGCCGAGCGGCGAGCAGTTGGCCGAGCGAGCCGCCGTCGGCCAGATCGAGAACGAGCACGATCGCATCGTCGAGCCGGACGACCTCGTACAGCCGCACCAGATGGGCGTGATCGAGCGCGGAAAGCACGGCGGCCTCGGCGACGGCCGCCCGCCGACGCGACTCGTCCGCGACCGGCAGCCGCTTCAGCGCGACCGCCGCGCCGGTCGACCGCATCCGCCCGCGCCACACCTCGCCGGACGACCCCGCGCCGAGCAGTTCATCGACCCGGTACCCGGGCACCCGCAACGTCCCCGCCATGGTTCGACGCTAAGCCGCGACACACGCCGGAACGCCTTTGTCCACAGGGCGAATCCGACCGATAGGTTGTCCGGCGTGCCTGCCGACGAACCGACGATCCTCGCCACGTCCGGAGGGCTGATCGCCAGCCCCCGCATTCGCTGGGAGCTCGGTCCGCTGACCGAGTACGCGCTCGATCTCACCGGCGTCAGCGGGCGCCGTCCGAAGGTGTGCCTGCTCGCGACCGCGGTCGGCGACGACTCGCTGACGATCGCGTCGTTCTACGAGGCGGCGATGCTGCGCGGGCTGGAGGCGTCACACCTGCGCACGTTCCCGATGCCGAACGTCCCGGACGTCCGGGAGCACCTGCTCGGACAGGACCTGATCTGGGTCTTCGGCGGCAGCGTCGCCGGGCTGCTCGCGATGTGGCAGCTGCACGGCGTCGGCGACGCGATGCGCGACGCCTGGCAGGCGGGTGTCGTGCTGACCGGCGTGTCCGCGGGCTCGATCTGCTGGCACGTCGGCGGGACCACCGACTCGTTCGGCCCGGACCTGCGCCCGGTCACCAACGGGCTCGGGCTCGTCCCGTTCAGCAACGGCGTGCACTACGACAGCGAGAAGCAGCGCCGTCCACTGTTCCAGCAACTGATCGCGGACGGCACGCTGCCGGCCGGCTACGCCACCGACAACGGCGTCGGGCTGCTCTACCGCGGCACCCGGTTCGTCGAGGCGCTCAGCGAGACCGACGGCGCCGGGGCGTACCACGTCGAGCGCGGGCCGGACGGCACGGCCGTCGAGACCCGCATCGACCCGCGCCGGCTCTGAGAGCCGTCCGGTCAGCCCTCAGTCCGCGGTGCGGGCCAACCGCGACGGCCACCAGATCCGCTTGCCGATGTCGTAGCTCAACGCGGGCACCAGCACCGAGCGCACCAGGATCGTGTCGAGCAGGACGCCGAACGCGACGGTGAAGCCGACCTCGGCCAGGAACACGATCGGCAGCACGCCGAGCACGACGAACGTCGCCGCGAGCACGATGCCGGCCGAGGTGATCACGCCGCCGGTGACCGACAACCCGCGCACGATGCCCTGTCTGGTGCCGAACTGCAGCGTCTCCTCGCGCACGCGCGTCATCAGGAAGATGTTGTAGTCGATGCCCAGCGCCACGAGGAACACGAACGCGAACAGAGGGAACGCCGGATCGGCGTTCGCGAAGTGGAACACGTGGTTGAAGAACAACGCGCTGACACCCAGCGAGGCTGTAAAGCTGAGCACGACGGTGACGATCAGCAGGATCGGCGCGAGCAGCGCGCGCAGCACGACACCGAGCACGATCAGGATCACCAGCAGGACGAGCGGGATGATCACGTCGCGGTCGTGGCGTGACGCGTTCTGGATGTCGAGGTTGGTGGCCGAGCTGCCGCCGACCAGCGCGTCCGCGCCCGGCACGGTGGCCACCGCGGCGCGCAGCCGGTCGACGGTGTCGTAGGCCTGCTGCGAGTCGTAGCTGTAGACGAGCGTCGCGTCGATGATCACCTGCCCGTTGACGGGGCGGATCTGCAGCTGCGGCGGCGCGCACGACGTCGCGAGCTGGCGCAGCACGCCCGGATGCGCCTTGAGGTACACCGCCGCCTTCGCGTAGTCGGTCTCGATGCAGACCGCGTTCGGGTGCTTCGCGGTGGACTCCACGCCCGGCACCGTGCGCACGACGTCGATCACCTGCTGGGCCTTGTCGGCGTTCACCAGGATGTTCGCGGGGTCGCCCGCGCCCTTGCTGAACCCGGCGGAGTCGTAGATGTGCTGCCCGGCGACGGCCTCGGGAGTGTTGGTGAAGCTGTCCTCGGTCGACAGGCCCTGCGTCTTCAGCGTCGAGATCGCGATAACGCAGGCGATCAGGACGAGCCCGGTGATCACCCAGTTGCGGCGCCGGTGACGCACCACGCCGTCGGCGATCCGTCCCCACAGCCCGTGGGTGGCGATGTCGGTCTGGTGGTCCAGGCGGGGACGGCGCGGCCAGAACAGCCAGCGCCCGTCCAGCACCCGCCGCTTGCGGAAGTTCATCGCGAGCAGCAGCCAGCCACCGGGCCACAGCCAGTGCCCGAAGCGCCCGAAGAAGATCAGCAGCGCCGGTAGCACGGTGAGCATCACGAGCACGGTGCAGCCGATGCCCACCGCACACACCGGCCCCAGACCCGCAGTGGAGTTGAGGTCGGCGACGGTCAGGCAGAGCAGGCCGAGGATCACCGTGATCGCCGACGCCGCGATCGGCACGGCGGCGCCCTTCCACGCCGCGATCATCGCGTCGATCGGGCTGTCGAACTCGTGCAGCTCCTCCCGGTAGCGCGAGATCAGCAACAGCGCGTAGTCGGTTCCTGCGCCGATGACGAGCACGGACAGGATGCCCTGACTCTGGCCGTTGAGCGTGATGACGTTGTGCTTGGCGAGCGGGTAGATCACCAGTGCGGCCGCGCCCAGCGCCAGCGCCGCGCTGAACAGCGGGAAGAACCACAGGATCGGGCTGCGGTAGACGAACAGCAGGATCACGATGATCACGAGCCCGGCCGCGAGCAGCAGCGTGCCGTCGAGCCCGTTGAACGCGTCGATGAACGCGACCAGGATGCCGCCGGCGCCGGCGCTGTGCTCGACCAGGCCGGACGGCAGGTCCTTGCCGCCGGCCGCGATGACCGCCTTCTCGTTGTCGACGAGGTCCGGGCCGTTGACGCTCTTGCCGTTGGCCTTGCCGACGAGCGGTACCGACACCGCGACGACGTCACCACGTGCGTTCTTGATCGGCTCGCCGACCTGGTCGCTCGCGACGCCCTTCAGGCCGCGGATCGTCGCGAGGTTGCGCTGGATCGCCGCCATGTCGGCGGCGGTGATGCCGGACTTGCGCTGGTAGACGAGATTGCCCGGGATCGTCTCGACGGAGGAGAACTTCTCGGACGCGTTGTTGACCTTCGTCGAGTCCGCCGACGAGGGCAGGAACGAGGAGTTGTCGTTCTTCTGGACGTCGCTGAGCTTGCCCTCGTAGGAGCCGCCGCTCGCGCCGATCAAAAAGAAGACGATCGCGATGAAGCTGAACAGCCAGACGAGCCGTCGGCTGCGCCGCGGTTGTGGCGCCGTCGGCGTGGCCTGCAACTGCTCGGTCTCGGTCATGGGACGTCCTTGGGCCGGGGGCGAGTGTCCGCGCGGATGTGGCGCTCACGCTATCCGGAGGCACCGACAGCGCGCGATCATGTTTTCGCCTCGATCTCCCGTGACATTCGTCAGTTCTTGATCGTTTCAAGCGGAGGTTGCACGCGCATCGATCTGCCGACAGACGATCTTCCGGACGGCTGAGTACCGTGATCTCATGCGCGTGATCCGAGCGGGCCTGGTCCCCTACGAGGACGCCTGGGCCCGGCAGCGGGACATCCACGACGCAGTCGCCGATGGCCGCGATCCGGACACCGTGCTGCTGCTGGAACACCCGCCCGTGTACACCGCCGGCAAGCGGACCGAGCCGCACGAGCGGCCGTTCGACGGCACGCCGGTCATCGACGTCGACCGCGGCGGCAAGATCACCTGGCACGGGCCGGGCCAGCTCGTCGGCTACCCGATCCTGCGCCTGCCCGACCCGGTCGACGTCGTCGCGTACGTCCGGCGGGTCGAGGCCATGCTGATCGACGTCTGCGCCGAACTGGGCGTGACGGCCGGGCGCGTCGAGGGCCGCAGCGGCGCGTGGATCACCGGTGACGGCGTCGACCGCAAGATCGGCGCGATCGGCATCCGGGTCGCCCGCGGCACGACGCTGCACGGTTTCGCGCTCAACTGCGACAACGACCTGCGCTGGTTCGACAACATGATCCCGTGCGGCATCCCGGACGCCGGCGTCACGTCGCTGTCGAAGGAACTCGGCCGGGACGTCCCCGTCGCCGAGGTGCTGCCGATCGTCGAGCGCCACCTGCCCACGATCCTCGCCGATGCGGCACGGGACGCCGCGCGGGTGGACACGGTGGTGGACACGGTGGTGGACGCGGTGGCGGTGACCGCGTGACCGCCGTCCAGCCCGAGGGCCGCCGCATGCTGCGCATCGAACAGCGCAACACCGCCGTCCCGATCGAGCGCAAGCCCGAGTGGATCAAGACCCGCGCCAAGATGGGCCCGGAGTTCACCGAGCTGCGCGCCCTGGTGAACAACAAGGGGCTGCACACGGTCTGCCAGGAGGCCGGCTGCCCCAACATCTACGAGTGCTGGGAGGACCGCGAGGCCAC